>R19__coassemble_523_pt1 | contig 16832 bp, 14 predicted proteins | sample R19__metabat2_high_PE_014 | metagenome-assembled genome bin R19 | reverse complement strand
TCCACCTACACCAAGGCAGTGATTCTTGATGAGACCGGCAAAATGGTTGCCGACACCACCATCCGTTCCAAAATCAACTCCGAGCAGTCTGCGATTGCAGCTATGGAAGAAGTCTGCAAGCAGGCCGGCCTTGCCTCCAGCAAGGATCTGAGCTACCTCATCGGCACCGGCTACGGCCGCAATAAGGTTCCCTTTGCCGATGAAAACATCTCCGAGATCTCCTGCCACGCCATGGGCGTCCATGTGACCGACCCCAGCGTCAAGGCTATCATCGATATCGGCGGCCAGGACGTCAAGGGCATCTCCATTGACACCGACGGCACCGTCAAGAACTTCGCCATGAACGATAAGTGCTCCGCAGGTACCGGCCGCTTCTTTGAAGCCATGGCACGTTCCTTTGAAATGGATCTGCCCGAGTTCTCCAAGCTGAGCCTGACTGCCAAGAACGTCATCCCCATCACCGCGCAGTGCACCGTGTTTGCCGAGTCCGAAGTCATTACCCTCGTCGGTGAAGGCAAGCCCATGGATGAGATCGCCGCAGGCATCGAGATGGCCGTTGCAAAGCGCTGCTTCGTTATGGCCAAGAAGGCCGGTGCTTCCACCAGCATCACCCTGACCGGCGGCTGCGCCAAGAACGAAGGCCTGAAGGAAGCCATTGAGCACGTTCTCAAGCTCAAAGTCGTCAACCTGAAGACCGACCCGCAGCTGATGGGCGCTCTGGGCGCAGCCGAATACGCGCGCCAGAAGGGTCTGGCCAAAAAGTAAGGCCGACTGCCCCAACAATTGAAAGGAGCGTACAGACAATATGTGCGAAAAAATTCTGAAAGTGATCCTGGCACTCCTGAAGGTGCTTCTGATCGGCGTGGTGGTTCTGTTCGTGGTTTATTTCTGGAACCTGGATCAGAAACTCATGAGCTGGCTCTATCAGCGCGTCAACACGATTTTTGACCGCAAGAAGGTCGATCAGGTATTCTGATGCCTGTGACAGAGTAAAACGCTATGCTGCTTTACAACAACCTGATTAAAGAGACCCAGGGAGCGTTTGCCGGGCTGACGCCCAAACGCTGGGCAGCCACCGGTTCCGGCGCGTGGACCGATAACGGCAGCAGCGAACTGGTGCTGCAGAAGGACGCCGCCTTCGAACTGGGTGCCTCGGGCAAGGGCTCTGCCAACTATGTGCTTTTTACCTCTTCCTCCGGCTATGCCGACGAGGATGAGATCCTGCTCTACGGCCGCGATATCCGCGAGCTGCGCAGTGACTGTGATTTTGCCCGCATCGTGATTCTGAAGGTGGGCATGATCGACGGTGACGATGAAAAAGTCTACCGCACCCTGAAGGATATCGAGTTTGCCAAGTACCATGTTTATCCCGAAGGCTACATGGTGCGCATGTCGCCGGAATCTCACCGGGAGCAGATCCGCGTGAGCAAGCAGGCGGTCCGCCGGGGCATCAGCTTCCGCGCGCTGGGCGAAAATTACATTGCCGCTTACAAAAAAGACGTCAATGTGCTCGCCGTGAAGGTGATCTTCGTGACCGATCCCTCCGTGAACTACAAACAGCTGGCGGAGCTGGCGAAAAAATCCACGGATGTGACCGGCACCCTGACGCATATTCTGGAAGGCCTGCCGACGGACTGCTCCGTCTGCGCCCTGAAGGAAGTCTGCGATGAGGTGGAAGGCATGAAGGAGCTGCACTTCGGTGTGGGCGATAAAGGCAAAAACGCCGATCATCATGAAACGTGAATCATCGAAAACAGTCTCGGAATGAAGCTTCATTCCGAGGCTGTTTTCTTTTCCGCGCCGAAGGGAGCATAAGCGGAAAGTTCTGCGGCGGCCGGCGGCATGGTTTTCAAATCGGAATGGAAAAATGCAGAAAAATCAGAGATAGAATGGAAATATCTGTCTTTTCTTTCACAGGCGGATACGATATACTGTAGAACAATTGATTGAAAGATCAGCAAAAATTGAAATTGTGAGGGAAGCCGGATGAGTCTTGAGATCGGTGCGGTATATGACGGAAAAGTGACGGGGATCATGAAATTCGGAGCCTTTGTTGCCCTGCCGGAACGGCAGAGCGGATTGGTGCATATTTCGGAGATCGCCGACTGCTATGTGGACGATGTCGGCCGTTTTCTGCAGGTGGGGCAGGAGGTCCGTGTAAAGGTCCTGCGCATTACGGAAGACGGAAAGGTCAATCTTTCCATCAAAAAAGCGGCAGAACCGCAGGACGCTCCGCGTCGGGAAACGGCACCGGAACACGGCGCGCCGCACGGAGAAGGAGAAGATCGCCCCGTGCGCCGGCCGCAGACGGAAGGAGAAGACCGTTCCGCCCGACGCCCGCAGCCCACGCAGCCGCGGAGAGCGGAAGCCCCGGCCGCCGGCACGGTCGAGGGTCCCTCCGATAACACGGATTTTGAAGCACGCCTGAAAAAATTCATGAAGGAATCCGACAGCCGCATCGCGGATAACCGTCTTTACAACGATCATCGGGAACGCAGCCGAAAAAGATAAAGCGCTGCCGATAAAAAACGCTTTTTTCTGCTGCCGGGGGCTTGCAAGCGTGCCCTAAAATTGGTAGAATACCTCTAAATGCGACAATGCGCACAGGAGGATAATAACCATGGGTATTTATGAAGAACTGCAGGCCAGAGGCCTCATTGCACAGGTGACCGACGAGGAAGAGGTCCGCGACCTCATCAACCGCGGCGGCGCAAAATTCTACATCGGTTTTGACCCGACTGCCGATTCTCTGCATGTGGGTCATTTTATGGCGCTCTGCCTGATGCGTCGTCTGCAGATGGCGGGCAATAAGCCGATCGTTCTGCTCGGCGGCGGCACCGGTATGGTCGGTGACCCCTCCGGCCGCACCGATATGCGTCCGATGATGACGGTCGAGACCATTGAGCATAACATTGAATGCTTCAAAAAGCAGATGTCCCGCTTCATTGATTTCGGCGAAAACGGCGCCATTGCCGTCAACAACGCCGACTGGCTGCTGAAGCTGAACTATGTGGAGCTGCTGCGCGAGGTGGGCGGCTGCTTCTCCGTCAACAACATGCTCCGCGCCGAATGCTATAAGCAGCGCATGGAGCGCGGCCTGAGCTTCTTTGAGTTCAACTACATGATCATGCAGTCCTACGACTTCTACTATCTGCATAATCATTACGGCTGCAACATGCAGTTCGGCGGCGATGACCAATGGAGCAACATGCTGGGCGGCACGGAGCTGATCCGCAAAAAGACCGGCGATGACTGCTATGCCATGACCATTACCCTGCTTATGAACAGCGAGGGCAAAAAAATGGGCAAGACCGCCAAAGGCGCTGTCTGGCTCGACCCTGCCAAGACCAGCCCCTATGAGTTCTATCAGTATTGGCGCAGCGTGAACGACGCCGACGTCATGAAGTGCCTGCGCATGCTGACCTTCCTCCCGCTGGATGAGATCAACGCCATGGAGAGCTGGGATGACAGCCGCATCAATGAAAAGAAAGAGATCCTTGCCTATGAGCTGACCGCGCTGGTCCATGGCGAGGAAGAAGCTGCCCGTGCCCGCGACACCGCCAAGGCCCTCTTCGGCGGCAAGGGCGATGACAGCAATATGCCCACCACCGAGCTTTCCGCGGCCGATCTGCCGGCGGAAGGCATGAACGTGATCGCGCTGCTCTGCGCCTGCAAGCTGGCTGCCAGCAACGGCGAAGCCCGCCGGCTGATCCAGCAGGGCGGCGTGAGCGTGAACGATGAGCGTGTCAACGGCATCGACACCGTGATCTCCGCCGACGCTCTGCGCGAAGGCGTCATCATCCGCAAGGGCAAAAAGGTCTTCCACAAGGCAATTGCAAAATAAAAGGTCCATACCTTTTCCATGTATCAAAACAGCGGGTTTTCTTTGGAAAACCCGCTGTTTTTGCGCGCAAAACGCTTATCGGAACGGGGGGATTCCTTGACAGTTATGCGGGCAGATGCTATTATAAAGTTTAAACTTGGGAATATTGCGCTGAGGATCGTTCCGCATCAGCCTACCGGCGAAGCATGGAGTCCGGCTGTGCCGCGGAGCCGCCCGGCGCCGAACCATAAAACAAAGGAGTTGTTGATTTCCTTATGGAAGATGGCAGTCTATTGCCTTTTGCCTTTGCCTTCCTTCTGCTGCTTGCCGCTGCCTGGCTTGCCTGCGCCGAGACCGCGCTGGCATCCGCCCCGCGCAGTGCGATCAAAGCAGCTGCCGATCATGAAAAACCCCATGCGGGGGAAGCTCTGCAGGTGATGGATGATTTTGACAGCGCCATTACCGCCATCCTGATCTGCACCAATCTGGTCCACATCACGGCAGCCGCCGTGGTGACGGACGCGGTTACATCGATCTGGGGGCTGAGCGCCGTGACCTGGAGCACGCTTGCCACCACGATCGTGGTCTTCTTCGCCGGCGAAATGCTGCCGAAGAGCCTTGCAAAAAAGTACGCCCAGACCGTGCTGCTGAGCACGGCTTCGACGCTGCTCGGGCTGATGAAGCTGCTGCGGCCCTTTACCCGCGCGCTTGCCGCCCTCGGCAATTCCGTCGGCCGCCGCCACGCGGAGGAGGATCCGGAACTGAGCGTTACGGAAGACGAGCTTTACGATATTATTGACGACATGACGGAAGAAGGCACCCTGGATGAAGAGCAGGGTGAACTGATCTCTTCCGCCCTGCAGTTCGGTGATGTGACAGTGGAGAGCATCGTGACGCCGCGCGTGGATCTTGCCGCTGTTTCCGTGACGGAAGACCCGGCTGCCGTGCTGGAACTGATCCGCAGCACGCCGCACAGCCGTTTCCCGGTTTATGAGGGCAGCATCGATAATATCATCGGCGTGCTGCCGATGCGGCGTTTTCTGCGGGCCTATCTGAATGACCCCGCCGCGGTCGAGCTGCGTACCCTGATGGATGAGACCGTCTATATTCACGCCAGCACCAAGGTCGATGACGCCATGCCCATGCTCAACAGCAAACGGGTCAGCATGGCGGTGGTGACCGATAACTACGGCGGAACGCTCGGCGTGGTCACAATGGAAGACATTCTGGAAGAGCTGGTCGGCGAGATCTGGGATGAGGAAGACGTTGTGGAAGAAACCGTGCAGGAGCTCGGCGAGGGCGAATATCTTTTTGCCGCCGAGGAGACGGTGGCGGATATGTTTGACCGCATCGGCTATGAAGATCCGGAAGAAAACGAAGAACTGGTCAACACGCTGCTGGGCGAATGGGCCTATGAGCAGTTCGCGGCCATTCCTCAGCCGGGGGACAGTTTCCTTTATCACGCGGTGGAGGTCACCGTGGGTGAGATGGACCACAACCGCATTCTGACCCTGCGGGTGAAGCTGCTGCCGCAGGAACCCGAGACCGCGGAAGCTGAGAAGGAGGAAGAAGAGGAATGAACCTTACTTTGATCCTTCTGCTGGCGGCAGGCATTGTTCTTTGTATCTGCCTTTCCGCCTTTTTCAGCGGTTCCGAGATCGCCTTTTCCGGCTGCAATGAGATGCGTCTGGAGAGCGCGAGGGACGACGGTGACGGGCGTGCCGCGGTTGCCCTGCGCATTACGCGAAATTACAGTGACGCGCTCGGCGCCATTCTGATCGGCAACAATCTGGTCAACATCGCGGCTTCTTCCATGGGCTCGGTGCTGGCGGTGCTGCTGCTCGGCAAGGGCTATTCCTGGGTCTCTACGCTGGTGATCACGGTTGCCGTGATCCTTTTCGGGGAGACGATTCCCAAAATTACGGCCCGCCGGGCCGCGAACCGCACCGCCCTGCGCTATGCGCGCCCGGTGCGCGCATTGATGCTCCTGCTTTATCCCCTCAACAAGCTGGCTTTGCTGCTGGTGAATCTGATCAGTCGGCCCTTCAAGGGCGAGCAGGCAGCCGACTCTCAGGAGGCTGTGGAAGAGCTGCAGAGCATCATTGAGACTGCGGAAGATGAAGAAGTTCTGGATGAGGATCAGTCCGAGCTGGTGCAGGCAGCCATCGATTTCAATGAGGTTTCGGCACAGGACGCCATGACGGCCCGCGTGGATATGATGGCTTTTGACATTGATGAGCCGGAAGAAATTTTCCGCGCCGTGCTGGAGGAAGAAGTTTATTCCCGCTTGCCGGTCTATGAGGGCAGCGTGGATAACGTGATCGGTATTCTCAGCGTGAACCGCTGTCTGCGCGCGCTGGCGGATGATCCCGCGCCGCAGCTGCGCCCCATGCTGATGCAGCCCTGCTATGTCTACAAAACCATGAAGCTGCCCGCGGTGCTGGAACAGATGCGCCGCAGCCGCCAGCACCTGGCGGTGGTGACCGATGAGTTCGGCGGTACGCTGGGCGTGATCTCAATGGAAGATGTTCTGGAACAGCTGGTCGGCGAGATCTGGGATGAGACCGACGAAGTGGAACAGGAGGCCGTCAAACGTCCCGACGGTGCCTGGGAGCTGGATGGCGCGGTTACGATTACAGAGCTGTGCGAACTGCTGGAGCTGCCGGAACGGGATTTTGAGGGCGCCGAGAGCGAAACGCTGGGCGGCTGGATGCTGGAGACCTTCGGCAAATTCCCGAAGGATGGGGATCGCTTTGAAGCTTTTGGCTTCATTTTCGGCGTGCTTACTATGAGCGAGGATCGCCTGCGCGTGGAAAAGGTGCTTGTAAGGCGCCGGAAATTGCCGGAAGGAACGGAACCCGCGGCCGAATAAAATAATAATAAAAAAGCTCCCCTGCCGCTTATGCGGCAGGGGAGCTGTGGTTTTATGGGAAGGATCAGATCTTGCTGTATTTTGCGATATAGACGGGGAAGCTGTCGGTGCCGTTCATGCGGGTGCCGGCAGAAATGACGCAGTCTTTATCGGCAACGATGTATTCGAGTTCGGAATCGGCTTCCACAACGGTATCCTGCATCAGGATGCAGTTCTTGACCTTGGCGCCCTTGCCGATATGAACACCGCGGAAGAGGACGCAGTTTTCAACTTCGCCTTCAATGACGCAGCCGTCAGCAGCCATGGTGTTGCTGACCTTGGCACCGGCAATATAGCGGGTCGGGTTGTCGTCGCGAATCTTGGTGTAGATGGGAGCGCCGGCGAACAGACCGTCGAGGTTGGCATCGTTGAGGAGCTTCATGTTCTCATCGAAGTAGCTCTTCAGGCTGCTGATGCGGGCCACATAGCCCTTGAACTCATAAGCCATGACCTTGAGCACGTTCAGCTGAGGCAGAAGAATATCTCTCTCGAAATATTCGAGGCCGCGGACATAAGCGGTGTTGATCTGGTCGATGAGAGTGAGGCGGTTGATCACATAGATGTTCATGCAGAAGTTGTGATCGCCGGGGGTGCGCTCATTGACGTAGATGTTGGTAACCTTGCCATCGGCAACATCCATGGTGTAATAGAAGCCGCGGCTGTTATCGGTGGAGTTGAGGATGGACTCGGGCAGAGCCTGCACATTGTAAGCCATGGTGACATCGGCGCCGCTGGCCTTGTGGGCAGCGATCATGTCGGCAAAGTCAAAATTGCAGGCGATGTTGGCATCGGCAATGATGATGTAGTCTTCCGTGGTCTCACGCAGGAAGTCGAGAATGCCGGCGAGAGCGCCTACACGGCCGGTGTAGGGCTTGCTGGTGCCGGTGACATAGGGCGGGAAGATGTGGAGACCGCCGTTCTTGCGGACCAGGTCCCACTCACGGCCGGAGCCCAGATGGTCGATCAGAGAATGGTAGTTCTTGTTGACCATGATGGAGATGTTGTCAACGCCGCTGTTGGACATGCTGGAGAGCATGAAGTCGATGAGGCGGTAACGGGATGCAAACGGCACGGAAGCCATCAGGCGCTGGCCGGTGAGCTCGGGCACGAGTGCGTCATAAGTATTCGGGAAAATGATACCGAGTGCAGCACTGTTGGATTTCTTCATTTTACTTCACCCTCCTGTACATCTTCGCTGATCATGCCCTTGGGGCCGATCTTTGCGCCTGCGCCGATTTTTACGCCTGCGCCGACGGTGGCAACACCCTTTTCATCTGCAGTGGGCATTGCGCCGACAACCGCCTTTTCGCCGATGGTGACGTTTTCGGCGATGATGCAGTGCTTGACCTCAGCGCCGGCCTTGATGACGGTGCCGCCCATGACGACTGCGTCTTCCACAACTGCGCCGGCTTCCACGGTGACGCCTGCATAAAGGATGGAGTGCTTCACGGTGCCGCTGACACGGCAGCCGTCGGTGATCATGGAGTTTTCCACAACTGCGCCGGCAGAGATCTTGTGGCCGGTCATGCCGCTGTTGCGGCTGTAGACTTTCCAGTCGTCATCAAAGAGGTTGATGCCGCTGTGCTCGGGGTCGAGAACTTCCATGTTGGCTTCCCAGAGGGAGGAAATGGTTCCGACATCTTTCCAGTAACCGTCGAAGTGATAGGCATACATTCTGCGCTGATCACGAAGCAGGTTGGGGATGATGTTGTTGCCGAAGTCGTTCTCGGAGTTGGGGTCGGCTTCATCTTCGATGAGGTACTTGCGAAGGATATCCCAGTTGAAGATGTAGATGCCCATGGAGGCAAGGTTGGATTTCGGATTTTTCGGTTTTTCCTGGAACTCGGTGATGCGGTCGTCTCCGTCGGCAACCATCAGGCCGAAGCGGGAGGCTTCTTCCCAGGGAACTTCCATGACCGCGACGGAGAATTCGGCGTTCTTCTCTTTGTGGAAGCGAAGGAAGTCGGAATAATCCTGCTTGCAGATCTGGTCACCGGAAAGGATGATGACATACTGCGGATCGTAGCGGTCTATGAAGGAGATATTCTGGTAGATTGCGTTTGCGGTGCCTTTATACCAGTCGGAGCCCTTTGCCTTCTGATAGGGGGGCAGGACATGCACGCCGCCGTAGAGACGGTCGAGATCCCAGGGCTGGCCGTTGCCGATGTACTCATTGAGCACCAGAGGCTGATACTGGGTGAACAAGCCAACGGTATCGATACCGGAATTCACGCAGTTGGACAGAGGGAAGTCGATGATACGATACTTGCCTCCGAACGGCACTGCAGGCTTTGCCAGCTTCTGAGTCAGCGCATACAGGCGGGAACCCTGTCCGCCGGCGAGAAGCATGGCGATCATTTCTTTTGCCATAAAACACACTCCTTAAATGCCAGTTAGGCAGATTGTATAATGTGACGCGGGGAGCCCGGAAACACCGCGGAAAGCGCCGATAACGGACACAGACGAAAAACCGAAGGATTCCGATACTCCATAATCAAATTTATCACGAACCTTAAAATGATTCAACAATTTTAAGCGTGACAGGGTGGGGAAGTTTGGAGGTAAAATTTGTGAAAAATACACAAAGAAAAGGGCAGTCCCGAATTTTCGGGACTGCCCTGCGGGTTTTATTTTGATTTCGGATCGTAAAAGAACTCAGGCTGCCTGATCCATGGCTGCGGCTGCATACTCGGAGGCGCTGTCGCCGGCGATGCGGCCGAAGATGGTAAAGTCTGCGACTGCGCTGCCGCCGAGACGGTTGCCGCCGTGGACGCCGCCGGTGATCTCACCTGCCGCGAACAGGCCGGGGATCACATTGCCTTCGATGTCGATGACTTCGAGAATTGACTGATATATTCGGCCCACTTCTCGGCAACGACAGCTGCGAGATCCTGAATGGTCTCGTTATCGGCCTGGTCGGCGGGAGCGGCTTCTTCCGCGGCAGCACCGGTGTAGGAGGCGGGATCAAAGCCGGCTGCGGTGATGGCGTCGGAGACGGCCTGCTTGAGAGCAGCGGAGGTCATGGAAGCGCCGGAAAGGCTGTCGACCTCAACGGTGTTCTGCTCGACCATGGCAGCGGGGAGCTTTTCGCAGGCAACGGAGCCGATGCCCTGGGTCTCGTTCTGAGCGGTGACAACAACGCTGATGATGTGGTCAGCGTCAACGGTGACTTCAACTTCAACCGGTTCGCCAAAGACGCCGGGGGCGGAAGCGGAAGCGGTGACAGCGCCTTCGGCTGTTTCCTCAGCGGGAGCTGCTTCCTCAGCGGGAGCTGCTTCCTCAGCGGGAGCGGCTTCCTCAGCGGGAGCGGCCTCTTCGGCGGGAGCGGCCTCTTCGGCGGGAGCTTCGGCAAGAGCGGCTTCTTCGGCTGCGGGGGCCTCACCGCCGAACACGGTGGGATCGAAGCCGGCAGCGATGATGGCGTCGTTCACGGCCTGCTTGAGAGCCGCGGAGGTCATGGAAGCGCCGGACATGCTGTCAACGGCAATGCTGTTGGCCTCGACCATGGCTGCGGGAAGCGTCTCGCAGGCAACGGAGCCGATGCCCTGGGTTTCGTTCTGAGCGGTAACAACGACACTGTAGATGGTGTCGGCAGTCAGAGTGACTTCAACTTCAACAGGCTCACCGAACACGCCGGGAGCGGAAGCGGAAGCGGTGACGGCGTCAGCGGGAATTTCGACAGCAGCCTCTTCGGCGGCTTCCTCAGCGGGAGCGGCTTCTTCGACTGCGGAGGCTTCACCGCCGAACACGGTGGGATCGAAGCCGGCAGCGGCGATGGCGTCGGAAACGGCGGTCTTGAGAGCCGCGGAGGTCATGGAAGCGCCGGACATGCCGTCAACGGCGATGCTGTTGGCCTCAACCATGGCTGCGGGAATGGTTTCGCAGGCAACGGCACCGATGCCCGGGGTTTCGTTCTGCTCGGTGACAACGATGCTGTAGATGGTGTCGGCCGTGGCGGTGACTTCAACGGTGACGGGATCACCGAACACGCCGGCCGCGGTAGCGGAAGCGGTGACGGCGTCGGCGGGGATTTCAACCGGCTCCGCGGCTTCTGCGGGAGCGGCTTCTTCCGCTTCGGCTGCTTCTTCGGAAGCGGCTTCGGCACCGAAGACGGTCGGGTCAAAACCGGCGGAAACGATGGCGTCGGTCACGGCGGTCTTGAGAGCGTTACTGGTCATGGTTGCGCCGGACATGCCGTCAACGGCAACACTGTTGGCAGCGACCATGGCTGCGGGAACGGTATCGCAGGCAGCGCCGCCGAGTTCGGGCGTTTCGTTCTGCTCTGTGACAACGATGCTGTAGAGCTTGGCGGAGTCGAGCGTGACCTGCACCGTGACGGGATCGCCGAACACGCCGGAGGCGGTGGCGGAGACGGTGACAGCTTCATCGCTGACATCTTCGGAGGGAAGCATGGCTGCGAGTTTTTTGGCCTGGTTATCTTTGACAACCAGCATGCCGCAGCTGACGGCAATGATGGCTGCAAGGACACAGCAGGCGATGCGGAGGATGATGTTTTCGCGTTTCATAGAGTCCTCACCTTTTTCAATATTATATTTTTGCGTATGGATTTACACTATTATAACACGGGCTTTTTCAATTGAAAATAGAGCGAAGAATGTTTTTTGCGTTTTTCGGATTCGAAAAACGGGAAATTTTTGAAGTTTCGGACCCTTTACGGGGACTCTTATTTTATGCTATACTTTCAGAACGAAATGAAGGCGCGGCGCTTTGCCGCGGAAGGGAGAGACCGGCATGACGGCAGCGGAACGCAGAGCGAAGATCCTCCGCATACTCAGAGGCAGCGAAGAACCGGTCAGCGCCGGCAGGCTGGCGGCGGAGCTCGAGGTATCGAGGCAGATCATTGTGGGCGATGTCGCCCTTCTGCGCGCCGGGGGAGAGCAGATCAATGCCACGCCCCGCGGCTACCGTATGGAGAGCGGCACCCGTTCCGGACCTATCGTGCGGCGCATTGCCTGCCGGCACACCGCGGAGCAGATGGAAGCTGAGCTCAACGCCGTGGTCGATCACGGCTGCACGGTGCTGGATGTGATCGTGGAGCACCCGGTCTATGGGGAACTGACCGGTCCTCTGCAGATCTCCAACCGCTATGAAGTGAGCCGTTTTATAGAGCAGGTGGCAGCCTGTTCCGCACAGCCCCTCTCCAACCTGACGGAGGGCATTCATCTGCATACGATCTCCTGCCCGAGCGAAGCGGCCTTTGCCCGCGTCTGCGCGAAGCTGCGTGAGCTCGGCTGCTTATTGGAAGAATCATCGGAGGATTAATATATGAGCATTTATGTCACCGGTCACCGCAACCCGGATACCGATTCCATCGTTTCCGCCATTGCCTATGCCCACCTGCGCCGCTCTCTGGGAGAGACGGAGTATAAGGCCGTGCGCCTGGGCAACGTCAACGATGAGACCCAGCATATTCTGGACTATTTCGGCGCCGAGGCACCGGAACTGATCAACAACATGCGCACGCAGGTCCGCGATCTGGATTTTGACCGCCCCACCTGCCTGAACAAATCCGTGCCGCTGGAACTGGCCTGGAACACGCTGAAGGACGGCGATGTGCTGGCACTGCCGATCCTGGAAGATGACGGGCATCTCTTCGGCCTGCTTTCCTCCGGCGATATTGCCAAATACGATATGCACACGCTGGCGGAGAGCAACATCCGCGATGTGCCGGTCTTCAATATCCTGAGCGTGCTGGAGGGCGTGATCGTCAACGATGCCTGCGCGGTCAGCGCCGTGACCGGCAACGTGATCATTGCGCTGCCCCAGAGCGGCAGCTTCCGCACCGGCTTCAGCCGGGAAGACGTCGTTATCTGCGGCAACCAGCCCGGCGTGATCGAGGACGCGCTGCGGGCCAATGTCCGCTGCCTGATCATCTGCCAGTCGGATATCGACCGCACGCTGAAGGATTATACCGGCGAGACCTGCATCATTTCCACGCCGCTGGATGCCCGCCGCACCTCACGCGTCATTTATCAGGCCATGCCGGTGCGCCGCATCTGCAGCACCGAAGGACTCATCACCTTCCATCTGGACGATTATATTGACGATGTGCGTGAACAGCTGCTGGAAAGCCGCTTCCGCTCTTACCCGGTGCTGGATGAGAACGACCGGGTGGTCGGCACGCTGGGCCGCTATCACCTGCTGCGTCCGCGCCGCAAAAAAGTGGTGCTGGTGGACCACAACGAGGCCGCTCAGTCCGTGCGCGGGCTGGAGCAGGCCGAGATCATTGCCATCATCGATCATCACCGTCTGGCCGATATCCAGACCGGCCAGCCCATCTATGTCCGCAATGAGCCGGTGGGCTGCACCAACACCATCCTGACCGCCATGTATCAGGAAAACGGCGTGGTGCCGCCTCCGCAGATCGCCGGACTGATGGCCGCCGCGATCCTTTCCGACACGGTCATGTTCCGTTCTCCTACCTGCACGAAGCGCGATATTGCCATGGCCAACCGCCTGGCCGGCATTGCCGGCATTTCTCTGGAGCAGCTGGGCAAGGAGATCTTTACCTGCGATCACAGCGGCCCGGCGGAAGAGCTCTTCCATTCCGATTATAAGCAGTTCCTGATTGCCGGCCGTCAGATCGGCGTCAGCCAGATCACCTGCTCCGATTCCAGCGAACTGCTGGCGCGCAAGGAGGAGTTTCTTGAGCTGATGGATGCGATGCGCGTCAAGGAAAAGTACGATATCGTTCTGCTCATGGTGACGGATATCCTGCAGGATGGCAGTCATCTCTTCTATTCCGGCAGCGATGACATCATTGCCAAGGCCTTCAACGCCACACCGAAAGATAAGCACGTTTTTATGCCGGGCGTCATGAGCCGCAAAAAGCAGATCATTCCCATGCTCACTGCCCTCTGGGGCTGAGACAGGGAAAAGGCGCCGGTCATACGCTTACACCGCCGCGCCGTTATGCGTTTATACAGCAATGGAAAAGATCCCTTCGGCAGTTGCCGAAGGGATCTTGAATTTTTTATTCAGCTGTGTGCGGGAGGGGAAGCTCAGGCTTCGCCGCGCTCACGCAGAGCGTCCTTGCGGCTCAGGTCAATGCCGCGGGGACCGATGTTCATGACCTTGACCCAGGTGTAGTCGCCGATGTTGAGTACATCTTCCACCTTTTCGGTGCGCTTGAACTCAAGGTCTTTGATCTTGACAAGACCGTCTTTGCCGGGCTTGAGCTCGACCCATGCGCCGAAATCGCTGCGGATGTTGGAGACCTTGCCGTAATAGAGAGCACCCACTTCGGGCTCGAAGACGATGTCTTCAATGGTCTGGCGGGCAGCACGGCAGGCTTCGATATCGCGGCTGGCGATGTAGACGGAGCCGTCATCGTCGATGTCGATCTTGCAGCCGGTGTCGGCAGTGATCTTCTGGATGACCTTGCCGCCGGAGCCGATGACTTCGCGGATCTTATCGGGATTGATCTTCATCTGGATCATCTTGGGAGCGGACTTGGCAAGCTCCTTGCGGGGTTCGGGAATTGCCTTGAGCATGATCTCGTCAAGGATCTGGAGACGGGCTTCGCCGGTGATCTCGAAGGCCTTCTTTACGATCTCGTGCTTGAGACCGTCGTTCTTAAGGTCCATCTGGATGGCGGTGATGCCCTGCTTGGTGCCGGCAACTTTGAAGTCCATTTCGCCGTGGAAGTCTTCCACGCCCTGAATGTCGATGAAGGTGGTGAAGTCGTCACCATCCTGAATGAGGCCGCAGGAGATGCCGGCGACGGGAGCCTTCAGAGGCACGCCCGCATCCATCAGAGCCATGGTGGTGCCGCAGATGGAACCCTGAGAAGTGGAACCGTTGGAGGAGAGCACTTCGCTGACGACGCGGATGGCATAGGGGAAGTCTTCCACATCGGGGATGACGGATTCCAGAGCCTTTTCAACCAGAGCGCCGTGGCCGTATTCGCGGCGGCCGGTGCTGCGGCTGGCACGTGCCTCACCGGTGCTGTAGGAAGGCATGTTGTAATGATGCATGAAGCGCTTCTCTTCTTCTTCCCAGATGGTGTCGAGCTTCTGGGTGTCGGAGAGAGTGGAGAGGGTGGCAATGGAGAGGACCTGAGTCTGGCCGCGGGTGAAGAGGGCGGAGCCGTGTACACGGGGAATCACGCCGACCTCGGCATCCAGAGGACGGATCTGATCCATGCTGCGGCCGTCAACACGCTTGCCGGCGAGCAGCCATTTTTTCACGACCTTTTTCTGCAGCTTGTAGAGGATCTCTTCCATATACTGCATCATGTCGGGGTGTTCTTCTTCATACTTGCCCTGGACCATGGTGATCCAGTCGTTGACGCGGGATTCGCGGACGTTCTTGTCATCGGTATCCATGCAGTATTCCATGGATTCGAACTCGTTGGCAACGAGCATCTCGAAGAGCTCTTCATCGAAGGAAGCATGCTCATACTCGAACTTGGGCTTGCCGATTTCTTCCACCATCTTGTCGATGAGGTCGAGCACGGGCTGCACATGCTCATGTGCCTGCACGATGCCTTCGTACATAACATCGTCGGGAACCTGATCGGCTTCGGACTCGATCATGACGATCTTCTTGTGGGTGGCGGCGATGGTGGTGATCATGCGGTTGTTCTTGCGCTCTTCCTGCGTCGGGTTGAAGAGATACTTCACGCCATCCCAACCGAGGACGATGCCGGCGATCGGTCCGTTGAAGGGAACATCGGAGATGGAGACGGCTGCGGAGGCACCGATCATAGCGGTGATCTCGGGCGAGCAGTCATGATCAACGGAGAGAACTTCGCAGGCAATGACAACGTCGTTGCGCAGGTCGGTCGGGAAGAGAGGACGCATGGGGCGGTCAATCAGGCGGGAAGCCAGCACTGCGGGCAGGCTGGGCTTGCCTTCACGGCGCATGAAGCTGCCGGGAATGCGGCCGACCGCGTAGAGCTTTTCGTTGAAATCAACGGAGAGGGGGAAGTAATCGATGCCGTCTTTGGGACGGGCGGAAGCGGTGCAGGTGACCAGAACGGTGGTCTCGCCGTATTTGACGAGAACAGCCGCGTTGCAGAGCTCGGCCATCTTGCCGACTTCCATGGAGAGGGGACGGCCTTCATACATGATTTCGTATTTGCGGTAATTAGGGAATTCCTTGTGAGTGATGATCATGACAGATCTCCTTTCAAAAATGTGATGATTGCTGCCGGAGGAGATCCGGACCGTCTGTACTTGAAGCAGCGCCTGCGGAGGAAGACGTTCCTTCAAATACGAACAGCCGGAACTACGCCGGGCGGGGAAATAAAAAAGCGCAGGGAACTATTCAGTTGTCCCTGCACTTAAAACCTTCATACCCTTCAGAAAGCGGGGAAAAAGCAAATTACTTGCGGATGCCCAGCTTTGCAACGATTGCACGATAGCGCTCGATGTCTTTCTTGGCGACATAGTCGAGCAGTCTGCGGCGCTTGCCGACCATCTTGTACATACCGAGACGGCTGTGGTCGTCGTTGGGATGCTGCTTGAGGTGCTCGGTCAGCTCACGGATACGCTCGGTGAGGATGGCAATCTGAACCTCGGGGGAACCGGTGTCGTTTTCGTGGGTGGCGTTGGCTTCGATGACGGAAGTCTTTTTCTCTTTGGTGATCATGGTGGAAAATTCCTTTCAAAAAATATTTTGATCCTACGGCCAGGCAATGGGCGGAAAGGAACCGCACAGGCGGCATGACCCGAGAGCCGAGCACGCGGACAGCCCTAATATATTAGCACTGCGCAGGGAATAAGTCAACAGACAAAGTTTGTTATGAAATAAATAAAGCTCAGCCTTCGGAGGGAAGCTCTTCTGTTGGGGCGGGACCGGTAGTTTCCACGCTCTCCGTGATGGCGGTGTAATCGCCGCTGCCGCGCAGATAACGCAGAAGATCCATTGTGTTGCGGGAGACCGCACCGTCCATGCGGGTCTCGGCGCCGAGACCGATGCCGAGGATCGGTTCACCCTTTGCCGCGCCCTGCAGATAGGGATCTTCGCAGCCGGGCTTTGCCCAGGCACCGGGCAGATACTCCGTAAAGCCGGCTGCGCTCAGTTTTCCGGCAGCCATGGCAAGCTGTTCGGCAATTGCCTCTTCTTCCATGC
>R19__coassemble_513_pt1 | contig 17008 bp, 15 predicted proteins | sample R19__metabat2_high_PE_014 | metagenome-assembled genome bin R19 | reverse complement strand
GGAGCTCTTTGCCCTTGAGGGTCCTGACATTTACGCCGTAAACGGTAAGGGTGCCTTCCGTGACATCGTGCATGCGGTTGATGCAGCGGAGAATGGTGGATTTGCCGGCGCCGGAAAGGCCGATAATGGCGACAAATTCGCCCTGCTCAATCTTCAGATTGACGTTTTTCAGAGCGGTGAATCCGTTGGGATAGGTCTTGTAAACGTTTTTAAATTCAATCATCTTGTGCGGCTCTTTTCTCTCTAATTTAATGGGGCCCGGAAACCCGGACATATCTAAAAACAGGCACCCTGTATTCAGTTTGCAGGGTGCCTGTCGAAAATTTACTTGAAGCGGAAAAGATTACTGCACTGCGGTGAGAGCTGCGCGGGCACCGTCGTAATCGGAGTCGGTGGCCACGGCGTAACCGGTGTGGCTGTAAACATCGAAGATGGCATGGCCTTCATCGGTGTTGATGATGTTGATGAAGCAGTTCTGCAGAGCTTCCACAAGCTCCGGAGTGTAATAGGCGCTCTCCTTGGAGATGGCGACGGTGTCGTTATAGATGCCGTCGGTGACGCCGATGACATTCAGCTCATTCCAGATGCTGTCGGTGCGGCCCATGCCCTGCTTGCCGGTCTCATCCTGCTGATCGGTCGGGAGCATCCAGGATGCTTCGTAGTCGTTGCGGCCGTCGGCGTAGCAGACAATGATGTCGACCTGCTCGGCTGCTGCATAGGAGAATGCGGTGCCGTAGCCGGAGTCAAGAGGAATGACGTTTTCAAGATCGGAGATCTTTTTGCCGTCGTAGTTATCCATGAGCCAGAGCGTGGGATAGATGTAGCCTGCGCTGGAGGAGGTCTTCTGGACTGCCCAGCGGGCGCCGTTCAGATCATCCCAGGTAAGGGTCTCGCCGTTGTTGACCTTCTCGGCGAGCATCTTGCCGTATTCGGACGGGGTTGCGTAGATCAGAGAACGATAATAGGTGACCTGGGGACCGTTTTTCTGGGTGGCGTTGGCTTCGCCGTTCCAGTCGGCGGGGTTGGTGCTGTCGTTAGACAGACCGTTGCGGGTAGCGGTGAGGATGACGTCAACGTCATCGGAATAAAGAGCATAGGTGCCGCCGGGGAGCCAGCCGATATCGATGGCGCCTGCGGACATTGCTTCGCCGGTCGCGTCGTAGGAGGTGCCGACGGTGATGTCGACTTCGTCGATGTCATAGCCCTGGTTGGCCATCTCGGCCTTAACGAGCTCAGGCAGGTTGGCGGTGCCGGCGATGATAACGTCAGCGTCCTTGGAAGGAACAAACTCGAGGGTCAGCTTGTCGAAATGAGGCATTTCGGCTTCTTCTGCCACGGCAGCTTCCACAGCTTCGGCAGCGGCCTCTACGGCTTCTGCGACTTCTTCCACTGCGTCGGCAGCTTCTTCGGCGGCAGTGCTGGCGGCAGAGGTGCTTTCAGCGCCGCAGGCAGCCATGCCCAGAGCCAGAACGACGACCAGGAGCATGCAGAGAATGCGGGTTACGTTTTTCATGTGTTTCTCCTTTTATATTTTGTCCGGATATTCGCATATCCGTCGGTATTATATAAGACAATAAATGGATTCGCAATATTCAAATTTGTAAACTTGTATAAGAAAATGTCGAAATTTTTTGGCATTTTTACTGCTTGACATAATTTTTTTGAGCAATTTGATTTAAAAGGGCAAAGCGTAAGAAACGATGCCGGCAGTTGATTTCCGCGGGAAAATGATTTAAACTATGCCGACTGTAAACCGGCCGATCCGCGGAAAAGGCGGCAGGTCGACGGTATGATATATCTTTAAATATAAGGTAACATGACATGGGTGTGATCTATCTTCTCTGTGTGGCGCTGCTCTTCAGCTTCGGCGGAACCTGCGCCAAAACGATCGGCCCCTATTTCCGCTCGGAATATATTTCCTTTTTCCGTTTCGCGGTGGGGGTGCTTTTCCTCTTTCTGCTCAAGCTGCTCAAGCGGCATCATTTCGCGAAGGATTATCGGCAGCAGCTGCGCAGTTACGGCGGCTGGCTCCTCTTCGGCGCGGCTGGCAAGGCGGTTTCCTATCTGACGGAAAACTACGCGCTGACCCACGGCGTTTCTTACGGCAACATTCTGACCCAGCCGGCGCAGCTGCTCTTTCTGACCTTCCTGAGCGTGGTGGTGCTGAAAGAAAAACTGACGGGGCGCAAGGCCCTCTTTTTGATCCCCTGCGTGGCGGGCGTGCTGCTGGTCAGCTGGAACGGCCGCGCGCTTTCGGATTATCTCAGCGGCGGCCTTCTGCTTACCTGCATGTATCTGATCTCCGGCATGGGGAGCGGCTGCCATATTTTTGCCCAGAAGAAGCTGAACGGAAAAATGGACATTATCGACAGCAACATCACCATGTTCACCGTGTCGGCGCTCATTACCTTCGTGCCCACCGTGCCGCTGACGGCAGCGGGGGCAATCGAGGGCGTTTCGCCGAGCCTTGCCTGCATCGGAGCCATTGCTCTCTTCGGCTTCATCACGGGGATCGGCTTTTACCTGAATGCCAAGGCCATTCCGCTGGTGCCGCTTTACATGGTGCCGCTGATCCAGTGCACCATGGTCATTTTCGCGATCCTCTGGGGCGTGCTCTTCTTCCATGAGCCGCTGACGGGCTATCTGATCGTCGGGGCGGTGCTCTTTGTGAGCGGCATCGTCGGCGTGCAGATCGCTTGAGAACAGAAAACCGGATAAGGCAGCCGATCGGGATCCGGCTGCCGCCCGGCACGGAACCGTTATGGGAAACAACCGAACATTGCTCTGCGCGGAGCCGGCTGCTTTGCCGGCTCCGTCTTTTGCTGCCTGCGGAAGGATACGATGGAAGGAACAATGAAAATTTACCAAAAGAATTGCTTGCAATGCGTTGCGAGATAATGTATACTGCCACAGTAATTGATTAATTGAGCAGCGCTTTAATGTACTGAATTGTTTTGGAGGAAATCACAGCTATGCAGCTTTCCAGCAGCCAGGTAACTTATGAAAAGATCGTAAAAGAAAACGGCGCGATCGCCAAAATCATGTTCAACCGCCCGGAAGAGGGCAACAAGATCAACCACAAAATGTTCCTTGCCCTCAACGAGGCCATTGACGAAGCCATGCGCGACAGCCAGGTGCGCGTCGTTATTTTCGGCGGCGAGGGAGACCATTTCTGCAGCGGCTTCGATGCCGGCGATCCCGACACCAGCCTCAACAACAACGAAACGGTGGACTGGATGTTCCGCCGCGAAAACACCCAGGAAGAAATTGACCTCTGGCTCAAGATCTACAACATGCGCAAGCCCACCATCGGCGCCCTGAAGGGCAGCGTTCTGGGCGGCGGCTGGTTCATGGCCATGACCTTTGACTGCATCATTGCCGCCGAAGGCACCACACTGGATAACCTCGAGTTTGCGCTCGGCATGGGCTACACCGTTTATCTGCCCTTTGATGCCTATAAGATCCCGATGAACATTGCCAAACAGAAAGCCTTTACCGGTGAAGTTACGACCGCGGAAGAAGCACTGAAGTGGGGCCTTTTCAACCAGGTGGTGCCCATGGAAAAGCTGGACGCTGCCTGTATGCGCCTGGCCGAGCGGATGCTGCGTCTTTCCCCTTACACGCTGACCGCCCACAAAGAGATCTACAACATGTGCTACAACATGATGGGCATTCAGCAGGTGGTACCGTTTGCCAGAGAGACCTTCAGCATCGGCATGGAGCTGCCCGGCACACCGCAGAACCAGGCCATGTGGCAGTATGCCCGCGAGGTCGGACCGGATAAATTCCGCGAATATTTTGCACAGAAGATCGCCGAAGTGAAGGCGGAGGATGAAAAACCCCTCGATTGAAGCGCAGGCAAAGTAATTGAAAATAAATAAGAAAAGAGAGGCAGTATTTTATGAACATGGCAGTACTCGCAATCGTTCTGGTGGCCTATTTCGGCGTGATGATCGCCGTCGGCTTCCTGGGACGCAAATACGCTGACAGCTACGATTCCTTTATTTCCGCCGGCAGGAACTGCGGCACCCTGATGATCATCGGCAGCGCGGTCGGTTCCCAGATCGGCAACGGCTTTGTGGTCGGCGGCGCCGGCGGCGGCGCGGCGACCGGTCTTTCCGGCGCCTGGTACGGCATAGCCTGCGGCCTGGGCTATCTCTGCATCGGTCTGCTGCTCAACAAGGTCATTTATAAGAAAGGCTATATCAGCCTGCCGGAGTTCCTCGAAGAGCGCTACGGCGATAAGAAGGTTTCCGTTGTCTTCAGCGTTGCTACGGTATGCAGCTATATCGGCAACATCGCGGCCCAGATCATGGCCGGCTCCGCCCTCTTCAAAGCCTTCGGTCTGAGCCCGGTGCTCGGCGCCGTTGTGATCACCATTGTGGTCCTGCTCTATTCCTCTATGTCCGGACTTTGGGGCGCTTTTGCCACCTCCGTCATTCAGGTCGGCATCATTCTGGTGGCGCTGATTGCCACCTTTATTGTGGTCATTGCCAACGGCGGCATCGGCTTGATCAACGCAGCCATTGCCTCCGGCGCGGCCCCGGCGGATTACTGGAGTCTCGGCAACCAGGGCGCGAGCTACATCATTGTGATGATCGGCTCTGTCTGCCTGGCGGCGCTCTGCGATCAGCAGACCGTGCAGCGCATCAATTCCGCCAAGAGCGAAAAGGCCTCCTTCAACGCGCATATGTGGGCAACCCTGATCTGCGTGGTCTGCGCGCTGCTGCCCGCCATCATCGGTATGTACGGCTTTGCCGTGTACGGTGACACCTCCAACTCCGTCTTCTTCACGGTGGCCATCAACAATATGCCCTCTGTGGTCGGCGCCATTATTATTGCGGCCGTTATCGCGGCCATTATGTCCACCATCGACTCCATGCTCATCGGCTTCTCCACCGTTGCGCTGAAGAACATCTACAAGGGCATGATCAACCCCAACGTTTCCGACAAGACTCTTAAGCGCGGCGACCTGATCGTCTCCGTTGTGGTCTGCGCCATCGCACTGATCCTTTCCTTCAGCAGCGACAGCATCATCGGCCTGCTGGAGAACACGTATCTCTTCCTGACGGCCTGCTGCCTGGTTCCTTTTGTCGGCGGTCTTTTCTGGAAGAAGGGTACCGCAAAGGGCGCTCTGATCAGTTCGATCGTCGGTCTGGTGCTGGTGCTTCTCAGCCTCTGCAACATCTACTCCCTGCCCAACATGGACCTTATGCCCATCGGCGTGGCGATCATTGTTTATGTCGTGGTCAGCCTTGTTGACAAAGAAGGGCAGAAGGCATAAACCGAATCAAACTCAATACAAAAGCCCACGGGAACGACCGTGGGCTTTTGCGGCAATAAAAACCGAGAAAGGAAATTTCGAATTATGAAGGATATGCTGAAAAACAAGGTGGCCATCGTGACCGGCGGCGCCATGGGCATCGGTGAGGCGATCGTGCGCGCTTTTATTCGTGAGGGCGCGAAGGTCGTGATCGCGGATATGAACAGCACGGTCGGCGCGGCACTGGAAGCGGAACTGACCGCGGCCGGCGCGGAAGCAATGTTCGTGCGCACCAATGTGGCTTCGGCGGAAGACACGGCGGACTGCGTCCGCGCGGCGGTGGACCGCTTCGGTTCCCTGGATATTCTGGTCAACAATGCCGGCATCGTGGAACAGGATGTGCTGCTGGAAGATGAGAGCGTGGAAGAATGGATGAAGGTGCTGAACGTGAACCTGACCGGTCAGTTTCTGATGTGCAAGTTCGCCCTGCCTTATCTGCGCGAGACGAAGGGAAATATCGTGAACATTTCCTCCATGTCGGGCCTGACGGCGACCCGTTACTGCGCGGCCTACTGCGCCAGCAAAGCGGGTGTGATGGGCATGACCCGCGCCATTGCGGCGGACTATGCCAAATACGGCATCCGCGCCAACGCCATCTGCCCCGCGGCGGTGGAGACCCCGATGATGAAAAACTATTTTGCCGCCTTCAGCGAGGAAGAGGTGGCGGAAAAGATCGGCCGTCTTTCCGGCCCCATCGGGCGCATGAGTCAGCCCTCCGAGATCGCGGAGGCGGTGGTCTATCTGGCCAGCCCGGCAGCCAGCTATGTCAGCGGCATTTCCATGCCGGTGGACGGCGGCTACACCGCAGTCTGAACGGAGGCACACCATGGGCAAAAGAATTGCGGGCGTGACCCGCGGATATTCCGGCGTGGGGCATTATATTCAGGGCCCCGGCGCCATCGAACAGCTGGCCTCCGCCGCAAAGAAGCTTGGCAGGACCTGCGCCGTGCTGATCGATGTGTTTTTCTATGAAAACATGAGCGTGACGCTGAAAGAACAGTTTGCCAGGGAGGCACCGGAGGTCGACGCGGAATTTTTCCCGGCGGATCTGGAATGCAGCGAAGAGAGCATCGCTTCCTTTATTGAAAAATGCCGCAGGCGTTTTCCGGGAAGCGGGATCTGCCCGGAGGTGCTGGTGGGCATCGGCGGGGGCAAGGCAATGGATACCGCCCGCGGCGCCGCCATTACCACGGACAGCAATCTGATCGAGGTTCCGACCTCCGCTTCCACCAACGCGGCTACCAGCTGCCTTGCGGTCATTTATGATGAAAACAAGGTAGGCCGGGCAAGGTTCCTGAAGAAGAGCCCGGATTATGTGATCGCGGATACCGCAATCCTTGCGGGGGCACCGGCCCGCATGCTGGCTGCCGGCATCGGCGACGCGCTTGCCACCTATTACGAGGCGCGCAGCTGCTGGGCCTATAACAACGTCAACTATGTCAGCGGAGGTCTTGCTCCCACCATCACGGGCAAGGTAGTCGCTAAGGCCTGCCGCGACACGCTGCTGGCCAACGGCATCGGCGCCTATACGGCGGTGAAAAATCACCTGCGGACGGCGGCCTTTGAGGATACGATCGAGGCCATTATGCTCCTCAGCGGCATCGGCTGGCAGAACAACGGCACCGCCATTGCGCATGGGCTGGTGGAAGGCATCCCGACCATTCCCGATACGGCACGCACGATGCACGGCGAGCAGGTGGCCTTCTGCGTGCTGGTGCAGATGATCCTGGACCGTGATCCGGAGGAAGATTTTAAGGCCGTCTACCGCTTCCTGCAGACACTGCAGCTGCCGGTCTGCCTGGCAGAACTGGGCATTACCGAAAAGAAAGAAGAAAAGGTACGCTGTATCGTGGACCGGGCCTTTGAGATCGACCCGGGCATCACGATCGGCAATTACGCCATTGACCGGGACAGCGTTTACAATGCGATCATGTACCTGGACGCGCTGGCAGAATAAAGAATCGGATGATCCGGCGGCCGCACTCCATCGGGGGGCGGCCGCTTTGCGCGGTTTGCGCCGGCTTGATGAGGGAGGCTTGCGTTTCCGCAAAGTTTATACTATAATGTGCGGCGCACACGGGGAAACCGGTGAAAATCCGGTACGAGCCCGTCGCTGTGAGGCGCGAATCACGGCTGTCCCTTACCGCAGAAGCCGCAAGCTGCGGAAAACGGTCATTGGAGCGATCCGAGAAGACCGGGACGGCTGCGCCGAGTCAAAATATCCGTGTGCGGAAAACTTCCCGAATAGCTGCGGGCGCCGGCTGCGGAAGAATACAAAATAAAAAAGGAAGTAGTGAAATGAGCAAAATCACAAACAAAAAACGTTTCGCTCAGCTGATCTGCCTGATGCTTGCTGCGGCCATGGCATTTTCTATGGTCGGATGCGGCGCGAGCAAGACAGCCGAGACCGCGGCGGAAACCCTGGCAGCCGTTGAGACCACCGAAGCTCCGGCGGAAACCGCCTCTGCCGAAACCGAAGCCGAGCCTGCTGCGGAAGCCGCGGCAACCGCGGTTTACACGGAAGACACCGAACTCGGCGAAGGCAGCAAGACCTTTACCTTCATTGCCACCGCGGCGGAAGACAACAAGGTCACCTTCACAGTGCACAGTGACGCGGCAACGGTAGGCGAAGCTCTGCTGGCCCTGAACCTGATCGCCGGGGAAGAGAGCAGCTACGGTCTCTATGTGAAGACCGTCAACGGCGTGACTGCGGACTATGACACGGACGGTCATTACTGGGCCTTCTATATTGACGGCGAATATGCCTCTACCGGTGTGGACGCAACCGAGCTTACCGATGGCGCAGTCTATGCCTTCACCGTCGAATAAAGCAAAGCTTTCCGCGCGGGAGATCTGCATCTTTGCCATGCTGGGCGGCGTAATGTACGCCTCCAAGGTATTGATGGAGTTTCTGCCCAATGTGCATCTGCTGGGCACCTTTACGGTGGCGCTGACCCTTGTTTACCGCAAGAAAGCGCTCTATCCCATTTACACTTATGTCATGGTGAACGGGCTGTTTGCCGGCTTTGCCGCCTGGTGGCTGCCTTATCTTTATCTCTGGGCACTGCTCTGGGGCGCGGTGATGCTGCTGCCGAAGGAACTGCCGAAGCGTTGGGCCCCGCTGATCTACATGACGGTCTGCTCTCTGCACGGCTTTTTGTTCGGGACGCTTTACGCGCCGGCGCAGGCCTTGATGTTCGGACTCAGCTTCAAGCAGATGATTGCCTGGATCATTGCGGGGCTTCCCTTCGACGCGATCCACGGCGTCAGCAATTTCTTCTGCGGCATGCTGATCTTGCCGCTGGCCTCCGTGATCCGCAAAGCGGACCGCGGATTACAGAAACACACATAAAAGAAAAAACGGCAGATACGGAACCTGTGTCCGGAGCTGCCGTTTTTCTATATCAATGGGAAGCGATGAGAACGATCTGCCGCCTGAGTCGAAAGCGAAAAGCCGGCCGCCTCACAGCAGACCGCAGGCACGGACCAAGAAGATGATCACAAAGAGGCTGAGCATGGAGATGAGAGAGGTCCAGACCACCAGCTGGGCTGCCAGCTGACCGTCATTGTCCATCGCCTCGGCCATAATGGCGGAGGCGACCGCAATGGGGGTGCCGATGAGGGCAATCAGACCGGAAAAGACTTCCGGGCCGAAGTTCAGCACACCGCAGAGCGTTAAAACCAGGGCGGGCGTGATACCGACCAGCGGCGCCATCACGTTGCGGGCCAGCACGCCCATGACCAGCTGACGCTTATATTCCCCGACCTTCTGAAACTCAAACTGTCCGCCCAACACGAGCAGAGCGAGAGGCGTTGCGGCGCGGGAGAGGTAGCTGATGATGGTGGAGGGGAAGGTGATATCCGCAAAGATGCTGTTCCAGCCGAAGCGTTCGGCCAAAAGACGGATCGGCAGGGCCAGCAGCCCCAGAAACACGCCGTTGATGAGCGGGTTGTGACAGATATCTTTGATGATCTTTTTCCAGTTTACGCTGGTTTTTCCGTCTTTATACATGGAAAGAACGACGACCGCCATAATGTTGAAGACGGGAATGGAGAAGGTGGAGAGAATGGCGGCGGTGGCAACGCCGCTGCTGCCGCCCAGAAGCTCCGCCAAGGGAACGCCGATCAGGGCAAAGTTGGAACGGAAGGCACATTGGTGAATGACACCCTTCTGCTTCGCGTCCGGCACCAGACGAGTCAGAAAATAACCGAGCAGCACCAACAGCAGAATGGCCAGCAGCGCGTAGGCGGCCACATCAAGCCGGATATCCGAAATATTTTCAATTTCCGCAATGTTTTTGAAGAGCATGACCGGCAGGCAGACATGAAAAACCGTCCAGTTGCCGATCTTCAGAAACTCCTTGGTGAAAAAGCCCTTGACCTTCAGAAAATACCCCAGCAGGATAATAAGGATAACGGGCAGAATGGCATTGCAGGTAAAGAGCAGAATGGAAAGCATAAGCAGACCTCCCGGCAGATGAGAAATTACAACGATATTTTACACAAGAGCGGCGGCGCATGCAAGAATGAAAAGCGGGACCGGACCGGCCGGACGACGTAAAAAGTCTGCCCCGACACGAAGCTTCGTGTCGGGGCAGACCCTATAATTCGCTGCCGGAAAGCAGCTTGAATAATTACAGATTTGCTACGATTTTTGCGGCGTGACGGCCGAAGGTCATGGTACGGCCGCAGGCAAGACCGGTGAAGAGGTTGGGATAGGTGATGCCGAACATACCGCCGGTGCCGTCGCCGGTTGCCCAAAGACCTTCAATCGGGGTGCCGTCTTCCTTAATGACCTGCATGTCGGTGTTGATGCGGACACCGCTGAGCGTGGTCAGATGCCATGCGCCGGTACGGATGCCGTAGAACGGAGCGGTATCGACCGGAGTCATGCGGTGTGCTTCCTTGCCGTAATCTTCATCAACGCCCTTGGCGCACAGTTCGTTGTAACGCTCAACGGCCGCGACAAAGTTGTCGGCGGGGATGTTCAGCTTTTCGGCCAACTCTTCGAGTGTATCGGCCTGCTGCAGATAGCCCTGGGCAAGGAGGGAATTTTCTCCATCGACCATACCGGCCCAGACGGAGTCATAATCGCGGTTGGAGATGGCACCGTTGGGGAACTCGAACAGACGGCAGCAGCCGACCTCGTCAAACTGCTCGCAATACTGCTTGTTGTTGGCGTCGAAAATGTCGCAATAGGTGTGGTAGGGCTGCATCTCCATGGAATGGAGCATAAACTCGTAAGGACCGGATTCGTTGCAGAAACGCTTGCCGTTCAGGTTGACCTTCAGGAAGGGCTGTTCGCCGAACCAGAACCACTTGCCGTTGGTCTTGTAGCCGGCGGTCTCGGTGGGCAGGCAGCAGCAGCGGTTGAACATCATGGAGCCGTGAACCGGGTTGAGCACGCCGCCGGCCCAAAGCATAGCCTTAATGCCGGAACCGTCTGCGGTGGAGCCGAGCGTGTAGGTGATCTTTTGCTCGAGGGTCTCGGGCTGGAGCGCCTTGAGCATCTGGGTGTTGGTGGCATAGCCGCCGGCGCACATGATGACGCCCTTGGAGGCGTTAATGCGGACATAGTGGTTATCGGTGCTGTCGAGGGCAATAATGCCGGTAACCTTGCCGGAGGCATCCTGCTCGAGCTTGACCATAGCGGTGCTGAACTTCCATTCCACACCGAGCTCATCGCAATGGGCCTGGAAAACGTCGGCGCTCTTGGGGAACTGACGACTGTCGGAAGCGGCGATGTTGTGGGGGCTGTGACCGGTTACGTAAGCCTTGTCGCGGCCCGGATCATCCAGGTTGCCGACACCGCCTTCCAGACTCATGATCCATTCGCCGCCGCCATTCTGCTCATAAACTCCGGTGAGCCAGTCGACCAGCTCGCCGGACTCGTTGATCCAGACCTTGATGAGGTCGGAATCGACATAGCCTGCGCCGTAACGGACAATCTCCTGCAGGGCTTCGATTTTGTCGATGGCATATTCGGGATGGGCTTTGATCTCTTCCAGCTGAATGGAAGAATTGATGGAGCCGATGTCTTCACGGATGCCGGTAGCAGTCTCGTTCTTTTCAACGACGAGGACCTTCGCGCCTTCTTCGGCAGCGGTCATGGCAGTGATCCAGCCGCCGGTGCCGCAGCCTACGACCAGAACTTCGGTATCGAGCGTCTCGGTGATATCGCTCTCGGCAATTTCGGGAGCCTCGCCAAGCCAATCGGCAGGGTCTTCTTCTTTTTCGGTCAGGGTAACTTCGACGCCGGAAGCCTGGCTGATGCAGTCGGCGGCAGCGGTGCGAATGGCAGTGCTGGTGGCAGTGGCGCCGGAGACCGCGTCAATATCCGCACTCTGGGCGGCAAGGATCGCAGCGGCCATGTCATCGCCGATGGCGCCGCCGATGTTGGGAGTTTCACCGGAGACGTCGATCTGAACATCCGTGATCGCGGTCTCGGAGAAGGTCATCGTGACGGTGACATCACTCGCAATGCCCTTGGCGCTTGCACTGTAGGTGCCGGGGGTGTAAGCGGCCGCACCTTCCGCGGAAGCGACGGTCTTGAGCTCATTGCAGCCTGCGAACATACCCATCGCGGTGACGGATACCGCGCCGGCGGCGATTCCCTTCAGGAAATCTCTTCTGGAAAGCTGATTTGCCATAAAATTCCTCCTATAATTATCATACGGTTTTACCGTAAAATTTACTATATTATTTCATAAATCGGCTTGCTTGCAAATCATGAATAAGTTATCATAGCGTTAAGGAAAACCTTAATACGGATTCTTGAAATCCGTGCTAAGCGGCGCAGATTGCGCCGAAAAAGAAGCGGGGAAAGGTAATATGTACAATCCACAGCTCAACACATTTTTGATAGCTGCCAAAGCGGGCAGCTTCAGCAAAGCCTCCAAAGAGCTTTATGTCAGCAGCAGTGCCGTGCTGCAGCAGATCAACGGGCTGGAGGAGCGATTGGGCGTTTCGCTTTTTGAACGGACAAACCGCGGGTTGACGCTGACGGCAGCGGGGGCTTATCTCCTCAATGAGACGAATCATCTCACAGCCTGGGATAAAGCGGTGAAAGAGAGACTCCGCACGCTGGACAAAGATTCCGCCGACCGCCTGCGCGTCGGCGTGCCGCGTATGCACCGGAGCCGGCTTTTCTATGAATACTGGGTCAAATACAGCGCGGTGCATCCGGAAAAGCAGCTGGAATTTATTGAAGCGGAGGGCAATGCGCCGGAGCAGATCAACAAAGCCTACCGAAGCGTGGATCTGATCGAATTTATCTATACAAACGCGGAATGGGCAAAGGACTTCGATTTCCTGAAATTATGCGATATACCGCTTGCGTTTGCGGTACCCACCAACCACCCGCTGGCGGCCCGACCCGTGATTGCTCTGCAAGAACTGAGCGGGCAGAAGATCATTGCCACAAATGAGAAAGTTTTCTCCGGTACGGGAAAATATCTGCGGCAGCTGGGAATGCGCGGCGCGGAACTGAGCGAAAGCGAAATTTACAGCACCGCGCTCATGGCGCGCTGCATTGCGGAAGGGCGGCTCCTGCTGGTGCCTTACTGCTCACTGGATATCCATCCCATGATGAAAACGATCCGCTGTGAGTGGGACGCTTCCATTCCTTACGGTTTTTATTATTCCGCCGCAGCTGCCGCCGGTGAGGCATCTTTTCTGTCCTTTGTCCGCGAAGAGATTGCCCGGTATCCGGTTTCTGTTTTCTGGTGAACGGCAAAACAAAAGAATCGGACCGGAAGCCTCCCTGCGGCCGAGCGGAAAAACGCGGATGACGGCGGGAAAGCCCGTTGGCAAAACAAAACAGGTATGTTAAAATAAAATCAGAGAATTGCGGATCAGTATTTTTACGATGCGGCTGCGGCTGCGCGGGATGAAGACAGACCGCAATTACATCCAATCAATCAAGAATAAAAAGGAGAAATCGTTATGAGCAAGATTTCCAGAAGAGATTTTCTGAAGGGCGCAGCCTCTACCGCGTTCGGCGCCGCACTCATGGGTATGGGGACGCTCTCCGCGGCAGCGGAAGAGGCGGAGACCGAAGCTGCCGGTCTCGGCGACGCGGACGAAAGCTATGAGGCAGAGGTCGTTGTCTGCGGCGCAGGCGCGGCAGGTCTTCAGGCAGCCCTGACTCTGGCGCGCGCCGGCGTGGATGTGCTGGTGGTGGAAGCAAGCGCCACGGCCAATTCCTCCAACTTCTCTATGTGCGGCGGCCCCGCGGCCTGCGAAACAAAGCTTCAGGCGGAAGAGGGGGAGGACCTGACGGTCGATAAGCTCTTCAGCTATATGTATGACTTCTCCCGCACCTCCGTGAACGGGCGTCTGCTGAAAAAGGTCATCGCCTGCACCGGCGAGGCGGTGGACAATCTCTACGATCTGGGCGTTGAGATGTATCTCTGGCCCGATGCCTATGACAACGGCTTCCGCGCCCGTCACTATCTGATTTCCGAAGGCGAGGAGCGTGTCGGGCCCGTGGTGGCGGAAATTGAAGCCAACGGCGGCCGCTTCCTTTACAGCACCAAGGCTAAGGAACCCATTATGGAGAACGGCAAGGTCGTCGGCATTAAAGGCGTCTCCGGCCAGAAGGTCATAGAGGTTCGCGGCAAGGCGGTGCTGATCACGACCGGCGGCTTCCTCGGCAATACCGAGATGCAGAAGAAATATCTCAACACGCCGGTCTTTCCGCTGGGCAACACCATCAGCGACGGCTCCGGCATCGAACTGGTCCATCAGGCGGGCGGTGTGGACGACCGTACCTTTGCGGTTCTCGGCAACGAGTGCGGCGCAGTGGCAGCCTCCACGACCGGCTGGCCTTTCACCGCGGAGTGGTTCAATAAGAACGAGCATTACGGCTACTGGCTCTTCGGCGGTCTTTACACCGATAAGAACGGCGACCGCTTCATCAGTGAGGAAAAGGTCGCACGCTTCCCGCTGGCCATCGGCGGTGAGGCACTGGTCCGCCAGGGCAAGGCCTACTGCGTGATGGATTCCGATTATTACAACGGAATTATGAACGAAGGCATCTACGCATATCTGGGCAGTCCGGAAGAATGGGTCGCCGGTGAAGAGGCCGACTACTACAGCACTACACCCGAAAATGCCGAGGCGCATCTGGAACAGGCGATCAGCGAAGGCTGGGCATGGAAAGCCGATACTGTTGAGGAGCTGGCCGAGCACTTCAACCTGCCGCATCTGGTCGACACGGTTGCCGCTTATAACGGATACTGCGAAAGCGGAAACGATGAGGAATTCTACAAATCTCCGCTTTTCCTGAGCCCGGTAGCGAAGGCCCCCTTCTATATTTTCGAATATGTTCCCAGCGCCTGGGGTACCAACGGCGGCATTAAAGTGGATGCCTGCCTGCACGCACTGGATGAAAACAACGACGCAATCGACGGCCTGTTTGTGGCCGGTGTGGATATCGGCAGTATGTACACCCAGCCTTATTATGACAACCCCGGCTCCTCCGTGGGCCTGGCAATGGGCTCCGGCGTTCTGGCCGGCCGTGAGATCCTCGAGTATCTGGGCAAATAAGTAAAGGATAAAGAAATGGAATTCTTTGATGTGGTCCGCGGGCGTTATTCGGTCCGCAAATTTCAGAGGAAACCGGTAGAACAGGAAAAGCTGGACGCGATCCTCTCCACCGTGACAGCGGCCCCGACGGCCTGCAACAATCAGCCGCAGAAGGTCTTTGTCCTGCGCAGCGCGGAGGCAAGAGAAAAGCTGAAAACGGTCTGCCCCTGCACCTTTGACGCGCCGCTGGTATTTGTGATCGGCTATGATGAAGCACTGCCCGCAGCCGGTAAAATTCGGCAGGGTTATCATTTCGGAGAGACCGACGCGGCCATCGTTACCACGCACATGATGCTGGCGGCCCGGGCGCTCGGACTGGGCAGCTGTTGGGTCGGCTGGTTCAATTCCGACGAGGTGAAAAAGACGCTCGGACTTCCGGAAGCAACGCAGGTGACGGCAATTTTGCCGGTCGGGTATCCGGCGGAAGATGCGGTGCCCGCGGAGATGCATACAAAGACCCGCTCGCCGGAAAGCATGATCGTTGAACTGTAACAAAAACCGAAAAGAAAACGAAAAAATCGGCGGACGCCCCGAATTTCGGGCCGTCCGCCGATTTTCCGATGAGCTGCGCCTGACCGGTATCATGCCGAAGAAGCCGCATAGGAATAAGTGTGTTAGTAACCACTCTGACACAGAAATTGCTATGGCGGCTTTTTTATTTCACGAAAGGAGCGCTTTAGCGTATGGAAAACAGAAACTGCACCTGCCATACAAGGCGGGTGGGATCTACAAACTTTAAGGTGAAGGTTCACTTCAGGACGCTGGGGAATCTTTCGAGGACAAAATGCTACGGCTGATCTCGAACCGATTGATCTCACCGGAAGACCTTTGCCGGGGAAGGAGGCCGGTTCGGAAGGAGCAGCATAATTGATAACGGAAACGAGGAAAAACCACGGCACTCTATGAGCGCCTGTCGCATGACGATGCACCCTGTCAGATCGGAAACCGGTCAAAGGCAGAGTGCTTTTTTCGATTCAGAGAAAAAGGTATTGCGCTGCGCTTATGATTTGCGCGTAAAAAAGCACCCGGTTTTTATGCCGGGTGCCTCAGGGTTATTTTCCAAAGAGATCGCTGTGCGTCCCGGTTCTGGAAAGTGTCAGGACCAGAAGATCATTTTCAATCCGGTAGACCAACAGCCAGTCCGGCTGTATGTGGCATTCCCGGTGACCAATCCAGTCACCTGTTAAGGCATGATCCTTGTTTTTCTCTGGCAGTGGTTCGCACGCTGCAAGTTTACGGACGATATCGTCCAAAAGCGTAATGTCGAGCTGGCGCTTCATCGCCAGCTTGTAGTCCTTCTTGAACTGATTCGTCCAGACAATGTCTAAATGGTTCATTCCTTTAATGCCCTCAGCGCTTCTTCGACGTCAGAGTAGCGCTTTACGAGGGGATCACGGGAAATACGCTCCGCCTCCAGCATGGCTGCAATGGTTTCCTTGTTGGGCTGCTCAACGCGAACATCAAAGGGCAGACCACCGACACGGAGAGACTGGCGAAGAAATACATTGATGGCAGTGGTGAGATTCATGCCAAGCTCACTGTATAAAGCTTCGCACTGTTTTTTAATATCGCTGTCCATGCGGACACTGAAATTGGTTGTGTTAGCCATAATCATCAACTCCTTTCAAAGCTGCTGCACCTATATTATATCCACTTTGCAATGCAATATCAATGCAAATGATGAAGGTTCACAATAATTAAAGAGATTAGAGAGAGAAAGACATGAAAACTTTAAATATTTTTGATTATGAATTTGATTAAAGAAAATTAACATATTACTCGGAACAGCGATATGGCGTAAATGGTAAATAATATGTTTGCTATTTGAATGGAAGTGAGGCTGTGAGCATATTAAATGCAATTCATGTGGGCATGATCCGGGAGAGCGTTCTCGTGGAACAGATAAAATTACTAAATGCCCATTTTGTGGCTCTGAAGACTTAAGTTATCTGTTGGTCTTAACTGATCGTGTCAAAATTCATGAAAACGTAAAAGGTAAAAGCCCTAAAATGCCTGAAAAAAGAAAGCAGCCAAAGAATTTCAAGCCGGTGAAGAAAAGTCAGTAATATTAGATAAGTGGGTTAACAAGGATAGGGT
>R19__coassemble_483_pt1 | contig 17895 bp, 14 predicted proteins | sample R19__metabat2_high_PE_014 | metagenome-assembled genome bin R19 | reverse complement strand
AGAACATCGGCGCAGTCGGGTTCATCTTCAACCATGCGCTTGACCGAATCCAGATGACCGATTGCCCGGGAAAGACGGTTGACAACAGCTTTTGTCTGTGTGTGGCTGTGCGAATGCGCGGCACCTTCCGGGTGCACATGCAGTGTACCGCCCTCGTGGTCATGACCTTCTCCGTGCCCGTGGGTATGGTAATAAATGGTGCCGTCCTCGTTATAATGGGCGTGCAGGCACTCATCGGCCGAGTCAGCGGAAAACTCTTCGGTTTCCATGTTTTTTTCAAGATCCATAGAGATATATCCTTAGCTTCAGAATGATTTATTATAACACACCGTTTGACTGCCGGGCAATAAACAAGCCGAAGCTAACTGTCGTGAAATCATTCACAGGTAGCGTTCCTGCCAAATGTCGAGCAGACGCTTTCTTTTGCGTTCCGAAATCTTGTCTGTGTCCAAGAGCAGAACGCCATCCGCCTTTTTCAGCTCTTCCTGCAGCTTGGCAAGCTGTGCGGTGTATTTGAGGCTCAGACCGAGTCGGCGGCGCATCAGTTCTCCTTCGGAAAGACTCAACAGATGCATCAGGCAGGGGGGACCGGTATAGATATATTGCCGCAGAGCTTCCATAAACTCCGGCACGATCATGTCAAAGCTGCCAAGCTCGTCAAACATGCAGACCGGGTAATACATGGCTTCCTGAAGCAGCCGCACCCCTGTGCCGCGAAAAACCTCCGTGTTATGTACCGGCTTGCCGCCGCGAAAATCAATAAAGCATTCACCGGTGTAGCCGGACTCATCGGCGGCAGCCGCTGCGGGGAAGAGCTCATACAGCCGGGGAGTTCCGCTTTCATCACAGGTAATTTTCGTGTAAATACCGCCGGCAAAGGCGCGCTGCTTTCCCATTGCCTCCTGCAGAAACTGACCGGCATTTCGGCCGGTCAGTATCATTTTCGCTTGTGTACGTTCAAACATATGCTTCAGCTGATTTTTTCAATCACATGGTCGGCAAAAGCGCGGCAGGTGACTTCGCCGCCCTTCACAATGGGCCAGGCCGCGGCGCAGTCGTCCAGGGCACGGCTCAGCCGGTCGGCAGCGTCAGCGAGACCGATGTGGTTGAGCATCATAACAGCGGCCTTCAGAATACTGAGCGGGTTGGCCCAGGCACCGAAACCCTGTTCAATCATGCGGGGCGCGGAGCCGTGGATGGCTTCAAACATGGCATATCGGGAGCCGATGTTGGCACTGCCCGCTGTACCGACACCGCCCTGCAGCTGGGCGGCTTCATCGGTGATAATGTCGCCGTACAGGTTGGGCAGAACAAACACCTGAAACTGATTGCGGATAGCGGGGTTGACCAGATTGGCCGTCATGATGTCGATGTAGTATTCATCGGTGGTGATCTCCGGATACTCTTCCGCCACCTTGTGGCAGATCCGGCTGAATTTGCCGTCCGTCTTTTTCATGATATTGGCTTTCGTGATGATGGATACACGGGTCTTTCCGTTGCTGCGGGCGTATTCATAGGCAGCCCTTGCAATGCGCTCGGTGCCTTTATCGGTAATGACCTTAAAATCCATGGCAAGCTGGTCGGGAATTTCAATGCCGCGGCTGCCGAGCACATATTCGCCTTCGGTGTTTTCGCGGAAGAAAGCCCATTCTATGTTTTCTTCGGGAATTGCGACCGGACGGACATTGGCGTATAGGTCCAGCTCACGGCGCAGGGTGACGTTGGCGCTCTCCATTGTGCCGCCCTTCGGAGTTGTAGTGGGACCCTTCAGCAGCACATCGCAGGCGCGGATCTCGGCCAGTATGTCCTCGGGCACGGATTTTCCGAGCGCCATCCGGTTTTCAATCGTCAGCCCCTGAATGTATTTCAAAGCGACTTTATTTGCCGCAATTTCATCCTTCAGCAGAATCTCGAGCACGCGCTTTGCTTCGGCGGTAATGATAGGACCGATCCCGTCACCGTCGATGACACCGATGGTGAGCGGACCCTCATGGGCGGCTCTGCCGGCCTGATCCATGTTCTGCGCGCGCTGAAGCTGTTCTTCCAGAAGCTTGCGGAAACTTTCTACCGCCTGATCGATATCCTTGGAATAATCCATAATTCTTTTCCTCCCGCTTTTCAGGAATTGGCCTTTGTATAATTCAGAAGTCCGCCGGCCAGCACAATGGCACGCTGGCGTTCGCTCATGGAGCAGCAGACGGTGTAGCTTTCTCCGGTGCTTTCGTTGCGGATACGGATGCTGCCTTCCGCGGTGCCGTTTGTCAGGTCAGTCAGCACCAGACGGTCACCCATCCGGATGCGGTCATAATCCGAGGCGTCGGCAAAGGTCAGCGGCAGAATACCTGCGTTGATGAGGTTGGCGGCATGGATGCGGGCAAAACTCTTTGCCAGCACACAGCGAACACCGAGATACATGGGCACAAGGGCCGCATGCTCGCGGGAGGAACCCTGACCGTAATTTTCACCGCCGATCACGATGCTGTCACCCACGGAACGGGCACGCTTCGGAAATTCGGGGTCACAGACTTCAAAACAGAATTCGCTCATTTTGGGTATGTTGGAACGGTAGGGCAGCACTCTTGCGCCGGCCGGCATAATGTGGTCGGTCGTAATGTTGTTGCCGACTTTCAGCGAAACGCTCAGGTCAAGCGTATCGGTGAAGGCTTTGCCGATGGGGAATTCCTTGATGTTCGGACCGCGGAGCACGGGCGCGTCTGCGGCTTCCTCCGCAGGCACAGGCGCCAGCACGGCGGAATCGTTGACACGGAACTCAGCCGGCATTTGAATTTCGGGCATGCTGCCGAGCGTCTGCGGATCGGTGATATAGCCGGTCAGAGCGGCGGCAACGGCGGTTTCCGGCGAGACCAGATAGACCTGACCGTCACGGGTGCCGCTGCGGCCTTCAAAATTGCGGTTGAAGGTGCGCAGGCTGACGCCGGCCGAATTGGGTGAGAAGCCCATGCCGATGCAGGGGCCGCAGGCACATTCCAGCAGGCGTACGCCGCTGTCGAGAATATCCGTCAGGGCACCGCAGCTGCTCAGCATGGTCAGCACCTGGCGGGAACCGGGAGAAACGGAAACGCTGACACCGTCGGCCACCTTTTTGCCCTTCAGCAGAGCGGCGACCTTCAGCATATCAAACAGAGAAGAGTTGGTGCAGGAACCGATGCAGACCTGGTCAACCTTTACATCCGAAAGCTCGCTGACCTTGCGGATGTGATCCGGGCTGTGGGGGCAGGCAATCAGAGGCTCCAGCGCGTTGAGATCGATCTCAATGACCCGGTCATAAACGGCATCCGGGTCGGAAGCAAGCGGAACATAATCCTCTTCGCGGCCTTCCGCCTTCAGAAAGGCACGGGTCACCTCATCGGAGGGGAAAATGGAAGTGGTGGCGCCGAGCTCGGTTCCCATGTTGGTGATGGTGGCACGCTCCGGCACGGAAAGACTGCATATGCCTTCGCCGCCCCATTCAATGATGGCGCCGACGCCGCCCTTCACACTCAGAATGCGCAGCAGTTCAAGGCTGATGTCTTTGGCTGTGACAAAGGGGCGCAGCCTGCCGGTCAGCTCCACCTTATACATTTTCGGCATGGTGATGAAATAAGCGCCGCCGCCCATGGCGACTGCTACATCCATGCCGCCGGCGCCGAAAGCCAGCATACCGATGCCGCCGCCGGTTGGGGTATGGCTGTCGGAACCGATCAGTGTCCGGCCGGGACGGCCGAAGCGCTCCAGATGCACCTGGTGACAGATGCCGTTGCCCGGGCGTGAAAAATAGATGCCGTGCTTTGCGGTCACGGTCTGCAGATAACGGTGGTCATCCGCGTTTTCAAAACCGCTCTGCAGTGTGTTATGGTCCACATAAGCCACACTTTTTTCGGTTTTCACACGGGGGATCCCCATGCTTTCAAATTCCAGATAAGCCATGGTGCCGGTAGCGTCCTGCGTAAGTGTCTGGTCAATGCGCAGACCGATTTCACTGCCCTGCTTCATTTGGCCGCTGACAAGATGCGCGGCGATGATCTTTTGTGCAAGTGTCATTCCCATAGCTCTTCTCCTTATAATGCTTCGTCTGCCAGAATGCGCTGCATGGCGTTGCGGGCGTGCTCTTCGGCATAACGGCGTGCGTCTTCGGCCTTGTGTTCAATGACAGCCTGATAAATATGTTTATGTTCGCTGACGATGGTTTCCGTGTTGCCGGTCTGAACCGCTGTTTTGCGATATTTGGCGGCCTTGTGGCGCAGCGGCGTCAGCGTATCGAGCACGACCCGGTGACCGCTGATCTCGCAGATCATTTCATGGATCCGGTTGTCGATTTCGCTGATCTTCTCACGATCGTTCTTTTCCATGTAAAACTCCTGCAGATCCATTACACGGGTAAGCTCGCGAATTTCATCCTCCGTGATATTCTGCGCTGCGTAATAAGCGGCCATGCCTTCCAGCGGAATGCGGATGGTCAGAATATCGGTCAGGTCTTCCTTGGTGATGCCGCGCACAACGGTGCCGCGGCCGGATTCATCCAGCAATCCCTCATGAACCAGACGACGCAGAGCTTCACGGATCGGGGTGCGGCTCATACCGAGCTCCTCGGCGAGCCCCATTTCCGTCAGCATCATGCCGCGGGGATAAATGCCGTAAATGATATCGTGCTCGATCTTTTCGTAAACGCGATCGGCAAGCGTAACGGTTTTAAACTCAGTCATGGATCATCGTACCTCCGGTCAGTTCCGCAATTTTGGCTTCCAGCTCGGCATTGGAAAGCATGGTCTGGCGGCCTTCTTCATAAAGTCGATCGACCCATTCTTTCATGGCAATGACAAGCGGGTCGGATTTGGCAAGCTTCTTTTCATCCTTCAGGTTGTAGTTGTCGTTGATCCAGCAGGCAATGCCGGCCAGACCGCTGGTCTTGCTGATGATAACGGTGGGCGGGCGGTTGAGGATCTTGCGGGTGTCAAAGATGTTGTAGATCTCTTCATCCTTCATAAGACCGTCGGCGTGGATGCCGGCCTTGGTTACGTTGAAGTTGCGGCCCACGAAAGGCGTCATATCGGGAATCTTGTAACCGATATCCTTGCGGAAATAGTCGGCGATCTCCGTGATGACGGTGGGGTCCATGCCGTCCATGCTGCCGCGCAGGGAAGCGTATTCAAACACCATGGCCTCCAGCGGCACGTTGCCGGTGCGCTCACCGATGCCGAAGAGGGAACAGTTGACAGCCGAGGCGCCGTAGAGCCAGGCGGTGGAGGCATTGGCAACGCCTTTGTAGAAGTCGTTGTGTCCGTGCCACTCAAGAAATTCGCTTGGCACATCGGAATAATGCTGCAGGCCATAGATAATGCCGGCGACGCTGCGGGGCAGAGCTGCCTCGGTGTAAGGCACACCATAACCCATGGTGTCGCAGGCGCGGATCTTGACCGGAATGCCCGCTTCCTGAGAAAGAGCCTGAAGTTCATTCACAAAGGGGACCACGAAGCCGTAGAAATCGGCGCGGGTAATGTCCTCCAAATGGCAGCGGGGAATTACGCCGGCGCTGAAGGCGTCTTTAATGGTGCCCAGATAATAATCCAGCACCTGGCTGCGGGTCATTTTCATTTTCTTGAAAATGTGATAGTCACTGCAGCTGACGAGAATGCCGGTTTCCTGTATGCCGAGGTCACGCACCAGCTTAAAATCTTCCTTCGAAGCGCGGATCCAGCTGGTGATCTCCGGAAAACGAAGCCCAAGGGAGCGGCATTTATCCAGCGCGTCCCGGTCCTTTTTACTGTAGACAAAGAATTCTGTCTGACGAATGATGCCGTAAGGACCGCCGAGCTTGGAGAGATATTTGTAGATGTTGACGATCTGTTCGACGGAATACGGTTCCACCGATTGCTGACCGTCGCGCAGGGAAGTGTCGGTGATCCAGATCTCACTCGGCATGTTCAGCGGCACACGGCGGTGGTTAAACGATACTTTGGGGATGGAGTCGTAACTGAACACATCGCGGTGAAGGTTGGGTTCCGCTACATCCTGCAGGGAGTATTTATATGAATTCTGTTCCAGCAGATTTGTTTTCGGTGATATTTCCAGCATTGCTAAGACCTCCGAATTTGAATTTATGTGTACAATTATACTTGCATCCTCACAAGAGTCAATAACAAAAATGACCCGGCTCTGTAGAAATCACAGAGCCGGGAAAGAAAAAATTTGTCGATTTAGCCAAAAAAAGAATTCAAAAGGACAGGAATCTGCCGAATGCGGCTTCAACCTTCGCTTTCTTTGGGGATAAACATCAGGTTCATGTCGCAAAGCTCGCTGAAGCCGTTTACGCGTTCCTCAAAGCTGTATTGCCAGAATTCGCCGGCATAATAAAAATCGGGGAACTCACCCGGAACGGTGATCCAGAAGCTGAAATCCTTGAGCGCGGACAGGTCATAGCCGTAATAACCCAGGTTTCGGTTAAAATAGACACCGGCGCGGTAACCGGCTGCCTCGACCGCTTCGCAGAATGCTTTGGCGCAGGCGGTCCTCGTGGCGTCGGAGACATCGTTGGTGCGGGCGTTTTCCTGCTCATCCATCTTTTCCCAGTCAAACATGATGGGAAGATCGATCTTGCAGCCGTCAATCAGATCCAGCACATAGAGTGCCTCTTCCGCGGCTTCCGCGGCGCTTGTGGCCTGAGAGAAGAAATAAACGCCGGTCAGAAGCCCGTTTTCGGAGGCGTTTTTGATGTTGTATTCAAAATACGGGTCGGTGAAGAGCCCGCCCTCCGTAAAACCCCGGTAGCCGGCGCGGATATAGGCAAAATCAATATCTTCCGCGGCGCGGGCCCAGTCAATACGCAGCTGATGTTCCGATACATCCACGCCGCGCAGGGTGGTGTAATCGCTGCCGATATAGCTGACCTTGCCGTCGCGGCGGGCAAAATCGCTCTCCTGAAAAGGATTGACCGCGACATCCTCCAGCGGTGTGATCCAGACAAAATCGAAGCCGTCGTTGATCAGAACCTGCCCCTCATGAGCATTGACTTCGTTATAGCCCAGATGGCTGAGCCCGCCGTGAAAAAGGATCCCAAGCAGACTGACGGCCAGCGCGATAAGGACCAGGAGCGTGATGATGAAAAGAATGGTGCGGTATTTGGCGGTTGTTTTCATAAAGATCCTCAGTTTTTGCGCCGAGCGATTTTTTCCGTAAAGGAGTCGGCACGTGATTTGACCAGCTCATGATATTCGGCCAGATGGGCAGCCAGCGGGCGGTCGGAGACCATGGAAAAGAAGAAGCCCGCCCGAATCAGACGGCTTTCTTTATAGCTGCGGATCTGTTCGCGAAGTTCTTCATAACGGATAACGATCTGTTTTTCCGCAGCAAAGCGGCGCAGCGTGACCATGATCTGCGTGGCATGAGCCAAGTCGATCACGAATATACCATAAAAGAAGCCGATAAAAAAGGAAAAAGCGAGATTTTGAGAAAGCCAGGTCAGCGCGTCAAGAATATAGGGGTGAATGGCAAAGTAATAAACCGCGCCCAGAACCGTCCAGAAAAAAGAAAAGAGCGGGCAGATAAGCCCCTGAATGTTGCCCCACATGCCGGTGTAATCCCACAGGCGGACATGGGCAAATTTCAGGCAGCCCCAGCCGGCAATGTATTCGATCGCGGTCATAACCTCTGCCATCATGGCAAAAAGCACAATTTTCTGCAGCACGGGGTTGGCCGGCAGCACATGTTTTTCCAGCTGCGCGATGAGAAACAGAAGAACCAGACCGGAACCGTAGAGCGGCAGGGCGGGACCGGTCAGAAAGCCGGGGTTGATCCATTTACGTTCCGGGTTGTTTTTCGAAAAAAAGCGCCGGAAGAGGACTTCCAGCCCCCAGCCGAACAGACTGCCGACGGAAAATAAAAACAGCAGCACCAGACTCAGATTCATGATGACCTCCGAAAAAAGGCCGCCGCAGAGCAGCGGCCGTGCAGGTTTTGAGAGTTGGATCAGAACATCTTGTTTTCGGATACCAGAGCATCCGGTCCCTTGGCCCATGCGACGATATCGTCGATCTTCCACTCGGCGGGATCGCCCTTACCGTATTTGGCCATATTGTAAACTGCCTGCTCCTGCGCGGTCATATTGGCTTTGCCTTCGAGACTTTTCACGGTCTTTTTGTTGATGATGGCCATGATGGCCTTGAAGACCGGGTTCAGCTTTGCCATGTCAAAAGCGCCCTGACGGCAGAAATAGGCCACGGTTTCGGGTACCTGATTCTTTTCACGGCCTTTTGCTTCCGCGTCGGCGTGATCGACCGGCGCCATACCGACCTGCACCACACCGGTCACATTGAACTTGGCTTTTGCGGCTTCCAGCCCCTGAATTTTGCCGTTCATCAGCCAGCCGATATAAAGCACTTCACCGGAAGGACGCACATAGGCGTTTTTCAGAGTCTTTGCCGGCACATGAAGGGCCGCGCTCAGCAGACCGGCGTATTTTTCACAGGAACCGGTTCCGCTGGAATAAACAATGCAGGAGATCATAGTAAAACATCCTTTCCCAATTAAAATACTTTTAAGACCGATTTCCATCGATATTCGTATAATTAACATAATAATAGCAATTCAAAAAAACCGCGTCAATATACATTTTCTTTTAAAATGGCGGGGGACATGAACTTTCCTGTGCAATTCGCATGGGCCTGTGTTATACTGATTTTTCAGGCGGCAGAGCGTGCTCTGCCAAATCAGCCGGTCAGTTGAGGAATGCGACATGTCTTTTACAACTCCGCTCTTCCTTTTTCTTTTTTTACCGCTTTCCTTAATTTTATATCGTTTCATTCCCGGTGATCGCGGCAGAAACCTGCTGCTTTCGGCGCTCAGTCTCCTGTTTATTGCCTTCGGACAGCTCAGCGGTCTGCCGATCCTCCTGGCATCGGCACTCATCAACTGGTTTGCGGGCAGGGCTTCGGCGGAGGGACAGCCGCGCCGCAAGGCCGCGCTCTGCATTGCCGTAGCTGCGAATGTTCTGCTTCTGGGTGTGTTTAAGTATACGGCCTTTGCCGTGGAAAATCTGAACCTGTTCCTGCAGCTTGGCCTCCGTGTGCCGAAGCTTCTGCTGCCGCTGGGCGTGTCTTTCTATACGTTTCAGGGGCTCACCTATGTGATCGACATTTATCGCGGCGAGGCGGAGCCGGCAGAACGTTTTGCGGATTATTTTCTCTTTCTGACCTTCTTCCCGCAGTTTCTGATGGGGCCGATCCTTCGGTGGAAAGATGTCCGCCTGCAGCTGCCGCACAGAGACCTTTCTCTCGATGCTGCCGCTTCCGGCGCCTGTCGCTTTGTGATCGGGCTTGTGAAAAGTTCGATCCTGGCCGGGAGTCTCGGTTCGGCGGCGGATACGGTGTTTGACAGCGTGCTCGGCACTGCGGCAGGACTGATCGATCTCCGGTTAGCCTGGCTGGGGGCTGTCTGCTATACGCTGGAGCTGTATTTTGATTTCAGCGGTTACAGCGACATGGCATTGGGACTTTCCCGCATATTCGGCTTTCGGTTTGCGGAAAATTTCAACTTCCCCTATGTATCGGCATCTGTGCGCGAGTTCTGGCGCCGCTGGCATATTTCGCTTTCGACCTGGTTTCGGGATTATGTCTACATTCCTCTCGGCGGCAGCCGAAAAGGAAAACTGCGGACCATCCGCAGCCGTTTTGTCGTCTTCCTGCTTACCGGCGTCTGGCATGGCGCCGATTGGACCTTCCTTTTCTGGGGCCTGATGCACGGCCTGCTGGTGAATTTGGAAGATCTGGGCGTCATTCCGATCCGAAAGCTGGAAAAATCCCGCCCGGGACGGATTTTGTGCCGTATCTACACGCTCCTGGCGGTGACGCTGCTGTTTGTCATTTTCCGCGCCGATACGCTGCAAAGCGGCTTCCGTCTTTTGGGGTCGCTCTTTGCCGGCGGTTTCCGGAGCGGTTCGGAGCTTCAGCTGGCGTCCATACTTACTCCCATGAACCTCGTGCTGCTGGCGGTCTCTCTGATCCTGGCCGGACCGGGCGGAGCGTGGGCTGCCGGGAAAACCGCGGCGCTTTGTGAAGGTGAGGGAAGCAGCGGGGGGAAAGTCCTTTTCCTTTGCGGCATTTTCCTGCTCTTTCTGCTTTGCCTGCTGTTCCTGGCACAGGGCGGCTTCCGTCCCTCTATCTATATGCGGTTTTAGGAGGCGGGGGAATGAAAAAATTGTTTCGGTCTTTTCTGATTCTGCTGCTTTGCCTTTGCCTGCTTCCGTCTTTCGGAATGCTGCTGAGCGGACCGTCGGCAGCCGGAGCCAACGAGATCCTTTCCGCGGCTCCGAAGCTGCGAAATTCCGACGGATCGCCCAACTTTGAATATCTAAGTGACGCGGCGGATTATTTTAATGATCATTTTGCCTTCCGGCAGCAAATGATAACGCTCTGGTCCGCATTCTGTGTCAAACTGTTCGGGACTTCACCGGTATCCGGCGTAACGGCCGGCAGTGACGGCTGGCTCTATTTTACCGATACGCTGTCGGATTATACCGGCGCGGAAGTCAGCGAGGAAGAAATTGCCGCCATGGCAAAAAATCTCAGCCTGATGCAGGAATATCTGGCAGAGCAGGGCATCGACTTTGTTTTCGCGGCAGCGCCGAATAAAAACACCCTTTATCCCGAGCATATGCCGCCGCGTTATGCAAACGATCATGAGTCTTCTGCCCTTTCCCGGCTTCAGCCTCTGCTTACCCGGTCGGGTGTGAATACGGCGGACCTGGTGAGCGCGTTTTCCGGCGCAGAAGAAACGCTCTATTACCGGACGGATTCCCATTGGAACGGGAAGGGCGCCGCCCTGGCCGCCGATACGATCCTGGCAGCGCTCGACCGCCGAAGCTCTCTTTACACGGAGGACTTTGAAGCCGCGCAGCCGCATACGGGGGACCTTTACCGTATGCTTTATCCGGCAGGTACCTTTACCGAACCGGATCTCGCGCCGACGGCAGAGTTCACCTATACGACGCTGCGCAGCCCCAACGGCGGGGAAGCCATTTCCATCGACGCGGCCTGCGAGACGGGAGAAGGCAGCCTCTATTGCTGGCGCGATTCGTTCGGAGTTTCGCTGTATCCCTATCTGGCGCAGAGCTTCGCAAGCTCCTTCTTTACGCGTACGGCGGATTATGACCTGACGAAAGCGGCGGAGCGGGGCAGTGACACGGTGATCCTTGAACTGGTGGAGCGCAATCTGAAAAATCTGATCCGGCAGGAACTGATCTTTCCCGCTCCGGAGCGGGCGCTGCCCGAGGGCGCGTCAGAGCTTCCGGCGGAAGTCGAAACGGGCGAAGTCCGGGAAACAGCCGCGGGAAAGCTTTGCTCGGTCAAAGGAAGCTTTCCGCAGGCGCCGGATCCCAATTCTTCCGTTTACATTTTCAGCGGCGGGGTGTATTATGAAGCCTGTATTGTGTTTGATGAAAACGGCAGACAAGGCTTTTCCGCCTGGCTTCCGGTTACGGAAGACGGCACGGTCACGGTCTTTGTCGGCTGATTTTGAATGGAGTAAACGATCATGCTGCATGACCCCAAATATTCTTTTGCGCTTTGCCTGACCGCTGCGCTGCTGCTTTGCGGCTGCGGCACATCCAATGTAACCACAGACAGCTCGGTTACGGCCGAGGTTCCCGTTTTTGTGGAAGAGGCAGAGGAAACGGCGGAGCCGGAAGCCGCGGCTTCTCCGGCGCCGAACGAAAAAGCGGAGCTGGCCAAAACCCTGATCGACCATCCCGTTGCCGAACTTTATGAGGCGGTCGGCGAGCCGGAAAGCTCGGAATATGCTCACAGCTGCCTCGGTCCGGGGGACGATGGCTCACTTTATTATGACGGCTTTACGGTTGCCACCTATCGGGAAGGCGACAGCGAGACCGTTCGCGATGTCCTGGAATAAGGAGTGAAGGTACAGCCGCTTGCGCGGCTGTACCCTGTCTGTTTTATGAAACTTTCTGAAATGGAACCAAAGAAAAAACGACTGCTTGCCGTTTTCTGCGGTGTGGTCGCTGCGCTGCTGCTGGCAGCCGCGGTCGGTCTGGTCGTGTTTTACAAAATGGCGCAGCACACGGTGACCTTTATTACGGCAGAGGGCAGTACGACCATGACGGTCCTTTCCACCGATTGGGTGGAGATGCCGGCGGTAGAGGCGCCGGAAAAACTGAATTTCACCGGCTGGACGGATGCCCGCGGCAGCCGTGAGACCCGCAGCAGTCTTCATATTTATGAGGATACGGTTTACACGGCCCATTATATCACCGCACTGGAGACCGAAACCCACCCGGCATATCTGTTTGAAGATGAGGACGGCCTCTTCCGGGCCGATGAGAACCTGACGCGAAGCGAAGCCGCGCAGGCGATCTACGCGCTGCTTTGCGGCAAGGTGGAGGAAGACGGAAATTTTGCCGATGTGGATGCATCCATGGCCTGCGCCAAGGGAACCGCGCAGCTGAAGGCATTGGGCATCGTGGAAGGCACGCACTTCAACCCGGAAGATGATATCACCTGGGCTGAGCTGATCGATCTGTTCGCTTCCTTTTACTGCCGTGTGAATGACGGTACGGAGTTTGAAGTTATCCGCGCAAAGGATTATGGCTACGAAGCTTACTGCACGGCGGTCTCGCTTGGCTGGTTTACCGCGGAAGACGCGCCGGAACCGGAAAACTCGATGACCCGCCGTGAAGCAGCGGAGTTTATCAACCGCGTTCTCGGACGTTCCTCAGATCCGAATCTCACCTTGAAAGAAACCGGCCCCATGCCGGACTGTGCCCCCTTTGATGACGCCTACATTGCTTTTGCGGAGGCAGCCGTTTCTCATACCTGCGAAAAAAATGAGGACGGCAGCGAGACCTGGCTGGAAAGTGAGCCCATTACGCAGCGCTATGAAGGTTACGTAATCGTCGGCAACAAGCTTCGCGACGCGGGAGAAGACGGCCTTTTTGCCATCGGTTATAACGAGGACGGCTTCTTCTTTGTGGATAGCGGCAGCTTTACGAGCGGCAACACGGAGCTGGACGATGTGGTCTGGGCCATTCTTTCCGAAATCACGGACAGTTCCATGACGCAGGAAGAAAAGCTTCGCGCTGCTTACGATTACGTGGTGGCCAACTTTAAATATATCGGCAAGCATATCTATGAAGAAGGAGAGACCGGCTGGGAAGTGAAAGAAGCCCTTGAGATGTTTGAAACCCATAAGGGCAACTGTTACAGCTTTGCCGCTGCCTTCTGGGCACTGGCACGCGGTCTGGGCTATGACGCGCAGGCGGTCAGCGGAATCTGCGCGCCGGGCACGGAACACGGCTGGGTCCAGATCTTCGAAGGGCACCAATGGTATATTTACGATACCGAAATTGAAAACACCAATCCCGGCCTGGATCGCTTCAAGCTGGATCGTACCCGTTACTACACCTGGGGCTATAACCCCGACCCGCAGTATCTCTATGAACTCGAACAATCGGAGGCGGAGGGAATTACCATCGCTGAGTGGCGTGAAAAGTATCTCTCCGATGTCTACACCGGCGAAACTCCGCTGGAGCGGGACGGCGGCTGACGAAGTAAAACAAAAAACGCGTTCGGAAATGGCTTCCGAACGCGTTTTTTAGTTGCTGTCAGAATTTTTCAGGCCGGATTTTTCCCAGACAAATCGAAAGAAATCCAGTTGAACAATGGAATTTGCCGTGCTGAAGCGCGAATTGACCGTGTCGTTCATGTAAGTGAGATACTGTTTCAGCTCCGCTTCCGTGTAACCGGAAGTGTCAATGAGCCATTCGGCCTCCAGGGTATCGGCGTTGAATTTCACCTTATCAGTGATGTAGCTCTTGGTCTGCAGGATCACAAAGTGGTCTTCGTCCGCGAAAACATCGCGTCCGGAGAGCAGGCGGGATTCGTAATCAATGCCGAAAAGATTCAGTACCGTCGGCAGAATATCCACATTGCTGCAGAGCGTGTCGCAGACGATGGGTTCTTTGATCGCACCGCACCAGATGATGCAGGTGGATCGATAGCTTTCAAAGTCAAAATCCACGTCTGCTCCCATCAGTTCCCGGTATTGCGCCGTGTTCAGGCAGTAAGGATAATGGTCGCCGGCGAGAACGATCACCGTATTTTCCAGCTTACCGGCCTGCTCCAGGCGATCCATCAGGTAGGTCAGGCCTTTTTCCAGCTCATAGTTGCCGGCAAGATAGCAGAGGGGCCCTTCGGAGAGATTGCGGTCTGCCATAACTTCGCTGACGTAGGCCAGGTTGCGCTCATCGATCGGGTTGTAGGTGTCGTAGTTGCCGTGACCGCTGAAAGTCATGTAATAAACATTGAAACGGTCAAGATCGATGTAATCATCCACCGTCTGCTCAATCAGTTCATAATCCGAAGAGGGGACCGTTGTGGTGAAGCTGAGCCCGGTGTTGGAAAACTTACACGTGTAGCCCAGATTGGGGTGGGTCTCGCCGCGGCCGTAATAGCCGTCATAATAACCGTGGTAAGCAAAGCTCTGCACACCCAGATCCGCAAAAATGTTGCCGAGCCCATAGGGCATATAATTTGTGGCGGTAGCGTAAAAGGTACCGTTGGTGTCACCGCTGCCTTCGCTGCGGTACAGATCGGGCCACATACCGGTCATCATGGCGTATTCCCCGTTGGTGGTCACATTTTTGAAGCTGTTGTAGTAATTGGTCAGCACAATGCCGTTGTTGGCAAGCTTGTAAAGGGTCGGCGTCAGCACCGGGTCAATGGCAGGGGTGTCAAAGGATTCGCCGCAGATATAGATCAGGTTATATCCCTCAAACAATCCGGTGTATTCGTTTTTGGAGCTTCCTTCCACCTCTTCAAAATAGCGGCAGAGTCTGGCACGGTATTCATCCGACTGTTCTTCCAGCGCGCTGAAATCGATGGCGCTGAGAATGTTGGGGGAAGTGTCGATCACCGCGGCTTCCGGTTCGGAAGCCTCAGCGGAGGCAGGTTCGGCGCTGTCGGTTTCACTCGCGGAGCTTTCGACGCCGGAGTCATTTTCTGCGCTGCCGAGGACGGTCTTGTCATCCGCTGCAGGCGTTTCTTCGGCTGCTTTTTCGGCAGCAAAGGGGTTGTCGGCGCTGACCTTCAGTTCCGCTGCCGCCGGGTCGGAAGCCCGGCGAAGACCGGTGAGATAGCTCAGCTCCAGCGTGCTCGTGGGCAGCAGCCCGATGCGCGCGGCGGAGCTGTCGGTGCTGACCTGGGAAGAGTGAAAAGCTTCATAAGCGGTGAAGTTTCCGGTGCCGCCCAGAGGCAGCAGCGCTGCCGCGCCCAGCCCGCAAAGAAGCGTCAGAGCAAGCAGGCAGACACGCGTTTTCAGCGAAAAGGGAGCGGGAGTTTTGGGGTCTTTTTTCAGGCAGGAGAAAAGAATATATGCGGCTGCGGGCAGCAGATAAAGCAGCAGCTTTCCCGCATTGGCTTTTATGGTGCCGAGTACGGAGGTGATAAACCCGGTTACGGCATTGGCGCCTACCCCCGCAATGGAGAGCGAGGCAAAGGAACCGAACTGGCAGTGATAGACTGCCTGCACCAGATAAAAAACGGTCAGCAGGCAGAGCCAGAAGATCGTGAGCCCGCGGTTTTTTCGGGGGAAAAAGGCGGAGAGCAGCGTGAAGAAGGCTGCTTCTGCCGGAATGAAGATCAGCTGAAAAACACTGAATTTTGTGCCGGCCAGCTGCAGGGAGAGAAATTCCATCCATACCAGGGAGACGGCGTAAACAGCGAATAGGGAAGCAGCCTGCGGAAGCAGGCTCGGTTTTGCTTCGGAAGCAGGCGCTTCCGGTTCGGGCGTTGTCATTTGAGAAGCTTTCATAGGTTCGTTTTGAGAAAGGGTCCTTTCCATGCAAAAATTGAGCGTATTATACACCCATACAGCGGGAAATACCATAAAAATTATGTAAAAGACATTGAAGGTGCGGGAAAAATACGGATCCGCTGCCGCGTAAATTTCCCAAATGAATTGACAAACACAAAGCGGCTAAATAAAATATTTATTCAGGCATTCTTTGCCGTATATGATTTTTGATTGGCTTTTAAAGAGGAAGATGGAATGGATGAACAGTCTCAGAGCGGAAAACGTACCGCAAAACCGGGCCTGGTTGCGCTCTGCTTTTTCGGCGTCACGCTGCTTTGCCTTCTGCTGACCCTGCTGGGGGTCATCTGGGTGATGGAAAAAGGACCGTCTCCCACCGCAACGGCAATCTTCTGCCGCTCCGTGAGGGAGACAAGCGCGATCCGCTGGGTCTCCGGCATCTTTTTGAGTGAAGAAGAACTGGAGCAGTATAAGAGTGTCAGCACCGAGAATATGGAAACGGAAGCAGTCAATACTTCGCTCATTCACCTCTCTTCGGCAGAGAGCAGCGGCGCGGAGATCGAAGTTCTGGATATTGCGGAAGGCTCCTGCAAGGGAAAGCTCATCATAGTGCCGGATCCCAAACAGGTCATTCTCGGCATTTCGGGAACCTTTCAGACGGAACCCGGCAAGCAGCTGACCGAGATCGTGGCACAGTATGACGGCCTGGGCGGCATCAACGCCGGCGGCTTTAACGATGAAGGCGGCCGCGGCGACGGCAGCACACCGCAGGGTGTCGTGATTTATAAAGGGGAACTGATCTGGGGCGATGCGGAGAATGTTTACAACATGATCGGTCTGGATGCGGACGGAATTCTTCATGTGGGCAATATGTCCGGCAATGAGGCTTTGGCGCTCGGCATGCAGTGGGGAGTCAGCTTTCGGACGCACGACGGTCTTGCCTCCTCGCTGATCATCAACGGCGAAGTGCAGACGCAGAACCTCGGCAGCGGCGTCAACCCGCGCACGGCAATCGGTCAGCGGGCGGATGGAGCGCTGCTTCTTCTGGTGCTGGATGGCCGCAGCATCAGCACGCTCGGCGCCACCATGCAGGATCTTTGTGACCTGATGCTGGAATACGGTGCCGTGAATGCGGGGAATCTGGATGGCGGGTCTTCTTCCGTTATGGTCTATGACGGGGAGATTATTAATCATTGCGCCTCTGTTACCGGACCGCGGCGGATCCCGACGGCGTTCGTTGTGCTGAAGGAGGAATATAATGGCTGAGCAAACAAAAAAGAAGGGGCTGCGCTGGCAGACGCGTCTGCTCCTCTGGGCTGCTGTCCTGCTTCTGCTGGGCGGAGCGGTCTGCTTTGTCCTGTATCGGTACCTTGCCGTGTATGAAGTGACGCGGCCCGAGCCGTTTTTGGAACAGCTGCTGCTGGAATATTCCACAGAAGACTGGCAGCATCTTGCGGAAGAATCCCTGAATCGGGAGAATCATCCGTTTGAGGATGCGGTCCGACTTTTTGATGAATACTGTGAACTCTGCGTCAGCGGGCATGAACTTACCTATCGGGAGGAAATGAGCGAGCGCACTGCTGACCGGGCGGTCTATGTGCTGCGCGCGGGAACGTCCCCCTTCTGCAAGGTGACTCTTTCCGCGGGGGAGAGTGCCGGCTTTGGAAGACACAGCTGGCAGCTGGATTCGGTTTCGGCGGAAGATACGCTGAAAGATCTTGACAGCCTGACGCTTACCCTTTATGCCCCCGAGGGCAGCGGGTTCTGCGTCAACGGGGTCACGGTGGATGAGAGCTTTCTTACATCGGAAGCGGCAGTGCCGGAAGGACTGACCGAACTGGAGCTGCGTTTCGATACCCAGCCGACTCTGCGTCAATATACCGTCGGGCCGCTTTACGGCAGCGTCGTGGTGACCGATCTGGACGGAAATGTGCTCAGTCCGGCTGCGGAGACAGAGAACGAAGCCGTCTTCACCATTATGCCGGATACCTGTTCACTGCAGATCATCGCGCCCGCGGCCGCGCATGTAACGGTCTGCGAAGCGGAGCTTACGGCCTCCGATGCGGTTTCCTTTGATTACGG
>R19__coassemble_394_pt1 | contig 20755 bp, 18 predicted proteins | sample R19__metabat2_high_PE_014 | metagenome-assembled genome bin R19 | reverse complement strand
GCGCATCAACGCAGAAGGGTGAACACGGCAGCAGGGTAAAAGCAAATTCCGAATTTCTGAAAGATCTGGAACAAATCGGTTTCCTGAAAAATCTGCGGGAGACGGACGGACAGATTTCCTTTGCGTTCAAGGATGCGGCGGTCCGCAGCTGGCTGAGAGATGTTGGCAGCGTACTGGAGCTTTATATGTATAAAGCCTGCATAGACGCAAATATTTTTCATGATGTGGTCAGTTCGGCGGTTGTCGATTGGGACGGAACGGTGGGACACGACAGCGTTTCAAATGAAATTGACGTGGTGGCGGCCAGGGGCGTGGTTCCGCTCTTTATCAGCTGCAAGGCCTGCGAGGTAAAAACAGAGGCATTAAATGAGCTTTCCATCCTGAAGGAACGCTTCGGCGGAAAAGGCGCAAAAGCGGCGATCGTGACGACGGAGCCATGCTGCGCGGCAGCGCGGCATCGCGCTTCGCAGCTGGGAATTGCCGTCATCGATCTGGAGGAACTGAAGTCCGGACGTGCGGCGGATCGCCTCAGGGTAATTATGAAAGTGGATGAAGAATTGAAATAAGAATTGGAATGATGAAATAAAAATGCGCACATTGCGGGAACGGATCCCGGAGCAATGTGCGCATTTTCAAGTTGTCTGCATTTAAATCAGGTCGCGTTTAAAAAGTCGTTTTCGGCAGCTCTGTGTGAAAGCTCCAGGTCGGCAGCCTTCAGCGTACTGCGCAGGAAGAAGACATTAAGCACAAGGGAAACGAGTTCCGCGATGGGGAAGGCAAACCAGACGGCATCCAGGGAACCGGTCAGGCTCAGCAGATAGGCAGCGGGAAGCAGAACGATCAGCTGTCGACAGAGGGAAGTGATCAGACTGCACATGGGTTTGCCAAGGGCCTGACAGGTGGAACCCGCCACAATGCAGAAGCCCGCAAGCGGAAAATGAATACCGATGATGCGCAATGCCGGTATACCGACGCGCAGCATTTCTTCCGAGGGCGAGAATATACCAAGCAGAAGAGCGGGAATTGTTTCAAAGAGCAGCGTGCCGACAAGCATGATCGTTATGGCACTGATGATGCCGAGCTTTACGGTGCGGCGGAAACGATCCTGCCGACCTGCACCATAGTTATAGGAAATAATGGGAACGATTGCGCTGTTCATGCCAAACACGGGCAGGAAAATAAAGCTCTGTATTTTGTAATAAGCGCCGAAAACGGCTGTGGCAGCTTCCGTAAAGCCGATAAAAATACGGTTGAGGCAGAAATTCATAACAGAGCCGATCGCCTGCATGACAATGGAAGGTACGCCGATTTGATAGATTTCAACGGCGGTCTGCCGATGGAAACGAATCTTTTTAAGGCTCAGATGAATTTCAACGTTTTTCCGTATATTCAGGATAAAGCCGATAATGGCGGCAATTGTCTGACCGATTACTGTGGCGACCGCGGCACCGAGAACCTCGAGACGGGGAGCACCGAGAAGTCCGAAAATAAGAATCGGATCCAAGACCATGTTGATGATGGCGCCGGTCAACTGAGGAATCATGGCCAAATCAGTGCGGCCGGTGGACTGGAGCAGGCGCTCACCGCAGACCTGGGCAAAAACAGCCAGGGAAAGACCGACGCAGACGGTCAGATAGGAAGTACCGTAATCGATAATGGCAGTATTGGAAGTCTGCAGACGATAAAAGGTACGGGGAAGAGTAAAGCCGATCAGCATAAACACTATGGCTGTGCAGAGATAAAGAAAAATACCTGTGTTTGCGGCTCGGTCAGCGCTTTCATAATCCTTGGCGCCGAGCGAGCGGGAAAGCAGCGCATTGATGCCGACACCGGTGCCGATTGCAAAAGCCATTACAAGGCTCTGCATCGGAAAAGCGAGTGAGACCGCGTTGAGGGCATCCTGCCCCAGACGGGCAACGAATACACTGTCAACTACGTTATACAAAGCCTGAAACAGCATGGAGGCAACCATGGGAGCGGACATGCTGAAGAGCAGCTTGCCAATGGGCATGGTCCCCATTTTGTTTTCCTTTTTTTGTTCCTGCATTGGGATAAACTCCTTGTAATCAAAATACTTTTCTAAACTTCATTATCATAGCATTGCGAATATATGATTGCAAGTTATGTGAAAAAACAAACCGATTACTGCTGCGGACTTGAGCTTTCGTGACGATCGTGGTAAAAATATAAACAGAAAACGGAGGGATGAATATGAAAATTATCTGGAACGGTCACGCCTGTTTTACTTTACGGACGGAAGACGGCAGCCTGGTGCTCGATCCTTATGCGGATGGCAAAGTACCCGGCTTGAAGCCGCTGCGTCTGCAGGCGGATCTGGTACTCTGCTCCCATGAACATGCAGACCACAACGCAAGAGAATGCGTGAAGCTCAGCGGAAAGTCAACCCATTTTAAAATTTCGGCAATCGACACCTGGCATGATGATGCACAGGGAAAGCTTCGGGGACCGAACCGCATTCATATCATTGAAACAGAGAAAATGAAAGTTGTTCATCTGGGAGATCTCGGCTGCGATCTGACGCAGGAAGAGATTGGGCAGCTGAGTGGATGCGATGTGCTGATGATTCCCGTCGGAGGTCATTATACGATTGACGGAAAGCAGGCAGCCGAAATTGCGAAAGGTCTGTCCGCGCGAGTGATACTCCCCATGCATTTTCGCAGCGGAAATATCGGCTATGATGTGATTTCCACAGCGGATGATTTTCTGCGGTATCAAACAAACATTGTTACTTATCCGGGTGCAGAGATCGAAATAACCGCTGCGACTCCCGCACAGACCGCAGTCCTGAAAATTTGAGAATTAACATCAGCAGAAAACCGGAACGGAGACGCCATAAGGCATCTCCGTTCCGGTTTTTGAATTCGGATCGATTTAATTTTTACGCTTGCCGTAAAGACGGAGCAGATAAATGAACAGGTTGATAAAGTCGAGATAAAGCTGAAGTGCGCTGATGACGGAAGCCTTTTCGAGCATCTGAGCATCGTTCATATAGAATTCGTAATCAGCTCGGATCTTCTGTGTGTCATAGGCAGTGTATCCGACAAAAAGAAGGACACCGAAAATACTCAGTATACGGGAATTGCCGGAAAAGCCAAACAGCATGGAGATAAGAGTAACGACCAGCAGCACGACGAGCCCAATCAGGAGAACCGGCCGCAGGTAACTCAGGTCGGCTTTTGTAAACCAGGCATAGGCAGCCATTACGCCGAAGTAAAGAGCCGTCATGCCAAATACCATAATAAGGGAAGAGAGAGAGTACAGAAGCAGCAGACTGCTGAAGGTGACGCCATTCAGTACGGCATAAAGAAAGAACATGCCGCGTGCAGCGGAAACGCTCAGCTTATGAATGCGCGCGGAGAGAATCACAACAACAGCAACCTCCGCAATTGCCAGAACAAACGGAAGATAGGAGGAGCAGGTGATCCGCCAGAGATCGGTGTAAATTGTTGCCAATGCGACGGCAAAAGTGGTCAGCAGCCCAAGAAACATCCAGCCGAAAACGCGTGCGGTATAGGTTGCGCGTGAAACCGACGGTTCAAAGGAATAGGATGGATAATTATTGTATTCCATTCGGTAAACACAGCCTTTCATTTTTATTTATTTAATTATACGACAGAGCGGAAACCAGACTGTGAACTTTTTATGAACTGAATATGCGGCGAATGTAAAAAATAAAAAAAATAATCTGTATACGAATCAAAATTTTTCTGCTATTATTATAAGCTGTATATTTATTTATAAAATTTTCATGCGGAGGACGCTTATGAAAGCAATCGTTACCGTTGTAGGAAAAGATCAGGTCGGCATTATTGCGGGTGTCTGCGTGGCGCTGGCAGAAAACGATGTCAACGTTCTTGATATCAGCCAGACGATTATGCAGGGGTATTTCACTATGATGATGGTGGTGGATCTCCATGCCTGCACGATCAGTTTTACAGAACTGAGCCGTAAAATGAAAGAATACGGAGAGTCCAGAGGGCTTTCCATTCGCGTTCAGCGCGAAGATATTTTTGATGCCATGCACAAAGTCTGAGGTAATGCCGCATGCTGAGTCTGAATAATATTTTTGACACGGTCGAGATGATCGATAAACAGCACCTCGATATTCGCACCATTACCATGGGCATTTCCCTGACGGACTGCGTCAGCGAGGATCCGGACCGGGCCTGCCGGAAAATTTACGATAAAATTACCCACCGTGCGCAGAACCTTGTAAAGGTTGGGGAAGAGATCGAGAGTGAATTTGGTATTCCCATCGTAAATAAACGGATTTCCGTGACTCCTGTTTCAATTGTTGCTGCCGGCAGCGATACGGAAGACTACGTTCCTTTTGCGATTGCGCTGGATCGTGCGGCAAAAGAATGCGGCGTAAATCTGATCGGCGGCTTTTCCGCACTGGTACAGAAGGGCTTCACAGTGGGTGACCGCCGCCTGATCCGTTCGATTCCGCAGGCTTTGATGGAAACCGATGTGGTATGTTCCAGCGTAAATGTCGGTTCGACAAAAGCCGGCATCAACATGGATGCAGTGGCTGAAATGGGCCGCGTCGTGAAAGAACTTGCCCGTCTGGATCGAGATCGCAGCAGTCTTGCCTGCATGAAACTTGTGATCTTTTGCAATGCGGTAGAGGATAACCCGTTTATGGCCGGCGCTTTTCACGGTGTCGGCGAACCGGATACGGTCATTAATGTCGGCGTTTCCGGCCCGGGCGTTGTGTATCATGCGCTGCAGAGCTGCAAGGGTGCGCCGTTTGACGTTGTAGCGGAGACAATCAAGAAAACCGCTTTCCGTATTACCCGAATGGGACAGATGGTGGCGGCAGAAGCTTCCGGCAGACTTGACACCCCATTCGGTATTGTGGATCTTTCTCTGGCTCCCACACCGGCAGTCGGTGACAGTGTTGCACGGATTCTGGAAGAGATGGGACTTGAGACCTGCGGTACGCATGGCACGACAGCCGCGCTTGCGCTGCTGAATGATGCGGTAAAGAAGGGCGGCGTTACGGCTTCCAACCATGTCGGCGGCCTCTCCGGCGCATTTATTCCCGTGTCGGAAGATGAAGGAATGATTGCCGCCGCGGAAAAAGGAACCCTTTCTCTTGAAAAACTGGAAGCGATGACCTGCGTATGCTCGGTCGGCCTTGACATGATCGCCGTTCCCGGCGATACATCGGCAGAAACAATTTCCGCCATCCTTGCGGATGAGGCGGCAATCGGTATGGTCAATAATAAAACCACAGCTGTCCGCCTGATTCCCGCCGAAGGGAAAAAGGTAGGAGATATGGTTGAATTCGGCGGCCTGTTCGGTTCTGCGCCTGTTATGCCGGTACATGCGGAATCCGCGGCAGCTTTTATTGCCCGCGGCGGCCGCATTCCCGCCCCGCTGCAGAGCCTGAAAAACTGAAGTCGACATGGAAAAACTTACTTCCCGAAAAAATCCAATCGTCCGTCATTTTCGCCTGCTCGGCAGTGAACGCGAATACCGGATGCAGACCGGAGAATTCTTATGTGACGGGCAGAAAATGCTGGAAGAGGCGATCCAGTTCGGGGCGACAATCACGGCAGTGATTCGAAAAGGACCGGCGAATGCCGGCAGCCTGTCCTGTCCGGAATTTGGGGCATCGCCGGAACTGTATGATTATGTCTCTCCGCTGAAAAACAGCCCGGGACCGCTTTTTTCGGTAAAAATTCCCGAACCGAAGCTCTGCGGCTTTCATAATGCGCTTGTTCTGGCGGATGTGCAGGATCCCGGAAATGTCGGAACCGCGATCCGCACGGCCAATGCATTCGGTATCGATGCAGTGATCCTGACGGGCAATTGCGCGGACTTGTATAATCCTAAAACAGTGAGAGCAACGATGGGCGCAATATTCCGGCAGCGTGTGTTTCGGACGGATACGGGCGAACTTCAAACGCTGCTTCGTTCCAACGGATTAAAACTCTACGGCGCCGCACTTCACCGGACATCGGTTGACGTGCGCAGCATTTCGCTTGCGGATACAGCCGTTGCCATCGGCAGCGAAGGAAAAGGGCTCAGCGAGGAGATGCTGAAGCTTTGCGACGGCCTTGTTGTGATACCCATGATGCCCGAAAGCGAGTCATTAAATGCCGCCCAGGCAGCTACCGTCCTGATGTGGGAAATGGCCCGCGGCGGGCTGCAGCCCTGAAAATGATGGAAAGGAAGCAGTGATATGAATTCTCTGGAATACTGGCTCTGGCTTTCCGCACTGGAAATCAGCGCCGTGGCACGCGCTGCTCTCCTGGAACGATTTGGCACGCCGAAGGCGGTTTATAACGCGTCGGAAATGATGCTGACGGGTATTCGCGGACTATCCGGACGGGAGGCTGCGCTGGTTGCGGCGAACCGTGATGAGGAGCGTGTCCGCACAATTCGGCGCGCCTGCGATGCGGAACAGATCGATATCCTTACCGCAGGTGATGCCCGTTATCCGGAACGTCTGCAGAACATTTATGCTCCGCCGGCCGTGCTGTATGTAAGAGGAAGACTGCCCTTTATCGATGAAGAGGCGGCAATTGCCGTGATCGGTACGCGGAAAGCTTCCGAACAGGGAATTCGAATCGGCAGGCAGCTGGCCGGAGAAATCTCTGCCTGCGGCGGTCTTGTGATTTCCGGACTTACGGCCGGAGTCGATGCCGCAGCGGCGGAAGGTGTGCTGGCGATGGACGGAATCTGTGTCGGCGTCTTGGGAACACCTCACGGCAAAAGCGCGGTAAAACTGGCCGATGAAGTGAGCCGCAGGGGAGCGGTCCTCAGCGAATATCCGCCGGAAATGCCGCAGCAGCGCAGCTTCTATCGGGAACGCAACCGTATTGCTGCCGGCCTGTCTGTGGGAACGGTGGTTGTCGAAGCTCCGGAAAAGAGCGGTACGCGCCTCTTTGCACGGGAAGCGGTGGAACAGGGAAAAGACATTTTTGCTGTGCCCGGATTCGCAGAGGCACCGCTGAGCGCAGGACCTAACAGGCTGATCGAAGAAGGCGCCCGTCCCATCACAAGCGGATGGGAGATCATGAGCGAATACACGCATCTGTTCCCGGATAAGGTCCATCCCGCGGCAGCGGAGGAAGAACGGGACGCGAACGAAAAAGAAATTGACAAGGAAAACTCGAAAGAATATATTGACTTTCGCAAACGACTTGAGTCTCTCAGCGCGGAACAGCTTTCCGTGATTGCCGCAATTGAGCGGGAAGGCTCATATGTTGATGAAATAATAGAAGCATCCGGACTGCCCGCCGGCAAGGTGCTCGCACAGCTGACTGTGCTTGAGATCCGCGGTTTTGTGCGGAGAGATGCCGGAAAACGCTATTTTTTAGCAATATTCTAAAACCTACCGAAATGAGGAAACACCATGGCAACAGCAAAAAATCTGGTGATCGTGGAGTCGCCGGCCAAGGCGAAAACGATTGAACGATATCTTGGCAGCGGCTATAAGGTCACCGCCTCCATGGGCCATCTGAGAGACCTGCCGAAAAGCAAGATGGGCGTGGACATTGAAAACGGGTTTATTCCGCAATACATCCCCATGAAAGATAAAAAAGAAGTAATTGCGGAACTGAAAAAAGAGGCAAAAAACGCAAAAAATGTTTATCTCGCGACTGACCCTGACCGTGAAGGAGAAGCAATTTCCTGGCATCTCAAGGAACTGCTGGAAATTCCGGATGAAAAGGTCAACCGCGTTACGTTTAATGAAATTACCAAAAAGGTTGTAACAGAGAGTATTCAAGCTCCGCGCAGCATTGATCAGGATCTTGTAAATGCCCAGCAGGCGCGTCGTATCCTGGATCGCATCGTCGGATATGAACTTTCTCCTCTGCTTTGGAAAAAAGTAAAGCGTGGTCTTTCCGCAGGCCGTGTGCAGTCGGTCGCCACACGCATCGTGGTGGATCGGGAGGCAGAGATCAATGCCTTCCAGCCGAAAGAATACTGGCTGCTTGATGCGCATGTTGCCGGTCGTGACGGCGAATTCACTGCCCGTTATTACGGCAGCGAAGGGAAAAAACGCGAACTGCCCGATGAGACGGCAACCGATTCCGTGATTGCCGATATTGCGGGAAAGCCGTTGACCGTGACGGAAGTGAAGCGCAGCGAGAAAAAGCTTGCGCCGGCAGCTCCGTTCATTACGTCTACGCTGCAGCAGGAAGCTTCTCGCAAGCTCAGCATGACGCCGCGGCGTACCATGTCCATTGCACAGCAGCTGTATGAGGGCGTTGAAATTTCCGGCCATGGTTCCATCGGCTTGATTACCTATATGAGAACCGACTCCCTGCGCTTGTCCGATGAGGCGGTTGCGGCGGCGAAGGACTATATTATCGGCCGTTACGGGGATGCTTATTATCCCGGCAGACCGCGCGTGTTTAAAACAAAGGCCGGCGCACAGGACGCGCATGAAGCGATACGCCCGACCTACGCAGATCTGGACCCCGAAAGCGTTCGCAAAGATCTGACGCAGGAGCAGTATCGCCTCTACCGACTGATTTGGGGACGTTTTATTGCCTGTCAGATGACAGAAGCCCGTTATGATAATGTGAATGTTGCCGTGGAATGCGCTTCGCATTGCTTTAAGGCGAATTATTCCGAATTGAAATTTCCCGGTTTTACCGCCGTTTATCAGGAATCCAAAGATGAAGAATCGGATGAGCTTGCAAGTCCGCTGCCGAACCTGGCAGAGGGGCAGCAGCTGAATCTGAAAAAAACAACGAAAGAACAGCGTTTCACTCAGCCTCCGGTTCGTTATACGGAAGCGACTTTGATACGCGCCATGGAAGAAAAAGGAATCGGTCGTCCGTCTACCTATGCGCCGACGATTACGACCATCCTTTCGCATGACTATGTTATAAAGGAAGGCAAATATCTGAAGCCGACGCCGCTCGGCGATATCGTTACCGGTTACCTGAAAGACACTTTTCCCGATATTGTTGATTTGAAATTCACCAATACGATGGAGAGCGAACTCGACAGTATTGAGAGCGGCAGTAACGCCTGGCAGCAGGTACTGGCTGAGTTCTATGACAAATTTAAAGTTGAGATGGATGCAGCTCGGGATCATATCGGCGAAAAGCTTTCCGTTCCCGATATTGTTACAGATGAAGTCTGTGAGGTCTGCGGGCGGAATATGATCGTCAAGAAAGGACGGTTCGGATATTTCCTCGGCTGCCCCGGATTCCCCGAATGTACCTTTACCAAACCGATCGTGGAAGAAATGCCTGGTAAATGCCCGAAATGCGGCGGCCGCATTCTGAAGCGCAAGTCCCGTAAAGGATATGTTTTCTATGCCTGCGAGCGCGGTACCGACTGCGGGTTTATTACATGGGATGTTCCCGTAAAAGATTATTGCCCGGCCTGCGGAAAGACGCTCTTTAAACGCAGCGGAAGAGGCGCATTGAAGCCCTTCTGCATCAATGAAGAATGCAGCGCTTTTGTGCCGGAAGATAAAAGAGGCTACAAGAAAAAGAGTCCTGCCTCCGCAGAAACGACTGCACAGGAAAATGTCGGCAAAGCGGCAGAAGCAGTTCCCGACGGAAAAACCGCAAAGAAAACCGGGGCGAAAACATCTGCGGCAAGAACAGCCGGAACTGCGGGAAAAACCAAAAAGACAGCCAAAACAACAAAGCCGACTGCGAAAAAGTCGTCTGCGGCAGCAAAAACCAAAACAAGAAAGACGAGTAAGGAAGGCGGCGAAACAGAATGAATGAAGTAACCGTCCTGGGGGCCGGGCTTGCCGGCAGCGAGTGCGCCTGGCAGCTGGCAAAACGCGGTATCCCGGTTCGCCTGGTCGAGATGAAGCCGAAAAAAATGACACCTGCTCACGTGTCACCGTGGTTTGCGGAACTGGTATGCTCCAATTCACTGCGCAGCGATGAACTGACCAACGCGGTCGGATTGCTGAAAGCGGAGATGCGCCGCATGGGAAGTCTGATTATGGAAAGCGCGGACGCCAATAAGGTGGCAGCAGGCGGCGCACTTGCGGTCGATCGGGTGGGCTTTTCCCGATATGTTACGGAAAAACTTCGCGCAATGCCGAACGTGACGGTTGTTGAAGCCGAGGCAGATGAAATTCCGGATGGCGAGGTCGTTATCGCAACGGGTCCGCTCAGTTCCGATGCAATTGCGCGGCGGATCGCGGAGCTTTGCCCGGAGAGTGATCTGCATTTTTATGATGCAGTCGCGCCGATCATTGATAAGACGAGCGTTGATATGTCCAATGCGTATTTTGCCTCCCGTTATGGCAAGGGAACCGCGGATTATATCAACTGCCCGATGAATAAAGAGGAGTATCTTGCCTTTGTCACGGAACTTGCCGCGGCAAAAGAGGCACCGGTGCATGGGTTTGACGATGCCGGCGTATTTGAGGGCTGTATGCCGGTCGAGGTAATGGCACGCCGCGGCATCGATACGCTGCGTTACGGCCCGCTGAAACCGGTCGGACTGATCAACCCGAATACAGGCAAAGAAGATTATGCGGTGGTACAGCTGCGTATGGATAATGCGGATGGCACGCTTTTCAACATTGTCGGTTTCCAGACACATCTGACCTGGGGGGAACAGAAACGGGTCTTTTCTATGATTCCGGCCCTGAAAAACGCGGAATTTATCCGCTATGGCGTGATGCATCGCAACACCTTCTTAAACAGCCCGCAGCTGCTGGATCGCTACTATCGTCTGCGCAGCGAGCCCCGTATCAGCTTTGCCGGACAGATGACCGGTGTGGAAGGGTACGTGGAGTCGGCTGCTTCCGGAATGCTTGTTGGCATTGAAACAGCTGCGCGTGTGCTGAATCTGCCTGCAGTTGATTTCCCGCAGGAGACAGCAATCGGAGCGCTCGGACTCTATATTTCGGGCGGCAGCGTGGGAGAATTCCAGCCGATGAATATAAATTTCGGTATCATCAAGCCGCTGGAATACAGAGTAAAAGGCAAACGCAATAAAAACGCGGTGATTTCCGAGCGGTCGCTGAATCTGCTGGATGAATTGATGAAAAAGGAGATTTTTGCCGTATGAGGATTCTGCTGGATGCCATGGGAGGCGACAATGCCCCTCAGGAAATTGTAAAGGGCGCCATGGAGGCAGCTGACCTGCTTGGTGTAGATATTACCCTCATCGGCAGAAAAGAAGAAATAGAAGACTGCCTGGGAGAACGCAAAGCCCAGTTCGAAATCGTGGATGCCCGCGAAGTCATTACGATGGAGGATGATCCCAGTACCGCAACCCGGCGCAAGAAAGACGCTTCCATGACCGTTGCCCTTCAACTGTTAAAGGAAGGCAAAGGTGACGCGGTTGTTTCCGCCGGCAGCACGGGCGCTCTTCTTACCGGAGCGACCTTGATCGTCAAGCGCATTCGCGGGATCCGCCGGGCAGCGCTTGCTCCGGTTCTGCCGATGGGAGAACATGGAACGGTCCTGATCGACTGCGGTGCCAATGCGGAGTGTACGCCGGAGTATCTGCTCCAGTTTGCTTTTCTCGGCAGTCTGTACAGCAAAAAGATTCTGGGAGCGGAACAGCCCCGGGTCGGCCTGCTGAATGTCGGTACGGAAGATACCAAAGGCGACGAGCTTCGCCATGAAACCTTCCGGCTGCTCAAGGAGGCCTCCGATGCCGGCCGCATCTGCTTTATCGGCAATGTGGAGGCGAGCGGAGCATTGACCGGCGCAGCCGATGTACTGGTAGCGGATGGCTTTACCGGCAATGTGCTGCTGAAGAGCATTGAAGGTACGGCAAAAGTGATTTTTAAAGAGCTGAAGGGCGTCTTTTATAAAAACACCAAAAACAAACTGGCAGCCCTTGTTATCAAAAATGACCTGGGCGGCCTGAAAGCAAAGCTTGACCCCAACGAAGTGGGCGGAACGGCAATGCTCGGAATCAGCAAGCCGGTTATTAAAGCGCACGGCTCCTCCAATGCCGCGGCCATTGTTTCGGCGATCCGTCAGGCCAAAGCCTGCGCAGAATCCGGATTTACTCAGGTAATTACGGAAAATATCGATTATATGAAGGTGGATTCTCTTGGCGAAGATTAACAATCTGGAGCAGATCCTTGATTATAAATTTCATAATATCGATCTGCTTGAAACGGCCATGACGCACAGTTCCTATGCAAACGAACATCACTGTGAAAGTTATGAGCGGCTCGAATTTCTGGGGGATTCCGTGCTCGGCTATATTACAGCCGATTTCCTTTATCGAACACAGCCTGCGATTCCGGAAGGACGCATGACCCGACTGCGTGCCGAGCTTGTCTGCGAAGAAAGCCTTTATGCAATTGCATCCAGACTCGGATTCGGACGGTTCCTGCGCCTGGGACGCGGAGCAGAAGCCGGCGGCGGGCGTACAAGACAGTCGATCCTTGCGGATTTGGTTGAGGCTTCGATTGCCGCAATGTATATTGACGGAGGCATGGAACCGGCGCGCCGTTTCGTTTACGAACAACTTCTCCGCTATGCGGATGTCGGCGCGGCCCATAGAGATAAAGATTATAAAACCAGTCTGCAGGAACTTGTGCAGAGTGAAGGGAAAAGCGTAACTTACGAGCTGCTGGAAGAAAGCGGACCGGATCATGATAAACGGTTCGCGTTTGCCGTTCTTCTGGATGGGCAGGAAATCGGCAGAGGAATCGGCCGCAGTAAAAAAGAGGCCGAACAGATGGCGGCCGGAAACGCACTGAAGGAGCTGGAAGCGTGACTCCGCGGGCTCGCATCCTGCCGGTGTTTGTACCGCATCTCGGATGCCCTTATCAGTGTGTTTTCTGCAATCAGAATCGCATTACCGGAGAGGAAAAACCCGCATCGGCCCAAAGCGTACACCGCTTGATCGAGCAGGCAGCGTCACAGGGACAGACATCCTGTGAACTTGCTTTCTACGGCGGCAGTTTTACCGCAATTCCGGCCGAACAGCAGGAAGAACTGCTTGCTGCCGCAAAAACTCATCTGGACCGCGGTGAATTAAGCTCCATTCGCTTGTCGACGCGGCCGGACGCAATTGATGCGCAGGTGATCGAGCGCCTGCACCGTTTCGGTGTCGGTACGGTGGAACTCGGAGCGCAGTCGATGGCAGAGGATGTGCTTCGCCGCAGCGGCCGCGGACATACGGCAGCTCAGGTGGCGGAAGCCTCGATCTTGCTGAAAAACGCCGGGTTTCATCTTATCCTGCAGATGATGACCGGACTGCCGGGTGACAGCAGAGAAAATGCTCTGTATACGGCAAGACAGCTGGCAGCGCTTGCACCGGATGGCGTAAGAATTTATCCCACGGTCATTGTGCGGGATACGCCGCTCTATACACTCTGGCAGCGCGGTCTTTATCGAGAGCATACAGTGGAAGAGGCGGTAGATTGGTGCGCTGAAATCGTGCCGGTGTTTGACTCTTCCGGAATTCAGATCCTGCGGCTTGGCCTTAACCCGACGGAAGAGCTTTCGGGAGGCGCAGCGGCAGGCGGTGCCTATCACCCCGCATTGGGGGAAATGGTGCGAAGCCGCATCCTGCGTAAACAGGAAGAGCAGCTGCTGACGGCTGCGAATCCGCCTGCGGGAAGCAGAGTGATCCTGGGAGCACCCGGGTCTAAAATATCTCAGGCAATCGGTCAGCATCGCTGCAATCTGCAGTGGCTGAAAGAACGCTATGCGCTCAGAGAACTGCGCATTTGTCCGGCAGAAACCGGGACGGATGCGGTGGTGCTCCTGAATATAGAATGAACAGCAGAGGTTATCGCATTGTATTTAAAAGCGTTGGAAATACAGGGCTTCAAATCTTTTGCCGATAAGACAGTCCTGACATTTGATCACAATATCACGGCCATTGTCGGACCGAACGGTTCGGGAAAATCCAATATTTCCGATGCGCTGCTCTGGGTTATGGGTGAGCAGCGTACCCGTGCGCTTCGAGGCGCAAAAATGGAAGATGTCATTTTCGGCGGAACGCAGAAACGCAGTCCGCTCGGATTTGCGCAGGTTTCGTTGATTTTGGATAACAGTGCCCGAATTTTTGATTATGACAGTGATGAAGTCGTGCTTGGCCGCCGCTATTATCGCAGCGGTGAAAGTGAATATTACATTAATCGTGAGAGCGTTCGTCTGAAAGATATACAGAGTCTGCTGATGGATACCGGGCTCGGAAGAGATGGTTATTCCATTATCGGACAGGGACGCATTGCGGAGATTGTTTCTACCCGCAGCACGGACAGGCGTGAAGTTTTCGAGGAAGCAGCGGGCATTTCCCGCTTCCGTTTCCGTAAGGAAGAGGCAGAGCATAAGCTGGAAAAAACCGACGAAAACCTGACGCGTGTAAACGATAAGATCGATGAGCTGGAAATGCAGGTGGAGCCGCTGCGCAAGCAGTCGGAGACGGCAAAAAAATACCTTGCTCTGCGTGATCAGCTCAAAGAAAAGGAAATTTCGGTCTGGATGGAGAATCTGGATCAGGTCCGGCAGCGCAGCGAACATTTGCGCATTGAGCTGGAACAGGCGGAAACCGCGCTTGCCCAGGCAAGGGCGGGAGTGGATGCACTCCATGTTTCGTCGGACAGCATTACGGAACGCATGCATGAAAAGGATATCCAGGCGGATGATATTCGCCGCCGTGTTTCGGAGGCAGAACTGCGCAAGGCAGATAAAGAGGCTGAGGCAGCTGTTTTGCGCAGCAATATCCGAAATGCCGAAGATTCGAAGCAGCGTTTCCTCGATGATATTGCAGGGCAGGAAACTCGCACCGCGGAGGTCAGAGCCAGCATTGCCAGCTACCGGGAACGAATCGAAGAACTCGAAAAGAACCTTTCCGATTTACGCGAACAAGCCGAACGCTGCGGCAACGCGGTGGAAGGCAACCGAATGAAACAGAAAAGCCGCGAAGCGGCGGTAAACGATCTGACGGAGCGCGTGAATGCGCTCAGCGTTGAAAACCGTTCCATTGCGGCGAATATTTCCATGCTGGAGCGCATGGAAAAAGAGTATGAAGGTTATGGGAAAGCCGTCAAAACCGTTATGCGTGAGGCGGAACGCGGAACGATCCGCGGCGTGTTTGGCCCTGCCGGCAATCTCCTGCATACAGATTCCGAATGCGCGCTGGCCATTGAGACCGCTTTGGGCGCGGCAGCGCAGAACATTGTGATCGATACACAGAACAATGGCCGCCTTGCCATTGAAATGTTGAAACGTATGGATGCCGGCCGCGCGACTTTCCTGCCGGTAGATACGATCCGCGGCAGTGTAATGAAGGATGCTCCGGTCAACGATCCCGGTTTTGTCGGGATTGCTTATGAGCTGATCGATACCGAGCCGCAGTATGAGCAGATCTTTAAGAATCTGCTCGGCCGTACCGTTGTGGCGGAAGATCTCAGCGCAGCTGTGCGCATGTCGCGCAATAACGGCAACCGGCTGCGCATCGTTACGCTGGATGGGCAGCAGATCAATGCCGGCGGTTCCATGACCGGCGGCAGCGTGGTCAAGGGCAGCGGTATTCTTTCCCGCGCCAATGATCTGCAGAAACTGTATCGTAAAAAAGAGAAACAGGAAAAAGAGCAGGCGGATCAGGAAGACCGTCTGACTAAGGCAAGGGCGGAGCTGTCTTCGATCCGCTACCAGTTGGATATGGCCCTGGAAGATCAGCGCAGCGTGAGTTCGCAGATCTCTTCCGCGGAAGCCGAAGAACGTTCTTCCCGCAGCACGATCGCACAGTTCAACATTCTGCTTGAAAGCCTGACTGGCGACAGCGAACGCAGGCGCGACGATATTGAAGCGGCCGATAACCAGATCCTGTCGCTTCAGCAGCAGCTCGCACATAAGGAAGAGCAGATTGCCCAAGATGCCGAGCAGATCAATGGGATCCGGGCGGAACTGGAAGAAGTTGCAAAAGCAAGACTGGAACTTGAGGGACGGCGTACGCAGACCGAACGCGAGACACAGAAACGCAATGACGAAGTCAATGAACTCACCCGTACCTCCGAACGTCTCGGTCAGCGCAGGGAAGCCGCGGAACTGGAAGTAAAACAGTATAAAGATAAATTGTGGGATACTTATGAACTCAGCTATACAGCTGCGGCACAGCTGCGCAAGCCGATCGAAAATCTGCAGAACGCCAGCAAGGAAGTTGCCGGTATTCGACGGGCTATGAGCGCACTCGGCAATCCGAACCTGGGCTCCATCGAAGAATACGAACGTGTCAATACAAGGTACACCTTCCTTACAGATCAGAGGGCAGACGTACTGAAGGCAAGGGGCGAGCTGCTCGATATCATTAATGATATTACGGAAGAAATGAAGAAAGTGTTTACCGAGCAGTTCCATGCCATCGATACCTGCTTCCGTCAGACCTTCCTTGAACTGTTCGGCGGCGGCCGTGCGGCACTGGTACTGGAAAACGAAGAGGATGTTCTCAACTGCGGCATTGAAATCAAGGCGCAGCCGCCCGGAAAATCCCTGACGAACATCAGCCTGATGTCCGGCGGCGAAAAGGCATTTGTAGCCATTGCGCTTTATTTTGCCATTCTTAAAGTCCGGCCGACTCCTTTCTGTGTGATGGATGAGATCGAAGCTGCGCTTGATGAAGCTAATGTGGACCGCTTTGCTGCATATATGCGCCGCATGTCGGATAAAACGCAGTTTATTACCATTACGCACCGCCGCGGAACAATGGAAGAAGCGGATGCGCTCTATGGCGTTACTATGATGGAGCGCGGTGTATCTACCGTGCTGGATATCGACCTGAATGAGGCGGAGCAGCATATCAGTGCCCGTTGATTTCCGAATTTTTTGACAGGAGAAGATGAAGATGGGATTTTTCGACAAAATGTTTGCCGGACTTACCAAGTCCAGAAAAAACATGCAGGAGCTCGAAGAACTGTTTCGGGATTATGCGCCGGATAACGAAGATTTTTATGACGATCTCGAAGAACTGCTGATTCTTTCCGATGTCGGTGCAGCGACTGCGGAACGTGTCGTTTATCTTATGCGCAGAAAGACATGGGAAGATCGTTACCGCAAGGGCTATGAGGCCCGTGAGGGCTTGATCGGTATCCTTTCCGGTTTGCTGAATGCGGAGGATAACGGTCTGAAACTGAATACAAAGCCGTCCGTGATTCTTATGGTCGGCGTGAACGGCGTCGGCAAGACAACGACGATCGGAAAACTTGCCAATCAGCTGATCCATGAAGGGAAGAAGGTAATGCTCTGCGCCGGCGATACCTTCCGCGCGGCGGCGGCGGAACAGCTGTCCATCTGGGCGGATCGTTCCGGTGCCGAAATTGTTCGTCATGAAGAGGGAAGCGATCCGGCGGCGGTTGTTTTTGACGCAATGTGCGCGGCGAAGGCGCGCGGGACGGATGTTGTCCTTGTCGATACGGCCGGACGTCTGCACAACAAGGCAAACCTGATGAGCGAGCTTGCAAAGATTCGTCGTGTGATCGAGCGAGAACTTCCGGACGCAGATGTGGAGACCCTTATGGTATTGGATGCTACGACCGGTCAGAATGGTCTGATCCAGGCAAAGCAGTTCCTGGAGACCGCCGGATTGACGGGGATCGTTCTTACCAAGCTGGATGGTACCGCAAAAGGCGGAATCGTGTATGCGATTGCCAATGAGCTGAAACTTCCGGTGAAATACGTCGGCGTGGGGGAAGGCATTGACGACCTGATTCCGTTTGATCCGAAAAACTTTACTGAGGCTTTGTTCAAATCATGAAATTAATTTTAGCAAGTAATAACGCGCACAAGCTGCGTGAATTCAAAGAATTGACACAGGGACTTGATCTGGAGATCATCAGCCAAAAAGAAGCGGGACTGAACCTGGATGTGGACGAGACCGGCACTACATTTGAGGAAAACGCGTTTCTGAAGGCCGATGCAGTTACCCGCCTGACCGGGCTTCCCGCTGTGTCGGATGATTCCGGGCTGGCGGTGGATGCACTGGACGGAGCGCCCGGCATATACTCAGCCCGATACGGATACGGGCATGACGCCAGTGATGAGCAGCGCAATGAATATCTGCTTTCACAGCTGGGAGAACGCACGGATCGTACGGCCCGCTATGTCTGCGCAGTCTGCTGCACATTTCCAAACGGGGATGTGATCACGACGCGCGGCGAGTGCGAAGGAAGCATTCTTTTTTCGCCGAGAGGCAAGGGTGGTTTCGGCTATGATCCTTTGTTTGCTCCCGCCGATCTGGCGGAAGGGGACGACCGGACCATGGCGGAACTGAGACCGGAAGAAAAGAACGCGATTTCCCATCGGGGCAAGGCAATGCGGGCCTTGGTGGAGGCGCTGAAAAATTATACCGAAAAGAGCGGAGACTGAAACATGGCACTTACGACAAAACAGAGATCCCAGCTGCGGGGACTTGCGGCTGCGGAAGACACGATCGTGATCATCGGCAAGGGCGGCATTACGGAGAACGTAGTGCAGTCTATGACAGATGCGCTGAAAGCACGGGAGCTGGTAAAAGGCAAAGTACTTGAAAATTCCATGCTTACGGCAAGAGAAGCCTGCGATGCGCTGGCAGAAGCCTGCGGCGCGGAAGCGGTTCAGGTAATCGGAACAAAATTTGTCCTGTATAAGCCGAATAAGAAGAAAAAAGACAGGATCCTTCTTGTGAAGGAAGCGAAAACAGAATGAGGATCCTCATTTATGGGGGCAGCTTTAATCCGCCCCATCTGGGTCATGCCGCAGCGGCAAAAGCCGCGGCGCTCGCGATTAAACCGGACCGGTTTCTGATCTTGCCGGATCGTATTCCGCCGCATAAAGAGCTGGCAAAGGGCAGCCCGTCGGCAGAAGAACGGCTTGCTTTGTGCCGACTTGCCTTTTCCGAAGTGCAGGGAGCCGAGGTATCGGATCTTGAGCTGCAGCGCAGCGGCCGTAGTTATACATCGGATACGGTGGATATTCTGCGGGAGCGTTATCCTGAGGACCAACTGATCCTGCTGATCGGCACGGATATGCTGCTGAGCTTTGAGAGCTGGCACCGCGCGGAAGATCTGATGCGCAGCTGCACACTGGCAGTGCTTGCCCGTGAAAACGGGCAGCAGGAAACGATTCGTCAGGCAATAAAAAGACTTACGGAAAAGTACGGCGCAAAATTCGAATGGATCGAAACGCAGCCCCTGCCGATGAGCTCACAGGAAATTCGCGAACTGCTGCCGCAGCGCCGCGGCAGAGAACTGCTGGCGGAACCGGTATACGCCGAAATGATCCGCCGGCGCCTGTATGATGCCAAACCGGACCTTACCTGGCTGCAGGAAAGTTCTTTTGCCTACCTTCACCCGAAGCGTATGCCGCATGTACGCGGCTGCGCGGAAGAGGCCGTCCGACTTGCCGAACGGTGGGGAGAGGATCCGGATACAGCCCGTGAGGCGGGAATTCTTCACGACATCACCAAAAACCTCAGTTACACCGAACAGTTGATGTTATGTGAAAAATATGATATTATCAACGATGATGCGGAGCTTGCCAACGGAAAGCTCCTGCACGCGAAGACAGGCGCCGCGTTTGCGAAAGATCTTTACGGTATCTCGCTGGAAATTTACGACGCGATCCGCTGGCATACGACAGCAAAACCGGATATGACTCTGCTTGAAAAGATCATCTATATGGCCGATTATATCGAACCGACCAGAGATTTTCCCGGTGTTGATGTACTTCGGAAAGCAGCGTATGAAGATCTGGATGACGCAATGGCGCTCGGCCTTAAAATGAGCCTGGAAGATATTCGCTCCTATGGAGAAACACCTTATAAGGATTCCGTGGAAGCGTTTTACTGGTATAACAATCTGAAAGGAGCAAAATATGCTTACACCTTATGAAATGGCTGCGATTGCCGCGAAGGCACTCGATGACAAAAAGGCGAAGAACATCAAGGTGCTCCGTACATCTGAGCACACAACTCTTGCGGATTATTTTGTAATCTGCAACGGCACATCCACCACGCAGAATAAGGCCCTGATCGATGAAGTCGAAAAACAGCTTTCCGAAGCCGGTGAACCTCCGATTCGTCGGGAAGGTCAGCGCTCCGATATGTGGGTTCTGATCGACTTCGGCAGCGTTGTGGTGCATGTATTTACCGAAGAAGCAAGAAAATTTTATGATCTCGAACGCCTTTGGAGCGATTCCGAGGAGTTGGATCTCGCATCCATTCTGCCGCAGCCGGAGACTGCTTCTCCCGAAGCCTGACCCTTCGGTCGGAAACCTTTAATTCAGACAGTTTTTATAGAGAGGTCGTTCCACTATGAAATATGAATTTAAAACCATTGAAGAAAAATGGCAGAAACGTTGGGAAGAGGTCAAGCCTTATGCGGCGGAAACCTTCAGCGAAAAGCCAAAGTTTTACGGTCTGATCGAATTCCCTTACCCCAGCGCGGCCGGACTTCATGTCGGCCATCCGCGGCCATTTACCGCGATGGATATCGTGACCCGCAAAAAAAGAATGCAGGGCTACAACGTCCTTTTCCCGATCGGCTTTGATGCATTCGGCCTGCCGACGGAAAACTTCGCTATCAAGAATCATGTCCATCCGGCGATCATTACCCAGCAGAATATTAAAAACTTTACCCGTCAGCTGAAAATGCTCGGTTATGGCTTTGACTGGGACCGTGTGGTGGATACGACCGATCCCAAATACTATAAATGGACGCAGTGGATTTTCCTGCAGCTCTTTAAAAACGGATTGGCCTACAAAACTACCATGCCGGTCAACTGGTGCACCAGCTGCAAGTGCGTGCTTGCCAACGAAGAAGTGGTGGAAGGTG
>R19__coassemble_393_pt1 | contig 20773 bp, 18 predicted proteins | sample R19__metabat2_high_PE_014 | metagenome-assembled genome bin R19 | reverse complement strand
CTCTGCGACTACCCGATGAGCTACGGCTCCGAGCAGATCATGCTCAACGCTCCCTGGTACGGCATTGTGGACCAGGCTTATGTGGACGCCATGAAGACCGACGGCCTTTATGTCTACACCACCGCCAAGGGCGCAGAGCCGGTTGCGGGCTCCTGGTTCATCGGCAACTACTTCAAAGACCGTATCCTCAGCAACCTGGATGCCGACGCCGAAGAAGGCCTGGCAGAAGGCTGGCTGGCCAAGGCAGACACTCTGGAAGAGCTGGCCGAGCAGTTCGGTCTGACCAACCTGCCCGAGACCGTTGCCAAGTACAATGAATATTGCGACGCCGGCGTGGATGAAGAGTTCGGCGCCAATCCCTGGTACCTCAGCAAGATCGCCACTCCGCCCTTCTACGCGGTGCAGTGCGAGCCCTCCGCATGGTCTACCTTCGGCGGCATCCGCACCGATGACCAGTGCCGCGCGCTCAACCTGGATAACCAGCCCATCCCCGGCGTGTATGTGGTCGGCACCGATAACGGCTCCCTCTACTACAGCCCCTACTACGATGTGGCCGGCGCCTGCTACGGCTTCTGCATCGATTCCGGTTACATCGCGGCCAACGAAGTCGCTTCCTACCTCGGCAAGTAAGCCTTTCCGCCCCGCTTCGGCGGAGCGCAGCCGAAAACAAATCAGCACATACGGGTTTTGCCCGTATGTGCTTTTTTGCGCAAAAAAACACGCAGAGGAAATTTCCTCTGCGTGTAATAGAAGCTTAAGGACGCGGGGCAAGCGCTCAGCACTGGATGTTCCAGATGTTGCGGGCGTATTCCTGCACGGCGCGGTCGGCGGCGAAGATGCCGCTTTCGGCGGTGTTCATGAGGGAAAGACGGGCAAACTCGGAAGGATTGCTGATGCTTTCATACAGGCGTCTCTGCGCGTCCACATAGGAGTGGAAGTCGGCGATGAGCATGTACTGGTCGCCGCCGAAGAGCAGATCGCTGGTCAGGTCGGAATAGCTCTTGCCATCGGAGAAGCCGTTGGAGAAGCGGTCCATGACCCGCTTGAGCTCGGGATTGCCGTTGACCCAGGCGGAGGGGTTGTAGCCGCGGGCGCGCAGGTCGGCGATCTCATCGGTGTGCAGGCCGAAGAGGAACATGTTCCGGTCGGTCAGGCGCTCATACATTTCGACGTTGGCGCCGTCCAGGGTGCCGATGGTCACGGCGCCGTTCATCATCAGCTTCATGCAGCCGGTGCCGGAGGCTTCCTTGCCGGCGGTAGAGATCTGCTCGGAGACCTGGGCGGCGGGGATGATGGCTTCGGCGGCGGAGACACGGTAGTTCTCCACAAAATAGACCTGCAGCTTATCTTTGCAGATGGGGTCGTTGGCAAGGTCATTGGAAAGGCTGAGCAGCAGCTCGATGATGCGCTTGGCGGTGCGGTAGCCGGCAGCGGCCTTGGCGCCGAACACGAAGGTGCGGGGGACAAAGTCCATGTTGGGGTTGTCGTGCAGCTGCAGCTGCAGGTTGGCGATGCTCATGGCGCACAGCAGCTGGCGCTTATACTCATGCAGACGCTTGACCTGGACATCCATGACCGCGTCGGTGTTGAGAACGAAGTTGTCGTTGCGCATGGCAAACTGCGCGAAGCGCTCTTTGTTTTCTTTCTTGATGGCGAGAACGCGCTCCTGCACGGAGGGATCTTCCGCGAAGGGACGGAGCTTGCCCAGCTCTTCGCCGTTGAGCAGGTAATCGTCATTGCCCAGCAGGTCGACGATCAGGTCATTGAGACCCGGGTTGATCTGACCCAGCCGGCGGCGGTGATCGATGCCGTTGGTGACATGGGTGAAGCGGTCGCTGCGGATGGTGTAGATATCGTTGAACAGATCGTCCTTCAGGATCTGGCCGTGCAGACGGGAAACGCCGTTGACCTTATAGCAGGCGGCCAGGCACATGTTGGCCATGTGGACCTTGTTATCGTGGATGATGAGGTTGCGGACCACGCGCTTATCGCCTTCGCCGAAGTTCTGCACCAGGTAGGCGTTCCAGCGCTTGTTGATCTCGCAGGTGATCTCCCAGATGCGGGGCAGCAGAGTCTGGACCAGATCCTGCGGCCATTTTTCCAGAGCCTCGCTCATGACGGTGTGGTTGGTGTAGGCAACGGATTTCTGCACGATCTCCCAGGCTTCATCCCAGCCCAGGTTGTAATCATCCATAAAGATGCGCATCAGCTCGGGGATGATGAGGGTGGGGTGTGTGTCGTTGATCTGCATGACATGGTGCTCGGCAAAGTTGCGGATATCGCCCCACTTGGCCACATGCTTGCGGACCACATCCTGCGCGGTGGCGGAAACGAAGAAATACTGCTGCTTCAGACGGAGGGTCTTGCCCTGAACATGGTCATCGGCGGGGTAGAGGACCTTGGCGATGACTTCCGCCATGGTGCGGTCTTCCAGGCTCTTCATGTAATCGCCCTCGGAGAAGCGGAACATATCGAGGCTGTTTTCGCTCTGAGCGTCCCACAGACGCAGCTTGTTGATGCGCTTGGCGTCGTAGCCGGCAATGAGCATATCGCGGGGCACGGCCTTGACGGTGCTGTAGCCGGTGTATTCGGCGGAATAGTGACCGTTGGAATCCCATTTCGGGGCGATGCGGCCGCCGAAGCGGACCTCAACGGCATCGGCATGGTTGGGAACCAGCCAGCTGTCCATGGCGAGGGCCCAGTTATCGGCGGTTTCGAACTGCTTGCCTTCTTTGATGATCTGGCGGAAAATGCCCAGCTCATAGCAGATGGAGTAGCCGGTGGCGGGCAGGCCCAGGGTGGCAAAGCTGTCCATATAGCAGGCGGCGAGACGGCCGAGACCGCCGTTGCCCAGACCCGCGTCGGGTTCGGTTTCGAAAACATCGACGGCGTTGAGACCCATGTCGTCCAGCGCGCCGGTGAGGGCGTCGGCAAGACCCAGGTTGTAGGCGTTCTTCATCAGGCTGCGGCCCATGAGGAACTCCATGGACATATAGTGGACCTCGCGTTCATCGGGGCGGACCTCTTCCACCGCCAGGTAGCGGCTCATGATCTCGCGGATGACCATGGCGGAAGCGCAGAAGACCTGCTCTTTGGTTGCTTTTTCGGCGGTAACGGCAAAGTACGCACACAGCTTATCTTCGATGGAGCTGCGGACTTCTTCTTTGGAAATCTGACTTGTCATTGAATACCTTCCTATCTTCCTATATTATAAAATTTTGTGGGTGTGATCCGCAAAGCTTGAAAAAACTTTTGATTTTTAAGCGGCAGTTCAAGTACGCCGGGTAAAATCGATTCAAACCCGATTGCGGAAGCACGGAAAAATAAAAATATATATATCAAACGGCGCGGCGGAACCGGCCGGCTTGACAGCAGAAAAACAGCCGGGGAAAATCAATTGGCCCGGTTGTATCGGTTCATGGCTTCTTCGGGACCGCGGGTGATGTAGCACTCGACCGCTTCGCCGGCGCGTTGGGCGGCGGCTTCCATTGCCTTCAGGTCATCACCGGCAAATTTGCCGAGGACCCAGTCTGCCATGCTGTAGTCGGGATGGGGGGCAGCGCCCACACCAAGCCGGATGCGGGGGAACTGATCGGTGCCCAGACAGGCGATCACGCTTTTCAGGCCGTTATGGCCGCCGGCGGAGCCTTTGGTGCGCACGCGGACGCGCCCGGGCGCCAGCGAGACTTCATCGGAAACGATCAGGATATGCTCCGGCGGAATTTTATAGAAGCGGGCGGCTTCGGCCACCGCTTCGCCGGAGAGATTCATAAAGGTCTGCGGCTTCATGAGCAGAACGGTCTCATCCCCCATGGGGCAGGTGCCGGTCAAAGCCTTGAAGCGGGCACGGTCAATGCGGATGTTTTTGGACGCGGCCAGAGCGTCGGCCGTCATGAAACCGGCGTTGTGGCGGGTGCGCTCATACTGCGGACCCGGGTTGCCGAGAAAGGCGGCGATCCAGGTGGGAGCGGCGGATTTATGAAATAAGAACATAGATGCCCCAAAAACTTTAAAAAATTGAAATTTTGCTGAAATTTCGCTGAAAAACAGGCATTGGGATATCGTTCCAGCCGTACTAATATATCACAGGAAAAAGTAAAAATAAAGTGGTAAGTGTCACAATTTGCGGGAAAAAAAGCCGTTTACAAGTATTCTTCTTTTGTGTATAATACTAAAGTTACTGCGAGAATGGTAAAAAATTGAGGAACGAATAAAATGCTTGAATTTGAAGAATATAAAGTAAAGCTCAACAACATCAAGCCCGAGCTCGATGTGCTGCGCGAGGCCCTGCGTCTCGACGCCGGCAAAAAAGAGATCGAAGAGCTTGAGGCAGCCAGTGAGCGCGACGGTTTCTGGAACGATGTGGAAAAATCCCGCAAGGTCCAGCAGCGCCTGAAAACGCTGAAGAACCGCGCCGAGAGCTACGATAAGCTCTGCGCCTCCTGGGACGATATGTATACCATGTGCGAAATGGCCCTGGAAGAAAACGACGACAGCATGCTGCCCGACCTGGTGGCGGAGTTTGACCGCTTCAGCGAGAGCGTCGAATCCACCCGGCTCAGCACCCTGCTGACCGGCGAATACGACGCCAACAACGCCATCCTTACCTTCCACGCCGGCGCCGGCGGCACCGAGGCGCAGGACTGGGCCTCCATGCTCTACCGCATGTATAACATGTGGGCCGACCGCCACGGCTATAAAGTAAAGGTCATGGATTATCTGGACGGCGATGAAGCCGGTCTCAAGAGCGCCACCATCATGATCGAGGGCGAAAACGCCTACGGCTTCCTGAAAAGCGAGCACGGCATCCACCGCCTGGTGCGCGTGAGCCCCTTTGACGCGGCCGGCCGCCGCCACACCTCCTTTGCCGCGGTCGAGGTCATGCCGGAAATCAGCGACAACAACGAGATCGAGCTGCGCGAGGAAGACCTGAAGATGGATGTCTACCGCTCCTCCGGCGCAGGCGGCCAGAAGGTCAACAAGACCTCTTCCGCCGTTCGCCTGACCCACATCCCCACGGGCATCGTGGTGGCCAGCCAGGTGGAACGCAGCCACTTCCAGAACCTCGAAAACTGCAAAAACATGCTGCGCGCCCGTCTGGCGGAAATCAAAGAGCGCGAGCACCTGGAAAAGATCAGCGATATCAAGGGCGTGCAGATGAAGATCGAATGGGGCAGCCAGATCCGCTCCTATGTCTTTATGCCCTATCAGCTGGTAAAGGATCACCGCACCGACTACGAAAACGGCAACATCCAGAACGTGATGGACGGTGACCTGGACGGCTTCATCAACGCCTTCCTGAGCATGCGCGCCGCCAAGTAAGGCCGCCGGCTCCCCGCTTTTGCGAACAAAAGGTAAATTTAAGCTGTAATTCCTTGCAACCGCTTATGGTTTGGAATATAATCACCGGGCAGCTCCCGGCAATAATAATTACAGAAGGATGAAAACAAATGAGCGCATCAACCGAACGTAAGATCCGCAAAGACGCCATCACTTCCGGTACCGACCGCAAAACTCAGGCCAGGCTGGAAGAAGAGCGCAAGAAGAAAAAAGAAAAGACCAAATGGACCGTCGGCACCATCATCTGCGTCGTGCTGGTCGTGGCCATCCTGATCCTCGGCTCCAGCATCCCCGCCAAGACCGCCACCGCCGCCACCATCAACGGTGTGAAGCACACCGCCGCCGAAGTCAACTACTATGTCGGCGCCCAGTATGTTTATTTTGTCAACCAGTACGGCTCCTATGCCAGCTACTTCGGCCTTGACACCAGCTACGGCGTCTCCGGCCTGGCCAACCAGGTCTATGACGAATCCGACGGCACCACCTGGCTCGATTACTTCAAGCAGGCCGCTCTCAGCCAGATGTCCCAGGTCCAGGCCTTCACCGATTACGCCAACGCCAACAACATCACCCTGACCGAGGATGAGATCGCCGAGGTCGATGAAGAGATCAGCTACATCAGCGAAAACGCAGCCAGCTACGGCTACAAGAACGCCGACGCTTACTTTGCCGCCAACTACGGCACCGGCGTCACCACCAAGCTGGTCCGTCAGTGCCTGCTCGACTCCTCCCTGGCCAGCAAGGCCTACACCGAAAAGTCCGAATCCTTCACCTACACCGATGAAGAGCTGGAAGACTACTACCAGAGCCAGGACGGCGATTACGATTACTTCACTTACCTTTATTACACCGTGACCGCCGAGACCGTCACCACCGCCGATGCCGACGGCAACGAGACCACCGACGTTACCGATGAGACCATGGCAGCCGCGCAGGAGAAGGCAGAGGCCATCCTCGCTTCCTTCGGCGAGAGCAAGGCCAAGACCGCCGAAGAAGCGGAGACCGCTCTGAACGAGGCCATTGCCGCTGCCGGGGAAGACGGCACCGCTTCCACCGCCTCCTCCACCAGAGGCTCCAGCTTGGGCGTTTACAAAGACTTTATGAAGAGCGCTTCCGCCCTGGGCGAAGGCACCGTAGTCGAAAACAGCAGCTCCACCGGCTACAGCATCGGCATTTTCCTGGAGCGCAACGACAACCACTACAACACCCAGAACTTCCGCCACATCCTCATTCAGGCCGAAGCCAATGAAGACGGCGAATACACCGAAGAGGCCCTTGCCGCCGCCAAGACTCAGATCGATGAGATCTATGCCGAGTACAAGGCCGGCGATCAGACCGAAGACGCCTTTGCCGAGCTTGCCAACACCTATTCCGAAGACTCCGGCTCCAACACCACCGGCGGCCTTTATGAAGATGTTTACAAGGGACAGATGGTCAGCGAGATCAACGACTGGCTCTTTGACGCCCGTCAGCCCGGCGACACCGAGGTCTGCTTCGGCGAAAGCTCCTCCTACCAGGGCTATCACATCGTCTACTATGTGGGCGAAGGCGACCTTTACAGCAATGTGCTTGCCCGCAGCGCCAAGAGCAGCGAAGACCTGAGCAGCTGGGTCGAAGAAGTGACCGCGGACTACACGGCAGTGGAAGCCGGCGGTATGCGCTACGTCGGCAAGTAAGACCTATGGAACAGGCCAAGCTTGACCGCATCAATCAGCTGGCGGCGGAAAAAAAGGTCCGCGCCCTGACGCCCGAAGAACTCGCGGAGCAGAAGGCCCTGCGGGAAGAATATCTGGAAGAATGGCGCGCCAGCACCATCGCCGTGCTGGAAAACACCTATGTCCAGACCCCCGACGGCGTCAAACACAAGCTGCAGAAAAAAACCGAACCGTAAAAAACAACAGCGCAGAGGCTCATGCCTCTGCGCTGTCTTTCTATTTAAAATGGAAACATTCATCCGGCTTATTTTTTATACACTCTCGGCACGCGCTTGGAGACGGCGCAGAGCAGCTCATAGGGAATGGTCTGCGCGAGCCCGGCCAGGGCGCAGACATCATTCTGCGGGCCGAAGATCTCAATTTCGCTGCCCACATCGATGCCCGGCTTATCCGTCAGATCGGCCATGCACATATCCATGCAGATGGAGCCGAGCTGGGGAACCGGCCCTTCCGCGGAGGCAAAGCTGCAGCGGTTGGAGAGCAGGCGGGGCAGCCCGTCGGCATAGCCGATGGCCAGCACGCCCACGCGGGTGTGGCGGGAGGTCTCGAAGCGGCGGCCGTAGCTGACGCAGGTGCCGGCTTCGTAATGCTTGATCGTGCTCACGGTGGTAACGAGCCGCATGCAGGGCCTGAGCCCGAAGCGGCCGCTGCTGTCGCCGTAGCCGTAGAGCAGCAGGCCGGGGCGCACCATGTCAAGGCACATTTCCGGGTAATTGACCACGGCGCCGGTGTTGGCGCAGTGGCGGATGGCAAAGGTGATGCCGCCGCGCTCCCGCACCGCGTCAATGACACGGCGGAAAAGCGCGTACTGTTCCAGAGTATAGGCGCGGGAGTCGGGATTTTCCGGCTCATCGGAAACGGCGAAGTGGGTATAGATGCCCTCATGCTCCAGCCCCGGCAGGCTGCAGGAGCGGATGATGTTTTCTACGCCCTCGTCGAAGCCGCTGCCGCCGACCAGAAAGCCCAGACGGCTCATGCCGGTATCGACCTTGATGTGGGTCTTCAGCGTTTTGCCCAGCGCGGAGGCGGCGGCGGAATATTCCAGCGCCTTGGCCAGGCAGGTGACGGTCTGGGTGATGTCGTTTTCAATGAGAGCGGCGGTGTATTCGTGGGGCGTGTGGCCGAGGATCAGCAGCGGCATGCGGATGCCGGCGTCCCGCAGCTCCAGGGCTTCATCCAGGCAGCTGACGGCCAGGTAATCGGCGCCGGCGCTCTCCAGCAGGCGGGCGACGGTGGGCGCCCCGTGACCGTAGGCATCGGCCTTGACCACGCCGAGAAAACGGCAGCCCTCCGGCAGCCGGGCGCGGATGGCCTGATAATTGTGAACGATGTTCCCGGTGCTGATTTCAGCCCAGGTGCGTTTTTGTAAACGATCCATTTGAAAAAACCTCTTAAAAGCTCAGCCTTCCGCGCCTTCCGCGGCTTCCCGCTGACGCCGGATGGCGGCCTTCCAGCATTTATGGCACATGGAGACATAGCTGTCGTTGCCGCCGAGAAAGACCTGGCTGCCCTCCGTGACCACATGGCCCTGCCCGTCGATGCGGGCGTTGACCGTGGCCTTGCGCCCGCAGGCGCAGACGGTCTTGATCTCGGTAATGGAATCGGCCAGCTCCATCAGGCGGGCGGCACCCGGGAAAAAGTGGGTCAGAAAATCGGTGCGCAGACCGAAGCAGAGCACCGGCAGGTCTTCCTCATCCACCAGGTCGCGCAGCTGGTCGATCTGGGCGGGGGTGAAGAACTGGGCCTCATCGGCAATGATGACGGTGTGGGGGCCGGCCTTGTGGTATTCTTCCGTAATGTTCTGCTCGGGGGTGATGATCCGGGCGCGCTGCTCGAGCCCGATGCGGCTGCGGATCAGATCGGCGCCGTCCCGGGTATCGGTGCTGGGCTTAATGAGCCAGACGCTCATGCCCAGCTCTTCATAGTTGAATTTGGTGATGAGGGCCTGAGCGGATTTGGAGGAGCCCATGGCGCCGTATTTAAAATAAAGCTTGGCCATGCTCAACCCTCCGTATTATCCGTAACGGTGGAGATGTGCGCTTTTACGCGCTGGATCAGCATTTCCAGCGCCACCAGGTTGCGGCCGCCTTCGGGAATGATGATGTCGGCGCAGCGCTTGCTGGGCTCCACAAACTGCTCATGCATGGGCTTGACGGTGGTGAGATACTGCTGCACCACGCTCTCCAGACTGCGGCCGCGCTCGTGCACATCGCGCATGATGCGGCGCAGGATGCGGACATCGGCGTCGGTGTCAACGAAGAGCTTGATATCCATCAGGCTGCGCAGCTCCGGGTTCTGGAAAATGAGGATGCCCTCCACAATGATGACGCGGGTGGGGCGGATGGTGATGGTCTCTTCCGAACGGTCGTGGCTGGCGTAATCGTAGACCGGGCAGGTGACCTCGCGGCCCTCCTTCAACTCCCGGAGCGCTTCCACCAGCAGGTCGGTGTCAAAGGCGTCGGGGTGGTCGTAATTGAGCTTGGCGCGCTCTTCATAGCTCATGTTGTGGTGGGCTTTGTAATAGTTATCGTGATAGATCACGGTGACGTCTTCCCCGAAGCGGCGGACCAGCTCACGGGTGATGGTGGTCTTGCCGCTGCCGGACCCGCCGGCAATGCCGATGATCATGATGTCGTTCATAATAAGCCTCCTGCGTATGCTTCCGATTTTTCCTGCTTCTATCATAGCACAGAAGGGCGCCGCTTTCAATTTGTCTTTCAATTTTTGACAAGCGGGGGAGAGATAGATTATAATAGCCCAAACAAAGTAATCTTCAGGAGGCAGTGATTTATGAAAGAGTATCATAATACGCACATTCCCACCCCTCATATTGAGGCGGCGAGCAAGGACGCCTTCGGCAAAACGGTCCTGATGCCCGGCGACCCGCTGCGCGCAAAGTTTGTGGCGGACCATTTTCTGACCGACCCGGTGCTGGTCAACAATATCCGCGGCGTGCAGGGCTACACCGGCTACTGGAAGGGCGTGAAGGTCAGCGTCATGGGCTCCGGCATGGGCATGCCCGCCATCGGCATCTACAGCTGGGAGCTTTACAACTATTACGATGTGCAGAACATCATCCGCATCGGCACGGCCGGCGCCATCGCCGATGAGCTGAAGATCGGCGACATTTTTGCCGCCATCGCCACCTGCACCGACTCCAATTACACCGCCGCCTTCGTGCCGGCGGGCTCCACCTACGCCCCCATGGCGGATTTTATGCTCCTGCAGAACGCCATCTTCGCGGCGGCGGATGAGGGCATTGACCTGAAGGTGGGGCAGATCCTTTCCTCCGACCACTTCTATTTCCCCAACGAATCCACCGATCTGGATACCTGGCGCCGTCTGGGCGTCATGGCCACCGAAATGGAGGCGGCCTCCCTTTACATCAACGCGGCCTACGCCGGCAAGCGCGCCCTGACCATCTGCTCGGTCTCCGACCATCTGTTCCGCCCCGGCGAGAACATGACGGCGGATGCCCGCCGCACGGCCTTTGCCCCCATGATCCGCATTGCCCTCGACACCGCCGCCCGCGCGGAGAAATGTGGAATCTGACGGCAAAATGCCGGGAAAAAGGGCTTATTTTTCCTTATTTTGGGCAAGTTGTGCCTTGTTTTACGAAAAAAGTGCTGTTATAATACGCCTTGTACCGTGAATGCGTACGCAAACAAAATTTTATTGGAGGAAAAACAATGAAAAAGATTCTCGCACTTGTTCTTGTCATGTGCATGGTCTTCGCGCTTTGCGCCTGCGGCTCCAGCACCACTCAGGCTGCCGAAAAAGCCGAAGAGACCGTAGAAGCCGCTGCCGAGACCGCCGAAGCCGCTGCCGAGACCGCCGAAGCTGCCGTTGAGACCGCAGCCGAAGCCGTGGAAGAAGCTGTTGAGACTGCTACCGAAGCTCCTGCCAGCATCAAAGTCGGCATGGTGACCGACGTCGGCGGTGTCAACGACCAGTCCTTCAACCAGACCGCTTGGGAAGGCCTTTCCAAGCTCGGCGCCGAGAACTCCGCTGTTGAGGTTGCTTACCTCGAAAGCTCCACCGACGCTGACTACTCTTCCAACATCCAGACCTTCCTGGATGAAGACTACGACCTCATCATCTGCGTCGGCTACATGCTGGCAGACGCGACCCGTGAAGCCGCTCAGGAAAACCCCGACCAGAAATTCGCTATCATCGATGACGCCACCAACGCCGATCTCGACAACGTTGCCTGCCTGATGTTCTCTCAGGAACAGGCTTCCTACCTTGTCGGTGTCGTTGCCGGTCTCATGACCAAGAGCAACACCGTCGGTTATGTTCAGGGCATGATCTCCGACACCATGAACCTCTTCGGTATCGGCTACATCGCAGGTGTTCAGTCCGTCAACCCCGACTGCACCGTTCTCCAGTACAACGCCAACAGCTTTGCTGATTCCGCTGCCGGCTCCGCAGCCGCCACCGATATGATCACCAAGGGCGCTGACGTTATCTACCATGCAGCCGGCGGCACCGGTGCCGGTGTCATCTCCGCCTGCGAATCCAACGGCATCTACGCCATCGGCGTTGACTCCGACCAGAACTACATGGCTCCCAACACGGTCGTTACCTCTGCTATGAAGCGCGTTGACAACGCTTCCATCGACATCGCTTTGGCAGTTCTCAACGGCACCTACACCGGCGGCGTGCATCAGTACGACCTGAGCAACGGCGGTGTTGACATTGCTCCGACCACCACTCTGCTTCCCGATGACGTGCTCGCAGCAGTCGAAGCAGCCAAGGCAGACATCCTTGCCGGCAACGTTACCGTTCCGACCGCAGCTGCCGACGTTCCCGCTTTCACTCTGAAGTAATTCGAACGCAAGTTTCATTCAAAAGCTTTTTTGCCGCCCCGCATCCGCGGGGCGGTTTTTTCATGCTTTTTTCTCATGGGAATTTCCGATTCGGGAAGCAGAAAAAAGTGGAAAAATGCAAAGGGCTATGCTATTATAATTAAAATAATCTGATTTGCTACGGAGGCGGGAATCATGAAGCGTGTGCTGACACCCGAACTGATCGAAGAAAAGCGCGGCGAGATCTACAAGACCCTGGTGGACCCCACGGCCAGCCATGAGCAGAAGGTGACCTATCTCGCCCGTCACGCGGAAAACATGCTTACCGTGCTCGATGAGCCGGAAGATCTGGACGAACTGATGCGCTGCGGCATCGAGACGCGCTGCATCTGCAATCTGTTTGAAGGGGAGGCGCCCTACCGTCCCCGTTATATCTGCGCCGACTTCCGCAAGTTCCTGGCGCAGGGCAGCGAATTTTTGCAGCTGGGCCCGGCGAAGGACTTTGACGAGGCGCTGACCAACCTGATGATCCTCTACCACAACATTCCCAGCATCACCAATTACCCGGTCTTTGTGGGCGACCTGGACGAGCTGCTGGGGCCCTACATCACCGAGCTGAGCGATGAGCAGGTCAAAAAGTCCCTGCGGCTCTGGCTCACCATGATCGACCGCACCATCCTCGATTCCTTTTGCCACGCGGATATCGGCCCGAAGGCCAGCCGCCTGGGCTATCTGCTGATGGAGGTGGAGGCCGAGCTGGAAAACGCGGTGCCCAACCTGACCATGCGCGTTTCCCCGGAAACGCCGGATGATTTTCTGCTGGCGGGCATCCGCTGCGCGCTGCGCTCCGCCAAGCCCAGCTTTGCCAACGACACGATGTTCCGCAAAGAGCTGGGCGACGGCTACTGCATCGCTTCCTGCTACAACGGCCTTTATGAGGGCGGCGGTTCCTATACCCTCTCCCGCCTGGTGCTCTCCAACATCGCCAAGCGCGCGGAAAACATTGCCGATTTTAAAGAAAACGTGCTGCCCCACGTCTGCGATGTGATGGCGCGCTATATGGATGAACGCATCCGCTTCCTGGTGGAAGAAAGCGGCTGGTTTGAAAACAGCTTCCTTGCCAAAGAGGGCCTGGTGCACCGGGACCGCTTCACCGCCATGTTCGGCATGGTGGGTCTGGCGGAATGCGTCAACCTTCTGCTTGAAAAAGAAGGCTGCAGTGAGCGCTTCGGCCACAGCGAACGGGCCGACCGTCTGGGCGTTGAGATCATGGATCTCATCGATCAATTCAACAAAGCCCACGTCAACCCCTACTGCGAATGCACCGGCGGCCATTTCCTGCTGCATGCCCAGGTCGGCATCGAATCCGACCATGACTGCTCGCCCGGCACCCGCATCCCCATCGGGGAAGAGCCGGACGAACTGATCGACCATCTGAAAAACATCAGCCTGTTCCATAAATATTTCCCCTCCGGCACGGGCGATATTTTCCCCATCGACCTGACGGTCCACAAGAACCCGGACTTCCTGCTGGATATTATCCGCGGCAGCATGCAGACGCAGATCCGCTATCTTTCCTTCTACGCCAGCGACAGCGACGTGATCCGCGTGACGGGCTACCTGGTCAAGCGCAGCGAGATGGAAAAGCTGAACGCCGGCGAAAATGTCCGCCAGAACACCACAGGGCTGGGCCTCGGCGCGGCAAAGAACTGCCGTGTGCTTGACCGCCGCGTGCGCTGATGCCGGCGGAACCGCGGGCAGCGGTCAATAAGATCATTCCCTTCAGCAGCGTGGACGGCCCGGGCAACCGCACCGCCGTCTTTCTGCAGAGCTGCGGCTTCCGCTGCCTTTACTGCCACAATCCCGAAACCATTCACAGCTGCATCCACTGCGGCGCCTGCCTGCCCTACTGCAAGACCGGCGCGCTGCGGATGGAAAACGGCCGTGTGACCTATGACCCGGGCAAATGCGTCTTCTGCGACGCGTGCTTCCGCCACTGTCCCCACGATTCCTCGCCCCGCATCCGCGAACTGACGGCGGCCGAGGTGATGGCGGAGGTCAAAAAGAACATGCCCTTTATCCGCGGCGTCACCGTATCGGGCGGGGAATGCACCCGCCACCGCGATTTTCTCTGCCGCTTTCTGCCCATGGCCAAAGAGGCGGGGCTGACCACTCTGCTCGATTCCAACGGGAGCTATGACTTTTCCCTTGACCCGGAGCTGATGTCCGTGACCGACGGCGTGATGCTCGATGTGAAGGCCTGGCGGCCGGAGGAGCATAAAAAAGTCACGGGGCAGGGCAACGAGACGGTCCTGAAAAATCTGGACTGGCTGGCCCGGCAGAAAAAACTGACCGAGGTGCGCACCGTGGTGGTGCCCGAGCTCTTCCGCTGCGAAGAGACCGTGGAAGCCGTCAGCCGGCTGCTGGCGGAGCGGGACAGCCTTGAGACCCGCTATAAAATCATCTGCTACCGCCCCATGGGCGTGAGTGAGCAATACCGTTATCTGACTCCCCCGAGCGGGGAATTCCTCCGCGAACTGGCAGACCGGGCCAAAAGCTTCGGCCTGCGCGATGTCGTGATCATATGAAAAATCAAAATAAAAATGCAGGGAGGCGGCTTTCCATTGGCAAGAGAGCATCTGGATCTCAACACCCCCGTCATTGAAATGCGGAACATCGTCAAGAAGTTCGGCAATTTCACCGCGAATGACGGCATCAACCTGACCGTGCACAAAGGCGAAATTCACGCCATCCTCGGCGAGAACGGCGCCGGCAAATCCACCCTGATGAACCAGCTGTACGGCCTTTACCGGCCCACATCCGGCGACATCCTCGTCAACGGCAAAAAGGTGGAGATGAACAACCCCAAAGACGCCATTGAAGCGGGCATCGGCATGGTGCACCAGCACTTCATGCTCATCCAGCCCTTCACCGTGACCGAAAACATCGTCCTCGGCACGGAGCCCCGGAAGGGCATCGCGCTGGATATGAAGACCGCGCGGGACAACGTGGTTGCCATTTCCGAAAAATATAACCTCTCCATTGACCCCGACGCCAAGATCGAAGACATCTCCGTCGGCATGCAGCAGCGCGTGGAGATCCTCAAGGCCCTCTACCGCGGCGCCGACGTGCTGATCCTCGATGAGCCGACCGCGTCCCTGACTCCGCAGGAGATCGAAGAGCTCATTGTCATCATGCATAACCTGACGGCGGACGGCAAGAGCATCATCCTCATTACCCACAAGCTGAAAGAGATCAAAGAATCCGCCGATTTCTGCACCATCATCCGCATGGGCAAATACATCGGCACGGTGGATGTCAGCACGGTGAGCGAAAACGAGCTGGCCAGCATGATGGTCGGCCGCAACGTCACTTTCTCCGTCGATAAGCCGGAGCAGGAGCCGGGCCCCGTGGTGCTGGATATTAAAGATCTGCACGGCGTCGATTACCGCGGCGTTGAGATCCTCAAGGGCCTGAACCTGGAGGTTCACGCGGGCGAGATCGTCGGCCTGGCGGGCATCGACGGCAACGGCCAGACCGAAATGGTGGAGATCATCACCGGCCTGCGCAAGGGCACCAAGGGCTCCATCCAGGTCAATGGCCTGGAGATCTTCAACAAGTCCCCGAAATTCGGCTTTGACCACGGCGTCTCCAGCATCCCCGCCGACCGTCAGAAGCACGGCCTGGTTCTGGATTTCTCCGTGGAAGATAACCTGATCCTCCAGAACTTCCGCAAAAAGCCCTTCTCCGTCAGCGGCATCCTGAAGCGCGAGCCCATTCATAAGCATGCCTCCGAATCCATTGAAAAGTTCGATATCCGTCCCAGCGGCAGCGAAAACCGCCCGGCCGGCACGCTTTCCGGCGGCAACCAGCAGAAGGTCATCATTGCCCGTGAGGTGCAGAACGACAAGGACCTGCTCATCGCCGTCAACCCCACCCGCGGCCTGGATGTGGGCGCCATCGAATTTGTCCACAAATACATTGTGGAGCAGCGCAACAAGGGCAAGGCCGTGCTGCTGGTCTCCTTTGAGCTGGATGAGATCATGGATCTTTCCGACCGCATCGCCGTTATTTTTGACGGCGGCATCATGGATATCATCCCCGGAAAAGAAGCCGACGCCAACCGGCTCGGTCTGCTGATGGCAGGAGGTAAAGCATGAAAGAGAAAAAGACACTGCTTGATTTCTTCGCGGAGAACCGCTTCGTTCACACCGTGCTTTCCATCATTCTGGGCTTCGCGGTGGGCGCTCTCTTCCTGATGATCATGGGCATTTCCGTCAGCGCGGCTTACGGCAAGCTCTTCTCCAGCATGGTCTCCAGCGTGAAGAACATTTCCTATGTCATTGTTTATGCCACGCCCTACATTGTGATCGGGCTTTCGGTGGCCTTCTCCTTCCGCACCGGCGTGTTCAACATCGGCGCCGAGGGTCAGTTCGTGGCGGGCTCCATGGCGGCCTGCGTGGTGGGCATCCTGTGCGGCAGCCTGCCAAAGCCCCTGCTTGTTGTTCTCTGCTTCCTGGCCGCGGCCGCGGCCGGCGCGATCTGGGGCGTCATCGTGAGCGTCCTGAAGACCAAATGGGGCATCAACGAAGTGCTTTCCATGATCATGTTCAACTGGATCGCCTTTTATCTGAGCAACTATATCGCGGGTCTGCCCGCCATCCATAACGAGGGCAACGCGGAAGCCACCCGCAACATTTCCGAAAACGCGCGCACCCTGCTTTCTTCCGACTTCATCAAGGCCCACGGGCTGGCGCCCACCGCCAACTGGGGCATCCTGCTGGCGCTGGTGCTGACCATCCTGATCTGGTATGTGATCGAAAAGACCACCCTGGGCTATGAGCTCAAGGCCGTCGGCTTCAACCGCAACTCCGCGGAATACGCCGGCATCAACAGCAACGCTTCCATCATCATTGCCCTTGCCATTTCCGGCGCTCTGGCCGGTCTGGGCGGCGCCCTGCATCTGATGGGCGCGGGCCAGCGCATCTCCATCTTCACCGGTCAGGAAGGCTTCGGCTTCGCCGGCATCGTGGTGGCGCTGATCGGCTGCTCCAATCCCTTCGGCGTGTTCCTGGCGGGCATCTTCTACGGCGCCCTGACCTACGGCGGCGGCAAGCTGAACCTGGTGGGCGCGCCCACCCAGGTGGTCGATGTCATTACCGGCACCGTGACCTTCTTCATCGCCATTTCCTGCATCTTCGGCTATGTGAAATATCTGAAAAAGACCCCGAAGGAGGCACCGAAACCCGCCGTGCCTGCCGAAGCAAATAACGGGAAGGAGGAGAAAAAGGCATGACGAACTTCATCAACAGCCTGGGCGTTATCATTTACGCCACCCTTCTTTATACGCCGCCTCTGCTTTTCGCGGCGCTGGGCTCCTGCTTCTCCGAGGTTTCCGGCACCGTCAACATCGGCATTGAAGGCATGATGACCGCCGGCGCCTTCACCGGCACCGTGGTCGCCTACTTTACCGGCAGCCCCTGGCTGGGCTTCTTCTGCGGCGGCTGCGCGGGCATGTTCTTCGCGGCCCTGCATGCGCTGGCCACCGTTAAGCTCGGCGCCGACCAGACCATCTCCGGCACCGCCATCAACTTCCTGGCGCCCGGCGTGGCCATCATGGTCGCCAAGGCCATCTTCAACTCCACCGATACCACGCCCCTGCCCACCAGCTCCAAGATCCCTCTGCTTTTCAACGGCGTGTTCGACACCAACACCGTGTTCGGCACCTTTATGAAGAACGTTTTCACCAACTACGCTTCCACCTATCTGGTGTTCATCGCGGTGGCCGTGGTCTGGTTCATCTTCTATAAGACCCGCTTCGGCCTGCGTCTGCGCGCCTGCGGCGAGCATCCGCAAGCCTGCGAGACCCTGGGCATCAACGTGATCGGCATGCGCTTCCTGTGCGTGTGCATTTCCGGCTTCCTGAGCGGTCTGGGCGGCGCCTGCGTCACCATGGCGACCACCAACCAGTTCCGCCCCATCTCCATCGTCGGCCAGGGCTTTATTGCCATCGCCGCCGTTATCTTCGGCAAGTTCCGTCCCCAGGGCGCCATGCTGGGCTGCCTGCTCTTCGGTCTCTGCACCGGCCTGAAGGTGGTCATCGGCACCTCCTCCGCCACGGTTTCCGCCCAGCTGATCTCCATGATCCCTTATGTGGTCACGGTGCTGGTGCTGATCCTGTTTGTGGGTAAATCTCACACCCCGGCCGCCAACGGCAAGCCCTACATCAAGTCCAAATAAAAAAATTTAAAAAAATCCGGCGGGAGGATTCGCCCTGCCGCCGGGAAGTTCGTATCAATAAACAGAAATACAAAAGAAACGTCAGGAGGTTAAGATCATGAAAAAAGTAGAAAATTCCAAGGTACTCAAGTATGAACTCGAAGAGCATGAAACAGACGCCGTCCTTGGCGGTGTTTCCCTGGAGAGCGCGCTTGCCCATTCCGGCAAGACGGAAGACAAGGCAGTTCTTCTTCGCAAGGCCGTTCTGCTCCGCAAGAGCGAATCTCCCTTCGGCAGCCTGAAGTAAAATAAAACCGGCAGACAGCTGCCGAATCCAATAGCAATGTAAAAAAACAATTCATTTCAAGAAGGAGAGGACATCACAGTGTCAGAGAAGTTAGAAAAGAACGAAAACGCGATTCCTCTTACCCCTGAGCAGGTCGAGCAGGTCTCCGGCGGAGCAAAGTCGTCTGCTTACGACGAGAAAGAAAAGCCTGCAGGCGCAATGAACGGCTCCGGAATCATTGGACCTATCCTTGGTTCGTCCAAGGAGACCAACGGCCCCTGGTAATAAAAAAGCTTCCTTCGGGTAACCGAGGGAAGCTTTTTTTCATTTCGGCTGTTTTTTACAGCCCCTTTTTTTTTCGGCTTTTTTCGTTTTTTTCGGTTCTACAGCCCGAGGGCGGTGAGCAGGGCCGCTTTTTCGGCTTCGGGCAGGAAGGCAGCCTGCACGGCGTTGCGCTGCAGAAGGGCGATCTCGCTTTCCGTCAGCCCCAGGGCGCTGCGGGCCAGGGCAAATTCCGCCGCCATATCGGTGTGGGAGACGGTCATGTTATCGGTGTTGAGGCAGACCGGGACGCCGGCCTCCAGCAGCTGCCGGAGGGGATGGTCTTCCGCCCGGAGGACGGCCCGGGTGTGCAGGTTGCTGGTGACGCAAACCTCCACCGTGACGCCGCGCTCCCGCAGCAGGGGCAGGAGGGAGGAATCCTGTACGGCGGTGACCCCGTGACCGATGCGGCGGGCACCGGCTTCCACGGCGGCGCGGACGCTTTCGGGTCCGGCGGCTTCCCCGGCATGGACCACAAAGGGCACGCCGAGCTCCCGCCCGTAAGCGAACAGATCGGCAAACTCGGTGTTGGGCCAGAGGGCTTCCGCTCCCGCCAGGTCAAAGCAGCAGACGCCCCTGCCCAGATAGCTCGCGGCCAGCCGGACGGTCTCCCGGTAAGAGGCGTCTCTTTCCGCGGACTGCGGAGCCCGCATGGCGCAGAGGATCAGCTGAGCGGGCAGCCCCGTGACCTCCGTGCCCCGGCGGACGCCGGCCAGGGCGGCCTGCACGGCGCCCTCCTGGCTCAGTCCGTTGCGCCCATGCAGGGAGGGGGCAAAGCGGATCTCGGCATAAAGGAGTCCCTTTTCCTTCAGCTGCAGCATCAGGTTGTAAGCGGCGGTCTCCAGCGCGCGGGCAGACTGCAGGATGGTGAGGGGCAGGGCAAAACGGTCCAGATAATCGTTCAGGCTGGTGCAGTCCGGCGTGACGGAGATCAGGGGCTCCAGCTCTTCCGCCGTCCGCGCCGGCAGGGGGACGCCGTCCGCCCGGGCAATTTCCAAAAGAGACTGCGCCGTCTGGGAGCCGTCCAGATGTAAGTGAAGGTCAATATAATTCATAAGCGGGCCTCCGTAAAATTCGTTTGCACCATTTTAGCCCATCCGCCGCCGTTTTGCAACCGCCCGGGCCGGAACCAGGCAGGCTCACGGGCGCCGCGCGGGCCGGCAGCTGCGCCGCCGGGCTCTGTTTTCCTTGCGAAAAGAGAGAGAATATAGTACAATAGAGCTTCAAACCGAATGCTTTGATTTGAAATTTCAATATACAGGAGAATGAAGCTCATGATGAACCGTTATCTTGACGTTGCCCCCGAAGTGCAGGCCGCGCTGGACGCCGGCCGTCCCGTGGTCGCGCTGGAGAGCACCATTATCTCTCACGGCATGCCTTATCCGAAAAACGTGGAAACCGCCCTGCTGGTGGAGCAGACCATCCGTGAAAACGGCGCGGTTCCCGCCACCATCGCCATCATCGGCGGCCGCCTGAAGGCCGGTCTTTCCAAGGAAGAGATCGAGCATCTGGGCAAGGCAGGCCGCGCCGTGGCCAAGGTCAGCCGCCGTGACATGCCCGCCATCGTTGCCCGGGGAGCCGACGGCGCCACGACCGTTACCACCACCATGATCATTGCCCATATGGCCGGCATCCGCATCTTTGCCACCGGCGGCATCGGCGGCGTGCACCGCGGCGCCGAGACCACCATGGATATCTCCGCCGACCTGGAAGAGCTGGCCATGACCCCGGTGATGGTCGTCTGCGCCGGCGCCAAATCCATTCTGGACCTGGGGCTGACGCTGGAATATCTGGAAACCAAGGGCGTGCCCGTGATCGGCTACGGCACCGATGAACTGCCCGCCTTCTACACCCGCAAGAGCGGCTTCGGCGTCGATTACCGGGTAGACAGCCCCGAGGAGCTGGCCGCCATGTTCCGCGCCCAGCGCGAGCTGGGCTTCAAGGGCGGCATGCTGGTCACCAACCCCATTCCCGAAGAATATTCCATGGATAAGACCGTCATCGACGCCGCCATCGAGCAGGCGCTGGCCGAAGCCAAGGCACAGGGCATCCACGGCAAGGAGACCACGCCCTTCCTGCTGGCC
>R19__coassemble_382_pt1 | contig 21230 bp, 16 predicted proteins | sample R19__metabat2_high_PE_014 | metagenome-assembled genome bin R19 | reverse complement strand
ATATAGCTCTGGTGGCAGCGGAGAAAGAGGCTTTTCGGCAGCTCCTGCTCGGCCTTATCCAGCTTGGCGTAGCTGGAGATGGCGCTGCCGTCCTCCAGGTGGAGGATGATCTCCCGGTTGACGCTCTCCACATAAACGATGCTGCGGGTCTAGATGCGCCGGTAGCTGCCGCCGGTCTCCTTGATCATCCAGGAGCTGCGGCGCTCGGTGCTCTGCTTCTGGTAAAAGAAGCTGACGCAGTTGTGCAGCCGGCTCACATCGTAGGGGTAGAGCAGATAGCCCGTGGCAAACACATCGAAGGCTTCTTTATAATAATTGGGGGAATCGGTCAGAAAACAGAGCATGATCCGCCGGTTGCGGGCCCGCAGATCCGCCGCCTCGCGCAGGCCGTCCCCCTCCTGGTGCACGGTGGTGCCGAGAAGGATCATGTCGTAGGAGGTGGCTGCCTCATCCAGGTTCTCTTCAAAGTCATAGAGGTTGGAGAAGGCGCTGACCTGCAGATCCATGTCCAGCGATTCCAGCGCCGCCCGGTTATAATCTCTGCGTTCCTTCTGCCGTTCAATGACTGCTGCTCTTAACATTGTGTTTTCCCTGCCTTTTCTGCTTTTACATTACGGAATACATCTGGAACATGGCCACATACATGGCAATGACGATATAGCCGGCGATGGCCGCCATCACCACCAGGAGCGTCGGCTCCAGCTTGGCGAGGGCGTCGTTGATGGCGGTTTCCAGCTCGTTGTCATAAAACTCGGCAACGGTGTTGAGGGTGTTTTCCAGCTCGCCGGTCTCTTCCCCCACCGCCACCATGTCGATCAGGATATCCGGCAGACACTCGGTGTGGCGCATGCTGTCGGCAATGGAGCGGCCCTCTTCGATGCGGCCGGCGGTCTTGCCGATCTCCTGCGCGACAAAATAGTTATCGATCACCTTGGCGGTGATGCTGACCGCCCGGGTGGTGGGCAGCCCGGCGCCCAGCAGGGCCGCCATGTTGTTGGCGAACTGGCTGGCCGCGTTCAGCCGCCCGATATTGCCCAGCACGGGCACATCCAACGACAGGCGGGAGGTCTTCAGGCGGCCCTCCTCCGTGTTGCTGTAGAGCTTATAGCCCAGAAGCAGCAGGGCCAGCACCGCCAGCATGATCATCCAGTATTTGCGGAAGAAATCGGAAAGATCCACAAGGGACTGGGTAATGGCCGGCAGCTCGGAGCCGTAGCTTGCAAAAATATCCGTGAAGGTAGGCACCACCTTGGCCATCAGCACAATGACCACCACCACCGCGATCACAAGCACGAAGGCGGGGTAGGTCAGGGCGCTCTTCACCCGGCCCGCGGTGCGGGTCTGCTTTTCAAAGTGGGTGTGCATTTTGGCGAAGGCCCGGTCAATGCTGCCGCTCTCTTCCCCGGCGCGGATGGTCTCAATGAAGGTGACCGGCAGCAGCTTGCCCCCGTTATCTTCCAGAGAGGCGGAAAGGGAGCGTCCCGCTTCCACATCCTCCGCCACCTTGAGCAGAATGCGCTTGAGGGGCTTATCCGTGGTCTTATCGGCAATGAGCTGCACCGTGCGGGCCACCGGGATGCCGGCCTTCAGAATAATGGCAAACTGGCTGCAGACGACCGTGAGGGCCTTGAGATTGAGTTTATCGCCCCCGACCTCCCGGTTCAGCAGGCCGGGCTGATCGCTCACCGGGGCCAGCTTCAGCACCACATCGCAGCTCTGCTTGATGCGGTCCACGGCATCGGGTTCGTTATAGGCCTCCACCACGCCGTTCACCTTGGCGCCGTCGCGGGATAGGGCTGTGTATTTATAGGTGATCATGTTTTATCCTCATATCGGTTACAGAGCGTTTTTGCGGATATAGGCCGCGTCGTGGCAGTAGTCCAGCGCGGTCTCCTTGCTGATTTGGTTCATGCGCACCAGCCGGGCCAGCGCCTGGTCCATGGTCTGCCCGCCGATGGCGGCGCTGGTGGCCACCACGTTGGCGATCTGGGGGGTCTTGCCCTCGCGGATCAGGTTGCGGATGGCGTCCGTCACCAGCATGAGCTCGCAGGCCAGCGTCCGTCCGCCCTCTTTCATCGGCAGCAGCTGCTGGGTCAGCACGGCCTGCAGCACCATGGAAAGCTGCAGCCGGATCTGGGTCTGGCTGCCCTCGGGAAACACCTGCACCATGCGGTCAACGGAATCGGCCGCGGAGCCGGTATGCAGGGTGCCGAAGACCAGATGGCCGGTCTCCGCCGCCGTGATGGCGGTCTCGATGGTGTCGCGGTCGCGCATCTCGCCGATCAGGATCACATCCGGGTCTTCGCGCAGGGAGGCGCGCAGGCCGTCGGAAAAGCTGCGGGTGTCGCGGCCCACTTCCCTCTGGTTGATGACGCACTGATCGGGCTTATAAATATATTCCACCGGGTCTTCCAGGGTGACGATGTGGCTTTTGCGGGTGTGGTTGATGCGGTCCAGCATGGCGGCCAGGGTGGTGGATTTGCCGGAGCCGGTCTCGCCGGTCACCAGCACAATGCCCTTGTGGAGCTTGACCAGCTCCAGCGCCGCGGGGGGCAGCCCCAGCTTTTCCAGCTCGGGGATCTCTTCCCGCAGAAGGCGCAGCGCCACGGAGGGCACGCCCTGCTGGCGGAAAATATGCACACGGCAGCGGACGCCCCGGTAGGTACCGGCCAGGTCCAGCTCGCCGATCTGCTCGATTTTTCGATAGGCATCCCCTGCCAGCCATTTGGCCAGCGCCTCGCAGTCATCCGGCGTCAGAATATCCTCGCTCATGCTCTCCAGCCGGCCGTCCAGCCGGTATTTGGGGGGCAGGCCGCAGACCAGATGAATATCCGAGGCACCCGCCGCGCGGGCAAGGTCAATCAGTTCTTCCACGGTCCGCATGGCTCAGTCCTCCTCCGCGATCACGCGCTGCACCTCGCTGCAGGTGGTAATGCCCTCGCGGATCAGGCGGATGCCGTTGGTCCGCATACTGACAAAGTCGCTGCCGGGCGCCTTGAGCAGCTCTTCGATCTCGCTGCGGTCGGCATGCCTTGCGACGGCCTGGCGGACCTCGCGGCCGATGGGCAGCATTTCAAACACCGCGATGCGGCCCCGGTAGCCGGTGTTGAAGCAAGCAGGGCAGCCGCTGCCGCGGTAAAAGGTCATGCCCTCCGCTTCCGCCGCGGAAATGCCCAGGGCGTCCAGCTCCTCGGATGTGGGAGCATAGGGCTTGCGGCAGTCGGGGCAGATGCGGCGCACCAGACGCTGGCTGATGACCCCCTTCAGGGCGGCGGAAACCAGATAAGGCTCCACGCCGATATCGATCAGGCGGTCGATGGTGCCGACGGCATCGTTGGTGTGAATGGTGGAGAGCACCGTGTGGCCGGTGATGGCGGCGCGCATGGCAATATCCGCCGTTTCACCGTCGCGGATCTCGCCCACGGCAATGATATCCGGGTCCTGACGCAGAATGGAGCGCAGGCCGCTGGCGAAGGTCATGTTGACCTTTTCATTGATTTGAACCTGGTTGACGCCGTCGATGTTGTATTCCACCGGGTCTTCCAGCGTGACCACGTTGACATCGTCGGTGTTCAGCTCCCCGATCATGGTGTACATGGTGGAGGATTTACCGGAGCCGGTGGGGCCCACGATCAGCACCACGCCGGCATGGCAGTGGATCATTTTGCGGTATTTTTCCAGATCGCTGCCCGTAAGGCCGATGGCCTCGGTGGTCAGGCGGCCGCCGGATTTATCCAGCAGACGGCAGACGACCTTCTCGCCGTAAACCGTGGGCAGGGTGGAAACACGCAGGTCGATATCTTTGCCTTTGGTCTGCACATTGAAGCGGCCGTCCTGCGGAACGCGGCGCTCGGCAATATCCAGCCCGCTCATGATCTTGATGCGGGAGATGACCGAGGCCTGCAGGTTTTTCGGCACGGAAAGGATGCTGCGCATCAGACCGTCGATGCGCATGCGCACCTGCAGCTCGTTTTCGCGCGGCTCAATGTGAATGTCGCTGGCGCGCTCGGTAATGGCGCGCTCAATGATGCTGTTGACCAGGCGGATGGTCGGCGCGGAGTTGACCGCGTCCTCCCCCAGCTGGTTGGAGACGAAGGCGGAATCCGTCACCAGACTCTCGCCGGAGGCGGCTGCCTCCCGCTTCATCTCTTCAATGGCGCGGGCGGCGCCCTCATTGCCGTAAAGAATGGTGATGGAATGCTCGATGGCGGAGGCCGTGGCAATCATCGGCGTCACTTTTTTGCGCACCGCCTTGCGGACTTCCTCGATGGCGTAGAAGTTGAGCGGGTCGCTCATGGCAAGGTAAAGCTCATCCTTCACCGTCTTGACCGGCACCACCTGGTACTGCCGGGCAATGTTCTTGGGCACCGCCTGGGCCAGCTCCACCGGAATGGTGACGCGGGTCAGGTCGATAAACTCAATGCCCAGCTGCATCTGCAGGGCTTCAATGAGCTTCTGCTCGGTGATGAGATTGTTCTTGATGAGCACGGTGCCCAGACGGTCCTTTGTGCCCTTCTGCAGGGCAAGGCCCTCCTGCAGCTGCTCTTCCGTAATGGTGCCCGCCGAAACCAGCAGGTCGCCCAGTCTTTTATATGCCATAATACCAGCATCCCCAATTTATAATTTGATTACTCTATATCATAGCGCAATCCCGTGAAAATTTCAACCGACACCGCTCAATTGAAGTAAAAAACTCCCGCGCCTTGCGGCGCGGGAGTTTGGTTCGGTTTTAGTTGAGATCGCCGAACAGGTCGGCCGAATAAACGCCCGCGTCCAGCAGCTTGCGGAAGCTTTCGGTCACGGCGGCCACATCCTCATGATAGGTCATGCCGTACCAGGTATCCGGGGTGCGGAGCACGCGCACCGCGGTTTTGCCCGCCGCCAGCCGCTCCCCGATATAGACCGGGATCAGGTACTCGGATTTCAGCCCCACGCCCGCTTCGAAGAAGGCCCGGAAGCCGGCTCCCAGCTCGGTCAGGAAGGCGGGGGTAAAGCCCCAGAAATTCATGCTGACCAGGCTGTCCGCGTCCAGGACCTTGCCTTCGGCTTCGGCGCCGTCGGCGGTCTTGACGATGTTGGGGGTCTCGCAGACACCGGTCAGGTAACCGTCCGCCAGGGTGCAGACGCCGCGGGTCACGCCGCCGTGCTCGGAAAGGGTGTTGCGCAGCACGAAGCCGGCCATGCAGTAATCCGCGTGGCCCTCGCAGAGATAATCGTGCACGTCTTTGTAGGCCTGTTTGCCGTAATAGTCATCGGCGTTGATGACGGCAAAGGGGCAGTCCACCAGCTCTTTGGCGGCCAGAACGGCCTGACCGGTGCCCCAGGGCTTGGTGCGGCCTTCCGGCACGGTGAAGCCCTCCGGAATATCCTGCAGGGACTGGAAGGCGTAGGCGACCTCCACCCCGTGGGCGGCGCAGACCCGCTCGATGCGGTCGCCGATCACCTCGCGGAACTCCGCCTCAATATCTTTGCGGATGATAAAAACAATTTTGTTAAAGCCGGCCTCGATGGCATCGTGGATGGAATAATCCATAATGATGTGGCCGCCGTCATCTACCTTGGCCAGCTGCTTGATGCCGGTGCCGAAACGGCTGCCGATGCCGGCCGCCATAATAAGCAATGCGGTTTTCATAGCGTTCTCCTTCTGTAACAGTCGATCGTTCCGGGCAGCGGCCGGCTTTCCGCCCGCGCGCCCGCTGTTTAAAAAAGGGACTCCCGTGCGGGGGAGTCCCTTATGGTAAGCTGATTATACCCGATACGCTTACGTTTTTCAATCGCTAATCCGGCTTTTATTCCCAAATCAGCCGGTCCGCGCTCACGCTGCCGAGCTCCGTCACATAGCTTCTTACGGCATCCACGGCGCGCACGCCGCTGTCGGCCGCGCCTTCCAGCAGGGTCGAGACCGCGCCGCCCGCGGGAATGACCACCGTGCAGACCGCCTCATCGGCAGGCTCCGCGCCGTCCCGCGTCACCAGCTGATAGGGGAAGATCTCGCTGCCGTCTTCCGCCTTGTCAAAGCCGGCCTCCGCCAGCGCCTTCAGCTCGGCGCCGGTCATGGTCAGCAGCTGCAGATCGCTCGCGTTGTTCGGCGTGATCATGGTCACGGTGCTCTCGGAAATGGGGCCCGCGTAAAGGGGCGCGAAGCTGGCCGCCGCGTTGGCAAGGGAGCAGCGCTCCGTGCCCGCGAGGGAGATCAGGGCCGCGTCCGCGTCCGTGGCCTCGGCAAAGGCAATGCCCAGCAGACGGACCGTGTCCTCCGCGCTCAGGGTCTCCTCCGCCTCGGCCAGGTAAACGCCGCCCTCGGTCAGGCGCTCCTCGTTGATGCGGTCCAGCTCGGCCAGGGCCTCATCGCCGGTCATTTCCCCGCGCACCACCGCGTAGAGGCAGTCGGCAAAGGAGGTGACGATATCTTCCCAGGCGCCGTAGCAGCTGACGATCGGCTGCACATAGCCGGCATCCAGCAGCTCCTCCACCTCTTTGATGGGGCTGTCCTCCGCGATCTCGGTGCCGCGGATGGGAGAATAATACTGGTTGTTGACCTGCTCCTTCTCGGTGCCGTAATTAAGCGTGGCCCAGGCGGTCTGTCCCTCTTCGGTGGAGAGGAAGGCCAGCACCTTTTTCGCGTCCTCCAGCTTCTGCTCATTGCCCGGCTCCGCCAGGGCCTTGCTCAGGCCGTAATAACGCACGGTGCCCATGGAGAGCATGTTGTCGCCGCCCTCCTCCGCCAGGAAGGGCAGAATGCCGTAATCCCAGACGCCGTACTCATCGCTCTCCCAGTGATAGGCCGACCAGCTGGCGCAGGAATGCACCAGAGCGCCGCCGATCATGAAGGTGGGGTTGGAGAAATTGTTGCCGATATCCTGGGCCTGAATAAAGCCCGCGTCCACATAATCCTCAAAGATCCGCATGACCGGCTCCAGATTGCCCACGGCGGTCGCCTCGCCGGCAAGGAAGTCTTCCTTCCACTCTTCCCCATCCGGCGTGCCGAAGAAGTCCGTGGCGCCCAGGTTCCAGAAAAGGTTCCAGATGTGGCCGGCCAGGTCCATGCGGGTGCGCATGGCCTCCACGCCGTCGCTGATGGTCAGGTCGAGGCTGTCATATTTGGCCGCGTTGGCGTCCTTGAATTTCTGCAGATCCGGGTTGGTGGGGATCTCCGCCAGCGTATCCTTCAGCGCCACCAGCTCCTCAAAGCTCTGCGGCAGCTCGATGCCGTATTCCTCCGCCAGGGTCTTGTTGTAATAAAGGCCGCCGATGGTGGAGGCCGATGGCAGCAGGTAGATCGAGCCGTCCGCTTCCACCTCATCCAGCGCGGTGTCGCGGTAATTGTTGATAAAGGCTTCGTCGGAAAGGTCCAGCAGCTGTGCCTGCTGATCCGCCTTTTCCGGCAGGACTGTGGTGACATAAATATCCGGGATGTCGCCGTTGGTCAGCGACTTGAGAAAATATTCGGACATGTTGTTGGTGGCGATCGTGACCACGTTCAGCTCCACCTCGGGGTAGGCCTCATGAAAGGCCGCCTCAAAGGCCGCGGTGTCCCAGCCCCAGTAGGCCAGCATGGTGACGGGCTCGTGAGCCGGCTCGGCAAAGGCCCCGATACAGAGCAGCTGCAGCAGCAGAATGGCTGTCAGAAGCGCGCTGAGTAATTTTTTCATGTCGTTCTCTCCTTTTGTTTCCGTGAAACGAAGCCGGTCTCAGGCGGCGTCCGCCGCGCTCAGCTCCGTGTGAGTTTCCAGATAGGTCAGGAAGGCCTGGGAAAGGGTCAGGCCGGTCTCTTCCGCGTCGGGATAAGCCTCGGCGTCAAAGCTGCCGCTGCCCATTGCCACGGTGTAGACCCGGTCATTTTCCAGCGCGTCGGCGCTCGCCGCCCCTGCCAGCGTATAGGCAAAGACCGCCTGCGGGGCTTCCTCCCCTTCCGCCGCCTTGCCGGTCACCGTCAGGCCTTCTGCCAGCAGCTGCTTTACCTGCGCGCCGGTCAGCTCCAGCCGAAGGACCGGGTCATTGTTGGCGCCGGGCAGGCAGACGTTGTAGTTGTTGGCATAGAGTTTGCCGTGATAGAGCCGTCCGTTGACGCCCTTGTTGTTGAACACGCCGTCCCGGCAGCCGCCCTCCGCCGCAAGGGCAAGGTCGGTGCCCGCGGTCTCCCGCAGCATATCGGCCATGAGGCGGGTCGTCTGTTCGGCGGTCAGGTCTTCCGTCACCTGCGCGTAAACGCCGTTATCCTCCGTTCCCGCCGCCTGCTTGGCCGCGTCTACCTCCGCCGCGACGCCGCTCAGGTCGCCGGTCTCAAAGAGCGCCGTTTTGATCGCGTCACCCATGGCGACGATGATATCTTCATAGCCGGAATAGAGATAGGGCGCGCTCAGGTCGGCTTCAATGCAGTCCGCCACATCCTCATAAAAGCCGCAGGCGGCGTCTGCCGCGCTGCCCTTCAGCGGGGAGATGCAGGAGCTGTCGCTCATCTGGGCCTGCTGCCCCTCGGCGGTGGAAAACCAGGTCAGGATCTCCAGCCCCTTGGCAAGCTTGGCCTCATTGCCCGCCTCCGCCAGCGCCTTGTTCAGGCCGATGCGATAGCCTACGGTGGAGGTCAGGATCTCATCCCCCTCCTCCAGCCCGTAATAGGGCATCATGCCGAATTCATCCTCGGAATCCTCAATCGCGTTGAGGAACCAGGGCATGTTGCCGATGGTCCAGGCAAAGACCGCCTCCCGGTTCAGCAGGCGGGTATAGGTGGCGGCATCGCCGTTTGCGGCGTCCGCCGGGTCAAAGGCGTTGACATCCGCCAGCTGCTGCAGCACCTGCAGCCCCTCGCCGAAGCCCTGCTCCGCGGAGGCCTCCCCTGCCTGAAAGGCAGTCTCCCAGTCGCTGCCGTCCGGTGTGCCCAGGAAGCCCGCCTGGGCATGGGTCGTCGCCATGCGGAAGTAGGTTCCCTGGAATTTGCCGGTGATGGTGATGGGCACCAGGTCGGTCTCGGCCCGAATGGCGGCGCAGAGCTCCGTCAGCTCCGTCAGATTCTCCGGCACGCTCCAGCCGTGCTCCTCCAGCAGCGTACGGTTATAAAACATGCCGTAATCGGCGCAGACCGCCGGCAGCAGATAAACGCTGCCCCCGATATCGTTGAGATAGGCCCGGCTGTAATTGGCGGTAAAGGCGTAGGGAGAAAGATCCAGCAGATTTTTCTGCTGCCGTTCCGCCTCAAACAGGTTCGTGGCAAACACCAGGTCCGGCACCTCGCCGATGTCCATCCGCCCGGCCATATATTCCGTGCCGTTGGAGCCGCCGTAATATTCCGTGTCCCAGGTCACTTCCGGAAAAGCGGCCTGCAGGGCGGCGAAAAAGCGGCGGCAGTTATCCGAATCAAACAGCAGAACGGAGAGCGTAACATTCTCCTCCGCGCCCTGTGCCGCGCGCTCCGAAGCTTCTGCCGAAGCGCCTGCCGCAAGCCCCATGCAGAGCAGGACTGCCAGCAGCAGGCTGAAGACTCTTTTTCCGTTCTTTTTTATCATCACAATGCCTTCTTTCCGAAAAAACGTTTTGACTTTGTCCGATTTTTGGGGTTTATGCCCCGTAAAACTTGCTCAGGGTCCGCAGCAGGATATCTACGTCAATGGGCTTGGCGACGTGGGCGTTCATGCCGCTTTCAAAGGCCTTGCGGATATCCTCGTCATAGGCGTTGGCGGTCATGGCCACGATGGGAACGCTGCCGGCGTCCGCCCGCTCCAGGGCGCGGATGGCCCGCGTGGCGTCATAGCCGCCCAGCACCGGCATCATCACATCCATCAGGATCGCGTCGAAGCTGCCCTCCGGCGAATTCCGGAAGGTCTCCAGCGCCAGCTGTCCGTTTTCCGCCTCGGTGACAAGGGCGCCCTCATCCTCCAGCAGCTCATGGGCAATCTCGCGGTTAAGGTCGTTATCTTCCACCAGCAGGATCTTCATTCCCTCAATGGAAACGCCGCTCTCTTCCTCGTTCTTCTTCTGCTCCGCCTCCGGGTCAATGTCCATATCCAGCTCAATGACAAACTCGGTGCCGACCCCGGGCGTGCTCTCCACGGTCACGGTGCCGCCCAGCATATCCAGCAGGCTCTTGGTAATGGCCATGCCGAGGCCGGTGCCCTTATAGGTGGTGCGGGTGCCGCCGTCTTCCTGGGAGAAGGCCTCAAACAGATGGGGCAGGAACTCCGGCTTCATGCCGATGCCGGTGTCCGAAAGGGTAAAGACGAAGTGGGCTTTTCCGTTTTCCGCCCCGGTCTCTTCGGCCCGAAAGCGGATCGTTCCCCCATCCGGGGTAAACTTGACGGAGTTGCCGAGAATGTTGATAAAGATCTGCCGCAGGTGCAGCGCGTCCCCCAGAAGCAGGGGGTGCTCGAAGGGGCCGTTTTCCGTCACCAGCTCCACCGCGCGGCTGCTCAGCTGGCCGCCGATGATGGAGCTGCAGTTATCCACCAGGGTCCGCAGGTCCATGGGCTCATGGTTCGCGGTGGTCTTGCCCGCCTCAATGCGGCTCATATCCAGCACGTCGTTGATGAGGGAGAGCAGATGCTGGCTGGAGCCTTCGATCTTCCGGAGGCAGTCGGTCACCTTATCCCAGTCGCCGACGGAACGCAGGGCAATGGTCGTCATGCCCATGATGCCGTTGATGGGAGTGCGGATATCGTGAGACATGTTGGAGAGAAAATCGGTCTTGGCGGCACTGGCGGACCGGGCTTCCTCGGTGGCGATCTCCAGCTCCCGGTTGATCTGTGAAAGCTCCCGGTTGTGCGCCTCCTGCACGTCCGCCCGGCGGCGGGCATTGCGGGCCGCCAGCAGAATGACGGTCAGCGTCACGACCAGCAGCATCAGCGCCGCGGAGATCTGCGTGAAGAAGCGGTTGGTCTCCGTCAGCATGCGGGCGGTGTCGGCGCCGAGAATATCGGAGGGCACCAGCAGCAGGATGCGCCAGTCGGAGTTTTCCACCCGGGCGGAGGCGAGAAAATAGCTGCCCTCCGCCAGGGTCAGCTCGCAGGCGGTCGGGCTTCCTTCCGCAAACGCCGCCTTGAGCTCTTCAAAGCCGCAGCCGCGGATGGGCAGCTGCTGCACCGCGTTGAGCACGTTGTAGCTGTCGATCAGGTTTTCGCGCTCGGCATGATAATAAAGCCGGCGGCCGTCGCCGTTGACAATGTAAAGCTGGCCGCTGCCGCCGAAGCTGTCCACCTCAAGCTGACGGCTCAGCACTTCCATGTCTACCGCCAGGGCAATAAAACCGACGCTCCGTTTTGCTATGGTCTGTTTTTCCGTCAGGCGCCGCAGGAAGACCAGATGCTCCGTCTCCTGCGATTCATAGGGCAGCGTCATGATGCAGCTCTGGCGGTCCTCGGCGCTGCTCGTCAGCTGGGCAAGCTCCGTCCATTTGCCGGAGTGGCCTTCGGAGCTGTAATAACGGCCCTTGCTGTCAAACAGCAGAACGGTCAGGTCCTCGTTTTCCAGAAACGTGCCGGCGCAGGCGGCCGCGGAAAGAAGGTCCGGCTGCGACTGCAGATCTTCCGTCTGCAGCGCGCGCTCGATCACCGCGGTGTTTTCCCAAAGGTCGGTGACGATATTGCCGGCGATCTGCGCGGTCTTGCTGCCGTATTCCACCATGTTGGTGCGGCGCTCCTGAAACAGCTCTTCGTTCAGGCTGGTGTAGTAATTGCGGATCGTAATGCCGACCACGGCCGCAGCGATCATAATAATAATAATAATAATAATAATAGAGAGGGTGGCAATTCGGCCCTGCCGCCCGGAGCCCTGTTCGGTTTTCATCCGCTCACCTGCCTTCCGCCGCGGCTTCGGCTGTCCGCAGCCGCGCCGCCCGGTTCTTCTCTTCCCCCGTCTTCTCAAAAACGGGGAATCCATATTTCTTATCAATTTAAGAATAGCACGTTTTTCCTTAAAGTCAATAATTTTTCAAATCTTTTTAGTTTCTTTCAACCTTTTGGTTGAGTCCGATTTTTCCGTTCCGTTAACAGCCTCCTTCTTTTCTCCCGCCGGCCGCTTCCCCGCTTCTTTTTTCTCTTTGCGGTTGTAAATCCGAAGCAAATCTTTTATAATAAAAGCAGACTTCCGGAACCCGGCGTTCCGGCCACACTATATAAAACTGGAGGACACTCCCATGATCTTTGACACCCTCGATCACATTGACCTTTACAAAGACATTCACCCCACCCTTTACCGCGGCCTGCAGCTCCTGCGCGATACCGATTTCACCAAGTATGAAGTCGGCCGCTATGAAGTGGATGGCGACAACCTGTTCTTCATGGTGCAGGAATACAACGCCAAGGCCGTGAACGAAAAGCCCGAATCCCATAAAAATTACGCCGACATTCAGTTTGTCTATGAAGGCGCCGAGCTGATGGGCTATGCTCCTCTCTGCGCAGCCGTCTCCGAAAAGACCGCTCTTCAGAAGAACGACAACTATTTCTATGAGACCCGCATCGACACCATCGCTCTCTACGGCAACCGCTTCTTTGTTGCCTTCCCGCAGGATATCCACGCCCCCGCCATTTCTCCGGACGGCACCTGCTCCAAGGTCAAAAAGGTCGTTGTAAAAGTAAAGCTCTGAGCTCTTTTCTCTTTTGCGCGCAAAGATCCCCCGCCTGTGCCGCTCCGGCATCGGCGGGGGATCTTTCTGTTTCTTTCTCGTTCCTGTTATTTGCGGTTTTCGAAGCTCAGGCCCTACGGCAGTATTCCTGCCAGGCCTTGTGCAGCGCGCCCCACGCGGAACGGGGCGGATAGAGCTCGGTGCCGTCCTTCATCTGAATGGCTTCACCGTCCATGGACTCCACATAATCGAAATTGACCACCAGACTGGCGCCGCAGGCGCAGAATTCCGGATGCTCCAGCAGGGGGGCCATCAGCTCACGGAAGGCGCCGCGCAGGGCGGTCCCCTCCGGGGCGCTGCCATCCTGCAGATGGTAGACCGGGACGCGGTTGTTCAGCTCCACGCAGGTAATGTCCGAAATGTTCAGCGTGTCATCCTGCCGGGCCGTGCGCAGGCGGACGGTAATGGTCTTTTCCTCCCGCCGCAGTTCGGCGGTCACCCGGTCCAGGATCCGGTAAAGCTTCTCCGGGTCCACCGGCTTGAGCAGGTAATAGGTGGCGTCCACGTCATAGGAGCTTACCGCGTAATCGGCGGAGGCGGTAATGAAAATGATGCGGCCCTCATCCTTCCGCTGCCGCAGGGCTGCCGCGGTCTCCATGCCGTTGCGGCCCGGCATAAGAACATCCAGCAGATAAATGGCGAAGGGACCGTTTTCCTCCACATAGCGCAGCAGCTCCTCGCCGCCGGCAAAGCTCCGGCACTCAATGCCCGGGTGTTCTTCCCCGTAGGCTGTGATTTGATCGGTCAGCAATTCGCGCTGGATCTCATTATCATCGCAGATGGCAATGTTTATCATTCCGGCGTTCCTTTCTGAGAATGGTTTGCATTTAATCCCGCTCCCGGGAGCTGCCGTAGGCAATGCTGCGGCGGACGCAGCGGCGGTAGGCCAGATAGATCATCACGACCATCAAAATCAGGCCGACCAGCATAAAGCTGTAGCACTGCAGGTAGGCCGCGTAGCGCTGGACCTTATATTCGCCCAAAAAGCCCACCATGAACACGCCGCCCAGGAAGCCAGCCCAGATCAGCGGATAATACCAGCGGAAGCCGCGGGCCTTGATGCCGCGCGCGCTGTAATAGATCAGCACCAGCAGCATGGTGATGGCGCTGAAGACCTGCGCGAAGCTGATAAAAGCGGAATACTGGTTCAGATAAGAGATAAATTTGAAGCGCATCAGCGGTGAGTCAAAACGGGTGGAATCCATGATGACCTCCAGCGCGCCGTAGACGATCAGGGCCATGCGGGCCACATTGCCGCTGCGGCTGCAGGGGGCATACATCTTATCGCGGATGTGATTTTTCCAGAAAACGCAGGCGACCACAAAGAGCACCAGCAGCAGCACGCCCTCCATAAAGAAGGTGGCGAATTTATAGGTCACGTTGCCGGCATTATCGGTGGAGGCAATGGCGAAGGGCAGGATCTTGAAAATGCCGATATCCACATTGATGCGGCCGCGGCAGCTGCTGTTGAACCAGGCGCTGAAGCGGATGCAGGCCAGCAGGAAGAGCAGGCCGGGAGCCGCCGCGTCCAGAATGGCCCAGCGGTCCTCGCAGGCGCCGAGCTTTTCGGTGAGCAGGGCGCCCAGCCAGACTCCCAGCAGCATGCCGGGGATCGTGAAGCTGCCCACGTCAAACTCCAGAAAAGCGGAGGCGAAGGAGGCATAGGATTCGCTGTTGAAATACCAGTGGGTCAAGCGGGCAAAGAGCACCGCGAACAGAAAGGCAATGGGGGCAAAGATCACCACCGGGTAAACGCAGTGATTGCGCTTGCCGTAAAGCAGCAGGCTCATCAGAAAGCAGGCAAGAATACCTGCCGTGATCAGCAGGGCGCTCGCGCCGATGCTGAAGCCGCCGAGAGAAATGGATGTTCCGCTCATAACTTAATCCTCCGAAGGCAGGGCCGTGCCGAAATAAATGATATCGCTGACCAGCCGTTCGGCACCATAGTCAATGTGGTTGTAGGGTTCGCTGTTCATCAGGACCTCGCCGGTCTGGCCGCCGTCCAGGGCATAGGCGTTGAGCACGCCCTTTTCCGCGAAGTGCTGGGCAAAGGTGTTGATGTTCCAGCGGGCTTCCGCCTCGGCGGAGTGGTTGAGGGACATGTAGAGGTAATGCAGCGTGCCCAGCTGACCGATGCCGGCGCGGGAATAGCCCTTGTCGATCTCGCCCACCGGGTACCAGTCGCAGTACTGCACCTCGTAATCATCCACCAGCACGGGTCCGAAGGCAATGGAGAAGACGATATCGTTATCCTCAATGAACTGCTCCATCTCTTCCCAGGTGCTTTCTTCCAGCAGACGCTTGAAGATAAAGTCGCCGTTCTTATTTACAAAGAGAGTGTCGACACAGTTATATTTCTTGTAATCGCCGGTATAGGTGCCGGTGTTGAAGCGGTAGAGGGTGCCGTCGTTGACCACGATGCCGAAATCGCGGAAGAGATAATAGTCCGCGTTCATGGCGGCCACCGCGTTCACATCGCGGGAAAGCTCGGAGGCGTAATAGGTGTTGCCGCCGCCGAAGGTGTCATCCGCCAGCTTGCGGCGGAACTGGGAGGCATCGGCAATGCGGGTCTCGTTGAAGCTGCAGGTGCAGCCGTCGATCACTTCTTTCCAGCAGATGGAGAGAATGGTCTCGTCATAATAATAGAGAATATCGGCGTCGTAATAGAACTCGGCATCCGGGTCAAAGGCCACGGTCTCGTTCTCGGCCAGCAGGCCGTCATCCCTTGCCTGCTGAATGACATCCATGATCTTATAGGCCTCATCGATGCTGACCGCGCCGAAGTTGGCCTGGTTGGGCGCCGGCGCGTAGAGCGCGTCGGAAGGAATGGTGTAATGGGTCTTGACCGGCTCCGGCGTGGCGGCGGGCTCCGTTTCGCTGCCCTCCGCGCCTTCTGCCCCTTCCGCGGTCTCGGTTTCCGGCTGCGCGGCGGCAATGACGACCTCCGCGGTCGGCATCGGGGTCTCGACCGGGGTCTCGGCCGCCGCCTGGCGGGCCGCCTTCTGGGAAGCGCTGCCGGAGGCGGGATTCAGGCAGAACAGGGAGAAAACAAGGCAGAGGACAAAGGCCAGCGCGGCGATCGGCGTCCAGAGGAACTTTTTGAAAACGGGCGTGTCGTCCTCATCCTCATCGTCCTCGTATTCTTCGTCGGCTTCGTATTCTTCGTCGTCCTCGTACTCTTCGTCGTCTTCGTATTCCTCGTCGTCTTCGTATTCTTCGTCGTCTTCGTCGTCCTCGTCGGAGTCGTCGTCCTCGTACGCTTCGTCAGCCTCGTCGGCTTCTTCCTCCGCTTCCGGAGCTTCCGCTTCAAGGTCTTCCGGCTCCTCGGCCGGGTCGACGGTCTCGGCTTCCTCCGGGGCTTCGTAAGCGCTTTCTTCTTCCGCCGGCGCGTCCGCGAGGTCGGAGGCTTCCAGCCCCAGCTCGCGCAGAAAATCGTCCGCGATGGCGCTGTAGACCTTCGTGTCTTCCGGAGCTTCGTCAAGCTTTACCGCGGTCTCCGCTGCCGGCTTTGCCGCGGGCGCCGGGGTCTTCACTGCCTGCTTCGGTTGCGAAGCGGGTGCCGCCCCGGCTCCGCCGCGGGCGGTAATTGCCTTGCTTTCCGCCTGAAATTGGGCAAGGATCTCGTCCAGACTGTAATCCGTACTGCTCATAGACCCGGACATCCTCCTTAATTTACTGTATATTCATTTTATTCTATCATTCCCTGCCATAGTTCGCAAGGAAAAATTGCGCCGGGCGGGATCTCTGCGCCGAAATGCGCCGAAAGCGGCGGGAAAATCGCAAAAAAAAAGAAGAAAAAAGAGAGGACCGAAGCGGCAGAGCTGCTTTTTCGGTACTCTCTTTTTGAATTTTACAAAGCGCAGGTCGTCAGAGTGAACCGTCCGCCAGCCATTTCAGGATGTCGCCGGCGCACTGCTCGGGAATTTCGAACTGAATGTTATGGCCGACGCCCTCATAGTCCCGGTAGCTGCCCTCATCCACGCCGAAAAGCTCCAGCAGCTCCGGCTGATACTGTTCCTCCGTCATGCTGTCTTCGCTGCCATGCAGCACCAGTGTGGGGACGGAACGGTCATACAACGGATAAAGGTCGGTCAGGTCGGTGGCGATCAGGCCCAGCAGAATGTTGGTCCAGGCCTTTTTGGAAAGGCACTGGGCTTCCTTCTTCATATAATTGAGGAAGGTGTCGAACTGGGGCAGAATGCTCTCTTCCTTCGGGTCGGTGGCGTACCAGAAATCCATAAAGCTGTCGGAGGGATGTTCCTCCTCTGCCAGCGGCGCGATATATTTGGCATAGGCGCCGCCCAGGCGCGCGTTCAGGCAGCCGTCCACCGGCGCGGAACTCACCAGCACCAGCCGGCTGCAGCGCTCCGGGAACATCAGGCAGAAGGTCTGCGCCGTGAAGCTGCCGAGGGAATGGCCGACCACAATGGCGGTGTCAATGCCCACGGCGTCGAAGAAGGCTTCCAGGTCCGCCGCGTAGGTGACGGTGGTGTAATAGCCGTCCGGCGCGTCGGTCTGGCCCATGCCGCGCAGCTCGGGAATGTAGACATGGTAGCCGGCCGCGGCAAAGTAGGGCGCCGCCAGGCTCCAGGAACGGGAGCTGTCCGTCATGCCGTGCTGCAGAATAATGACCTCCCCTTCCGGGTCGCCCATTTCCACATAAGCCATCGTGATGCCGGTGGAAAGCTCCACGAACTTTTTCGCGCTCACCCAGTCATCCTGGGCAAGCTCGGTCGGGAGGGCGCTCTCCTGCGCCGTTTCCGGAGCAGTCTGCGCAAAAGCGCTGCCGCACAGGGCGGTCAGCAGGCAGAGAACGGTGATCAGGCAAAGCATTCTTTTCATTGCTGTATCCTCTTTCAAAATTAAAATGATCGGTTCCGGCGGGCGCCGGTTCAGCCCTTACGCAGGATCACGTCGCAGATGCGGTCCACCTGCTCCGCGGTCAGGTCCGCGTAAAGCGGCAGGGTCAGCACCCGCTCCGCCATGTATTGCGCGACGGGGGTGATCGCCGGGTCAAAGCCCGGGCGCCCGCTGTAGCAGTCAAAGCTGTTGGTCAGGGGGTAGAAATATTTGCGGGCGTAGATGTTTTCCGCTCCCAGCCGCGCCGCCATTTCATCGCGGCCGCAGCAATAGCCGTCAAACACCACCGGGTAATAGGCATAGTTGGACTTTACTCCCGCCTGCTCTGTTTTGAGCTTGAGGCCGGGCACGCCGCTCAGGCGGGCGTCATAGTGCTCCACCACCCGGCGGCGCTTTTCGATCTCGCCCTCCAGATGGCGCAGGTTGCAGATGCCCATCGCCGCGCAGAACTCATTCATTTTGGCGTTGCCGCCCACATAGGCCACTTCCTCCGGACCGCGGATGCCGAAGTTTTTCAGGTCGTTGAGCTTCTGCTCCGGCGCGGGGTCGTTGAAGCAGACCGCGCCGCCCTCAATGGTGTGGAAGACCTTGGTGGCGTGAAAGCTGAACATGGAAGCGTCGCCGAAGGCAGCGGCGCTGACCCCGTTTTTCGTCACGCCGAAGGCATGGGCCGCGTCATAGATCACCGCGAGGCCGTGCTTTTTCGCAATGGCCTCAATGGTCTCCGTGTCGCAGAGGGTGCCGTAAACATGCACCGGCACAATGGCGCAGGTGCGCTCCGTAATGAGGGCTTCGAGCTTCGACGCGTCCATGGTATAGGTCACCGGGTCCACATCGCAGAAGACCGGCGTGCAGCCGCAGCGGACAATGGCGTGGGTGGTGGAAGCGAAGGTAAAGGGCGTTGTAATGATCTCGCCGTGCAGGTCAAAGGCTGCCAGCGCATTTTCCAGCGCCAGATGGCCGTTGGTAAAGAGCGTGACGCCCTTCACGCCCAGGTAGCTTTTCAGGTCCGCTTCCAGCTGCTTGTGCTTGCTGCCCATGTTGGTCAGCCAGCAGCTGTCCCACAGGCCGCGGATCTCATCGCAGTATTCTTCAAACTCCGGCATGGAGGAACGGGTCACGTTGATAAATTCTGCCATCGGTCAGGCCTCCTTCTTTCCGCCGGGAAGAAAACGCTTCACGGTAGAGAGCACATATTCGAAGCTGTCCACCCGCGCGATGCGGGAAGCCAGCACATAAACGACCACGCCCAGCGGCACCTGAATGAGCAGGGTCAGCCAGTCGTTCAGGCCCAGCAGCTGCACGGGCCACACCGCCGCGCCCATCAGCAGGGTCAGCAGCACCGCCGGCAGCATATCCAGCAGCTGGCGTCCGTAGGTGTAATCCAGCAGCTTTTTGTTGGGCCAGGCGTTGATGGAAAGGGAGAGGATGCTGGTAAAGATCAGGCTCAGAGCCATCACATAAACGCCGAAGCGCATGGTTGCCGCCAGCACCACGATGCCGATGATCTTTTTGATGATCTCCAGCGTGAGGAACATGTCGCTGCGGCCCATGGCCTTGATGGCGTTGAGGTTTGCCGTGTGCATGGGATAAAGCGCGTAAGCAAAGCAGAAAATGCGCAGATAGGGCACGCAGGGCATCCATTTTTCCGTCAGCAGAATGCGGATCAGGGGCTCGGCGCAGACGGCGATGCCCATCATCATGGGCATCATGACATAGGAGCTGACCTTGATGGCGCGGCGGGTCATGTCGCGCACACGGTCCTTCTGATCCTGCTCCGCGGAGAGCACCGGCAGCAGCACGCTGTCGATGGAGGTGTTGATGTTGATGACCACCAGGTTGGGGATGGAGTTGCCCCGGTTATAATAAGCCAGGTCCTCGGAGGTGTACATGACGGCGATGATGATCTCCCGCAGCTTATCGTAGACCGTGTCCAGCAGACCGCTGACCAGCAGCTTCCAGCCGTAGGAGAGCAGGCCCTTCAGGCGCTCAAAGGAAAAGGCGCGGATGGGCCGCCATTTCACCGTCAGCCAGAGGATGAGGGTGTCGATGGTCAGGTTGGTCAGCTGCTGGGCCACCAGCGCCCAGACACCGCAGCCGCCCAGCGCCATGGCGATGCCCACCACGGCGGAAACGATCGTGCCGCCCAGGGTGGCAAAGAAGAAGCGCTTAAACTGCAGCGTTTTGGAAACATAGGCCTGCTGCACGTTTTTCAGGCCGCTGACGACCACCGTAAGGCCCAGCACCCGCAGCACCGCCGTCAGCGAGGGCTCGTGATAGCCCCGCGCAATGGCCGGCGCGGCGAAGAAAAGCCCCAGGTAGAGCAGCAGGCAGAAGGCCATGTTGAAATAAAAGACGGAGGAATAATCCAGATCGTCCGGGTCCTTTTTCTGGATGAGGGAGTTGGCCATGCCGCTGTCCACAAATACAAAAAGGATGCTGGTGATGATGGTGACCTTGGCCACGGTGCCGTAGACGGCGGGGTCCAGAATGCGGGCCAGCACCACCGAAACGGCAAAGGAGACCAGCTGCGCGCCGCAGCGCTCCAGAAAGCGCCAGATCAGGTTTGAAACGACTTTTGTTTTGTTATCCATACCGTGTGTTGTTCAGTTTCCGTAGCCCCTGCCCTTGCGGTAAAGGCGCTGAATGAAGGGAAGGTTCCGCTTGACCCACTGTTTGGCGCGGAAGCGGAGGTCCTTCTGCCGGTAAATTTCAAGATAGGGTTCTTTGATAAGCTCTTGATCCTTGCCCTGAATGTAGAGCAGCTCAAACTCATGCTCCAGCAGGCTGCGGTTCACGATCTCCAGCTTTTCGCCGTCCGCGTAAGGCAGGATCTCCCGCAGCATGGCGGTCTCCCCTTCCACAAAGCGGACATGCTTGGCGTAATCGCGGTTCACGCCGCTGCTCCAGGCGTCCCGGTTGCTGTTGATGCGGTAAACGGACATCTCCCGGTCAAGGAAGCGGACCCGGCCGTTCATCAGCAGCCAGATGGCGCGGGGCTGGTCGGAAAAACCGTATTTTACCGCCGTGTAGAGAAAATCCGGAGAATTGACCACAAATTCACGCCGGGCCAGCAGGGAGCTGGTATGCCAGGCGTTGCTCATGCCGGCGATGGCCGCGCCGAAGGGCACGTCATAATCGCCGCCCGCCGCGGGGCGCAGCGGGCTGTCCGGCTGATTGCCGGCGCAGTCATGCAGGGTGGTGTTGTGCACGCAGGCGGAGTAGCGGGGGTTGGCCTCCAGAAAATCGACCTGACGCTGCAGCTTTTCCGGGTCGCTCCAGTAATCGTCGCCCTCGCAGAAGGCAATGTAGCGGCCCCGGGCCCGCGGATAAAAGACCTCTTCATAGATCTCGATGCCCTGCTGAAACAGATTTTTTTCCTGAAACACCGGCACGATCACGTCCGGGTATTCCTCCGCCAGGCTGCGAATGATCTCCGCCGTGCCGTCGGTGGAGCAGTCATCGTTGACAATGATCTCAAAGGGAAACTCCGTCTTCTGTTCCAGAAAGCTGCGGAGGGTGCCGGCGATGTACGGTTCATGGTTGTAGGCCGCGCAGAGGATGGAGACCATGCAGGGGTTTTCTGCTGTCCGATCCATCTTATTTTGCCAGCTCGGCCGCGGTGCGCGCGGCGACCTTCGCGTTGTTCAGCACCAGCTGAATGTTGCTCTCCAGGCTGTCGCCGCCGGTGAGCTCCACCACCTTGGCCAGCAGGAAGGGCGTGGTCTCCTTGCCGTGGATGCCCTGTGCCTTGGCT
>R19__coassemble_374_pt1 | contig 21547 bp, 16 predicted proteins | sample R19__metabat2_high_PE_014 | metagenome-assembled genome bin R19 | reverse complement strand
CACGGGCTCGGCGTCTGGATCATGGAACCCTGCCGCGGCGGCAAGCTGGCCGTCCTGCCGGCGGAAGACTCCGCAAAGCTGCAGGCGCTGCCGGGCTATGTATCCGACGCGGACGCGGCCTTCCGCTTCCTGCAGGCGCTGCCCAATGTGAAAATGATCCTCTCCGGCATGAATGAAACGTCTCAGGTGGAAGAAAACCTGCGGACCTTTGCCGAATATCGTCCGCTTTCCGATTCGCTGAAGCAGGCGCTGCTGGAGATTGCCGAAGGCATGAAGGCGGGGGTTCCCTGCACCGGCTGCCGTTACTGCTGCGCGGGATGTCCCGTCGGTCTGAACATACCCTACCTGCTGGACTGCTACAACACCTGCAAGGTGGCGGTTGGCGCCAATGTCTGTGTCCGTATTGACGCGCTGGAGGAAGATAAAAAACCGGCCGCCTGCATCGGCTGCGGTCAGTGCGCGCATGCGTGTCCGCAGGGCATCGACGTGCCGGCCGCGCTGGCGGAGCTTGCCGAAATGTATGCCAACGGCCCGAAGTGGGCGGTGATGTCTCAAAGCCGCAAGGACGCGATCCTCAGAGACCTTCATATGCGGAAAAACTGAGCCGGCGGTCCGCCGCCCGGCGTAAAAGGAGTTTAACTTATGGCAAAGATCAAAGTGAACGGATGCAATGTGCGCATTCCTCACGGGCAGATGCCCCTGCAGCCGGATCCTTCCGACCCGGAGGGCGCCTCCGCCTATGGCTATGAGACGGAAGAATCCACCGCGGTGCTGCTGGTTTCGGCGCTGGAGCCGAAGGACGCCATGCCCTTTCACAGCCGTCAGCTGGTAATTGACAGCATTCACGGCTACCTGGGGGAAAAGCAGGGCCTCATCAGCGTGCAGGACGGCAGGACCGCCGCGGGCCGGGATTATGTCTGCAGCGTGGTCAAATCCGCCAAAGAGCCCTCCGGCGTGCAGTATACCCTGACCATGCAGCTGGATTACGGAGGCTGGGTCCTGAACCTGACCGGCTTTTTTGAGGAAAAAGGGGAGACGGGGACCCGCGAGGCGGTCACCCTGGAGCAGCTGCGCAGCCGCGGCCGTTTTACGGAGGATCTGAAGGGCTGGGCCATGGACCCCTATGACGCCGCCTTCAAAAAGGGGCTGCTGATGAACATTTCCGAAATGGAACATCTGGATGAGAAATTCCCGGGTCATCCGCTTTCGGTCCTGCGCCGCTTCATTGCCTACGTGGCGGAGCATAACTGAGACCGGGCGGGGTGCCCGCAGAAAAAACACGAAAAATAAAAAGCCGGGCAGAGCTCTGCCCGGCATCGGGAAAGGAAAATGACACAATGGAAGCTGTTTTAAAGACCGGTCTGAAGATGGGCTTCGGCCTGATGCGCCTGCCGAAAAACGAGGACGGCAGCTCTTCGGTGGAGCAGACCTCAAAAATGGTGGACCTCTTTCTGCAGGCGGGCGGCACCTATTTTGACACCGCCTACGCCTACGGCGATTCCGAGGCCACGATCCGCAGGGCCCTGGTGGAGCGCTATCCCCGCGAAAGCTATACGCTGACCTCAAAGCTCATCGCCTTCGGCACCGATATGACGGAAGAAAAGGCGAAAAACGAGATCTATACCAGTCTCGAACGGACCGGCGCCGGTTATTTTGACCTCTATCTGCTCCACGCCCTGCAGCGCAGCAACTATAAAAATTATGAAAACTGGCATCTCTGGGATTATGTGAAAGAGCTGAAGGCCAAAGGGCTGATCCGCCATTACGGCTTTTCCTTCCATGCCGACCCCGACCTGCTGGAGGAACTGCTGGAGCGGCACCCGGACGCGGAATTTGTTCAGCTGCAGGTCAATTACGCCGACTGGGAGAACCCGGGCGTCAATTCCCGCCGCAATATGGAGATCTGCCGGGCTCATAACAAGCCGGTCATCATCATGGAGCCGGTCAAGGGCGGCATTCTGGCGGAGCCCATTCCCGCGGTGCGCGCCGTGTTTGACGCCGCGGGGGAGAAGGTCTCCTGCTCCGGCTGGGCTATGCGCTTTGCGGCATGTCCCTTTGAAAACGAGGCGGAGAACCCGGTCTTCACCGTTCTGAGCGGCATGAGCAGCGTGGCCCAGATGGAAGATAATCTGAGCAATATGAAGGAGTTCCGTCCGCTGAACGCGGCGGAGCGCGAGGTGATCCGCGCGGCGCAGAAGGCCCTGGATGCCGACCGCTCCATTCCCTGCACCGGCTGCCATTACTGCACGAAAGGCTGCCCGATGAACATCCCCATTCCGGAAATTTTCACCGTGCAGAACCGGAAAAAAGGCAGCCCGGAATTCCGCACCAAGCGAGAGTATACCATTGTCACCAACGGCAGGGGCAGGGCGAGCGAGTGCATTCAATGCGGTCAGTGCGAAGGCGCGTGTCCGCAGCATCTTAAAATTATTTCTCTGCTGGAGCTCTGCCGGCATGAGATCGAGGAGCTTCCCTGAACGGAAGAAAAGCAGCCCGCGGAAATTTCCGCAGGCTGCCTGTCTGTCGAAAAACACTTCGATCAAGATGATAAAAATAAAAGCACCCGACTTTACATCGGGTGCTTTTTTGTGGCGGAGAAGAAGGGATTCGAACCCTTGATACCCTTATGAGGTATACACGATTTCCAATCGTGCGCGCTCGACCAACTACGCGACTTCTCCACGTCTTTGCTCAAGTGAATTATTAACTTCAAAGCTTGCCTATTATAATTCCAACCGATAATAAAGTCAAGAGCGTATTTAAAATTTTTTGAAAGGGTCGGCAGGGCCGAATTCATCGGATCCGGCCTCGGAATGTCAAAAAATTAATGTGGATTTTTTACAAAATTTCTTGACTCTTTTTATGTAATATGCTAATATACCAATCGCATGGGCTAATTGCGCCATGCGGCGGTAATTTTCCGTCAGAAAATGTTAAAAAAGCGCTGCGGTTCCGCGTGCTTTTTTATAAATATTTTTTGAGGAAAGGAGGAAAACAATGCCAACCTTTAACCAGCTTGTGAGAAAGGGAAGAGAGCAGGTCACCTACAAGTCCACCTCTCCTGCCATGCAGAAGGGCCTGAACACCCTGAAGAATAAGGAGACCGACCTCAGCTCCCCCCAGAAGAGAGGCGTCTGCACCGCGGTGCGTACTTCCACCCCGAAGAAGCCGAACTCTGCTCTGCGTAAAATCGCCCGTGTACGTCTGACCAACGGTTACGAAGTCACCGCGTACATTCCCGGTATCGGTCATAACCTTCAGGAGCACTCCGTCGTTATGATTCGCGGCGGTCGTGTGAAGGACCTTCCTGGTGTCCGTTACCACATCATCCGCGGCACTCTTGATGCTCAGGGCGTCAACGGCCGTATGCAGGGCCGTTCCAAGTACGGCGCAAAGAAACCCAAAGCTGCGAAGAAAAAATAAGTTCCAACGCAGCGGCAATTCTGCCCTGTAGTTTATCGATATATATAATTATTTGGATAAACCCCGGGGCGCAACGGACATTTGAAATCTGTTCGAATGTTTGAGTACCTGTGATTCCATTTTTTAATGAAGGAGGGAAGTAACGTGCCCAGAAGAGGTAATGTTCCCAAAAGAGAAGTGTTACCCGATCCTGTTTACAACAGTGTCCTGGTAACCAAGCTTGTCAACGGCGTTATGCTCGATGGCAAGAAAGGTGTTGCTCAGAAGGTCGTCTATGACGCTTTCGACATCATCAAAGAAAAGACCGACAAGGATCCTCTTGACGCATTCACCGAGGCCATGAACAACATCATGCCTGCCCTGGAAGTCAAGGCCCGTCGTGTCGGCGGCGCAACCTATCAGGTTCCTATCGAAGTTCGTCCGGCTCGCCGCCAGACTCTCGCACTTCGCTGGCTTGTCGAATATTCCCGCAAGCGCGGCGAAAAGACCATGAAAGAACGCCTTGCAGGCGAGATCATGGATGCATGCAATAACACCGGCGCCGCTGTCAAGAAGCGCGAGGATATGCACAAGAACGCAGAAGCCAACAAGGCCTTTGCTCATTTCAGATGGTAATCCTGCCAGGAGTTTAAAATGTCACGGAAATATTCACTTGAGAACACCCGCAATATCGGCATTATGGCTCATATCGATGCCGGTAAAACCACCACGACAGAGCGTATTCTGTTCTACACGGGTGTAAATTACAAAATCGGTGAGACCCATGATGGCACCGCCACCATGGACTGGATGGAACAGGAACAGGAACGCGGAATCACCATTACTTCCGCAGCAACAACCTGCTTCTGGAAAGACACCCGAATCAACATCATCGACACCCCGGGCCACGTTGACTTTACTGTTGAAGTCGAGCGCTCACTTCGTGTGCTTGACGGCAGCGTCACTGTTCTTTGCGCAAAAGGCGGTGTGGAGCCTCAGTCCGAGACCGTGTGGAGACAGGCCGACCATTATCATGTCCCTCGTATGATCTATATCAACAAGATGGACATTATGGGCGCGGATTTCTATCATGTTCTCGAGATGATCCACGACAGACTCAAGTGCAACGCGGTTCCCATCCAGCTGCCGATCGGCAAGGAAGAGACCTTCCGCGGTATCGTTGACCTGATCGAAATGAACGCCCGTGTGTTCTATGACGATCTCGGCAAAGATATGCGTACCGAAGAAATTCCCGCCGACATGGTAGACCTCGCCAACGAATACAGAGAAAAGCTGATCGATGCTGTCTCCATGTACGATGACGAGATCGCGGAGCTTTATCTGATGGAGGAAGAAATTCCCGTCGAAAAGATCAAAGCCGCGATCCGCAAGGCAACGGTGGCCGTGGAAATGGTCCCCATTACCTGCGGTACCTCTTATAAAAACAAAGGCGTGCAGAAGCTGCTCGACGCCATCGTCGACTTCATGCCCTCCCCGCTGGATATTCCTCCGGTGAGCGGCACTCACCCGAAGACCGACGAGCCGGAGTCCCGTTCCGCTTCCGATGAAGAGCCCTTCTCGGCTCTGGCCTTCAAGATCATGACCGACCCCTATGTGGGCAAGCTGGCCTTCTTCCGCGTATACAGCGGTACCTTCCAGGCCGGCAACACCGTGCTGAACTCCTCCAAGGGTCAGCGCGAGCGTATCGGCCGTATCCTGCAGATGCATGCCAACCACAGAGAAGACATTGACACCGTCTACGCCGGCGATATCGCTGCCGCCGTCGGTCTCAAGAACACCACCACCGGTGATACGCTCTGTGATGAAAAAGCACCTATCGTGCTTGAATCCATGGAATTCCCCGAACCTGTTATCCGCGTTGCAATCGAACCGAAGACCAAAGCGGGTCAGGAAAAGATGACAGTCGCTCTGATGAAGCTGGCAGAGGAAGACCCGACCTTCAAGACCTATACGGATGAAGAGACCGGTCAGACTATCATTGCCGGTATGGGCGAGCTCCATCTTGAAATCATTGTTGACCGTCTGCTGCGTGAATTCAAGGTAGAGGCCAATGTGGGCAAGCCTCAGGTTTCCTACAAAGAGACCATTACGAAGACTGCTCAGGTCGATACCCGCTACGCCCGTCAGACAGGCGGCAAAGGTCAGTTCGCGCACGTTGTCCTCAAGCTGGAACCCAACGAGTCCGGCAAGGGCTACGAGTTCGTCAACGCCGTCACCGGCGGCGCTATCCCGAAGGAATATATCCCCTGTGTGGATCAGGGTATTCAGGGCGCAATGCAGTCCGGTATCCTGGCAGGCTATCAGTGTGTTGACATCAAGGCAACCCTGCTGGATGGCTCCTTCCACGAGGTCGACTCCTCCGAGATGGCCTTTAAGATCTGCGGCAGCATGGCTTTCAAGGAAGCCTGTGCCAAAGCAGGTGCTACCCTTCTTGAGCCGATCATGAAGGTCGTTGTAACCACACCCGATGACTTCATGGGTGATGTTATGGGCGATATGAACGCCCGCCGTGGTCAGATCCAGGGCAGCGAAATTCGTAACGGCACAGCAACCATCGAAGGCAGCGTTCCGCTGTCAACAATGTTCGGTTACGCAACCGACCTTCGCAGCAAGACCCAGGGCCGTGCCACCTACAGCATGGAGCCCAGCCACTATGTCGAGCTGCCGAAGAACTTACAGGAAGCTCTCGTGCACAGCCGCGGCTGATGCAGGGACATATTAAAATTTAAAAATTAAAAGAAACTTTTAGGAGGATATTACAATGGCCAAACAGATGTACAACAGAAGCAAGCCCCATGTGAACATTGGCACCATCGGTCACATCGACCACGGCAAGACCACCCTTACCGCTGCTATCACCAAGTACCTCGCCATGAAGGGCCAGGCTGAGTACACCGATTACTCTTCCATCGACAAGGCTCCCGAAGAGAGAGAACGTGGTATCACCATCAACACCGCTCACGTTGAGTATGAGACCGACAAGCGTCACTATGCTCACGTTGACTGCCCGGGCCACGCTGACTACATCAAGAACATGATCACCGGCGCTGCTCAGATGGACGGTGCTATCCTTGTTATCGCCGCTTCCGACGGTCCTATGGCCCAGACTCGCGAGCACCTTCTGCTTGCCCGTCAGGTTAACGTTCCTTCCGTTCTGGTCTTCCTGAACAAGTGCGACCAGGTTGACGACGAAGAGCTTCTCGAACTCGTCGACATGGAAGTTCGCGAACTGCTCAGCTTCTATGGCTTCCCCGGCGACGACACCCCGATCATCCGCGGTTCCGCTCTGAACGCTCTGGTTTCCGAGTCCAAGGACCCCAATGCTCCCGAGTATGCCTGCATCAAGGAACTCATGGACGCAGTTGACGAATGGATCCCCACTCCGGATCGTAAAGCCGACCAGCCCTTCCTTATGCCTATCGAAGACGTCTTCACCATCTCCGGCCGTGGCACTGTTGTTACCGGTCGTGTTGAGCGTGGCCGCGTGAAGATCGGCGACAAGGTCGAAATCGTCGGCCTGAAGGAAGAGAGCACCGAAACTGTCGTTACCGGCACCGAAATGTTCCACAAGACCCTCGAGTATGCAGAAGCCGGCGACAACGTGGGCTGCCTGCTCCGTGGTATCGACAAGAAGGCTGTTGAACGCGGCCAGGTTCTTGCTGCTCCCAAATCCATTCACCCCCACACCAAGTTCGTTGGCCAGGTTTACGTCCTGTCCAAAGAAGAAGGCGGCCGTCACACCCCGTTCTTCAACAACTATCGTCCGCAGTTCTATTTCAGAACCACTGACGTTACCGGTGTCATCACCCTTCCCGAAGGCACCGAGATGTGCATGCCCGGCGACAACGTCGACATGAGCGTCGAACTCATCACCCCGATCGCCATCGAAAAGGGCCTCCGCTTCGCTATCCGTGAAGGCGGCCGTACCGTCGGTTCCGGCGTTGTTATCGGTGTCAACGAGTAATTAAATATTGCACCGCTTTCGGTGCGGCATTTGCCCCGGCATCCTCCGATGCCGGGGTTTTTGCGGGACTTTTTCAAATAAAATGTATATTTATGCGAAACTAAGGAGCTTAGTTTCGGATATATGCACATTTTGCTTGCATTTATAAATCATCTCGAGTACAATAGTAAAAATTTTGCGGCGGCTCCCGCCACTCACGGAGGTAACACCAATGCCCAAAAGAACTGATATCAACAAAGTCCTGATCATCGGCTCCGGCCCCATCATCATCGGCCAGGCCTGCGAGTTTGACTATTCCGGCACTCAGGCCTGCAAGGCTCTGCGCAAGCTCGGCTATGAGATCGTTCTGGTCAACTCCAACCCGGCCACCATCATGACCGACCCCGAGATTGCCGATGTCACTTACATTGAACCGCTGAATGTGAAGCGCATGGAGCAGATCATTGCCAAAGAGCGTCCGGATGCTCTGCTGCCGAACCTGGGCGGTCAGTCCGGCCTGAATCTCTGCGCCGAGCTTGCAAGCGCCGGCATCCTGGAAAAATATAACGTTCAGGTCATTGGCGTGCAGGTCGATGCCATTGAGCGCGGCGAAGACCGCATTGCCTTTAAAAACACCATGAACAGCCTGGGCATTGAAATGGCCCGCAGCGAGGTTTCCTATTCCGTGGAGGAGGCGCTGGAGATCGCCGACCGTCTCGGCTATCCGGTCGTTCTCCGTCCTGCCTATACCATGGGCGGCGCCGGCGGCGGTCTGGTCTATAACCGCGAAGAACTGAAGACTGTCTGTGCCCGCGGCCTGCAGGCTTCTCTGGTGGGTCAGGTTCTGGTGGAAGAATCCGTGCTCGGCTGGGAAGAGCTGGAGCTTGAGGTGGTTCGCGACAGCGAAGGCAATATGATCACCGTCTGCTTCATTGAAAACATTGACCCCATGGGCGTTCACACCGGTGACTCCTTCTGCGCGGCTCCCATGCTCACCATTTCCAAGGAAGTGCAGGCACGTCTGCAGGAGCAGGCTTACAAAATTGTCGATAAGGTGCAGGTCATCGGCGGCACCAACGTGCAGTTTGCCCACGACCCGGTCAGCGACCGTATCGTTGTCATTGAGATCAACCCGCGTACATCCCGCTCTTCCGCTCTGGCCTCCAAGGCAACCGGCTTCCCGATCGCCCTGGTCTCCGCCATGCTGGCCTGCGGCCTGACTTTAAAAGATATTGAATGCGGCAAATACGGCACGCTGGATAAGTATGTTCCCGACGGTGACTATGTGGTCATCAAGTTTGCCCGCTGGGCTTTTGAAAAGTTCAAGGGCGTGGAAGATAAGCTGGGCACGCAGATGCGCGCCGTCGGCGAAGTCATGAGCATCGGCAAGACCTATAAAGAAGCGTTCCAGAAAGCCATCCGCAGTCTGGAAACCGGCCGCTACGGTCTGGGTCATGCCAAAAACTTCGACACGCTCGATAAGAACACCCTGCTGAACATGCTGCGTACGCCTTCCAGCGAGCGTCATTTCATTATGTATGAAGCCCTGCGCAAGGGCGCGTCCGTGGATGAGATCTATGAGCTCACCCATGTGAAAAAATATTTCATCGAACAGATGCGGGAACTGGTGGAAGAGGAAGAAGCTCTGCTTGCCGGCAAGGGCAGCCTGCCCTCCGATGAGGCGCTCACGCAGGCCAAAAAAGACGGCTTCTCCGATAAATACCTCAGCCAGATCCTCGGCATTTCCGAGGCGGAGATCCGTAACCGCCGCAACGCCATCGGCGTGAAAGAGACCTGGGAAGGCGTTCATGTCAGCGGCACCAAAGACAGCGCTTATTATTATTCCACCTATAACGGAGTGGATAAAAACCCGGTCACCGACAACCGCAAGGTCATGATCCTGGGCGGCGGCCCGAACCGTATCGGCCAGGGCATCGAGTTTGACTACTGCTGCGTCCACGCGGCGCTGGCATTGAAGAAGCTCGGCTTCGAGACCATCATTGTCAACTGCAACCCCGAAACGGTCTCTACCGACTACGACACTTCCGATAAGCTTTATTTTGAGCCGCTGACGCTGGAAGATGTCCTCAGCATTTATGAAGAAGAGAAGCCTCTGGGCGTCATCGCCCAGTTCGGCGGCCAGACTCCGCTGAACCTGGCGGCCGATCTGGAACGCAACGGTGTCCGCATTCTCGGCACCTCTCCCGCCGTCATCGATCTGGCGGAAGACCGTGACCAGTTCCGCAAGGTGATGGATAAGCTGGGCATCCCGATGCCGGAATCCGGCATGGCGACCACCGTGGAAGAGGCGCAGGCGATCGCCGCCCGCATCGGCTACCCGGTCATGGTGCGCCCGAGCTACGTGCTCGGCGGCCGCGGCATGGAAGTGGTCTATGACGCGGAAACCATGGCGGATTATATGCGCGCGGCTGTCGGCGTGACGCCCGACCGTCCCATCCTGATCGACCGCTTCCTCAACCATGCCATGGAATGTGAAGCCGACGCCATCAGCGACGGTACCCATGCCTTTGTGCCCGCCGTTATGGAGCACATCGAGCTTGCGGGCATCCACTCCGGTGACTCCGCCTGCATCATTCCTTCCGTCCATATCTCTCCGGAGAATGTGGAGACCATCAAGGATTACACCCGCAGGATCGCGGAAGAGATGCATGTCCGCGGCCTGATGAACATGCAGTATGCCATCGAAAACGGCAAGGTCTTCGTGCTGGAAGCCAACCCGCGCGCCAGCCGCACCGTGCCCTTGGTGAGCAAGGTCTGCAACATCCGCATGGTGCCTCTGGCCACCGACATCGTGACCTCCGAGCTGACCGGCAGAGAGTCTCCCGTGCCGGCGCTGAAGGAGAAGAACATTCCTTACCACGGCGTCAAGGAAGCCGCCTTCCCCTTCAACATGTTCCCGGAAGTCGACCCCCTGCTCGGGCCTGAAATGCGCTCCACCGGCGAGGTGCTGGGGCTTTCCGTCCACTATGGCGAGGCCTTCCTCAAATCGCTGGAGGGCGTCAAATCTCCCGTTCCCATGGAGGGCACCGTGCTCATCTCCGTCAGCAACAAGGATAAGCCGGAGATCGTTGAGATCGCCAAGATCTTCGTGGAGAACGGCTTCAAGATCCTGGCGACCGGCAATACCTGCCGCCTGCTGAACGAAAACGGCGTCCCCGCAAAGCATGTGGAAAAGCTGCATGAGGGCCGCCCGAACGTGATCGACGCCATGATGAATGGCGAGATCGACCTGGTCATCAACACCCCCTCCGGCAAGGAGAGCGTTTATGACGACAGCTACATGCGCAAGAGCGCCATCAAATATAAAATTCCTTATATCATCACCATGGCTGCCGCCCGCGCCGCAGCCAAGGGCATTGCCTATGTCAAGGCCAATCCGAATAACGAGATCCGGTCTCTGCAGGAGCTGCATGCTTCCGTGACGGATAAGTAATCGATTCAAAACACACAAACAGCGTCCCCTCTGCTTTCACGGAAGAGGGGACGCTGCTTTTTATGCCCGCCGGCAGCGCCTTTTTCCGCGCGCTGACTCCGGCAAACTGTTTTCCGCCCGCGGCCATGCAAAAGAACGTTTCCTTTTGGCTGAATTTATGCTATGATATAAGTTACGACAAAAGAAAAGACGCAGCCTTTACCCGGCTGCGCAGACAGGAATTATGCTATGAAAAGTGATTTCGGCCGCGGGGTCCGCACCGGTATTCCCATCTGCCTGGGTTATCTGTCGGTCTCCTTCGGTTTTGGTATTATGGCGGTGCAGAAGGGGCTGAATCCCTGGATCGCCGTCCTTATTTCTCTGACCAACCTGACCTCGGCCGGCCAGGCAGCCGGTGTGGAAGTCATCGCGGCGGCCGGCGGCTATCTGGAGCTGGTGCTGACCCAGGTGCTCATCAATGCCCGCTACAGCCTGATGGGGCTTTCCCTCACGCAGAAGGCCATGAGCTTCCGCCGGGGTGAGCGCATGCTGGTCTCCTATGGCATTACGGATGAGATCTTCGGCGCGGCCTATGGGCAGAAAGGGGAGCTGACGCCGCCCTTTATGTACGGCATGATCCTCATCTCCACCCTCGGCTGGGTCTCCGGAACCTTCCTGGGCGCCTTTTCCGGCGATATTCTGCCGGCGCGTCTTTCGGCCGCTTTGGGCATTCTGCTCTATGGCATGTTCATTGCCATCATCATTCCGCCGATCCGCAGCTCCCGCAGCAATCTGGCAGCCATTCTGATCGCGGCGGCCATCAGCTGCGTGATCTATTACTGCCTGCCGATGATCAGCAGCGGTTTTTCCATTATCATCAGCGCGGTGATCGCCTCGGCCCTGCTGGCGGTTCTGGCCCCGGTCAAAGAGGAAGAAGAGGAGGAGAATGCATGAACACCCGTCTTGTGATCTATCTGGTGCTGATGGCAGGCGTGACCTATCTGATCCGCATGCTGCCTTTCACCTTCTTTACGAAAAAGATCCGTTCCCGCTTCCTGCGCAGCTTCCTTTATTATGTGCCCTATGCGGTGCTGAGCGCCATGACCTTTCCCGCCATCTTCTACAGCACCGGCAATGTGATGACTGCCCTCTGCGGCACGGCGGCAGCGCTGCTGCTGGCCTTCTTCAACTGCTCGCTGACCGTGGTCTCTCTCTGCGCGGCGGCGGTGGTCTTTGTGACCTCCTTCCTGTTTTGAAAGGGCAGGACCCTACCGCAGCCGATCCGTCGGCAGTTCGGAGCCGGCGCTTTTGCTTCCGAAGTGTTCTCAAACCGCTTTTCTGAGCGGCAGAGAGCCGGCAGAAACCGTTTCCCGGCGGGCATATGAGAATCTATACAGTCAAAAGAAAAAGCCTCCCGGCGTTCCTCAAAACGCCGGGAGGCTGTATTTATTTTTGCCGAACGCTTATTTGCGCGCCTGCGCAAGATCGTGGCTGAAGGTGGAGAGGTGTTTCCGCATGCAGGCTTCCGTGCAGAAGCGCTTTTCGTTCATTTCAATTCGAATCAGTTCCATAAAGGGGGTCCGCACCGCGGGAGCCTCATAACGGACGTTTTCCAGAATCTCACCGCCGCACCAGCTGCATTTCATAATTCATGTCCTCCTTAAAAATCACAACTGCAGGCAAGTATAGCGGAGACAGCTCTTCTTGTAAATGTACATTTTCACATACCCTCAATGAAAGATTCGATGGTCAGAACGACAAATGAACACTTGACAAATGAGCATGACTGAAATTTCGGGCTTTGTCACGCGCCGATTTCGGTGCACCGGAATATGCGCATACAAAGAAACGGTGACTTTTCACAAATTTCTGAAAATTAATGGAAAAGTTTAGCCGAATCGCCCTTTTTTTCGTATAAAATGTTGAACCTGATCGTATCAGGTCCGAAAACCGATACTTGCAATTCCGAGGAAAGCATGCGATAATATTCTGAGAAGAGAGGAGGAGAGATTATGACTGAAACATCGATTTACCGTCTTTTTGATTTTCAGAAGTTTGCGCGCAACCCGCGTCTTTCTGCCATGGTGGCAGATACCGAGTCCCGCTACGGCACTGCCCGCCGCGAGATCACGGAAGAAGATGATCTGACCATGGTCAACGCGGCTGCCGGGCTTCCCGATGTTGATCAGAAAGCACGTATTTTACATAAGGGTGGGGAGAAATTACAATGACACAGCTCTTATCACCCGAACGGATCTACACCGAATACAAAGATAAGGTTGCGGGTTATGTCTATAACCACATCAACAACTACAGTGAAGCAGACGACCTTGTCTCCGATATCTTCCTGAAGGTTTATGAAAACTTGGATCGTTTCGATCCCTCCAAGGCCTCTCTCTCCACCTGGATCTATACCATAACCTCCCGCACCGTGACCGATTATTACCGGACCAGCCGTACCTATACCGAGATCCCCTCCGAAAACGGAGAAGAGGGCATTATGCCCGACGCTCTGGTAGATTCCCGCGGTCTGGATGAAGATATGCTGCAGGAAGAGCAGCTCGACAGTCTGGCCGATGCCCTGGAACAGCTGTCGGAGCGCGAGCGCGACCTGATCATCCTTCATTATTATAAGGGCCTTACCTTGAAAGAGGTGGCCGATCGGATGAATATGTCCTATGCCAATGTAAAAATCATCCACAAAAAAGCTCTCGACCGCATGCGCGGCGTGATGGAGCAATAAGCTGTACAACTATACAGAAAGAAAGCACAGGCGCTGCGAAAATGCAGCGCCTGTGCTTTTTGCTTGATCCGATTATTTACGGGAGAACAATCAGCCCTCGGTGTAGTTTGCTGCGGTGGCCTTGTCGAAGATCGCATTCACTTCCGCGTTGGGGGCGGGAGTTGCCAATGTGGCGATCACGGCGGCAATGGCGCCGGCGGCAAAGCCGGGCAGCAGCTCATAGATGCCGGTGGAGCTGAGGCAGTACATCCAGACCAGGTCAACGGCAGCGCCCACCACAACGCCGACGCAGGCGCCGGTATAGTTGAAGCGCTTCCAGAAGAGGCTGAGCAGAACAACGGGGCCGAAGGAGGCGCCGAAGATGCCCCAGGCGTTATCGACCAGGTTCATGATGGCCTGGGCGCCGCGGCCTTCCGAGGTGGCAATGAAGAAAGCGATCACGGCGATGATGATAACGATAATGCGGCCGACCCAGAGCACTTCCTTCTCGGAAGCGTTTTTGCGGAAGATCGGCTGGTAAAGGTCGGAGGTAAAGGAGCTGGAAGCCACCAGCAGCTGGGAGTCGGCAGTGGAGACGGAGGCGGCCATAATGGCAGCCAGCAGGAAGCCTGCGATCACCGGCGGGAAGAACTTGCGGGCCATGGCGATGAAGACGGTCTTCTGCAGGCCGTAGGGCAGCAGTTCATCGGCAATCAGCATGCGGGCGTAATAAGCAACCAGGCAGGCAGCGCCGAGAGAGAGAACGACCCAGATGGAGGCGACCCATGCGGAGGTCTTGATCATGGAAGGCTTTTCAATGGACATGAAGCGGACGATGATGTGGGGCATGCCGAAGTAGCCGAGACCCCAGGCAAGGCCGGAGAGAACATCCTTCCAGGAGGCGTCAAACAGACCGGTGCCGAAGGAATAAACGGTGCCCTCATAGGTGTAATCCACCGCCAGCAGGGAAGTGTCGAGATTCTGCGTTGCGGCAACGATGATGGGAACGGCCAGCAGAGCCAGCAGCATCAGAATGCCCTGGAAGAAGTCGGTCCAGCAGACGGCTTTGAAGCCGCCGAGGAAGGTGTAGCCGATAATGATGATCGCGAAGATCAGCATTGCGGTGTTGGAATTCAGCCCCGGGAAGAGCATGGTGAAAACGGAAGCGCCGGCAACAAACGCGGACGCCACGTAGACCGTGAAGGCAACCAGGAAGATGATGGCGCAGATGACCTGCAGAGTCTTGCGCTTGGAAGCGAAACGGTTGGTGAGATACTGGGGAAGCGTGATGGCGTCGCCGGCCACCTTGCTGAACTTGCGCAGACGTTCCGCGCAGAAGACCCAGTTGGCAATGGTACCGAGCGCAAGCCCGATGCCGATCCAGATCTGACCGAAACCGAAGGCCAGAATGGAACCGGGCAGACCCATCAGCAGCCAGGCGGACATATCGGAAGCCTGAGCCGACATAGCCGTGACCCAGGGGCCCATGCTGCGGCCGCCGAGGAAGTAGTCTTCCTGATTCTTGTTGCTGCCGTTGAAGAAAAACACCAGACCCACAAGAAACAGGATCACAAAATAAGCAATGAAAACAAATGTTTCGGCATTCATACGTGTAAACCCTCTTCTTTATTATTAGTGACTTGCGAATCATACCGCAATTTAAGCTGGAATAAAATATCGACTGTATTCTGATATAAAAACTGAACGATAAAAAGGAATATACAGTAAAAACGCTTGAATTTCAACAAAAAAATAATAGACCGAAATATGAACCGAAAAATATATCGCAAAAAGAACTTCCGAAAAAACGAAAGAGTCCGTCGACTTTACGCCGACGGACTCTTTTTCCGATCTTTGCGGATCAGCTGTTTTCTTTTTTGCAGTAGTAAAGGAAGCTGCGCAGCCGGCTGCGGCCGCTTTCATCCCAGTCGCCATCCAGCGCCAGGGAGAAGAGCGGAGCCTTGCAGAGCGTGCCGATCTCCCGCATATCCATTACCATCTGCGCGTTTTCATAGCGGGGCGTAATATGGAGCACGGCGCTGCAGCTGCTGCCCATATCGAGGATCTTGGCAAAGCGGTAACGGATGCCGCCGCCATCCACGTTCTTCAGGTACAGATCCGCCGTGTGCAGCAGGGTGTCGGCATCGGCGGCAAAGCAGGAGCGTTTCCCCAGCAGCAGGCTCAGCTGCTGCATCCGGTCATGCAGCGTCTCCAGCTGCTTTTTCCAGCGGGAGGCATCCTCCTGATCCTTCCAGAGCAGGTAGAAATACTCCAGCAGAGAGGCGCGGATGACGGTGTCGCCCTCCGCTTCAAGCGCGTCCGGGATGCCGTCGTTCAGGCTGCCGAGCATGATGGGAGTGCCCACCGCGGCCAGACGGCGCCCGCTGACAGGCAGAGCGCCCGACTGACGGGCCAGCGTCTCCAGTTCATCCCACCCGGGCAGCCGGTCCGGGAATTTTTCCTCCCGCTGCGCGGCAGGAAGGGTATAGAGCAGGTCCGCAAGAGCAAAAGCACGGCAGAGCGCTTCGGCTTCCGGCAGATCCGGCAGCGTTTCCAGCATGGGCGCGGTGATGACGGCGTCGTTTTCCCCCAGCGCGTCCAGCTCGGCGCGGATCACGCGGGCATATTGCCCATCGGCTTCGGCGCCGCGCGTATGGGGAACAAGATACTGAGCCGGCGCTCCGGCCGTCCGCAGGTCGGCGCGGATCTGTCCCAGCAGAGCGGGGAAGGGATAATATTCCTTGGCAGAGGTGGCTTCACGGCCGAGAGCCGTCATTTCGCGGGTGCAGGGCGGCAGGCAGCGGACGTTGTAACCCTGCTCCGCGAGGCAGAGAGCGGCCGCCCGGGAATAAAGACCGTAATCGGGCAGGCAGAGTTCCATGTCCTTCCGCGGCAGGGCAGGCAGGGAGATTTTCTTCACCGGTACGTTCTTCAGGTCAAAATCCTTCGGCAGCGGCAGGGCCGGTCGGCTTGCCAGACTGTTGAGGAAGGCCTCAATGCGCGTGATCACGCCCACCGGGGAGAAGTGCTCATCCACCTCGATCTGCAGATAAGGCTTATCGCCCATCTCGGCCTTGAAGAGATGGCTGAGCATGGAGTCCGGTCCGCAGCCGTGATTGGTGAGGTAGACCGCGTAGAGATTGGGATGGTTGGCAATGATCTTGGCGCCGGAAAGAATATGCTGCCCGAAGGGCCAGTAAAGGTTGGGGTGATCGGCGGAAATATCCAGCGAATGGGCCGGCAGGTGCGCAAGGGTAATGACCTTGCAGCCGCGTTTCAGCAGCTGTTCCGGAATGCCCATGTTCAGGATCGGGTCACTGATGCCGTAATTGCGGGTGATGAGGACCGCCACCTTGTCCTCCGGCTTCAGGGAGCTTAAGAGCTGCTGCCCCATTTCTTCCACGGCGGCCTCGTGGCGGCGTACCGCGGCGGCGCCGGCAGTCAGGGCGGCTAGGCAGAGCGGTTTCGGCTTCTTCAGCTGCTCGCAGAGCCCGACCATGGCCATGGCCATGGCCTGTTTGCCGAAATCCAGATCGAAGACCGGGCTGAGCAGCTCAATGCCTTTTTCCCGCAGGTGCATGGCCCGCGCGACGGATTCCGGGGCGGTCTGCATATAAAGGCAGCCGTAATTGTGGGCCACCTTGCTGGTGGCATGCTTCATGGTGTGGATGGTGGGCAGGAAAACATAGTCCACGCCCGCGTCGATCAGCTGCTGCATATGCCCATAGATCAGCTTGACCGGGTAGCAGGTCTCGCCCCGGGCCAGCTGCTGGGAAAGACGGATCGTCTCTTCATCGGTGGGGCGCGTGAGCAGAACATTGTAGCCGAGGGCTTTGAAATAGGCGTTGGCCATGGGGAAGAACTTGTGGATCATCAGCACATAGGGCACGCCGACGGTCTTCTTTTTGGGGTCAAGGCTTCCGTCATAACCATCCAGCAGCAGTTCGCCCGCCCGCCGGTAGAAGCGCAGGTTGCGCTCGGTTTCCGCCGAAAGGGGCGCGCTGTCCGCCAGCCGGGTGTCAAAATCAAAGCCCTTGAAGGCCGAAGGCTGACCCGCCGGCTGCGCCTCGGCCGCCAGCAGAGCCGCGCCGTAGGCGCCGCTGATGGAGAAGCAGGGGCTTACCGTGATCCGGTCGCCGTAATAGGCCCGGAAAGCGGCCACAATGCCGGGGTTATAGGCAACGCCGCCCTGCAGCACGATATGCTGCCCCACCGGCTTGCTGCCGACTACCTTGTGCAGATAGTTTTTAATGATGGAGTAGCAGAGCCCGGCCGCGATATCCGCGGCGCTGACCCCTTCCGCCATGGCGCCGGCAATGGCGGTCTCAATAAAGACGGTGCAGCGTTCTCCCAGGTCGGCCGGCGCTTCGGCGCCGAGCGCCAGAGGACCGAAATCCGCCAGCGGAATGCCCATGCGCTGTGCCTGCTCTTCCACAAAACTGCCGGTACCGGCGGCGCAGATCTTGTTCATCTGAAAATCCGCCACCAGACCGTCCTTCAGCGAAACATATTTGCTGTCCTGTCCGCCGATCTCAAAGACGGTGTCCGCCTGCGGGAAGAAGCAGACGGCTGCCTTTGCCTGCGCCGTGATCTCATCGCGGATCACATCCGCGCCCAGCATGCGGCCCATGCGCTCGCGGCCGGATCCGGTCACGCCGACGGCGTTGAAGCGGATCTCTCCGTATTTTTCCTTCAGCGCGGAAAGACCGCTGCGTACGGCCCGTTCCGGGCTGCCGGCGGTGCGGAGATAAAGGAAGTCTACCAGACTTCCGTCGGCGCCCAGAAGCACCAGGTCGGTGGAGGTGGATCCGATATCCACGCCCAGTGACACGCCGCCGGAGGGGATCACGCCGGTGACGGCGGGATCCTGCAGACGCAGGTCTGCCGGCAGGCGGAGCGGGGGCAGGGTATCCGGCGCGGCGCAGGCGGCGGAGACGGCAAACGCGTCGGCCAGCTGCCGCAGCTCGAAGCTGCCTTCCGCATGCAGGGCGGCCCCCAGAGCCGGAGCAAAACGGCGCTCCTCCGGCAGGATCAGCTCCTCCTCCGTCAGAGCGAACACATCGCGGATGGCCCGGATGGCACCGCTGTTTTCCGTCACGCCGCCGCAGAAGACCACCGGCTTTTTCACCGGCAGCTCACGGACGATCGTGGCCTTGTAATTGCGGATCATGGCATAACAGAGCCCCAGCAGGATATCCGGTGTGGAAACGCCTTCCTGCTGGCGGTGGATGATATCGGTTTTCGCGAAGACCGCGCAGCGGCCGGAAAGCCGGGGAATGCTGCCCGCTTTTTCCACCTGGGCGGAATAATCCTCAATGCGCAGACCGAGACGGTTCATCTGGTCTTCAAAAAAGCTGCCGGTACCGCCGGCACAGTGTTCGTTGACGGCAAAGGAGGGGGCGGAACGGTCCAGGTCCGTGATAAAACGGGCCCCCTGACTGCCGATCTCAATGATGCTGCCGGCCTGCGGCACAAGGCTGCGCACGCCCTCCACAATGGCGGGAATGTCATCCATGCGGGCCAGCCGCGGACATGCGGCGGTCAGAGCGGCAGCGTTGGTGCCGGTAACGGCGACGGCGGCTGTCCGGTATTCCGCGGGCAGACCGCGGAGAAGCTCGGCGGCCGTGCGGCAGATTTTTCCGCAGTGGGGCCGCAGGCGCAGCAGCTGCGTTTTTCCGTCCTTTTTCAGGGCCAGCTTCAGGGTGGAAGCGCCCACATCAATGCCGAGCTGCAGGCCTTCGCTTGTGTTGTTCATGGTTTCGTTCTCCTTAATCCTATCTTGTGTACGGAGCGCGCGGATCAGACGCTCTTTCATTTCGGCCATCTGCGGAGTCCGGATGCTGCGGAGCCCCTCTTCGCGGGGCAGCGTCACCTCCGCGACAATGTGAGACGGGCGTTCGCTGAACACAATGACCCGGTCGGCGATCATCAGCGCTTCCTCCACGTCGTGGGTCACAAAAAGCACCGATACCGGTTCCCGCTGCCAGAGCTCAACCAGCTGCTCCAGCAGTTCGAGCCGCAGCAGATGATCCAGGCTCTTAAAAGGCTCATCCATCAGCAGCAGGTCGCTGCCGTAATAAAAGGCACGGGCAATGCCGCAGCGCTGCCGCATGCCGCCGGAGAGCTGCTCGGGATAATAATCCTCAAAACCGTCCAGATGCACGAGGCGGATCAGCTCCGCGATCCGAGCCGGATCCTCCTTTTCGCGGACGACCCGGATGTTGTCATAAACACTCAGCCAGGGCAGGATCCGGTCTTCCTGAAACACATAGCCGATCCGGCTGCCTTTGGTGTCAATGGTGCCGGTGTAATCGCCGCTGTCGATGCCGGCGATCAGGTTCAGCAGGGTGGATTTGCCGCAGCCGGAGGGACCGACAATGGCAGTGATCTCATGCGCTCCGATGCTCATGCTGATGTGGCTGAGCACAGGCAGGCCTTCAAAATTTTTACTTACGTCAATGATGTCTGCCACGATAGATCCTCCGCAGAATTTTTCCGCATAATTTCGCGAGAATTACGGTGAAGAAGAATATGCCGATCACGATCACGCTCCAGGCAATGACCGTCTCCGGCTCAATGTTCATGCGTGCATTGGTGACCTGACCGCCGATGCCGGTGGTCGTGGTCAGCACCTCGCCCATGACCACGGTCTTGCAGGCGGTGCCCATGCTGATGCGAAGCCCGGAAAAGAAATCCGGCAGCACGGAGGGAATGTAGATATAACGAAGCATTTTCCAACGGGAAAAGCAGAACACATGCCCCATGTCTACCAGCCTGCGGTCAATGGCGTCAATGCCGTCCGAAACGCAGATGGTCATGGTGGGCAGCACCGCCATCACAACGATGAAGATCGCGGGCTTGCCGTTATAGCCGAGCCAGATGATGGCGAGGATCAGCCAGCTGACGGGCGGCACCACTTGAATGATCCCCTGGATCGGTTTCCAGGTCTCACGGAAGGGTTTCCATAAACCACTGAAAAGCCCGGCAAGGCTTCCTGTCAGAACGCCTATGCCGAGCCCTGTCAGCAGTCGCTGAACCGTGACTCCGATCGCCTTCCACATCTTGCGGCTGCCGAGCAGCTCAAGGATCTTCTTTGCTACGGCGGAGATGGGGGGAACGACGAGCGGAGGGAACACACGGCTCAGCACAAACCATCCGAAAAAAACAAGGAATACAGCAAGCAGTTTATATTTATTTGCTGTAATACATGCCTTCATCGGGAATTTTGCCTCCGATCATGGTGGCGTCAAAGTCGTTGAGCAGCTGATAGTAATCATCCAGAACGTCTTTGGCTTCCAGACTGTTTTCATACATCAGTCCCATGTTGGGGATCGCTTTTTCCACAACGGGAGCCTTGAGCTCCAGATATTTGGCGGCCAGCTCAGAGGCCTCTTTCGGGTTTTCGAGCACCCAGTTCAGGCTCTCCTCATAGATGGTCTCAAAAGCGGCAACAAATTCCGGGTTTTCATCGATAAAGGCCTGCGTGGTGCCGAAGCCGGCGTTGGGGATGATGGCGTCTTCGCCCTTGATCTTCTGCCATTCCTCCTCAAAGGAGAAGGCAACGCGGACATCGGGGTTCTGGATCATGGCAGCGGTGCACTGGGGCTCAATGAGGGTGGCGTATTCGGCGGTGCCGTTGGCCAGCAGCTGAGCGACCTCGGCGGTGGTGGTGTAGACGATCTCAACATCCTCACCGATGGTCAGACCGGCCTGCGCGATGAAATACTGGGTGAGCGCGTCGGGAGGGCTGCTCTGCAGGGGAACGTAAACGGTCTTGCCCTTCAGCTGGCTCCAGTCGGTAAAATCGGGATCGGTGGTCATGAAATAGGTGACGCCCCAGGTGTTGCAGTTGGTGAGCACCACATCGAGGCCCTTGTTATAAAGCTTGGCCACTACGGTGAGAGGGAAGGCAAACATGTCGTGGTCGCCGTCCAGCACCATGGCGAGCAGTTTTTCGGGGGCGTCCCAGATATCCAGCACAACGGTGACGTTATCGCCGAGCAGATTTTCTTCCATCATGTGGAGG
>R19__coassemble_338_pt1 | contig 22902 bp, 14 predicted proteins | sample R19__metabat2_high_PE_014 | metagenome-assembled genome bin R19 | reverse complement strand
GGATGATCACAGAGGGTGTGAACCTGCCGGTGCTGATGGAAGGCCGCCTGCCGCAGAATGGGAGCGAATGCGTTGTGGATGCCGATCGTTTCGGCAGCAGTGCCCTGGGCAGTTCCATTCTGATTTCCGATACAAACGACGAAGACGTTTTGGATGTTTTCGCTTATAACAGTTATACCATTGTCGGCCGTGTCCGCTCTCCCCTTTATTTCAGTGCGGATCGCGGCACCACCACGCTGGGCAGCGGTTCTCTTGCCGGCTTTGTGCTTCTGCCGGAGCAGGGATTCTCTGCCGAATATTACACGGAACTCTATATCACGGCTGCAGAGACCGCCGACCCTTATACGGATGCCTATGACGCCATTATCGACCGCATCTCCGACCCTGTAGAGGCTGCCGTAACGGCTTCGGTCGAAGAGCGGTTTGACCGTCTGCTCTCGGATGCGCAGGCAGAAATCTCAGACGCCCGCAAAACACTGAATGAAGAAAAAGCAGACGCCGAAGCCGAACTTGCGGACGCGAAACAGCAGTTGGACGATGCCCTGCGGGAATTGACCGATGGCGAAAGCCAGCTGGCCGACGCCGCCGAGACTATTATTGACGGACGCGAGGAAATAAAAAAGGGCAGAGAAACGCTGACAGCCGCCAAAGCCCAGCTTGACAGCGCGGCTGCCGGATTTTCCTCTTGGGAAGAGGCCCTGGATGCCGGGCGTGCGCAGGTCAATGCAGGTCAGGAGGAACTGGATGCGCAGAAAAAGGCGGTATCGGCGCAGTTCGGTCAGGCGGAAGCCGAGCTCAACAACAGCGAGGCCGCCTACGCTGCGGCGCAGGTCCGGTATGAAGCGCAGGCAGCCGCATACGAAGAAGCGCTCTCGCAATTAGAGGGTGACGAGGCAGACGCCTATGCCGCCGAAAACGGTCCCGCGCTGGAAGCCGCCGCTGCAGAACTGAATGCGTTCCGCTCTCAACTGGACGCGGGATGGGCGTCTCTGGAAGAACAGCGCAGCGCCGCAATGGCCGCCTTTGAGGAACCGCAGGCACAGCTGGATACCGCCTCCGCTCAGCTGGACAGTCTGGAAGCCGGAATTGCCGCTTATTACAGCGGCAAAGCCCAGCTGGACGCTGCCGACAATGAACTTTACTGGGGCTACGCGACTTACCTGGAAAACGTACACAAGCTGGAGGACGGTCGAAAAGAATACGAAGACGGTCTGCGGGAATATGAAGACGGTGCGCAGGAGTTGAACGATAAGGTCCGGGATGCCGAACAGGAAATTGCCGATGCCGAACAGGAGCTGGCAGATACGAAGGCGCCGGTGCTTTATGTACTCGACCGCAGCTCCAATTCCGGCTACCTTACCTTTGAAGCGGACTCCAAAATCGTAGAGAATGTTGCCAAGGTCTTTCCTGTATTCTTCTTTCTGATTGCCGCGCTGGTCTGCTCCACCACTATGACCCGCATGATCGACGATGATCGTACGCAGATCGGCACCATGCGCGCACTCGGCTACAGCCGCGGAACAATTCTCGGAAAATATCTGATCTATTCCGGCAGTGCCGCGCTTCTGGGTTCTGTCATCGGCTTTTTTGTCTGCGGCTGGCTTTTCCCGAAGGTGATCTGGACTGCCTACCAGATGTTATATAAAATTGACGGCTTTGTTTTGATTTATAATCTGCCGCTCTTCTTCCTTCTTCTGGCCGCCGCCCTTCTTTGTTCCTCCGGCAGTACCTGGCTTGCCTGCCGCATGACGATGCGCAGCAGTCCGGCGGAGCTGATTCGTCCGAAGGCGCCGCCGGCCGGCAAGCGTATTTTCCTCGAGCGCATCGGCTTTTTCTGGCAAAGGCTGAAATTTCTGCGAAAAGTCTCCTTGCGAAACATCTTTCGTTATAAGAAACGTATGATCATGATGATTCTCGGCATTGCTGGCTGCACCGCGCTGATCGTTACTGCCATGGGGATCCACGACAGCGTTGCCGATATCTGCGAGTATCAGTATGGCGACATCATGAAATATGATCTGGAAATCACCTGCGCCGATCCGGTAACGGATGACGACCGACAAATTCTGCGGCAGGATCTCGGCAGTATCACCGACGTTGACTGTCTGGTTCTTCGCACTTCGGGTGATGTGATCGGCAGTGAAGCCACGAAATCCGCCTATCTGATTGCGAGTGATGATGCTTCCATTACAGAGATCATCGATCTTCATTTAAACGGTCGTGCAACTGCTTTCCCCGGCTTGGGTCAGGTGGTACTGACCGAAAAACTGATGTCACAGACCGGGCTTTCCGTTGGTGACACGGTCGAAATTTCGATCTCCGACACGGAGCGTGCAAGCTTCCGCATCAGCGGCAGCGCGGAAAATTATGTTTACAGTTATATTTATATGACCGGCGAGACCTATTCGCAGGCCTTTGGAAAAGACTATGAGCCGGAAACGCTTTTTCTTCGTCTGAATCCGGATGCGGATGCGCATGAAGCCGCCGTTCAGGCCGCGGCTTGTGCCCCGGTCCTTTCCGTTACGGTCGTTAAAGATTTCAAGCAGACCGTGGATAACATGATGCAGAGCCTGAACTACGTGGTAGCTCTGGTTCTTGCCTGCGCCGCCGGACTGGCCTTTATCGTTCTCTTCAACCTGGGCAACATCAACATTTCCGAGCGTGTGCGTGAAATCGCCACACTGAAAGTGCTGGGATTTCATTCCCGTGAAACAGGGGCCTATGTGTTCCGTGAAAATCTGCTGCTTTCCGTTATGGGTATGATTCCCGGGCTCCCGCTCGGCAAGCTGCTGCACAGCTTTGTTATCTCACAGATCAAAGTGGATATGGTCTCTTTTAAGCCGGTCGTAACAAAGGCAAGCTATCTCATTGCATTGGCCCTGGTCCTGCTTTTCACCTGGCTGACCGACCTTCTGCTGCGCGGCAAGATTCGCAGGATCAACATGGCGGAATCCTTGAAATCGGTGGAATAATTAAAAACCGGATCGGACTCATAAAGAATCCGATCCGGTTTCTGATTTTGATCGTTATAGGACCTCTTCGACCTGAAACTGAGGGGTGGCCTTACCGCGATAATAGTTATAACCCAGGCGTCCCACAAGGCTCACCGTACTGCCGCGGGAAAGCTGTCCGGCGAAGTCCTCATCCGCCATGCCGAAGCCTATGGCTTCCAGCCCGTCCACGTTCAGTTTCACATGTTTGCCGCCCAGCATGCGGATGTCGTTCACAGTCACATCACGCAGCAGGAAGACCGGGTCCGTATTGCCCTGGCCGAACGGCGCAAGTTCGGTCTCCAGCACATGCAGCACATGATTCACATCCGAAACCGAAAGTTCAAGATCGTACTCGATCGCGTTCTCTTTCTCTTTCCGGAAACCGCCGCAGACTGCCTGCAGGCGCTCGCGGCATGCCGCAATGTTTTCCTTGCGGAGAGAAAGCCCGGCAGCACCGGAATGTCCGCCGTAGGTCACCAGAAGATCCGCTACCGAATCGAGCATCTCGCGAATGTTGCAGCCGTCGGGGCTGCGGCAGGAACCGTGCCGGATCTCATCTTCCGCATTGCCGGTAAGCACAATAACCGGTACGCCATATTCTTCACAGAGTTTACCCGCAAGGATTCCGGCAATGCCGTGCGGCGCTCCGTCCGCCTCCACCAACATAGGGCTGTCATTCTCCATGCCGAGTGCGATAATGGCTGCCTTTGCCTTGTCATATTCGGCGTTGGAGATCGTTTTGCGGTCGAAATTAAACTTTTTCAGTGCGGAAGCATAGCGCTCGGCCCGCATTGCGTCATCGGTCAGAAGGCACATAAGGGAGATCTTTGCGCCGTCTCCCCCTTCTTTTACAAATTTAAAGCCGCCGTCTCCCTCATGCTCGGAAAGTCTTGAGGGCGCATTGATTCCCGGTGCCAGTTTAAAGCTGACATTTTCGCCGGTCAGAAGCATCCACGGTTTTGCGTTTGTCGGCAGTTTGGGCTCAAAGCTGAGGCTGCACTGCTCCAGTAAAGTCTTTGTACCCGCTGTCACTCTGCCGCTCACCATGGCTGTGAATCCGCGTCGGCAGATCGTACGGTTATCCGCCACAAGATCCATCACATCGGCTACCGTTGCCATTGCGGCGAAAGCGTACAGTTTATCCAGGAAAAGCTCATCCGTATCTCCCGCATTTTTCAGCAGCTGCTCGGCAAGCTTCAATGCGATGCCGGCGCCGCAGTAGCCGGCGAAATCGTAGCCCGGCTGCCCGAGAATTTCTTCCACATGGGGATCAATCAGGCAGTCTGCCTCCGGCAGGAGAAGCCCTTCCCCATCTGTCTGCGGCAGATGGTGGTCGGTAATCAGGAGGGTGAGCCCTTTTTCTTTGGCCGCTTTGGCGGCTTCCAGCGCGGTAATGCCGTTATCCACGGTAATGACCAGCCCGGATTCGATTTCATCCACCATGATCGTGTTCATGCCATAGCCTTCCGCAAAGCGCAGAGGCAGGCGGATTCTGGCTTTTGTGCCAAGCCGCAGCAAGGTCAGATAAATGATGGAAGAGGCGCAGACGCCGTCGCAGTCATAGTCACCGATGATTGTGACACTGCTGCCGTTTTTCATGGCGTTTTCAATGAGTTCAAGAGAGTTTTTAAAGTCAAATGCCGCGGGACTGTCATCCCAGTGACCGCGTTCCTGCGCAAGTTCTTCGATTGTCTGTGCAGTTCCTCTCTTTTTCAGCTCCGTTTTCTTTTCGTTCATGCAATCGTAATTTCCTTATTCATTTTTATCTTTTTCATTATTATAGCATGATTCCGCAGAAATGGGAACAAAAAACGGACTTCAGAGAAGTCCGTTTTTTACTGAAAAATTATAATTTTTGAAGCTCCAGTACCCGGCTCGGATCGGCCGCCGTACCGGCAAAATAAATGCCGCGATCCATCGGTTCCATGGCAGTCAGCTCCTCTTCCGTAAGTTCAAAATCAAAGAGGTCGATATTCTGCCGGATCCGGTCCTCATGCACCGATTTGGGAATGATGCTGACGCCTTTCTGCACCAGGAACTTCAGCGCGATCTGTGCCGGTGTTTTTCCGTACTTTTCCGCCGCCGCTTTTACGGCAGGCGCTTCAAACATTTCGGGTCCTCTGCCGCGGCCCAGCGGCATAAAAGCCTGACAGGCGACATTGTAATGCCGCAGCCATTCCCGGTCCTGCCTGCGCTGATTGAACAAATGGACCTCGATCTGGTCGACTGCCGGGCAGACTTCGTTGAAGAGGATGAAATCGGTCAGGCGTGCCGCATCGAAATTGGAAACGCCGATGGCCCGGATCACGCCTGCGTGATAAAGTTTTTCCAGATCACGCCATGCCGCGTAAGTATCGCCCATCGGCCAATGGAGCAATACGAGGTCGAGATAATCAGTCCCCAGGGCCTTCATGGATTCTTCCACGCTGTGCGCGGTAGTTCCCTCTCCGAAGCAGCGGAAATCAACCTTTGTGGTCAGGAAAAGTTCCTTCCGATCCATTCCGCTGCGGCGGATGCCTTCCCCCACTTCTGCCTCATTGCGGTAGATCTGGGCGGTGTCCAGCATCCGATAGCCGCTGCGGATGGCGCAGGCCACACTGTCCGCGCAGGCATCCGCGGAGCGGAAGGTTCCGAAACCGATCAGCGGCATTTCCACGCCGTTATTCAACCGAATCTTTTCCATGGGCGGTTCCCCCTCTTTTTTACTTACTCAAACTGCTCTGCTACGATCTTCAGATTGCTGCGAATGGGCAGATGCTGCGGACAGATCTTTTCGCACTTACCGCAGCGGATACAGTCACTTGCCTTGCCGAAATTGGCGGTCAGACGTTCATAATACTCTTTCTGCGGCGTGAAGCCCTTGCCCGCATATTCCTGCTTTTCCGCATTATAAAGCGAGAAATAACGGGGAATGGGGATATTTTTCGGGCAGCCGTCCACACAGTAAGAGCATCCGGTGCAGGGAATGGCGATGTTGGCATTGATCAACGCTGCCGCTTTTCGAACCAACACCTCCTCCTCTTCGTTCAGAGGACAGAATTCTTTCATATAACCGGTGTTATCGAGCATCATATCCATGCTGCCCATACCGGAGAGCACCATTTTTACATTGGGCCGGCTGGCGGCAAAACGGATTGCCCAGGATGGGATGGAACGCTCCGGCGCATAATTTTTGAAGAGCTGTTCCACGGAAGCGGGAACATTTGCCAGCGTACCGCCCTTGACCGGTTCCATCACGACGACCGGCTTGTTATGCTTTACGCAGACATCATAGCACTTGCCGGACTGAATGGCAGGACTGTCCCAGTCAAGGTAGTTCAGCTGCAGCTGCACAAATTCGATCTCCGGATGCTCGGTCAGAACCCGATCCAGCAGCTGTGCGCCGTCATGGTAGGAAAAGCCGATATGCTTTACAAGCCCGGCCTCTTTTTTCTTCACCAGCCACTCAAAGCTGCCCATTTCGGTATATTTTTTATAATGGTCTTCCCCGATATCGTGAAGAAGGTAATAATCGAAATAGGTCACACCGGTTTTTCTCAGCTGCTCATTGAAAATTTTATCCATACCGTCAGGCGTATGGAAGAAGCCGCCGTGCAGTTTGCTCGCCAGCGTAAACGCATTGCGCGGGTAACGGTCCACCAGCGCTTCTTTCGCCGCGCATTCGCTCTGAAAACCGCAGTACATCCATGCCGTGTCAAAATACGTAAAGCCCTGCTCGATAAAACAATCCACCATCTCTTTTGTTTTCTCAAGATCGATGGACGCATCGTTATTCGGATCGGTAAGGGGAAGCCGCATCAAGCCGAAGCCGAGCTTTTTCCCGGATTCATTAAAAATTTCCGCCATAATTTCTCTCCTAAAAAAGGTTTCCTGCCTCAGCGGCAGATTAATCTATTCTACCTATATTCCTTCGGATTTGCAAGTTTTCTCTTTCATCGGGCCGATTTTGCAAAAAAATGGGGTCTGCCGGAAAGCAGACCCCGCGCGGGATAAGATGAAAGGAAAGATAGGAATCGAAGGAATTATTCTTCGCCGAAGGCAACCTTGATTGCCTTGATCGCGAAGGTCATGTTGCGGCCCATGGCAATGCCCGGCATGACGCAGGGATAGTTGTTATAGAAGAAGCCGCCGGCGTTATCGCCGCAGACATAGAGGTTCTCGATAATGCCCTTGTCGGCGCTCTTGACCTGAGCCTTATCATTGCAGAGAATGCCCTGCTCGGTGGTCAGGATGCAGGCACCGGTCCAGAATCCATAGAAGGGAGCCTTGCGGATCTCGCTCATACGGTAAGCAGGCTTACCGAACTGGCTGTCTTCGCCGGCATCATACATGGCGTTGTAGTTTTCAACGGTAGCAAGGAAGGTCTCCTTGGATTCGCCGGAGAAGCCAAGCTTATCGGCCAGTTCCTCGATTGTATCGGCAATGAAGGCTTCGCCGTTTTCGGCTTCCTTTGCCAGTGCGTCCAGCTGACCCTGCGGGTTGCTGCGAGTACCGGCGGAGCAGCCCAGAGTGTGGAAGCGCTGCACGTCATCCGGCATACCTGCGTCAAAGATGACTGCGTAAACGCCGCCCGGCTGACCGTATGCTGCATAGCTCATCTGGTCATAGGTGCCGGCTTCGTTGGTGAAACGTTCGCCGCGGCGGTTGACCTTCAGGAAGGGCTGGGTGCTGACGTTGAACTGGCCATAGGTTGCGGGGAAATACTTATCGCCCAGAGAGGAGACTGCATAACCCGCGTTGACGCCCGGAGCCACGATGCCGCGGTCGAAGAGCATCGGAGCGGACTCCTGCTGCATATCGGCGCCGATCCATTTCGCTGCCTTGATGCCGTCGCCGGTGTCAAGAGGCCAGCCGTTGTTGTAGGTAGTGACGGCAGTGCCCATCGGGTCGAGCTGTTCCATCATGTCGGGGTTGTGAGGATAGCCGCCGCAGGCAAGCAGAACGCCCTTTGCCGCATTGATGCGGATGTATTTGCCGGAATCGGTGTTCTGCGCAATAACGCCGGTCACCTTGCCGTCCGCATCCTGTTCGATCTTGACCATCGGGGTGCTCCAATCGATGTCAACGCCGCCCTTTTCCTTGACGATCTGGACGAACATATCGAGACGGTCACCGCCGCCAAAGCCCCAGAAGTGCTCGCAGACCGGGAAGAAGAGACCGGTGGGATCTTCTTCGGGCCAGTGTGCCTCATCGCCAACGGTAACGGAGCACTGCAGGTCGGGATAATACTCCGCATAGCAGTCGGAAATGAACTGATGCATTGCCGCGGATTCGTTATACCAGACATTGAAGAGGCTCAGATCGCACTTGCCGGAAGAATATTTTTTCAGTTCGCGAAGCAGAGCGCCGCGATCACAATATCCGCCTTCGGCAACGATCTGGTCGGTGTTGATTGCGCCGTACCAGCCGCGGACACGCGCATGGGTCGTGCCCTTCTCAATGACGCGGAAGTTATAGCCTTTGGTAGCGGCATAGGCTGCTGCGGCAAGGCCGCCGTTGCCTGCGCCGACGATCAGAAAATCGGTATCCCAGGTTTCGGAAATATCACTCTCGGCGATTTCGGGTGCTTCGCCCAGCCAGTCTGCTTTCGGTGCTTCGCTGCCTTCGGTCGTGATGACTTCCACGGGAATTTCGCCCTTGGCCTGAAGAATGCACTTGTTGGCGGCTTCCATGACGGCCTTGGAAGTAAAGGTTGCGCCGGAGACGATGTCGATCTCCGCGCTCTGGGCGGTCATAAGAGCTTCCTTCAGCTGTTCACCGGCTGCCTGACCGACGGATGCGGTCTCACCTTCCAGATTCAGGACTACATCGGTAATAGCACTGTCACTGAAGGTCATGGTGACCATAACGGTGCCGATGCCGTCGGCAGTTGCGGAATAGGTGCCCGGGGTATAGATACCGTCAGCGGCTGCTTTCGGAGCGCCTGCGACGCCGAGGATGCCCATGCCGGCCGCGCTGACCGCGCCGGCAGCCATGCCTTTCAGGAACTGTCTGCGGGAAAGATTGCTCATAATTGTTTCCTCCTGTTTATATTTATTGTGCCTGAAGTTTGTGATATAATTACCATGTTGTAGGATAAGGCTGAGTGTTGGACACGAGTCAAGCATTTTCTGCCTGTTTATTTTCATCTTTTTGCCGGGTCGACTGCTGCGCTTTCTGTCGATTTCCGGCCATGCCGTTTGTGATGGGAGGACATATGTCCGCAAAAGAAAACGAAAGTAACTCCATGAAACTCTATCGAATCGGTGACTACGCAAAATACATGGGTGTAACACCCGACTTTTTAAAGCACTATGAGCAATTCCGCCTGATTCATGCAATTACCGGGGAAAACGGGTACCGCTACTATCCCTTCAGCGAATCCTTCAAGATATTTGAATGCATGAAGCTGAAAAATCACGGCTTCACCATCAAGGAAATGGATCGTCTGCTCAGTGACTGCAGCGAGTCCGAGGTCCTTGCGTCTCTTGCCGATAAAGCCGACGCGCTGGAAGAAGAACTGCGCTTTCAGCAGGAGCTGCTTTCCGAATATCGTAAATTTGATGCCTTCATGCGTAAAATGAACGGAAAAAGCAGTGACTGGTGGATTGGCACAGCCGAACCTATGTTCTTTCTGCCTCACACAAAGTGGCGTCAGTTTCTGGATGATGAACGGGTTTACGCGCTTTTGGATGATTGGGTCCACTGGATGCCGATCGTGCGCTCCGCGATGATGCTGCCGCAGGATTCCCTGCGCAGGTCCGATTTTCGCGCAGACTGTGTCTGGGGGCTTGTAATGCCGCAGTCACTTGCCGAAAAACATAACCTTCCTCTCAATGATGTTGTGATCCGACTGCCGGAGCGCAAAGCCTTCTACTACCATTACTGCGAACACAGACGCGATACCGATGCATCCTCTCTCCCGCTTAATGACATGCTGAAGACTTTGGATTCCCTTTCTCTCTCCCCTGCAGGTCCCGTCCTCGATATCATGTTCATGAGCACTCATATCAATGACATACCTGCCCATAACGGCCGTCTGATTGTTCCGCTGGAATAAAGCCGCGGGTCTTCCCGTTCTTCTTATTTTTGAAAATCGATCAAAAAAATACCATTGCCGGATTTTACGGCAATGGTATTTTTGATTTCTGCTTTATTTCTGCGGAACGCAGCGGGCAACGCCGTCGCGGATAGCCGCCTCGGAAACCGCCTTCGCGACCGCCTCTTTCACGCGCGGGTCAAAGGCCTGCGGCAGAATGTAATCCGCGTTCAGTTCCTCATCGCTCACAAGACCGGCAATGGCATAGGCCGCTGCGATCTTCATGTTCTCGGTAATGTCGGAAGCGCGTACATCCAGCGCACCGCGGAAAATTCCCGGGAAGCAGAGCACATTATTGACCTGGTTGGGATAATCACTGCGTCCGGTGGAAATGACCGCCGCTCCGGTTGCCTTCGCCTCTTCCGGGAAGATCTCCGGCGTCGGGTTGGCACAGGCAAAGATGATGGCGTCCTTTGCCATGCTACGGACCATATCCTGCGTCAGCAGACCGGGAGCGGAAACGCCGATAAAGACATCCGCGCCGCGGATCACTTCCGCCAAAGTTCCCTTTTCTTTATTTCGGTTTGTAATGGCAGCCATTTCCCGCTTGATGGGATTGAGACCTTCACGGCCTTCATAAATGGCGCCGGTGCGGTCCGTCATGATCACGTTCTTCAGTCCCATGCTGCACAGCAGCTTAATGATGGCAATGCCTGCCGCGCCCGCGCCGCTGGTGACGACCTTCACATCACGGATATCCTTGCCGACTACCTTGAGCGCGTTGAGCAGGCCGGCCAGGACAATGCAGGCGGTACCATGCTGGTCATCATGGAAAACGGGAATATCGCAGATGGCTTTAAGCTTTTTCTCGATCTCGAAGCAGCGGGGCGCGCTGATATCTTCCAGGTTGATGCCGCCGAAGCTGCCGGCCAGCAGAGCTACCGCATCCACGAAGCGATCCGGTTCCTTGGTGCGCAGGCAGAGCGGAATGGCATCCACATCGCCGAAGGCTTTAAAGAGCACGCATTTGCCTTCCATAACCGGCATACCGGCTTCGGGACCGATATCGCCGAGACCAAGCACCGCCGTGCCGTCGGTAATAACGGCAACCGTGTTCCAGCGGCGGGTCAGCTCATAGCTCTTATTTATGTCCTTCTGAATTTCAAGGCAGGGCTGCGCAACACCGGGGGTATAAGCCAGGGAAAGCGCCTCGCGATTATCGACGGCGGCGCGTGCGGTCACCTCGATCTTGCCGCGCAGCTGATAATGTAATTTCAGTGATTCTGCTGCGTAATCCATATTAAATTCCTCCCAATCCTCATTGGTTTATAATAATTAAATGTTCTCTTTCGATATTGTCAAATTTTCGACATGTTGTATTATAACACCGTTGTTTGTAAATGTATAGTAGAAAAATTAACAATTTGCATTGTGCGCAAATTGTATTTTTTCTTTGTATTTATTTCTGTTTTTTTCTCCTGCCGCATGTTATAATAATTTTTAATTGGGTGTTTTCATCCTAATTCCGTTCAGGAGGTCTTTTTATGGAAAATCGTCCAAAAGGGAACGCGTCGGCGCTGCTGCCGATTCCCGTATTTGTGATCCTCTATCTTGGCATCGGCATTCTTTTTGAGTACATCATGAAAATTGAAATGGGCTTCTACAATATTCCGATCGTAGTTGTCTTTTTAATCGCGCTTTTTGTTGCGATCCTTCAGGCGAAAGAAATGAGCTTTGACGAAAAGCTCGAGCTTATGGGCCGTGGAATCGGTGACAAAAACATTGTTATCATGCTGCTCATTTTCCTGGAAGCCGGTATTTTTGTCGGTGTTGTCGGCCGCGGAAGCGCCCAGAGCGTGGCTTACTTCCTGCTCTCCGTCATTCCTCCGCAATTCGCCGTCGCGGTAATGTTTATCGTTGCCTGCCTTGTCTCCATCTCCATGGGCACCTCTGTCGGCACCATTACGCTGATTGTTCCCATCGGTGCCGCGCTTGCTCAGACCGGCGGTTTCTCCGCCACGCTGTGTGTTGCTTCCATCGTCGGCGGTGCCATGTTCGGTGACAACCTCTCCTTTATCTCCGACACCACCATCGCTGCCTGCAACGGTCAGGGCTGCCAGATGAAAGATAAGTTCCGCCAGAATTTTCTGATTGCTCTGCCCGCCGCCGTGCTGACGCTGGTTCTGATTCTTGTGATCTCGCTTTCTTCCCCGATTGCCGCCTTTGAGGTACCGGAATATGACCTGATCCGCATCATACCCTATATCATTGTCTTTGTCGGCGGTGTGATCGGCATCAATGTGCTTGTTGTTCTTATGCTCGGCATTGTTTCCGGCTCCGTCATCATGCTTGCTACCGGTTCTCTCGGCTTTTCCGAACTGGTTGCCGGTATGGGCAGCGGTGCCAGCGGCATGTTTGAAACCTCCATGGTCGCCATTCTGGTAGCTGCCATCTGCGCGCTGATTCGTGCCAGAGGCGGTTTTGACGCCCTGCTGAACTGGCTTTACAAAGTCTTCCGCGGCAACCGGGGCGGCCAGCTCGGCATGGGTCTGCTGGTCGTTCTGCTTGATATTGCCACGGCCAACAACACAGTCGCCATTGTTATGGCCAACCCCATTGCGCTTGAAATGTCCAAAACCTACGGAATTTCCAACAAGCGTGCCGCTTCTCTGCTCGACACCTTCTCCTGCGTGGCGCAGGGCATCATCCCTTACGGCGCTCAGATGCTGGTGGCAATCTCCGCCGCGGCTTCCGTGGGGGTCAATCTTTCCGCGCTGGATATCATCCCGCAGCTGTATTATCCTTACCTGCTGCTGGTCAGCTCTCTTGTCTTCATCTTCCTCGGTAAGAAAAAATAATCGTTTCGATTCTTCTGTCTGCGCAAAGCGCCGGGTCATCTTCTGACCCGGCGCTTTTTTTACGCTTGCCGCAAAATGAATCCGCGGGAATTTCAGATTGCTCTTGCCATGGTTGCGAATAAATGTCCGTCTTCTTCCGAAACCTCGCCGGTTTCCGAGAAGCCCTGACTTTTCCAGAACTGCAGCGCTTCCGCGTTTTCCCGCATCACCTTCAGAGACAGGTAATCATAGCCCTGCGCCTTCATAGCCGCGCGGATATCCGCGATCAGCTGTGAGCCGATTCCGCTCCCCTGCCGCTCCGCGTCCACCATAAACCAGCCGATAAAGGCATCGTCCGCTTCCGGATAGCCCGTGATCAGATCCAGCAAAGCGGTCAGCCGGTCTTCCGTGTCATAGAAACCGACAAAGTGTTTATGCGCGGTGTCGGTTCCCGTCGGCACTTCACTGATCACCGCCGTCAACTGCTGCATGGACGGTTTTTTGTGCAGGTAGCGATAATAGCGGCGGTTTGCCCGGCAGAAATTATATACCTCGGCAATATCCGCCTCGGAGATGCGCCGGGTCGTCAGTTCGCTGGAAAGGCAGCTGAGATTGAAGTCATCCGTCTTTGTGCCGGTCTCATAGGTAATTGCCGTGCGGAACTGTGTCTCATACAGTTCGTGATAAACGCCGCCCAATGCCAGCAGCTGCTCATGGGTTCCCTGTTCCGCGATCACGCCGCCCGCTACGACCAGGATGCGGTCGGCCTTTAAAATTGTGGAAAGGCGGTGAGCGATCACAATGCTGGTGCGCCCGACCATCATGGTCTCCAGTGCCTCTTGGATCGCATTTTCGGAAATGGAGTCCAGTGCCGAGGTCGCCTCATCCAATATCAGGATCTTCGGGTCTTTGAGAATCACGCGGGCAATAGAGATGCGCTGCTTTTCGCCGCCCGAGAGTTTCAGTCCGCGGTTGCCCACTTCGGTAAGATAGCCCTTGGGCTGACGGCTGATGAAATCGTGAATGCTTGCCTTGCGGCAGGCTTCTTCGATTTCTTCCATCGTTGCGTCTTCCTTCGCATAGCGCAGGTTATCCAGAATTGTTCCGTTGAAAAGATAGGTTTCCTGCGTAACCACGCCGATCTGGCTGCGCAGCCAGGTCAGATCCATATCTTTTACATCTACCCCCGCAATCTTTACACTCCCGCCCAACGCGTCATACAGGCGCGGTATCATATTGACCACGGTGGATTTTCCGGAACCGGACGGACCGACGATCGCGTACATACTGCCGCCCGGGACCGTAAAGCTGACATCCGTCAGAAGCGGCTTATCTTCACTATAAGAAAACTCCACGTGCTCATAAACAATATCCTGCCGGGTCAGGTCCGGTGTCAGCCCATGCTCCGGACTGCGGATCGTAATGGGACGGTCAAGATAATCAAAAATTCGGGTAAACAGGGCCAGTGACCGGGTAAAATCCACACTCACATTCAGCAGAGATTCTACCGGACGGTAAAGTCGATTAATAAGAGCCACGGTCGCCGTGATCGTGCCGACGCTGAGCATGGGGTCGATCCCGCGGATCAGGAGCCAGCCGCCCGCAAGATAGATCAGCAGCGGTCCTACCTGGGTAAACATTCCCATAAAGACAAAGAACCATTTGCCGCTGCGTGCTTCCTTCAGAGAAAGCTGTGTTACTTCTTCGTTCACCCGGACAAAGTTTTCATATTCCTTCTTTTCGCGGGTAAAAAGCTTGACCAGCATGGAACCGCTGACGCTGAGCGTCTCATTGATGACCTGGTTCATTTCATCGCTCTTTGCCTGGCTCTCCGTCAGGAGCTGAAAGCGTTTATTGCCGACCACGCGGCTCGGTAAAATGAGCAGCGGAATCACCAGAATGCCTACCAATGCAAGCTTCCAGCTCATGGTAAGTAATGCGACCAGCGTCGTGACCACGGTGGCAACATTGCTGACAACGCTGGTCAGCGTGCCGCTGATCACTGTGCTGACACCGCTGATATCCGTGTTCATGCGCGTGATGATGTCACCCTGCTTTTCGCTCGTAAAAAACGCATGCGGCATCTGCTGCAGATGGTCATACATCTGGTTTTTCATATCGAATATGATGCGCTGTGAGATCCAGGAGTTGATATAGCTCTCCAGCACACCTACGACCTGACTGACCGCCACGGCGGCAAAGGCCGCCAGACACAGCCGGATCAGCTGGGCCATATTCCGATCCACCAGAGCTTTATCCACGATCTTACCGGTGATGATAGACGGCAGCAGACCAATGGCGGCCGACAGCAGGATCGTCACGAAAACAAGCGCAAACTGCAGTCGGTAGGGCTTTAAATAGCTGAGAATACGCAGAAGAAGTTCCTTTGTCACCTTGGGCATGTTGGCTTTTTCTTCCGCAGTCAGATGGCCCCGCGGTCCGAGGCCCGGTCCTCCTTGAGGCATAGAGCACCTCCTGATATCAATCTTTTTTCTGAAAGAACGCAAAAGCGCTTCTTCGGATCGATCCGAAGAAGCGCCGGAGTATCGGAAAAATTATTTACGAAGTTCCGTTACGTAGGCTGCCAGTTCGGGATCTTTGCAGTTGGCAAAGAAAAGTTCGCCGAATTTTTTGCCTGCGACCGCACCCTTTACAAGCTCCTGATCCAGATCTTTCAGGATGTCGATGAGAGGACGGAAGGCCGCCGTGCGGACACCGTCCAGGATCTTTTTATTGCTCATTTCGGCCGCGCGGCGATCCGCGGGATAGCCCTGTCCGTGACCGAAGCCGAAGAGCTTTTCAAAGGTGTATTCCAGATTCAGCTCGCCGCCCCAGCCATAGCCTTTGGCAAAAGGCATGGAAACCGCGTTGCCGTCGTTGACATGCGCAAAGGTATAGCCGTCAACAGGGTCTTCCACATGACCGCAGATCACGCCGGGGAAGCTGTTGAGGGCCAGCATGGCACCTTCACCGGTACCACAGCCTGTAATTACGTAATCGGCTGCGCCGCTGTTGAGCAGGATGGCCGCAAGAATGCCGTTCTGCACATAGGTCAGATAAATATCGTCTTCCAGGCCGCACATGCCGTAGTTATCTACCACATGACCCATCGGCTCAACGACCTTTTTCAGTTGGGCGCAGATGATATCGTTTTTGGGAGCCTGGCTGTTTTCATTGATCAATGCGATTCTCATGATTCAAATCTCCTTTATTTTTTCGGCGCGCCGCAAAGCTTTGCGGTGCGGAATAATTGACTCTTTTATTTTTATTCGCCCGGATTGTGGGAAATAACCTTGCCCATGTTCCAAAGACGTGCCGCAATCTCCGCGGCCGGACGCCGCTCTTCTTCCGTCTGGAATTCGGCTTCCGCCGTATGGCAGCCGCAGTCCATGCAGGTAACGTACCAGGCCCAGCCGTTTTCTTCTTCCAAAAGCGCCGCTCCGCCGCAGTTGGGACAGATATCCAGTTCAATTTCGTCGTAAATATCCATAGGAATGCTCCGTTTCCGATCTTTTAGGATGAAAATAATTATAGCGCCCCGCAGAAAAAAAGGCAATATGCGGAACGATCCGGCGCCGCAATTCTTTTCCGTTTTCAGTGCAGAGCGCCGTCCCGGACCCAATGCGCCTCTCCGCAGACTTCAAGGCAGCCATCTCTGTCAACGACATAGCTTCCGTCGGGCAAGGCGAGGAACTCCCTGCCCGCGCTGTCGGGAAAAATAATATCTTCATAAAGGCGCATCCCGTCGATTACATCTTCGCGCACGATCTGATAATGGGGCAGAATATTCACTGAGGTAAGCCCCAAGCCTTTCAGCCAATGACCGAACCCCGGATCTGCCGCTTCTCCGGGCAGTTCCGGCGGGCAGTATACCTCATCCGCGCAGTTCATGGTTCCCGCGCTGATGCCGATAATGACCCCGTCAAAATTCCGCAGCTTCTCTCTCAATTTCAGCTGCTGAAAGAAGGCGTTCTGCGTCGGCACATGCCCTCCGCCCAGAAAAATGACCTGATATTCGCAGGGGTCGGCGGTTTGAACCTTCGTCCGACTGTCCCAAAGATCAAAATTTTGAACTCCGAATCCGGAAATCTCCGCCGCGTGCCGGAAAAAAGCCGTCATTTCCTCACTTGCGGCTATATCCTCGGGAAAAGCCGTAACCATCAGGCAGCGGGCATTTTCCGGCCAGACGGTACGCAGGGCATCACGAAATCCGCTGCGCGTATCAAAACCTTCCACCTGATATCTGCCGTCCAGATCTCCGGTCGGACTGCTGGTCAGGAACACCGTTTTCATTTTGATTTTACTCTCCCTGCTTCTGTATTTCTTCCAGAATCTGCGCCATCAGGCCGGTGCGTCCAAAGGGAGTCATAAAATACCAGCCATCCACAAAAGGCGCGATCCGCCGCGCAATTTCCGCCGAAATCGTGACAGCAAGTTCTTCCCCTTCCGCGCGGTTTTTGCCTTCATACAGTGCGGTGATCTGCGGATCTACATTGATCCCGTTGATCTCGCTGTCCATAAAACGGGCATTTTTTGCGCTCACAACCGGCATAATGCCGCCGAGCAGGCAGCCTTTCAGTTCTTTTCGGGCTTCCTGCAGATTCAGAAAGGCCTGATGCGTCAGCACCGGCTGGGTAAGAAAGCCGATCATGCCGTTGGCTTCTTTCTCTTTCGCCATCTTAAGCTGAATACCGAAATTATGCGCATTCACGTTCAAAGCGCCGAAAAGATGGAGTTCCCCCGGAAGGCTTTTCTCCGCCAGCGAGGAGACATAAGCTGCCAGCTTGCGGCTGTTGAACTGATAAACGCTTTTTACCTCATCCCGCTCCGCTGTAGGGATCGGGTCCCCGGTGACCAGGAGAACATTTCGGATCCCCTCCGCATAAAGGCCGAAGATCAATGCTTTTGTCGCATTGAGGTTGCGGTCACGGCAGGTCATGTGCGGCAGCGCGTCGATTCCCAGTTCGCGATGCAGCTTGCACGCCAGGATCCCCGCGTCCATCCTTGCCCGGGCAATGGGGCAGTCCGCAATCGTAATGATATCGGCACCGGCACCCTTTAACTGCCATGCGCCGGACATAAATTTATCCGGCATGGCATCCGCCGGCGGGTCCAGCTCCACCGCAATCACTTTTTCTCCGCGGCGTAGTTTTTCCCAGAACGGGCTGATTACGGGATCCCTTCTCTGCTTCTGTGCCGTTTGATCCGCAGCTTTCCTGTCGTTGACCGGCATTGCGGCCAGACGTTCGGCGCAGGCGGCAATGTGGACCGGTGAGGTACCGCAGCATCCGCCCACAATTGCGGCGCCGGCTGCGGCAATACGGGCAATGTTTTCCGCAAAATATTCCGGATCTCCATCATAATAGACCTTACCGCCGCGAATTTCCGGATAGCCGGCGTTCGGCATAACCGAAAGGGTAATGCCTGTCAGGTTCAGTCCCTGCACCAGCTGCAGCATATGGCCGGCCCCCGAAACGCAGTTGAAGCCCACAGCGTCCACCGCCCGGCATTGCTTCATCTGTGTCAGCAGATCCGCCGCGTAATGTCCCTGCCGGGTATAGCCGTCCGGCTGTACGGCAAATGAGATCATGACAAATGCTTCCGGCCTGCGGTTTTTAATGTAAGCCGCTGTTTCCGCAAGCCCATCCGGTGCGGAGTTCGTTTCAAAAAGGAAATTCTCGGCCCCCAGTTCCAGGAACCGATCTGCCAGCCACTGCAGTTCCTTTGCGGTATTCTCCTTATTTTCAAGGCCCAACACCGGTCCGATGTCGGCAAAAACGAAGCTGTCTTCCCCTGCGCTTTGCAGCGCAAGCTGCCAGCCAGACCCAATGATTCGGTCAACCAGCGCTTCATCGCCGTAATTTATACGGTTGGCGGCGAACGTATTGGTTTTAATTGCCTTAGCCCCGGCTTCAATATATTCCCTGTGGATCTGCGAAACAAGTTCCGGCCGGTTCAGATTGCCCAGTTCGCAGCTCCCGCTGCCGGAGCGATTGCGCGCCGCGTAGCAGGTTCCCATACCGCCGTCAAAGAGCAGAGTTCCCTTTTGTTCCAGATATTCTCTTACGTTCATTGTTATTTAACCAAGCACCAGCTTTGCCACATCGGCAGAAGCTTTTGCATCCTTTGTGTAATAATCCGCGCCGATCTCCATGGCGTATGCTTCCGTTAAAACCGCTCCGCCCACGAAAACCTTGCAGTCATGTCCGCTTGCGCGCAGCGCCTCGATCGTTTTTTTCATGGAACCCAAGGTTGTTGTCATCAAAGCACTCAGCCCAATCAGTTTTACATCATTCCGCACCGCTGCCTCCACAACTTTGGCCGGCGGAACATCTCTCCCGAGGTCCAACACGCGGTAGCCGTAGTTTTCCAGCACCACGCGAACAATATTTTTCCCGATATCGTGGATGTCGCCCTCAACGGTTGCCAGCACTATGGTTCCCTTGCTGATGCTCTCGCCGCCGCGGGCCGCAATACGCTGTTTGATCAGTTCAAAACCGGCGCAGGCGGCGTTGGCCGCATTGATAAGCTGGGGCAGGAAGATCTCGCCTTTTTCATATTTTTCTCCTACCGCATCCAGTGCGGGGATCAGTACGCCGTTAATGACTTCCATCTCATTTTTCTCCGCAAGCTCCGCTTCCGTCAGCCGGGCTGTCTCTTCTTTCAGCCCTTTCAGAACAGCTGCCGTCACCGTCATGCCGGTACCTGAATTCTCAACGGAGCTCTTTTTTGCGGCGGGCATTGCGGTCGGTGTCGGCGCAGCCGCCGCGCCGGCAAAGCGTTCAATATAGGCACCGCAGCTCACATCCTCGCCCGACAGCGCGCGGAAGCAGTACACCGCGTCCATCACGCCTGCCGTGTTCGGATTAATAATGGGCAGGTCCAGTCCTGCGGCCATTGCCTGTGTCAGAAAGCTGCGGGTGATCTGCTCTCTGGCCGGCAGGCCGAAGGAAATGTTGCTGACTCCCAAAGTGCAGTGAAGTCCCAGTTCTTCTTTTACGCGGCGCACTGCCTTCAGCGTTTCCGCTGCCTGCTCCTGCTGGGCGGAGACCGTCAGCGTAAGGCAGTCAATAATGATATCTTCCGCCGGGATGCCGTGTGCTTCCGCCGCGTTTTTGATCTTTTCCGCTATCGCATAGCGCTGCTCCGCGGTCTGCGGGATCCCGCTGCGATCCATCGTCAGCCCGATGACCGCCGCGCCGTATTTCTTTGCCAGCGGCAGCACCGCGCTCAGCGTCTCATCTTCCCCGTTGACCGAATTGATAATGGCCCTGCCGCAGAAGGTCCGCAGACCGGCTTCGATCGCTTCCGGATTCGAGGAATCGATCTGCAGCGGCAGCGTGACCACACTCTGAACCGCGCTGACTACATCCTTCATCATCTGTACTTCATCGATTCCCGGCAGACCCACATTGATATCCAGAATATCGGCGCCCGCATCCGCCTGTTCGATCGCGCGCTCCATAATATAATTCATATCATGCTCACGAAGAGCCTGCTGGAACCGCTTTTTTCCGGTCGGATTGATACGCTCCCCAATGACCCTTACGCCGCCGAAGGCGCACATCTGCCCTGCCGAACAGACGCCGTGAAGGCGCGTTCTCGGAGTTTCCTCCGCCGGATCCAGTTCTGACAGGGCACGGATATGTTCCGGCGTCGTGCCGCAGCAGCCTCCCATAATATGGATGCCAAGCTCCGCAAAGGCCCGCATCTGTCTTCCGAATTCCGGTCCGTCGATTCCGTAGGCTCCGGTTGCCGGGTCGGGCAGGCCGGCATTCGGCTTGACCAGGATCGGTTTATCGGTCCACTTGCGCAGTTCAACGATCATGGGATAGATCTCTTCCGGTCCAAGGGAGCAGTTGATTCCCATAGCGTCCACGCCGAGGCCTTCCAGTACGGCGCCCATACAGGCAACGGAAGTGCCGGTAAAGGTCCGTCCGCTGCGTTCAAAGCTCATGGTGACCCAGATCGGCAGTTTTGAATGTTCTTTTGCCGCCAGCACTCCCGCGCGCACCTCCGCCAGATCCGTAAAGGTCTCCATAACGATCAGATCCGCGCCGGCAGCTTCCCCGGCGGTAAACATCTCAAGGAAGATGTGATAAGCCTCATCAAAGGATAAGGTTCCCAAAGGTTCCATCAATTCGCCGATCGGTCCGACGTCAAGCGCAACAAGAGCTCGACCCGCCGCGGCTTTTTTTGCTGTGGCAACGTTGGCTTGCACAACTTCCGCCGCGCTGAAGCCGGTACCCGCAAGCTTATGCGCATTGGCACCGAAGGTATTGGAATAGATGATGCCGCTGCCGGCTTCTATATACTGTCTGTGGATATCCGTAATGATTTCCGGGTGTTCCATGCCGAAAATTTCCGGTCTGCCTCCCAAAGGCAGTCCGGCGCGCTGAATCATGGTGCCGGTCGCTCCATCCAGCAGAATCATTTTATTCATGGCAGTTTTCTCCGTTCTTTCGGTATGCGCAGCTGAAAAACATGCTGCAGGTCTCACAGCCGCGTTTGCGAAGCGGCTGCGGTGTTTCGGCAATTCCCATGACCGCGGTCACGGATTTGCGGGGAACCAAAATATTTCCGGCGGTCAGTGTCAGTCCGATCCGTTTTTCCGTCTGCAGCAGACGGCAGAGCTGCTGCTGGGTATCCAGCGGCAGGTCCCCGTATCCGGGGCTGAAACGATCGGTCAGATAGAAGGCCTGCGATTCCAGTTCCTTTCGCAGATCCTCTTCGAAGCGGTCGCAGATCTCTTCAATCAGCGCCGCGGCGCACGCGTCCATGATCAATGCATCCGACATATTCGCTGCTTCTGCCCGCATCATCCTGCGTTCCACCGATAAGCCGAGCGTAGCCGCCAGCAGCACAGCGTGACCGCATGGGGCAAGCATCGTCCTGAGATCATCGCTTCGGTTCGGCAGTCCGTCCGGAATGCCTTCCGCGCACGGCAGCAGCCGCCAGGTAAGACGGGGGCAGCTGCTTCGGCAGACCTCATCGGCGCAGAAATCCAGCTGTCGCTCCAGTTCCGGCTCCAAGGTCTGCCCCCGCCATCCGAGATAGTAAAGCACACGGCTTCTCTGCGGTGCGGACACTTCCGGTGCCATCTGCAGCGGGAACGTTATTCTGATCGAATCCGGCATATTTCTCCCGCCTTTCCGTTAATCAGTTTATTTTAGCAGACCGCTCCGCCGTTGAAAAGGTTCTGTTGAAATAAAATAAAACGCTTCCCGCGTTTTTCGCGGGAAGTGTGAAATATCATTTCTTCTCTTCCGGAATCAATTTGAATACCGCTGTGCTGGCATAGGTCAGTGGATCGGAATGCATGAAAAAGATCGTGCCGCTGCAGGGCGCATACAGAGTCTCCAGAATATTGCCTTCATAGGGATTGATAATGTTGGCCAGCGGGGTTCCCGCCGCAGTATGGTCGCCGACCTTTACCAGTGCCTCGAAAATTCCGGATTTTGCCGTACGGACCGAAACCAAATCCGTGCTGCTGATCACGCGGGATGTTTCGATTGCCGGTCCCTGATATTTAACGATTCCCTGCCCGGCCAGAAAGCCGAGAATGCTGAGCACCGCCTGCCCGGCGCTGGTCCGGTCGATATGGGTCGTTGTGGTGGTGTAAAAACTGAATGCCTGCGTTTCCCAGATCTGCCAGTTATAATTGAGCGTGGCCGTGTCAAAGGGTCTTACCCTTCGTTTTACCACATAAGGCAGGCCGAACTGTCGGGCAAGCTCTGTATTTTCCAGGCCTGTGTCCATCATCTGTATATGGGGCAGGAACTGTCCCGGCATATAGTAGGAAGTAAACTGGATCCCCATTTCATAGGCGGAGATCACTTTAAACACGCCGTCCGCTATGCGCTGCGTCGTTTCTCCCAGATCATACCCGGGAAACATGCGGTTGATATCGGTATTGTCAATGGGCCAGAAACGCTTTTGAATATTGATGGAATAAGGGTTCATAGACGGAATGATGAGGATGCTCTTCCCCGGCGCAATACGTCCTTCATCCTCCAGCTGACGGAATTTCTGCACAAGCAGTGAACAGACATAC
>R19__coassemble_321_pt1 | contig 23691 bp, 18 predicted proteins | sample R19__metabat2_high_PE_014 | metagenome-assembled genome bin R19 | reverse complement strand
GCCATCGGCGATCTGGTCGATCCTCCCGCAACCATGGTCAATGCCGCCGGCGACTATGTAGCCTCCTTCATCGTATCCCGTTATGTGGACGGAAAAGACTGGCTGCAGAAAAAGCTGAACAAGGATAAATGAGCGTTCCTCATCTTATTTATTCTGTTTTGTAATGCATTGCTCGTTTAAAAACAGACAATTTTGCATCCGCTTTGCCGACGGCAAAGCGGATTTTTTTGTTTTTTATCGGCGGCTTTGTGCATTTTGCACGGGATTTTTTCTCTGATTTGTTGCATTTGTTCCTATTTGTGCATTGATTTTATTTCCATTTTGTATTAAGCTTTGTACCATTCCGTTGATTCATGTTTTTCAATGTTCGGCGGAATCGCTTCTCGGCATATTGTTACCAAAAGAAAGGAAAAGACAAAATGAAAAAGATCCTCGCATTGGTCCTGGCTCTGTGCATGATTTTTGCACTGGCCGCCTGCGGCAGCTCTTCCGAAAGCTCCGCATCCACTGCTCCCGCTGCCGACACCGCGGCTGATACCGCTGCCGACACCGCGGCCGACGCTGCTGACACCGCGGCCGACGCTGCTCCCGCAGCGGAAGCCGCTGCCACCATCAAGATCGGCGGCATCGGTCCTCTCACCGGCGACGCTGCCATTTACGGCAACGCAGCCATGAACGGCGCTCAGATCGCTGTGAATGAAATCAACGCCGCCGGCGGCATTGCCGGCCGTCAGATCGAGTTCAAAGCCGAAGACGACGTCTGCGACAGCGAGACCTCCGTCAACGCCTACAACAACCTGATGGACTGGGGCATGCAGGTGCTCGTCGGTTCCGTTACCTCCGGCTGCTGCATCTCCGTTTCCGCCGAAGCTTATAAGGACCGCGTCTTCGCACTCACTCCGTCCGCTTCCTCCGCTGATGTCACTGCCGGCAAGGACAACATGTTCCAGCTCTGCTTCACCGACCCCAACCAGGGCCTTGGCGCTGCTCAGTACATCGCTGCCAACATGGGCACCGATTACAAAATTGCCATTATCTACCGCAACGATGACGCATATTCTCAGGGCATCCGCGACACCTTTGTCACCGAATCCGCAACACAGGGTCTGAACATTGTTTATGAAGGCACCTTCACCAACGACACCGCCACCGACTTCTCCGTCCAGCTCACCGCTGCTCAGGCTGCCGGCGCCGACTTCATCTTCCTGCCTATCTATTATCAGCCTGCTTCCATCATCCTCAGCCAGGCCAAGCAGATGGATTACGCTCCCATCTTCTTCGGCGTTGACGGCATGGACGGCATCCTGACCCTTGAAAACTTTGACCTCTCTCTGGCCGAAGGCGTCATGCTTCTGACTCCGTTCTCCGCAAAGGCAACCGATGAAAAGACCGTAAACTTCGTCAATGCTTACGAAGGCACCTACGGCGAGACTCCGAACCAGTTCGCAGCCGACGGCTATGACTGCGTCTATGCCATCAAGGCCGCTATCGAGTCCATCGACTACACCGACGGCATGTCCACCGCAGACCTCTGCGATGCTCTGATCGGCGCATTCACTTCCATGTCCTTTGACGGCACCACCGGTACCGGCATGACCTGGGGCACCAACGGCGAAGTTTCCAAGCTTCCTGTTGCAGTCGTGATCAAGAACGGCGAGTACGAACCCGCAGCCTGATCTTTATCCTGCTTAGTCTGGACTGCCGGAGGGGGACTCCCTCTCCGGCAGTTTCGGTATTTCCGGCCCCGGAGGAGCGCCGCCGCAGCCTGCGGCATTGCTCCGGTTTCGGAACGAGACCGATACTCAGTTTAACGAGGTGTCACTGTATGGAATTTCTATCCTATCTTATCAGCGGCATCAGTCTGGGCAGCGTGTATGCCATCATCGCGCTTGGCTACACCATGGTTTACGGCATTGCGAAAATGCTGAACTTCGCCCACGGCGATGTCATTATGGTCGGCGGCTATATTTCTCTGCTTGCCATGACCAATCTCGGTCTGCCTGCCTGGGCCGCCATCCTGCTGGCCATGCTGGTCTGCACGGTACTCGGCGTTCTGATCGAAGGTCTGGCCTATCGTCCGCTGCGTTCTGCCCCCTCTCTGGCTGTTCTGATCACCGCCATCGGTGTCAGCTATTTTCTGCAGAACTCCGCGCTTCTGATTTTCGGCGCCAATCCGAAGAGCTATAACTCCGTCATCAGCGGTTCCCTCCGCCTTTTTGACGGGCGTCTCTCCATTTCCTATATCTCCATTGTCACGGTCCTGGCCTGCATTGTGATCATGATCGGTCTGACGATATTCACCAGCCGAAGCAAGATGGGCAAAGCCATGCGTGCCTGCTCGGAAGATAAAGGCGCTGCCCAGCTGATGGGCATCAACGTCAACCGCACCATTTCCATTACCTTTGCCATCGGCTCCGCGCTGGCTGCCATCGCCGGTGTGCTGCTCTGCTCTTCCTATCCCACCATCATGCCGACGACCGGTTCCATGCCCGGCATCAAAGCCTTCACTGCCGCTGTGTTCGGCGGCATCGGCTCCATCCCCGGCGCTTTTCTCGGCGGCATGCTGATCGGTATTATTGAATCCCTGGCTAAGGCCTATATTTCCACCCAGCTGGCAAACTCCATTGTTTTTGCCGTGCTGATCGTTGTGCTTCTGGTACGTCCTGCCGGCCTGCTCGGCAAGTATGTGCCTGAGAAAGTCTGAGGTGGGCTGCATGAATCGTCTGAAACACATCAGCAAAGCCGCCCGCACCGATTACCTGACCTATGCGGGTGTGATCATTGCCTATCTTATTGTAAGCTCTCTGCAGAGCAGCGGATCGCTGACCCGTTCTCTGAGCGGTCAGTTGATTCCGATCTGCGCTTACATCGTAATGGCTGTCTCTCTGAACCTGACCGTCGGCATTCTGGGCGAGCTGAGCCTCGGCCACGCCGGCTTTATGAGCATCGGCGCCTTCTCCGGCGTGGTTGCCGCCATGAGTCTGCAGACTGCCGTTCCCTCTGTGGGGCTGCGTCTTTTCATTGCGCTGGCAGTCGGCGCTTTCTTTGCGGCGATCTTCGGCTTCCTGATCGGCATTCCCGTTCTGCGTCTGCGCGGTGACTATCTTGCCATTGTTACATTGGCGTTCGGTGAGATCATCAAAGACCTCATCAACTGCCTGCTGATCGGTAAAGACGCGGACGGTCTTCACTTCATTTTCAACTGGAACGGCGCAAAGACCGCGGCTGACCTGAACCTCGGTGACGGCGGCTATATCATCATTAAGGGCGCGCAGGGCGCCACCGGCACCACAACGATCGCCACCTTCTTTGCCGGTTTTCTTCTGATCCTTGTTACCCTGGTCATTGTGCAAAACCTGATCCGCAGCCGTGCCGGTCGTGCGATCATGGCTCTGCGTGATAACCGCATTGCCGCGGAATCCGTGGGTATCAACATCACGAAATATAAGATGATGGCCTTTGTAACCTCCGCTGCTCTTGCCGGCGCTGCCGGTGCGCTCTACGGTCTTAATTACTCCAATCTGCTTGCCACCAAATTCAACTTCAACACCTCGATTCTGGTGCTGGTCTTCGTTGTTCTGGGCGGTCTGGGCAACATCTGGGGTTCCATTATCGCCGCAACGATCCTCACGATCCTGCCGGAAGCGCTCCGCGGTTTCTCCGATTACCGCATGCTGGTCTATGCCATCATCCTGATCCTGGTCATGCTGGGTACCAATAACCCGCAGGTCAAGGATCTGTTTAAGAAACTGATTCCCCGCAAGAAAGGAGATGACTGATCATGCCGAATCGTGTACCTTCCCCGAAAGACAGCCCTCTGGTGGAGAAGCCTTCCGACGCTTACATTCCTCAGCGTGACCTGAACAAGAGTCCCATTCTGGAATGCAGCCATCTTGGCATTGACTTCGGCGGTCTGCGTGCGGTGGATGATTTCAACCTGACCATCGGACGCACCGAAATTGCCGGTCTGATCGGCCCGAACGGCGCCGGCAAAACCACCATCTTCAACCTGCTGACCAAGGTCTATCAGCCCACCCGCGGCACCATTCTTTTTGACGGTGTCGACACCATGGGCATGGATACTGTCGCCGTCAATAAGCTCGGACTTGCCCGTACCTTCCAGAACATCCGCCTTTTCAATAATCTGAGCGTGGAAGACAATGTAAAGCTCGGTCTGCACAACTCCGTCAATTACGGCATGATCGGCGGTATTCTCCGCCTGCCTTCCTATTGGAAACAGGAAAAAATCGCCCATGAACGCGCCATGGAGCTGCTGAGCATCTTCAACATGGAAGATATGGCCGGAATGAAAGCCGGTTCCCTGCCTTACGGCGCGCAGCGCCGTCTCGAGATCGTCCGCGCGCTGGCCACCAATCCCGGCCTGCTTCTGCTGGATGAACCCGCCGCCGGCATGAACCCCTCCGAGACCCACGAACTGATGGAAAACATCGTAAAGATCCGTGACATGTTTGAGATCGCGATCATGCTCATTGAGCATGACATGAATCTGGTCATGGGCATCTGTGAAGGCATTGTGGTGCTGAACTTCGGCAAAGTGATTGCCAAAGGCACCCCTGCCGAAATTCAGTCCAACCCGACTGTCATTGAAGCTTACCTCGGCAAGCAGAAGGAGATGTGAGTATGTCCGAAATTCTGAAAGTAGAAGACATCAATGTCTATTACGGCGCCATTCACGCCATTAAGGGCATCTCTTTCCTGGTCAATGAGGGTGAGATCGTTACTCTGATCGGTGCCAACGGCGCCGGTAAATCCACCACGCTGCAGACGGTTTCCGGTCTGCTGCGCAGCCGCACCGGTTCCATTCTCTTCTGCGGAGAGGAAATTTCTCATATTTCCGCTCACAAACTGGTTTACCGCGGACTGGCTCAGGTCCCCGAAGGACGCCGCATCTTCCTCCAGATGACCGTACAGGAAAATCTGGATATGGGCGCTTTTGTCCGCAAGGGAAATACCGATGCGGATATGGAAGAGATCTTTGAACTGTTCCCCCGTCTGAAAGAACGCCGCAAGCAGATCGCCGGCACGCTGTCCGGCGGTGAGCAGCAGATGCTCGCCATGGGCCGTGCCTTGATGAGCGACCCGAAGCTGCTGATGCTGGATGAGCCTTCCATGGGTCTGGCCCCCATTCTGGTGGAGCAGATCTTTGAGATCATTCAAAATCTTCATAAGGCGGGCAAAACGATCCTGCTGGTGGAGCAGAACGCTCAGATGGCGCTTTCTGTTGCCGACCGGGCTTACGTGCTGGAGACCGGCAAAATCACGCTCAGCGGCACCGGCAAAGAGCTGATGCAGAGCGAAGCAGTAAAGAAAGCCTATCTCGGCGGTTAATCTGCCGGATACGAAGCCGCCGCGGTTTTTACAGACCGCGGCGGCTTTTTGTGGACCGCGGCGGCTTTTTGTTATATAATACCGAAAAATAATCTTTTGGAGCGGAAGCATGAACGATACACAGGAAAAAATCGAACGTGCCGTGCTGGTCGGTCTCTGTGCCGCCAGTATGGATGAGCATGAGCGATCCACCGATATTTCAATGGAAGAGCTGCGCGCTCTGGTAGAGACCGCCGGCGGCATTCCCGTTGTGCAGGTCATTCAGAATCGGCCGACTCCCGATCCCGGCACTTTCATCGGTGACGGCAAGGTCAAAGAGGTCAAAGATCTGCTGGAAGCCAATGACTGCGACCTTGTTGTCTTTGATAACGAGCTCTCCCCTTCCCAGATGCGCGTGCTCGGAGACGAACTGGGCGGTGTGAAAGTGCTGGACCGTTCCGGCCTCATTCTGGATATTTTCGCCCAACGGGCGCAGACCAGCGAAGGCCGCCTGCAGGTGGAACTGGCACAGTATAAATATCTTCTGCCCCGCCTGACCGGTATGTGGACCCACCTGGTGCGCCAGACCGCTTCCGGCGGCTCCTCCCCGATCGGTACACGCGGTCCCGGCGAAACGCAGCTGGAAACTGACCGCCGTCATATCCGTCGAAAAATTCAAAAGCTGGAAGAAGAGCTTGCCGAGGTACGCCGGGTTCGCGGTACCCAGCGGCGTAAACGCGAAAAGAACTCTCTTCCGGTGGTCTCTCTGATCGGTTATACCAATGCCGGCAAATCCACCCTGCTCAACTGCCTCACCGGTTCCGATATTCCCGCCAACGACCGTCTTTTTGACACTCTTGACACCACGACCCGGCGCCTGCGCATCAGCGAAACGCAGGAAATTCTGCTGTCCGACACCGTTGGTTTTATCCGCAAACTGCCCACTCACCTGATTGAGGCCTTTAAGGCCACACTGGAAGAGCTTTCCTACGCGGATGTTCTGATCCACGTAATCGATATCTCCAACCCGGAATGGGAAGAGCAGGCGCGTATTGTGCAGGAGCTTGTTGCCCGTCTTGGTGCGGAAAGCACCCCCTGTCTGCGTGTGTTCAACAAATGTGACGCCTACCACGGCATTCTTCCGCATGGGGATGACATTGTCTGTATCTCCGCCCGAACCGGAGAGGGTTCCGAGGAGCTGATTCGAAAGCTTGCGGAAATTTTGGACCGCGGCAGCCGCGAGGTCAACCTTGTCGTGCCTTACGCAAAGGCCGGCATACTGGACCTGCTCAACCGAGAGGCCTCCGTCAGCCGCACGGAATATACCGACGCGGGCATCGAGATCACAGCCACCGTAATGCCGGAGCTCTTCGGCCGTGTAAAGGAATTTATCCCCGGTTATACCGAGCCGAAAGAGGACTGGGAATGAAAGAATATTATATTCCCACCGATGCGGGCGAATCGGAATATGTGGAAAAGCGCTCCCGCTTTTTAGGCTGTGTAATGCCTATAGAGAGCGAAGAAGAAGCAAAGGAATTGATTGCCGGAATTAAAAAGCAGCATTACGATGCCCGCCACAACTGCTGGTGCTATCTGCTCCGTGACGGAGCGGAACGCTACTCCGATGACGGTGAACCTCAGGGTACGGCCGGCATCCCCATGCTGGAAGTTTTCCACCGGGAGGGAGTCACGAATCTGGTCTGCGTTGTGACCCGTTACTTCGGCGGCATTCTGCTGGGCACCGGCGGTCTGCTGCGCGCTTACACAAAAGCCGCCAAAGACGCGCTGGATGACGCCGGCATATCCGTTGTCCGTCCCTGGAAGGAATGCCTGCTTCCCTGTCCCTACGCCTCTCTGGAACGATTGAAAAGTGAAATCTCGGCAGTCAGCGGCATAATTACCGACACCATTTATGCCGACCGTGTCACCCTGCGGCTGCTGATTCCCGAAGAGCAGTACGAGCCCTTCTGCCTGCGGGTCCGTGATCTCAGCCAGGGCAGTCTGGAGCCTTCTCTGCTCGGCGATACCTCCCGCGCGGCTCCTCTGAAATAAAAAAGCGTATGTCCGATCTGAAAATACGGACATACGCTTCTTGTTTTTACGAAATATTACTTTTTCTTTTTACCGAAAATGCCGCTTTTGGAGCTGCTGTCAAGCTCACCCATGGAAGCTGCGTACTGGCGAAGCAGCTCTTTTTGCTGGGAACTGAGGTTTTTCGGCGTGACCACATTCACGGTGACAAACTGATCGCCCCGTCCGGAGCCGCGCAGATAAGGAATTCCCTTGCCGCGCATGCGGAAGGTGGAACCGGTCTGTGTGCCTTCGGGAATGGTCAGCTTCACGTTGCCGTCCAGAGTCGGGACTTCGATCTCGGCGCCCAGCGCTGCCTGAGCAAAGCTGATGTTTTCGCTGAGAAGGACCGAAGTACCGTCACGCTCGAAGCGTGCGTGCGGACGCATAATGACGGTAACCAGCAGATCGCCGGCGGGACCGCCGTTGCTGCCTGCGCTGCCCTGACCGGGCTTGGAAATCGTCTGTCCGTCATCAATGCCCGCGGGGACATTGACCTTGATTTTATGCTGACGGCGGATATTGCCCATACCGCGGCAGGTCTTGCAGGGTTGATGAATGATCTTGCCCCTGCCGCCGCAGCGAGAGCACTGGCCGGTAGTCTGCGCCATGCCGAAGGGCGTGCGCTGCGTGGTGCGGACGGTACCGGTGCCGTTGCAGTCCGGGCAGACTTCCGGCGTAGTGCCGGCAGCACAGCCGCTGCCGCCGCAGTCGGTGCATTTTTCTATGCGGGCAACGGTGACTTCCTTTTCACAGCCGAAGGCCGCCTCTTCAAAGCTCAGGTTGACCGTAGCGCGAACGTTCTCGCCCTTGCGGGGTGCGTTCGGATTGCTGCGGCTGCCGCCAAAGCCGAAAATATCGCCGAAAATATCGCCCAGATCGCCGAAATCACTGAAGCCGCCAAACCCGCCGCCGGCAGCGCCCGCGCCGTAATTGGGATCAAAAGCCGCATGACCGTATTGGTCATACTTTGCGCGCTTTTCCTCATCGGAAAGCACTTCATAGGCCTCGTTGGCTTCTTTAAAGCGCTCTTCGCATTCCTTATCGCCCGGGTGAAGGTCCGGATGGTTTTCCTTTGTCAGCTTTCGGTATGCTTTTTTTATTTCGTCTTTTGAGGCGCTCTTATCTACACCGAGCACCTCATAATAATCTCTTTTTTCTGCCATAAGCCACCCCCGGTTAAATGAATCTGCATGCGCTTGTTGAGGCGGAGATTTCCTCCGCCTCAACAAGACTTTTCACCCTGACGGGAATTACTTGTTGTCGTCGTCTACGACGGTGTAGTCGGCGTCGTAGTAGTCCTGACCGCCCTGGCTGCCCTGAGCGCCGCCCTGTGCGGCCTGGGTCGGGTCAAAGCCCTGACCCTGCGCGCCCTGTGCCGCGCCGGCTGCCTGATACATCTTCTCGGAGATCTTGTAGAAGGTCTGGGTCAGATCGTCGGTAGCTGCCTTGATGGCTGCGCTGTCGGTGCCGGTGAGTGCGGACTTCAGAGCGGAGAGCTTTGCGTCTGCCTCGCTCTTGTCGGCGGGATCGAGCTTATCGCCCATCTCTGCCATGGTCTTTTCGGTCTGATAGACCATCTGATCGCCGGCGTTGCGGATATCGATCTCTTCCTTGCGCTTTGCGTCTTCGGAAGCATACATTTCGGCTTCCTTGACTGCCTTATCGATATCTTCCTTGGACATATTGGTGGAAGAAGTGATGGTGATGTGCTGCTCCTTACCGGTGCCGAGGTCCTTCGCGGAGACGTTCACGATGCCGTTTGCGTCGATATCGAAGGTAACTTCGATCTGAGGCACGCCGCGGCGGGCCGGAGCAATGCCGTCCAGATGGAAGCGGCCGAGGCTCTTGTTATAGGCTGCCATCTCACGCTCGCCCTGCAGTACGTTGACTTCAACGGAAGTCTGGTTATCGGCTGCGGTGGAGAAGACCTGGCTCTTGCGGGTCGGGATGGAGGTGTTGCGGTCGATCAGCTTGGTGCAGATACCGCCGAGGGTCTCAATGCCGAGAGAAAGCGGAGTTACGTCGACCAGAACGATGCCCTGAACATCGCCGGTCATAACACCGCCCTGAATGGCTGCGCCGATGGCAACGCATTCATCGGGGTTGATGCCCTTGAAGCCTTCCTTGCCGGTGAGGGTCTTAACCATTTCCTGCACAGCGGGAATACGGCTGGAACCGCCGACCAGAAGGACCTTGGAAATTTCGGATGCGGAAAGACCGGAATCGGAGAGAGCCTGCTTCACGGGACCCATGGTCTTTTCGACCAGGTGATGGGTCAGTTCGTTGAACTTCGCGCGGGTCAGAGTGACGTCAAGGTGTTTCGGACCGGTGGCGTCAGCAGTAATATAAGGCAGGTTGATGTTGGAAGTGGTAACGCCGGAAAGTTCGATCTTGGCCTTCTCGGCTGCTTCACGCAGACGCTGCATGGCAACCTTATCGCCGCTCAGATCAATGCCCTCCGCCTTCTGGAACTCTTCGACCAGATACTTGGTAATGCAGGCGTCAAAGTCATCGCCGCCGAGGCGGTTGTTGCCGGCCGTGGCAAGGACTTCAATGACACCGTCGCCGATTTCAAGGATGGAGACGTCGAAGGTGCCGCCGCCAAGGTCATAGACCATGATCTTCTGGTCGGTTTCCTTATCGAGGCCGTAAGCAAGCGCTGCTGCAGTCGGCTCGTTGATGATACGCTTGACTTCGAGACCTGCGATCTTGCCGGCGTCTTTGGTGGCCTGACGCTGTGCGTCGGTGAAGTAAGCGGGAACGGTGATAACGGCTTCGGTCACGGTGGTGCCGAGATAAGCTTCCGCGTCGGCTTTCAGCTTCTGCAGGATCATAGCGGAGATCTCCTGCGGAGTGTATGCCTTGTTATCGATGTTTACTTTGTAATTGGAACCCATTTCACGCTTGATGGAAGAAATGGTGCGGTCGGGGTTCGTGATTGCCTGGCGCTTTGCTACCTGGCCGACCATACGCTCGCCGGTCTTTGCAAATGCGACAACGGACGGAGTGGTGCGAGCGCCTTCCGCGTTCGCGATGACGACGGTCTCGCCGCCTTCCATAACAGCAACACAGCTGTTGGTGGTGCCAAGGTCAATACCAATAATTTTACCCATAATTTGAATCCTCCTGTATTTGAAAATCAGAATATACTAAAATAATTTATCAACTACGGACTGAGCCGTCAGTTTGCAACTTTTACCATAGCGCAGCGAATCACTTTCTCGCCGCACTTGAAGCCCTGCTGAAAGACTTCCACAATTTCGTTTTCGCCCTTTTCCGCGTTTTCCTCATGCATGATGGCATTGTGAAGGGTCGGGTCAAAGGTCTTGCCCAGAGATTCGATCTGCGTGACGCCGAGCTTTTCCATAGTCTTGCAGAACTGCGTCATGATCATTTCAACGCCCTTGCGGTAGGCTTCATCTTCGGTGGACTGGGCCAATGCGCGCTCCAGGTTATCGTAGACCGGCAGGAACTCTTTCATTGTGTTTGCCTTTACATCGGTGTAAAGGTCTTCTTTTTCTTTGCGGCTGCGCTTGCGGAAATTATCAAACTCCGCATACAGACGCAGGTATTTATCTTCTGCCTTTGCCAGTTCATCGCCGGCAGCAGGCTGTTCGGCAGCCGCTTCCGGCTGCTGTTCCGCTTCGGCTGCGGACGGTTCGGCAGCGGTCTCCGGCTCTTTTGTTTCTTCTGCGGCCGCTTCTGCCGCCTCGTTCGTGGTCTCTTTATCTTCTGTGCTCACCGGAATCATCTCCCTTTATAATCAGTTTATTGTGCATGCCCTCCGGCGGAAGACTTCCGCCGTTGAGGCGTTTGGAAAGGCTGTCGGCCAGAAAGCTGAGCTTTGCCGCCACAACGGAATAATCCATTCGCGTGGGACCTACAACGCCGATCAATCCGCGGGTGTTGTCGCCGGCATCATAGCTTGCGATCACAACGCTGGAATCTTTCAGCTCCTCGGCCACATTTTCCGGCCCGATCAGGACACGGACATCGCCGGACGCCGTTTCGCCGATCTTTTCTCCTTCCGGCAGGATGTAACCGCCGCCGGTCAGGTAATCAAGCAGGCGGTTGGCCTTGCCGGGATCCCGGAATTCCGGCTGATTGAGCAGCCGGTTGGCTCCCGAAACCACTGCGGAAGGCGTGTTTGCTTCGGTCAGGACCTCGATCGTGAAGGCGGAAACCACCGCCGTCAGACCCATGGTGTCGTTCGCCGCGCGCTCTGTCGAATGGATCAGCAGAGGTGTCACCTGGTCTTCTCCGATACCGGTAAAGCCGGAATTGAAAAGATTGGAAAGCTTTTGCATCATGCTCTGGTCAACCGAGACCGGGAGATGCACCAGCTTGTTCTTCACTGTGTTGTCGCTCAGCATTACTACAATAATGAAGGTGTTGGCGTCAACATAAATGAGATCAAAGCGTTTGATGGTAACCGCTGTGCCTGCGGTAAGGGCAAGCGCGGGATAATCGGTCAGCTGGGAAGCCAGACGGCTGATATCACCGATCTTATCATCCAGCTGCCGCATTTTTTCGTTCAGGCGGCGGTTGATGTCTTCGGTTTCTTCCAGGCTGAGCTTCTGCCGCTCCATGAGCTCGTTGACATAGATGCGGTAGCCGTTCGGCGTCGGCACACGGCCGGCCGAGGTATGCGGCTGTTCCAGATAACCCATCTGAACCAGTTCCGCAAGCTCGTTGCGGATGGTAGCGGAGGAGCAGCCCAGACTGCCGTTGGCGGCGATGGTCTTGCTGCCGACAGGTTCCGCTGTGCGGATATATTCTTCCACAACCGCGGCCAGTATTTTCTTTTTACGCTCGCTGATGGCCATGGTGGGAACCTCTCACACTGCGCCGCCGGGCGGTTTTAGCACTCGCGGCTTTTGTCTGTTGGCACTCTTTGCTTTCGAGTGCTAATATATCATTCTCACTCTTTTTTGTCAATAGGGTTGACGGAATATAAAAAATTGTTCACACTTTATATAAAAATTGCCGCAAAGTTCGTTTGACAACCATCAAACAGACTTTGCGGCTAAGGATTACTTATGAAAAATTACAGGCAGGTCGAATCATCCAAGAAAGTCCCGCAGCTTTTTGGAGCGGCTGGGATGACGCAGCTTGCGCAGAGCTTTTGCTTCGATCTGGCGGATACGTTCACGGGTCACGTTGAATTCCTTGCCGACTTCTTCCAGCGTGCGGGTGCGGCCGTCGGTAATGCCGAAGCGGAGCTCCAGAACCTTCTTCTCACGCGGAGCAAGTGTATCGAGCACTTCTTCCAGCTGCTCGCGCAGCAGAGAGAAGCTGGCAGCCTCACTGGGTTCGGAGGCGTCTTCATCGGGAATAAAATCACCCAGGTGAGAGTCTTCCTCCTCGCCGATCGGAGTCTCCAAAGAAACCGGTTCCTGCGCGATCTTAAGAATGTCGCGTACGCGTTCCACCGGCATATCCATTTCTTCGGCAATCTCTTCCGCGGTGGGGTCATGGCCCAGTTCCTGCAGGAGCTGGCGGGAAACGCGGATCGTCTTGTTAATGGTTTCGACCATGTGGACGGGAATGCGGATGGTGCGGGCCTGGTCAGCGATCGCTCTGGTAATTGCCTGGCGGATCCACCAGGTCGCATAGGTGGAGAACTTATAGCCCTTGGTATAGTCGAATTTTTCCACTGCCTTGATAAGACCGAGGTTGCCTTCCTGAATCAGATCAAGGAAAAGCATGCCGCGGCCGACATAACGTTTCGCAATGGAAACAACCAGACGGAGGTTGGCTTCCGTCATACGTTTTTTGGCTTTTTCATCGCCTTCGGCCATGCGCTGAGCCAGTTCGATCTCTTCCTCCGGAGTCAGCAGAGGAACCTTGCCGATCTCTTTCAGATACATACGCACGGGGTCATCCGTAGCAAGGGAATCCGCCAGTGTGTCGGTATCTACGTTCAGCTCTTCTTCCGTAATTTCATCATTATCGGTGAAATCTTCACTGTCGGGAAGCACCTCGTCGATGGAAGGCAGCGCATCCGCGCTGTCAGCCACTTCCACCTCGATGCCGGCAGAGTCGAGCGCTTCGTAAAAGCGTTCCATTGCTTCGGGATCCAGGTTCATGTCTTCCAACACGGCGAGCTCTTTCATGCTCAGCTTGCCGGATTTTTTCCCTTTTTCAAGGAGGGCATTCAGACGGTCTTCGGTGCTGACCGCGGGCTGAATCTCTTCCTCTTTCACTGCTGCTTTTTTCCTGCGGGTCCTGGTCTTCTTTGCGGTGCTTTCGTTTTCCGCCTCTGCAGGAATCATTTCGTTTTCTTCTTCCAGAATTTCTGCCATGGTTAATTGTCCTCCTGCCTGTAAGCCTTTTTATCCCTCAGGCTTTCTGCGATCGACCGCAGATCGACTGTCGGGTTTTTCCGGCTTTGAATCTGGTTCATGCGATTTAAATAATCGGTAAATGCTTCTTCCGCGTTGGCTGCCGTTTCCGGCTTGCCGCGCAGACTCACCAGCAGTGACATTTCTTCACTGCTCAGTTCGCCGCTCAGCATGGCAAGGTCGACCGGCCGGTTTTCACGGATGCGGGTCAGCAGGGCCCGGTAGATATTGCCGAGCTCCGGAGAAGTAAAGCTTTCCGGTTCCGGGAGCCGGGGCCGCGCCGCAAGCGAAGGATCCAGGAGAAGCAGACGAATCAATCCCTCTTCCGCCGCGGCGGATTCCGGGTCTGCATATTTAATGCTGCTGTCCTTCGGCTGGACCTGCTGTGTCGGCCGGGCAAGTTTTTTTGCCTCGCCTTTTCCGGTGCTCCGAATGATCTCTTTCCGGCGGCGCTCCACTTCATGAATGACCGCGTCCGATTTCAGGCCGGCTGCCTGCGCAACCTTGCCCGCGTATACCTGCCTTGCCACCTCGCTGGACTGCCGTGCCAGCATATCCGCCGCTTCCTTCACATAATTTAAACGGCCTTCATCGCTTTCCAGGTCGTATTTTACGCGAATATTCTGCAGCTGATAATCCAGCTTATTTTCCGATCCGTTGATCAGATTGCGGAAAGCATCCGCACCATAGCGCTTGATAAATTCATCCGGGTCTTTGGCTCCCGAAACACGCAGCACCTTGACGCTGACTTCCAGCTTTTCAAATATGCCGATCGCTTTCTGCGCAGCTTTTATACCGGCTCCGTCGTTGTCATATGCAATGATGACCTGGTTTGTAAACCTTGAAATGAGCCGGGCCTGCTCCGCCGTAAGCGATGTGCCGAGAGAGGCGACCGCGCAGTCGAAGCCCGCCTGGTGCAGGCTGACCACGTCCACGTTGCCTTCGGAGAGGATGATATATCCGCACTTGGATTTTTTGGCTAAATTGAGCGCAAACAAATTTCGTCCCTTGTTGAACACAAGGGTATCGGGACTGTTGAGATATTTTGGAGCCTTTTCATCTCCCTCGCCCAGAAAGCGTCCCGAAAAGGCAATCACGTTGCCCCGCACATCGATCACCGGAAACATGAGACGATTGCGGAACACATCGTAAAAACCGCCGTTTCTGCCGCGCCGGACCAAGCCGGCGACAAACAGCTCTTCCTCGTGGTAGCCCTTTTTGCGCATGGCATCGAGCAGAGAACCCCATTCATTCGGCGCAAAGCCGAGACCGAAATTCACCGCGGTCGCCCTGGAGATCCGGCGGCCTGCCATGTATTCGCGCGCGGGAGCCCCCGCCGGCGCATTCAGCTGCTCATAAAAGAACCTGGCGGCATCTTTGTTCAGGGCAAGCATTCTTGCCCGCCGTTTGCCTTCGCCGCCGTCATCCTCCACCGGCAGTTCCATTCCGGCCCGTTTCGCCAGAAATTCCACCGCCTCGGGAAAGGAGAGGTTCTCTATTTCCATAATAAAATTGAAGACACCGCCGCCCTTGCCGCAGCCGAAGCAGTGGTAAGTCTGACGGTCGGGCGTAACGCAGAAAGAAGGCGTACGCTCGCTGTGAAAGGGGCAGCAGCCGAAACGGTTGGCACCGCTCCGTTTTTCAAGGTTCACATAGTTGGAAACAACATCCACAATGTCGTTTCGTTCCGCCACTTCAGCAAGGAAATTATCCGAAAACCTCATGCTTCGCTCCCCGGTCCTTTTATTTGACCGTCCAGGCAAAGGGTATGAACAGGTCGCTGTATTTCTCCATGGCGTAACTGTCCGTCATGCCGGAGATATAGTCGCAAACCGCGCGTTCCACCCCTTCCTTTTCTATGATGCCGCCGAAATCTTCCGGCAGCTTTTCCGGATGTGCCGTGTAATATTCAAAGAGACCGCGGAGAATGCCCTCCACCTTGCTCTCTTCCCCTTTTGCGATCGGATTGGTATAAATATCCGAATACATATAGGCATGGAAGAAATCAAAGGTCTCTTTCATTTTGGGGGAAAGTCCGATCTCCCCCTCCCGGCTGCTGCAGACCAGATCCGTGATCATGGAATTGATGCGTTCGCTGTTGCGTTCACCGCAGTTTCTGCGGATCTTTTCCGGTACCTCTTCCGCAGTCAGGATACCCGCGCGGATGGAATCATCCAGGTCGTGATTGACATAGGCAATACGGTCGCAGAGGCGGACGATCGTCGCTTCCGATGTGTCATCCGGCGCGCCGTAAGTATGATGAAGAATGCCCATGCGGGTCTCATAGCAAAGATTCAGGCCGCGGCCGTCCCGTTCCAGCAGATCGACCACGCGCAGGCTCTGCTCAAAATGCTTGAAGCCGCCGGAATAGATCTTGTTGAGCGCCCGTTCGCCGGCGTGGCCGAAGGGCGTGTGCCCCAGGTCGTGGCCGAGCGCAATTGCTTCGGTCAGGTCTTCATTGAGGGAAAGCGCCCTGGCCGCCGTTCTTGCAAGGCGGGTGACCTCCAGCGTATGAGTCAGCCGAGTACGGTAATGGTCCCCTTCCGGCTGAAGAAAAACCTGCGTTTTATGCTTCAGCCGGCGGAAGGCCTTGCAGTGGGTAATGCGGTCCACATCCCGCTGAAAGCAGGTGCGGAGCATGCATTCTTCCTCGGGGACCGCGCGTCCGGCTGAATCCACAGCCCGCACGCCCCTCGGACCTACGATCACACGTTCGAGCGCTTCGCGCTCTTCTCTCGGACAAGGCATTCAGGCATTCCCTCCCTGCAGAATTTTCGGAAATCGGCCAGCTTAATAAGCAACGCCCCAGTAGATCATGTGCTTGGCCGGCTTACCGCAGCAAGCGCAGACCTCGCCCAGTTTTTCCTGCGCGAAGGGGATGCAGCGGGAGGACATGCCCGCTTTTTCTTTCATATCGAGCTCACACTGCAGATCGCCGCACCACATGGTCTTGATAAAACCGCCGTTTTTCTCCTGCAGTTCTTTGGCCTCTTCCAGTGAGTAAGCCGCGTAGATGTGCTCGTCGAGATTCTTTTTGGCTTTGTCGTAAAGGCCCTTCTGCACATCCCCGAGGACTTCGGGAATGCGTTCCGCCAGCTCATCGATGTTGATTGAAACCTTTTCGCCGTTATCGCGGCGCACGGCCACACAGAGATTGTTTTCAAGATCGCGGGGGCCGATCTCCAGACGTACGGGAACGCCCTTCATTTCATACTGGGCGCATTTCCAGCCCATGCTGTTCTCACTGGTATCGATCTGCGCGCGGATGCCGGCAGCCTTAAGCGTTTCATAAAGCTCTTCCGCCTTTTCCGTTACACCGGGCTTATGCTGAGCAACCGGAACCACGATCACCTGAACCGGAGCAATGCGGGGCGGAAGCACCAGACCGTTGTTATCGCCGTGCGTCATGATGATGCCGCCGATAATGCGCGTGGACAGTCCCCAGGAAGTCTGGAACGGATATTTCAGCTTGTTGTCTTTATCGGTAAAGGTAATGCCGAACTGGCGGGCAAAACCGTCGCCGAAATAATGGCTGGTGCCGGACTGCAGCGCCTTTTTATCGTGCATCATGCACTCGATGGTGTAGGTGTTGACGGCGCCGGCAAACTTTTCCTTATCGGTCTTGTTGCCGCGGATGACGGGCATGGCAAGATAGTTTTCGCAGAGGTCCGCGTAAACTTCCAGCTGATTCAGAGTCTCTTTCCGGGCTTCTTCTTCGGTGGCATGAAGCGTATGCCCTTCCTGCCAGAGAAATTCACGACCGCGCAGGAAAGGACGGGTGGTCTTTTCCCAGCGGAGAACGGAGCACCACTGGTTGTAAAGCATGGGCAGATCGCGCCAGGAATGCACCACATGGCTCCAGTGATCGCAGAAAAGCGTTTCGGAAGTGGGACGGATGCAGAGGCGTTCGGGAAGCTCTTCGCTGCCGCCGACCGTGACCCATGCGCACTCGGGAGCAAAGCCTTCCACATGGTCCTTTTCCTTCTGCAGCAGGCTTTCGGGGATCAGCATCGGCATGGAAACGTTCTGATGACCGTCACGCTTGAACATTGCGTCAAGCTCTTTCTGAATGTTTTCCCAGATGGCGTAGCCATAAGGGCGCAGGATGAAAAGACCCTTGACGCCGGAATAATCGACCAGCTCGGCCTTGGTGCAGACATCGGTGAACCACTGGGCAAAGTCCACTTCCATATCGGTGATCTGCTCAACTTTTTTATCTTTTGCCATAATATCCTCCGCTCCCGGCAGGCTGTTTCCGCACGGCCTGACAGGATAATTCTGTAATTTTTATAATAGAAACGCCGATAATAAGTCCATATTAAAGCTATGGTATTTTATAGCAGAAGTTGTAACTTGTCAACACTGAATTGTAAATTTTTCTGCATTTTCCTTGACCTTGCGGCCTGCTTTCAGTATAATGGCAAATGGATTTTTTATTTTTATATGATATCCGCCAAATGTTTTCCCTGTCTCGAGGTGAAGATTATTAACAAACAGAATTTTTTAACCGAGCTTGGCAAGTTTCTCACATTTATGAGTGATGAAGACCGCAGCACCACCCTCATCATGTACAGCCGTATCTTTGATGAGATTGACGATGACCAGGTCCTGCTGCAGCAGCTGATGTCGCCGACCCGCCAGGCGGTCGTGCTTGCCCGCAACTACAGCTCGCGTTCCGGAAAGTCCGGTGAACGTCCCTCCGAAAAGCCGAAATATGTCTCTGTAATCGAAGAGATCGAGCAGAAGGCTCTGGCCGCGCAGGAAGAGCGCCGTCCCCGCATTTCTTCCGACCAGATCTCCATGTTTGAGGATGCCGCTCCGGACGATCTGCCCGAAATGAAAGAGATCTATTCCCGTGCGGCCGCGGCCGCCGCGGCGGTTTCTCCCTCTGCTTCTCAGGCAGAGGAAACGGCTGTCCCCGCCGAAGCCGAGGAAGCCGCGCCGGCAGAATCGGAAGGCGAAAACGAATCCGAGCCTGCCTTTATTCTTCCCGCGGTTTCCCCTCTCTCCGATTCCGACGAAGATCCCGGCGCATCGGATGTCGCAGCCGATGCCGAAGAAGCGGATGATTCCGAATCCTCCGACGATACGGAAGCCCGGCGTCAGGCCGCTGTCGATGCTTTCATGGACGATTTTTCCATTGATGAGCATGAAGAGGCCGACACGGAGGAAGATGAGTCCCTTCCCGCCGAGGAGTCGGAAAATGAGGAAGACGAAGAAGAAGAGTCCGGTTATTATGAGGACGAAGCGGTTCCCGCTCCGGTCGTTGAATTCATTGAGGAGGACGAAGAAGAGGAAGAAGCCCCCGCTCCGGTCCGCAAGATCAAGACCAAAAAGCATACCGAGCCCGCTCCCGAACCCGCAGCGCCCCGCAAGGTCATTGTCCCGCTGCTGATCCTTTTCCTGATCGTGGCGATTCCGGTCTCTCTGCTGGTGCTTGCCCTGCTGCTGATTCCCACAACGGTGGTTCTTACCGCGGCGGCGATCGCCATCGGCTTCGGCGCGCTTGCGCTGACGGCTGCTTTCAGCGGTTTCGCCGTCTTTGCCGACATTCTGGTCGTGCTTGGTGCCGCTCTGCTTCTGCTTGCCTTCGGTCTGCTGTTTCTCTGGATCTTTGTCTGGTTGATCGGCGGCGTCATGGTCAGCTTTGTTAAGTCCGTCGTACGGCTGGGCAAACGCCTTTGCACAAAGGAGGAACACGCATGAAACATGCATGGCATATCATTATTTTAGTTGTGCTGGTTGCCCTGCTGCTCGGCATTATCTGTATCGGCGTCGGTTACATGACCGGTGCGGATATGAGCCGCATTGTTTCCGTTCTGGACGCAAACTACAACCTGAGCGGCTATTACCAGTATTTTTCTCAGTTTTCAGCCGAGCTGAGCAATGTGCTTGCCGCATAACAAAAACATACCGATAACAGAAAAGGCGCATTGCAAACAGCGTCAAAATAGGATCCCCCTTAGGCAGACGGGTGAAATAACCGGAATCTGCTTAAGGGGGATTTTTTATTCGGAAAAGAACATAGTCCGGAATGGCTCTTGACAGAGGCTGATCAGAAAGCGCCGGCGGCGCTCAGGGTAGTGTCGGTATAGGTCTCGCCGGCGACGCTCAGGGTGACGCCCGCGGGAACAACGACCTGCGCGTTGTCGGCGATCTTCAGGCTGTCGATCACGGAGTCTGCAGCGACGGTCCAAACAGCGTCGCCGGTCAGGGTGACATTCACGATGTTCTTGCCGTTGGAGTTGACAATGTTGGTCACATGGCCCAGGACAGAAGCCTCGCTCCAGTCACCGCTGCCGACGGAAGCGTCCTTGACGGTGTGGCTGAAAGCGCCGGCGGAGATAATGCCGGTCAAATCGGCACCCTCGCCCAGGTTGACGGTCAGCGTGGTGGCAGGGTCGGAGCCGACATAGCCGCTGGAGTTCCAGACATCGCCCTCGACCGTGGTATGGGTCAGGTTCAGTTCGCTTGTCCAGTTACCGGCAGCGTCGGTCTCATTGACGGCAAACTCGTTGGAGTAACCGTCTTCCTCATGGAAGGTCTCGTTGAAGGTAGGCATGTGGACGCTGTTGGCATGGCCGTAGCCGTTATCCTCGCCCCACACGGCAGAGGGATCGACGCCGACAGAGTCGTCGTCATTGTCAATAATCTGCAGCAGAACGCCGGTACCGGAGTTCAGGACAGCATGATCGACATTGAAGATGGAGTTGATCTTCTTAACCAGGAAGATCGCATCGCCGGTGTTGACCTCCGTGCCGTCCAGGATATTGACGATATTGTAGCCGCTGCTGCTGTTGGCGTGGCACATGAAGCCGAATTCCCCGGAATGGATGACAGAGGGGACAACCTCGCCGTCCGCGACAGCGTCGGAGCTGACGGTAGCGACGATCTCGCCATCGGCGCCGAAGCCGTATTCATCGGTCGTGCCGCTGTATTGGTCAACCTCAATCTCGGTGCCACCGACATAGGACTGATAGGTGGCGATGCCGCCGGTCATGATGTTGGCATAGGTGGAGACATTCTCGGTGACACCGTAGTAATCCTCGGTAGTCTGGCCGATGGTGTAAGCGCCGTAGCCGGAATCGCCGACCTCAACGTCGGTGTTGATGACGACAATGTGCATGTTGGTGCCGGTGTCGGTGGACAGGGCGCCCCAGCCGGCAGCCCGCAAGTCGGAGTCGATGTAAACCGCGACGGAGTAGTTGCCCATCAGGTTGGTGGTACGGGCGTTGCACAGATCGCCGCCCAGGCCCAGAACCCAGGGAGGAGTGACCATGGTGGACTGGTCCGCGGTGGACATGTAGCCATCATAGACGGTGCCGCTGTTGGAGATCATGGTGCTGTTCTTCACGATGGAGACCGCTCCGTCGACCGTGAACAAAGCCAGCTTCGCGACACCGGTGGTCTCGATGGTGGAATCGTTCACCTCGAGCACGGAACCGGCATTGGCGACCATGACAGCGGCGCCAAGGCCGGAGAAGTCGTTCGTGTCAGAGCCGTCGGCAGTGGTGTTCATCTCGATGGAAGCGCCGGTGACGGTGTGGGTGCCTTCGGTGTAGATGGCGCCGTTATGCCAGCTGACATCGTCGGAGATCTCGCCGGAGACGTCTTCATTCACGAAGTGCGCGTAACGCGGATAGGCCAGCGTCGTGGCCGTGAACGCGGTGGTCAGGATAGGCTCGAGCGCGCTGCCATCCTCTTCGTTCTGCAGAGCGGTCAGATCCGAAGCCTCACCGCCGGCGAAGGCAGCCGTTGACAGAGTGAACAGCATCACGACGACAAGGGAAAGCATCATCAGCTTTTTCATAGAATTTCCTCCGTATACTGCTTTCCGGTTTTACTAACATAAATCACATGACAGACAGAGCCAAAAAATATTTTTGCAGCCGATGCTGCCGCAGCTCGCCCGGAATGTCAAACGGGAATTTCCCGGCTGTCCCGGAGCACATACTTTGAAATGATTCGCGCCAGCGCATTCAGGTCGATCGGTTTTGCGATATGTTCATTCATGCCGGCAGTCTTCGCCGCCTGAACATCCTCCGCAAATGCGTTGGCCGTCATGGCTATAATCGGCACTTTTTTGCAGTAATCGCGATTCATGGCGCGGATGGCCCTCGTTGCGTCATTTCCGTTCATCTTCGGCATCTGAATATCCATCAGGATCAGATCATAAGCGCCGTCTGCCGCCTGCAGCATGATGTCTACCGCTTCCGCTCCATCCGATGCGCGATCCACCTGAATGCCGGTCTCCTCAAGGATCTCTGCTGCGATCTCCGCGTTCAGGTCATTATCCTCCACAAGAAGGCAGCGATATCCTTCCAGATTCATTTCTTCCAACGGCTGCAGAGGATTGTAGGAATCGGCCTTTTCCTGCCCTGCGCCCAGAACTTCATTAAAGAGCCGCACCAGTCTGGATTTAAAGAGCGGCTTGCTGACGAAGAAGTTGACGCCGGCGTTCCTTGCTTCCGCTTCGATCTCCGTCCAGTCATAGGAAGAAAGGACGATGATCGGAATGTCACCGCCGACTTCTCTGCGGATCGCTCTGGCTGTTTCCACGCCGTCCATACCGGGCATCTTCCAGTCCAGGATCACGGCATGGTAATCCTTGTTTTCCGCATGATGTCCGGTTACCCGGTCCACGGCTTCCTGCCCGGACAGCACACCGTCCGCCTTCATGCCGAGTTCCTCCAGCATCTCCACGGCAGACTCCATACAGAGCTCATCGTCATCGGCCACGAGTACCGAGAGATCAATGAACTTCTCATAATCCGTTTCGGTCTGATCCTGCAGCTTTAAGTAAATTGTAACGATAAAGGTTGAGCCCTCACCCAGCTTACTCTGTACCTTGATGTCGCCGCCCATCATATTGACGATATTTTTGGCGATCGGCATGCCAAGCCCGGTACCCTGGATCTTGCTGACTCTTCCGTCCTCGGCGCGGGTAAAGGGCTCAAATATATGGGCAATATAGTCCTCTGACATACCGATGCCGTTATCCGCAAATGTGAACTCATAGCATCCGGTCTTAAACTGCCGGCAGGGGATCTCCCGGATACTTAAGCGCAGCTTTCCTCCATCCGGCGTATACTTGATGGCATTGCCCATCATATTCATAAACACCTGCTGGACTCGGAGCGAGTCACCGATCACCCGCTCATGCTTTACATCCTGTATGTTGATGATTAAGTCGTGTCCGTGAGCACGGACCTGTGGCTGAATCATGGTGACCATGTTGTCTATAAGGTCCGAAAGATTAAAATCTTCTTCGGTAAGGATGACCTTTCCGGACTCGATCTTGCTCATATCCAGCACTTCATTGATGAGGGAGAGCAGATGTTTGCTGGCTGCAGTGATCTTCTGCAGGCTGTCCTTCACACGTTCCTTATCATCGATATGCGCTGCCGCAATGGCCGTCATGCCGATAATGCCGTTCATCGGCGTACGGATATCATGCGACATGGTCTGCAGGAAGTCGCTCTTGGCATGGCTGGCAGCATCCGCCGCGTCATAAGCCTCCCTCAGGGCCTTCTGTACGCGAACCTGCTCCTCGACCATCGGTGTAATGTCTCTGTATGCGTGTATGAAATAATCCGTGCCGTCGTCTGCCTTGAACTTTGCGGTACTCTGCTGAAAATTACGATAGCCGTCCCCACTGATCCGTCTGTAGTTGATCGTATAGACGCCGGTCTCCGGAACCTTCTCACCCATGGCGGCTACGGTGCTCATCTCGTACATAGTATCACGGTCTTCCGGGACTACATATTTATCAATATATCTGCACAGCGCTGCCCCCGCGTTTTCCTGTTCCTTGGTAACATCCAGACCCACACCGTCCGCTCTTATGATCCTGAACCGGTCCGTTTTGGCATTGATCAGGAACATGTCGACATATTCCGAGCTAAGTGCCTGTATGATGCCAAGCTGCTCATGTTCCTTCCGTCTC
>R19__coassemble_311_pt1 | contig 24141 bp, 20 predicted proteins | sample R19__metabat2_high_PE_014 | metagenome-assembled genome bin R19 | reverse complement strand
CGACAGCTTGTTTATATTAGCACTTCCATACTCGCTTGTCAACAACTTTTTTCAAGTTTTTTCGAAGTTTTTGAAAGGCTTTTAAAACATCCGCTCACACGAAGGACGCTGCTCAAGGGCTTATCCCTCGCGAAAGCTTGTGTAATATACCACCGCGTTTTCCCTTTGTCAACACCTTTTTTTCACTTTTTTCAAAATGAATTCGGAGCAGTATTTCTACCGCTCCGAATCTTATTTTCTATCTGTTTTCAGGCTGCGTAATCTGCCAGATTGATCTCGTTCACCGGCTTTACGTAGGTTACCTTTGCGGTAGCTACGATGTCGCTCAGTTCCTCGCTGAGAAGATCGTTGACCATGGTGCTGTGAACGGTCTGCGCGGTTCCGTCACTGCCTACGCTGAGCACCGCGTCCGCCTTCAAGGGCAGCCGCATAATGATGTGATAACCGTAGCTGCTGAGTATGGGATCGCTGACCTGATAGTTTTCCAGCGCGCGGGTCCCCTCTTCAAATTCGGTCACCATCTGGCCGGAGGTGAAGAGATAGCCTTCCGGATAAGCCGTCTTACCGGTATCCTTGCTGTAGGTCTCCATGTACTCATAGAACTTTGCAAGACGCTCTTCTTCGTTCTCAATTGCCTGTAGCTCCTTTGCAAGCGTCTCCGCCTGCTCCTTGGCCGCGGCGATTTCCTCCTCGGATAAAGCTTCCCTGGTATCCAGATCGATGGTAGGCAGAAGAATATGGGCCGCGTAAAGATAGTCGTTGGCTTCCATATAGGCAATGACATCCTCATCGCTGAGCTTTTCGCCGTTTTCTCCGTAGATTTCGGTCGGGATCTTTGTGGTCAGTGTACTCTCTTCATTCATTTTCTGATAAAGCTCCGGAATCATATACATGGTGGCAAGGAATGCTTCGAAATCCTCTTCCGTTGCGCCTTCTCCGCAATAGGTCGTGATGTTTGCCTGCTTCTGGGTCTCGATTGCGGCCAGTTCTTCCTCACTCAGGCTGATTCCGTTCTTTTCGGCCAATTCTCCGATTCCGTAGGACTGCAGAATGATTGCTTCCACCTGCTGATGGAGATACTGGTTGAAGGTCGTGTTTTCGGCGATCATGTTGTCCCAACCCACCGTGCTGCCGTAATAGCTCAGGAAGGTGTTTTCCAGACTATAGCCCACATAGAACATCTCATAGGCATATTCCGCCCAGGTGATGTCCGTTCCGTTGATGGTCATGACGACCTCATCCGGGTCATAGAGCGCATAGACACTGCCGAAATTCAGCGCGTCGGCAATGGTATCTCCGGAACCTGTTTCCGCATCCGCCGTGCTCTCCGTGCTTTCGGCCGGCGCGGCGCTTTCCTCGGGGGCAGCGCTTTCAATGGTTTCGGCTGCGGCGGTCTCCACCGGGGCGGCTGCCGTTTCTTCGGTCTTCGTATTTCGGTTCTGCAGAACCATCACGCATGCCAGAATGACGCATACGGCCGCAATGACCGCAATCACTTTCGGCATGCTGTTTTTCTTCGACGCTTCTCCCGCCGCCGCGGTCGAAGTTTCGGTTTCTGCCTTCACTTCGGACTCTGCCTTCCCTTCGGTTTCCGGCTCCGCCTTTTCTTCGATTTCGTTTTTGTTTTCGTTATCCATTGTATTCTCCTTCTATATTAATAATAGAAAACCTGTTTATTGCGCAGGGCTGAGCGTTTCCTTCGCCCGCCCCCAGTCGGCGGCAAAGTGCCTCGCTTCCTCGATCACGCGGTTTTTGGATGTTACCTTTACACTGATACAGGGTTTGGAACCGGCCTCAATTTTCAGCCTTCCTTTGTATTCCGGCATGGCATAAAGAAGGGAGACCCGCTCCATGTCAAAATCCGCCACGGTAAAGTTCAGGCGTCCCTGCTTCTGGGCAATATCGGTAATGCCGGCCTTTCCGGCCTCACCGCGCAGCAGCGCCACATGGATCAGCGCGTTCACGCCGGGAGGCGGATCGCCGTACCGGTCGATCAGTTCATCGGTCAGATCGTCAGCTTCTTCCTCGGTCCGGATAAGTGCGATCTTGCGGTAAATATCCATACGCTGCTCCGCCGAGGGGATATATTGGTCGGGAATGTTGGCTGCTACGGCAAGGTCGGCCGAACAGTCGGACCTGGTCGGTACTTCCATGCCTCTGGCCTCCAGCACCGCTTCGTTGAGCAGTTTCATATACATGTCATAACCCACATCGATCATATGGCCGGACTGCTCCGCGCCGAGCAGATTGCCTGCGCCTCGTATCTCCAGGTCACGCATGGCGATCTTGTAGCCGGAGCCGAACTGCGCGAAATCTCGGATCGCGTTCAGACGTTTCTCCGCGACTTCCGTCAAAACCTTATCCCGATGGAAGGTCAGGTAAGCGGAGGCCCGGCGGGTGGAACGCCCTACGCGGCCTCGGATCTGATGGAGCTGAGCCAGTCCCAGCCGGTCCGCGTCTTCTATGATCAGGGTGTTGACATTGGGAATGTCGATGCCGGTCTCAATGATCGTCGTGCAGACCAGCACCTGCGTGCGTCCGCTGACCACGCCTTCCATGGCGGAGGCCAGCATGTTTTTATCCATTTTGCCATGCGCCACGCCCACTGTCACATCTTCCATCATAGCAGCGATGTGAGAGGCGGTACGGTCAATATCTTCCACGCGGTTATGCAGATAATAGACCTGGCCGCCGCGCTGAAGCTCACGCCGGATGGCGTCTTCCAGAACTCCCCAATCATGCTCCATCACGAATGTCTGCACCGGCAGACGATCCTGCGGCGGTTCTTCCAATAGCGACATATCCTTAATGCCGCTCATGGCCATGTTGAGCGTTCGCGGAATGGGGGTTGCGGTCAGAGTGAGCACATCCACGTTTTTGGCAAGCTCTTTGATATGCTCCTTATGCGTAACGCCGAAGCGCTGTTCCTCATCCACCACCAGCAGACCGAGATTTTTAAATTTTACATCCTTGCCCAGCAGACGGTGCGTACCGATGACCAGGTCGCAGCTGCCGTCACCGATGGAATCAAGCGCCTTTTTCATCTGCTGCCCGGTCTTATAGCGGCTGAGTGATTCAATGTTTACCGGAAAACCGAAAAAGCGCTGCATAGCCGTTTGATAGTGCTGTTCCACCAGTACCGTAGTCGGCGCAAGAATGGCTGCCTGTTTTCCGTCCAGAATGCATTTCATTACCGCCCGCATGGCAACTTCCGTCTTGCCGAAGCCCACATCGCCGCAGAGCAGACGGTCCATGGGAACGGAGGATTCCATATCTTTTTTGATTTCCGCCACACAGCGCAGTTGGTCATCCGTTTCGGTATATTCGAAGTTTTCTTCAAATTCTCTCTGCCATTCGCTGTCCGGCGCAAAAGCGTAGCCCGGCCGGCGCAGACGTTCGGCATAGAGCGCGACCAGGCGCCCGGCCATCTCTTTGGCGGAACCCTTGGCTTTGGCGCGGGTCTTCGCCCATTCGGTACCGCCCATTTTGGAAAGCCGAATCTGTTTATCTTCTCCGGCGCCGGTATACTTGGTCACCAGGTCCAACTGAGTTGCCGGCACAAAAAGAGCGTCCGTTCCGGCATAGGCAATGCGGATGTAATCCTTTTCAAAGCCATCCACCTGCATTTTGACCACGCCGCAGAATTTTCCGATGCCGTGCTTTTCATGCACTACATAATCTCCCACCGAAAGATCAGCGTAAGATTCGATGCGTTCCCGACCGGGCGGAAGTTTTTTTGTGCTTCGCTGCTTTTTTTCATTGCGGCGCGCCACCAGCTGGGCGTCCGTCAGCAGAACCAGCTTGATGCCCGGGTATTCCAGACCGGAGGAAAAAGCGCCGATTGCGATGGAACAATTCCCCGGCTCCGGCAGCTTTTTCAGTTCTTTATAGATGACGGCTTCGATTTCGTTATTGCCGAAGAATTCCTGCAGAACCTTCGCTCTGCGTTCATCGGCAGCCAGAACGACCACCCGATATTTTTGTTTTAAGTAGACCTTCACGTCTTCCGCAGCCGCTTTTGCGCTGCCGGCATAAGAAGGCAGCTGCTTGGCGGGAATACTGGCAAGCGTGCGGGGCGGCAGCGGGCAGCGGCCCACCGTAAATGCTTCTCCCATATAAACGGGAAATTCCGCCAGACCCTTCAGAAGTTTTTCCCAGGTCATGTAAAAGCTGTCCGGCGACATGGCCACCATGCCCTTGCGGCGCAGCTCCTCAATGTCCGCGGTAAGCTGTTTTGCGTAGGAACGGGCCATTTCCGCGCAGCGGTTCGGCTGATCGATAAAAACCACCGCGTCTTCCGGTATATAATCCAGTCCCCATGCCTCGGGATAGATCACCGGCAGATAGCGGTCCGCGTCCGTCAGGATCACGCCGCCGCGCAGCCGATCCGCATCACTGCGAAGCGTATCCGCCAGCTTGATCGCGCTGTCGCTTTTGTGGCGGCGGGTATAGGTATCCGCGAAATTTTCCATCTGACGGCAGAGCACTTCCGTGCCGCCGACGGTCAGCCCGGGCAGAACCTCGGCCGCGGGCAGCAGAACACACTGCTCCACCGCTTCAATCCTGCGCTGCGTCGATACATCAAAGAGACCCATGGAGTCAATATCATCGCCCCAGAATTCTATGCGGATCGGTCCGCCGTTTACGGCGGAATAAAAATCAAGAATGCCGCCGCGATGAGCAAACTGCCCCGGTCCTTCCACCTGATCGGTACGGGTGAATCCGCATCGAATCAGGGCCTCTTCCAGATCCTCGGGCGCTATGCTGTCCGTACTTCGGATCGTAACGGCGGCTTTTTCCAGCAGCTTCGGCGGAATGGTGCGCTGCATCAGTCCGGAGACCGACGCCACCAGTACATCTGCCTTGCCGCTGACCGCCGCATACAATGCCTCCAGTCGTTTTTGTTCCGCGAAGCGGGAAACCGCCTCGCCGGAATAAAAAGTAAAGTCGCGCATGGTAAGTACGGCAGCCCGCTCACCGGCTTCCTCTCCGCCGCGCAGCATGGCACGCAGATCCGCCGCAAAGGTCTCGGCGGTCGTGTCATCCGGGCAGAGAACAAACAGCGGCCGTTCCGCCCGGTTTTTCAAGGCCGCGGCCAGATTGGCCCGGTGCACCGCCGAAAGCCCGGAAACAAGCGCAGGAAGCCCCCCGCTCTCAAGAAGAGAGGGGAGGTTCGCAGCTTCTTTATTCGAGAAAATCTGATCTACTAAATATTTCATGCAGTTTTTGTCTTACCTTTTTGCGTATAGATCCCGCTGTGCCACGGCAAGAGCGTCACAGCGGTTATTGTATTCATTTTCCGCATGTCCCTTTACCCAGTGATAGCTCATTTCATGCTGTTCGGTAAGCTGCAGAAGTTCTTCCCATAGTTCGGGATTTTTGGCAGGGCTTTTATCTCCCTTGATCCATCCCTTCTTTCGCCAGGAAACTGCCCAGCCCAGAGACAATGCGTCAATGACATATTTGGAATCGGAATAGAGTTCAACCCGGCAGGGTTTTTTCAAAGCCTTCAGGCCTTCGATCACGCCGGTCAGCTCCATGCGATTGTTGGTGGTCTGCTTTTCTCCGCCGGAAAGTACTTTTTCCGTCCCCTCACAGGTGAGAATCGCTCCCCAGCCGCCGGGACCCGGATTTCCGCTGCAGGCCCCATCGGTATAGAGTATTACAGTTTTCATAGCTGGTCCTTATATTTTTCCCAGAGTGCCGTATATTCGGCCCTGTCGATTAGGCCGGCTTTTAAAAATCCGTCCAGCTGGCTTTTCCAATGCTCTTTCCTGCTCTCCGGCGCAATGTGACCGGTCAGCCGGTCGTGAGAATGCGCCTCATTCCTGCCTTCCACCGTATGGTATGCCGCTGCGGCCGCCTGCGCGGAAGGTGAATATTTCACGTTTTGCCCGGTTTTCGGCGCGTCCGTGTTTTTCTTTTTCTTATTGCTCTTTCTCACGCAGAAGAGGATCAGCAGAATCAGAAGCGCAAAGACGATCCAGGTGGTGATCAGGCTTTCCGATATCGTCTCACTGCCATCGGCAAGAACGGAAAGAACGGTCGGCAGCTCCGTAAGAACGAGAAAGACGATCACCACGGCAGCCACCGACATGCCGCTCATTTTCGGTTTTTTATCGGAATTTCCGGCCGCCATAGTGTTTCATCTCCCTCTTTGTAAACGTTATGAATTATTCTTCGCTCTCATTCTGCGGAAGGTCGGAATTTTCTTCCGCTTCCTGTTTCGGAAGCTCGGTCATTTCCTCGTTTTCATCGTGTTCCGTCTTTTCAATCGTCAGTACTTTGCAGCCTGCCGTCAGTTTCATCAGGCGGACACCCTGCGCCGCGCGCCCCGTAACGGAAATTGCCTTTACCGGCATACGGATAATCACCGCGTCATCGGAAATGATAAAGATATCTTCCTCCTCCTTAACGATTTCCGCCGCAGTGACCGGACCGGTCTTTGCGGTAATGTTATAGTTCTTCATGCCCTGGGTAGCACGGCCGTGGACGGTATACTCGCTCAGCGGAGTCCGTTTGCCCATACCGTTTTCCGTTACGGTAAGGACCGTATCACCCATGGAGGAGCTCGCGGCGCCGATCACCTCGTCCCCTTCTTTGAGCTTGATGCCCGTAACGCCGGCAGCGGTGCGTCCGGTGGGACGGACCTCTCTTTCTTCAAAGCAGACCGCCTTGCCGCCGCGGGTGGCAATCAGGATGTTTTCCTCGCCGCTCGTCTGCAGAACACGGATCAGTTCATCCTCTTCGCTCAGGGTAATGGTGCGGATGCCGTTGGCGCGGATGTTTTTCAGCATTGCCTGTTCCATGCGCTTCACTACGCCTTTTCTCGTTACAAAGACCAGATAGGCGTTGGCGCTGATACCGCGGCCGTTGATCACGGTGCTGACGCGCTCGGTCTCCCCGTTTTCATCGCTGCCGAGGTTGAGAATATTGACAATGTTGGTGCCGACCGCCATGCGTCCGGCTTCGGGGATCGTATAGCCTTTTTTGATAAAGACACGCCCGCGGTTGGTGAAGAACAGAATATTGTCATGGGTGGAAGCGGTAAAGATATCTTCCACGTAATCGCCTTCCCGCAGGTTGGCGGCTTTCACGCCGCGGCCGCCGCGGTTCTGCGTGCGGTATTCATCCACCGGCAGACGCTTGATATAGCCGTTATGCGTGCGGACGAAGACGCAGGTCTCTTCTTCAATCAGGTCTTCTTCCTCAATTTCGTCTTCCACATCCTGAATGACGGTCTTGCGTCCGTCGCCGTATTTATCACGCAGAGCGATCAGTTCGTCTTTCAGAACGGCCTTGATCTTTTCGGGATCGGCCAACAGTTCACGATAATAATTGATTTTTTCCAGCAGCTCTTTATGCTCATTTTCCAGCTTTTCACGGTTCAGTCCCTGCAGTGCGATCAGACGCATATCGCAAATGGCCTGTGCCTGCAGTTCGGAAAGGCTGAAGCGATTCATCAGATTCTGTTTGGCATCATCATAGCTGCTGCGGATAATGCGGATCACTTCATCGATATTATCCTGCGCGATCAGCAGACCCTGCAGAATATGGTCACGCTCTTCCGCTTTACGCAGATCGAAGCGGGTACGGCGGACGATCACTTCTTCCTGGAAGGCAAGGTATTCATCCAGCACGTTTTTCAGAGAAAGTACCTTCGGCTGGCTCTGATTGTTGACCAGGGCAAGCATGATGATGCTGAAGCTCGACTCCATGGCCGTCTGCTTGAACAGATGATTGAGCACAACCTGCTCGTTGGCGTCGCGCTTGAGTTCAATGACCATGCGCATGCCGTTGCGGTCCGTTTCATCACGCAGGTCGGAAATGCCTTCCAGCCGCTTTTCACGTACCTGGTCGGCGATATTTTTGATGAGCTGACGCTTGTTGACCTGATAAGGCAGTTCCGTAACGATGATGCGTTTCCGGTGATCTCTGCCGAATTCTTCAATTTCGGTACGGGCGCGGACTATGATCTTGCCGCGGCCCGTAGCATAGGCTTTGCGGATGCCGCTCCGGCCCATGATAATGCCCTTGGTCGGAAAATCCGGTCCCTGGATGTGTTCCATCAGCTCAAAAACATCCGCGTCCGGATGCTCCAGCTCACAGACAGCCGCGTTGATGACTTCGGTCAGGTTATGCGGCGGGATGTTGGTGGCCATACCGACGGCAATGCCGCTGGAGCCGTTTACCAGCAGGTTGGGAAAACGGGAAGGCAGAACACGGGGTTCTTTACGGGTCTCATCAAAGTTGGGATCCCAGTCCACAGTCTCCTTATCGATATCGCGCAGCATCTCATTGGAAATTTTGGAGAGTCTGGCTTCGGTGTAACGATAGGCCGCAGGGGGGTCGCCATCCACGGAACCAAAGTTGCCGTGGCCGTCGACCAGCATATAGCGCATGGAGAAATCCTGTGCCAGACGTACCATGGCGTCATAAACGGAAGCGTCACCGTGAGGGTGATATTTGCCGAGCACGTCACCGACGCAGGTCGCGGATTTTTTATAGGGTTTATCGGAGGTCAGACCGCCCTCATAGAGAGAGTAAAGAATGCGGCGGTGCACCGGTTTCAGACCGTCACGCACATCCGGCAGAGCACGGCCGACAATCACGGACATTGCATAGTCAATGTAACTTGACTGCATTTCGTGTACCAGCTCAGATTCCGTAATGATCTGGTCGGGAAACGCGATATCCTCCGGTTTGTAATCTCTTTTATGTGCCATTTCCGAATGTTTCTCCTTTACGTATCAATGTTGACCGCGTATTTGGCGTTGGATTCGATCCATTCACGGCGCGGGTCAACCTCTTCGCCCATCAGCAGGCTGAAGATCTGATCTGCCATAACGGCATCCTGCAGAGTAATGCGGCGCAGAGAACGTTTTTCCGGGTCCATGGTGGTCTCCCAAAGTTCTTCGGGGTTCATTTCGCCCAGACCTTTGAAACGCGAAATATCGATCTTTGTGTTAGGGTTGTTTTCTCTCAACTCGCTGCTGATGGCATCGCGCTGCTCATCGGAATAAGCCACGCGCTGGGTCTTGCCGCGGGTCAGCTTATAAAGCGGCGGCACAGCGGAATAGACATAACCGTTTTCGATCAGCGGCCTCATATAGCGGAAGAAGAAGGTCAGAAGCAGGGTGCGGATATGCGCACCGTCCACATCGGCATCCGCCATGATAATGATCTTATGATAACGGAGTTTTTCCATATTGAACTCATCCCCGATGCCGGCACCCAGTGCCACAATGAGAGGATAGAGCTTATCGTTGCCGTAAATTTTATCGGCACGGGCCTTTTCCACGTTCAGCATCTTGCCCCACATGGCCAGAATTGCCTGGAAACGGCTGTCGCGCCCCTGAATGGCGGAGCCTGCGGCGGAATCGCCCTCGACGATGTAAATTTCGCACAGGGACGGGTCGCGCTCGTTGCAGTCCTGCAGTTTATCCGGCATCTGCCCGCTTTCCAGACCGGTTTTTCTGCGGACGGTCTCCTTGGCCTTGCGCGCTGCCTCACGGGCCCGGTTGGCGGTGAGAGCCTTTTCCATGATGGCCTTGGCCGTCTGCGGATGTTCTTCCAGATAGCGTTCAAACTGATCGCTGACAATGGAATCCACCATCGGACGGATGTAAGCATTGCCCAGCTTCTGCTTGGTCTGGCCTTCAAACTGGGCTTCCGGCAGCTTGACGGAAATGACGGCTGCCAGACCCTCGCGCACATCTTCGCCGCTGAGCTTGGTATCGCTGTCTTTCAGATATTTATATTTCAGACCGTAGCTGTCGATGACGCGGGTCAGCGCGGTGCGGAAGCCGGTTTCATGCATGCCGCCTTCCGGTGTGCGGATATCGTTGGCAAAGGAGACGATGTTTTCGTTATAGCCGTCATTATACTGCATGGCGATCTCGGCGATTGCGTCATCCTTTTTGCCGCTGAAATAGATCACATCGTCGTGCACCGTGTTTTTATTGGTGTTGATATAAGTGACATATTCACGGATGCCGCCCTCATAAAAGAGCACATCCTTCTGCTCCATGCCGGAGCGTTTATCTTCAATGGTAATGGTGATGCCGGCGTTTAAAAAGGCCTGTTCACGCATACGGTTATGCAGGATCTCATAATCGTATACCAGCTCATCGAAAATTTCGGGGTCCGGCTTAAAGCGTACATGCGTGCCGGTCAATTTGGTTTCGCCGGTTACGGCAAGAGGCTTGGTAATTTTCCCGCGGGAAAACTCCATGTGGTGGATCTTGCCGTCTTTATGGACATCGACCTCCAGCCATTCGGAAAGCGCGTTCACAACGGATGCGCCCACGCCGTGCAGACCGCCGGAGACTTTGTAACCGCCGCCGCCGAATTTGCCGCCGGCGTGCAGTACGGTGAAAACGACCTCAACGGCCGGCTTGCCGGTCTGGGCCTGAATATCTACCGGAATGCCGCGGCCGTTATCGGTAACGGAGATAATATCTCCCTCCTCAATGGCCACTTCAATGTGGGTGCAGTAGCCGGCCAGAGCCTCATCGATGGAGTTATCCACGATTTCGTAGACCAGGTGATGCAGGCCGGATGATGATGTGGAGCCGATATACATGCCCGGGCGTTTGCGTACAGGTTCAAGACCTTCCAGAACCTGTATATCGCCGGCATTATATTCGTTTTCTACTTTTTCTGTGATATCTGCCATAATTCCTCCGTTATGTAACCGCTCAGTTCAGTTTTTCCAGTTCCGCGCGCTTCTGCAGCGTGACCGCGGAAGGCTGACAAAGCAGGATCCTGTTTTTGCAGCTTTTTTCGGCAAGGACGATATAGCTCTTCGGCAGATCCTCTGCCGCATTGCTGACCAAGCCGTTTTGTTCGGCTGCGTTTAAGTATTTTCTTGTAATATGAGACTGCGAGGTAATGTCCAGGTCAAATATGCCGATCACATCATCGGTATTGACCACATTTCCGCCGCCTATGGATATATACATCAGTGAATTTTTCCTTTGCTGACTGTAATGACCTTGCCGCCGGTGCGGCCGGAAATTCCTTCATCTTCACAGCAGGTGATCAGTGTCTGTCCGCCGCCGATATGGTTCAGAATAAATTCCTGCCGGCGGCTGTCCAGTTCAGAAAGCACATCATCCAGCAGAAGAACCGGAGCCTCTCCGGTCTCTTCCATAAAGATTTCCCTTTCCGCCATTTTGATGGAAAGAGCCGCGGTTCTTGTCTGTCCCTGAGAAGCGAAGACCCGGGCCGGGCTGCCGTTAATGGAAATATCGATATCGTCTTTATGCGCGCCGGTCAGACACTGGCTGCTGTCCAGCTCGGCACGGCGATGATGTTCCTGATGTTCGCACAGCTGATAATAAATTTCTTTTTCGGAAGCAAAGGGATCGGTCACCGTGCTGACCGTATGATACTGCAGGCTGAGTTCTTCATCTCTGCCGGAAAACCGTCGATGGATCGGCGCTGCCGCCTCCTGCAGGCGGACGGTAAACGCCGCTCGATAACGGATCAGGCGTGCGGAAGCTCTGCACAGTCCGTCCGAAAAATCATCCAATGTGTCGAGCAGGGCCGGATGCTCATGCCAGTCTTTCAGGATTCGGCTTTTGTTTTCATAAAGCCGGTTAAAATCGGTCAGAGTTTCGGCGTAACGCGGCCTCAGCTGAGAAATTGCGTTATCCAGCAGCCGGCGCCGCATGGCCGCCCCTTCTTTGATTAGGTTGAGATCATCCGGGCAGAACAGCACCGTGTTCATGGTCTCCGCAAGCTCCGACACATTTTTTTTGACCCCGTTGACCTTGATCTGTTTGGAAGCTCCCTTGCGCAGAAGGATGCTGATGGTCTGCTCTCTGCCATGACTGCTGACATCTGCCAGAATTTCAGCCCGGTCATAAGCAAAACCGATCAGTTCCCTGTCATAGCGGGTGCGGAAGCTTTTTCCGCAGCTGAGCAGATAGACCGCTTCCAGCAGATTCGTCTTTCCCTGGGCGTTTTCGCCGGTAATGACATTCGTCTCCGGCATAAAATCGACGGTCTCCCATTCATAGTTGCGAAAACCGTTGACAGCGATGCGGTTGACCTTCATTCAGCCGTCACTTCGATGGTTTCTTTGCCGCAGGTGACCACATCACCGGGATGGATCTTTTTTCCGCGCATGGTGCAGACTTCGCCGTTTACCGCAACCTGCCCCTCGGTGATCATTATTTTTGCCTCACCGCCGCTCGGAACACAGGCAGCATATTTTAACAGCGCGTCAAGCTTAATAAATTCGGTATGGATCTCTATTTTCATGGTATCCTCTTTCAGCTGCCGGCGCGCAGACGTACCGGGAGCACCATATAGGTATATTTTTTGCTGCCGTCCGCTGCCTCAATCACACAGGGGGTGGAACCGCTGTTCAGGCAGAATACGATTTCATCCGTAGAAGCGTTTTTTACGGCATCCAGAATATATTTATCGTTGAAACCGACTTCCAGTCCTTCGCCGCTGCCTTCCACAAGCATAGTGTCTTCCGCTTTGCCGATGGGCGTAGAGCATTCGCAGCGGACAACGTCACTGCCGAAATTCATGCGGACCGGGCTGATGTCCTTTTCGCGGATCACCAGAGAAACACGGTTGATGACGGAAAGAACTTCGGATTTTTTTGCCTTGATCCTGTATTTGAAATTGGTCGGAATTGCCTTTTTATGATTCAGAAATTCACCTTCCAGTCGGCGGGAAACAACGACCGTTTCGCCGATCTGGAAAGAAATATGCCGATCGCCGAGAAAAATAATAACGGGATGTTCGCTCTCGGGATCGCAGACGCGTTCGATATCGGCCAGCGCATACCCGGGAACGATAAAGCTGCAGTTGCTGCTCTGTCCGAATATTGTCTCGGTCCGTTTGGCCAGACGATAGCCGTCTACCGCGACCAGATTCAGCGTGCCTTCTTCGATTTCAAAGAGAATGCCGGTGTAGACCGGGCGGACATCGGAGGTGGCAATGGCAAAATAGGTCTGGTTGATCATGCTCTTGAGAATGTTTTCGGGAATTTCAACGGTGCTGAACTCTTCCACTTCCGGCAGCTCCGGAAAATCTTCCGGGCTGATGGCCATAATGTTGAAAAAGCTTTTGCCGCAGTTAACGGTGCAGTTTTCATTGCGATCGATATCAACGGTAATGATGCCGTCCGGCAGGCGGCGGAGCATTTCGTTGAAGAGCTTCGTATTCAGAACCGATCTGCCGAACACTTCCACATCCGCGTCGATGGTGGTGTGAATGCCTTCCCGGAGATTATAGCCGGTAATACATACTTTCTGCGCAGAAGCTTCTACCAGAAGACCTTCCAGAGCGGGAATCGGGCTTTTGGGAGACGCGGCTCTCGATGCAATCAGGCATGCTGTCTGAAGAACACTTTTTTCACAGGAAAATTTCATAATAACCTCCGGGTATATAGATAAATAAATATTATTTTTTAGTAGCTTTAGTAGTAGGAAAAAATTTTGTGGAAAACTCGAAAAAATGCCGAAATTTCAGGAAAGAGACGTGTTTGAAATTTTGTGGGAAATTTAAAGGTTTTCCACATGGCCTTTTTTTGAAAAAACCTTCCACAAAGCGGTTTTCCACATTGTCGAACGATTTGTGGAATTTATTTTTGGTGAGCGGAGTTGATATTTGAGGTGATATCGCGCACGGTGGCAGCCACATCACGGTCTTTATTGATATTTTCTTCCACCTTTTTGATGGAGCTGAGTACGGTGGAATGGTTGCGGTTTTCATATTGCGCGCCGATATCCTGCAGGGAAAGGCTTGTCAGGGTACGCATGAGATACATGGAAATCTGACGGGCGTTGGAAATGACCTTTGCCTTACTCTGACCGCGGAGCTCCTCTTCACTGAGGGAATAATAACGGGCTGTCTCGCGGATAATGTCTTCCGGTTTTGGCGTATATGGGCCGTCATGAATGACATCGCGTATGGCTTTTTTTATGATCTCCATATTGATGCTTCCGCTCAGAATGGAATTATAGGCGGTCAGGCGTTTGATGACGCCCTCCAGCGTGCGGACATTCTGCGTAATTTCATTGGCGATATATTCTACGCCTTCATCCGGAAGGATCAGTCCGAGCTGAGCTGCTTTGTTGCGGATAATTGCCATGCGGGTCTCCAGATCGGGCGGAGCGATATCGACCATCAGACCGCCTTCAAATCGGGTGCGCAGACGGTCATCCAGCAGAGACATTTCAATCGGCGGGCGGTCGGAAGTAATAACAATCTGATGACCGGCCTCATAAATATCGTTGAAGGTGTGAAAAAATTCATTCTGGGTCTGCTGTTTGCCGGCGATGAACTGAATATCGTCCATCAGCAGAAGCTCAACGTTGCGGAATTTAGCTCGAAACTGTTCCTGGGTGCTGTTGCGGATGGCAGAGACAAGCTCGTTGGTAAATTCGTCCCCTTTTACATAGGCAATGCGGGCATTTGGGTTCCGTTCATAGATGGAATGACCGATGGCACGCATTAAATGCGTTTTTCCGAGTCCGGAATTGCCGTAAATAAAGAGCGGATTGTAGCTGGAGCCGGGATGTTCCGCCACCGCCATGGCGGCCGCGTGAGCCATTTTATTGGAATTGCCTACAATGAAGCGGTCAAAGGTATAGCCTGCCATTTCGGGCGGAATGTTTATATCGATTCCGTCTTTTTCTTTGAAATAGGACTCCACCTCATCGGCAGAAAGCACACGCAGATCAAATTCTGAGGCAAACAGATCGGAGAGGGCGGTTTTTATGGCTGCGCTGAAACGACTGCTGATGATCTCTTTTTTAAAACTGGTGGAGGTGGAGATCACCATACAGTTATCAGCCAGTTCCACCGGTTCACAGTCGGAGAACCATGCCTTGATGGCTGTGGGGGTAAGCGTGGAGGATAACACACGCATTACTTCACTCCAGATATCGTTGAGAGAATTCATAAATTAACCCACCGTAAATGTTGATACTATAAGCAATTTATTATACCACCTCATGGCTTCTATTGCAAGGATATAAAATATAATAAGGAAGAGAAAACACTTTTTCATCATAAAAAATCAACATCCCGTAAACGGGATGTTGATGAAAAAACAGTTTTTTACTTTTTGTTTTTCAGTTCTTCGAGAATCGCGGTGAGAAGTTCTTCCGTGGTGGGCTTTGCGGGCTCTTCCGGCTTGGCTTCTTCTTCGGCGGCTTTCTTTTTCTCGCTCAGTTCGCGGGCTTTATTAAAGGCCTTTACGATCAGGAAAACGACCAGAGCAACCAAAATAAAGTCAATAATGGTGCCGATGAAAGTACCGAAGCCGATGGTAATGGCTTCCTTGACAACTTCGCCTGCGTCATCCAGAACGGCGGGACGGACGATCACGTTGAGAGCGGTCATGTCTCTTGCGCCGCAGATCCAGCTGATGAAGGGCATCAGAAGATCATTGACCAGAGAAGTGGTGATTTTGCCGAAGGAAGTGGCGATGATAACGCCGATTGCCATGTCGAGGACATTGCCGCGGGTAATAAAGGCTTTGAATTCTTCAATTAATTTTTTCATTTTTTCTCTCCTTGATTTTTATTTTGCTTTCGGGGTAATTATGCTCTTACCGCCCATGTAAGGACGGAGAACTTCGGGAATTATCACACTGCCGTCTTCCTGTAGATTGTTTTCCAGCAGGGCAATGAGCATTCTGGGAGGCGCCGCAACGGTGTTGTTGAGGGTGTGAGGCAGATAGGTTTTTCCGTCTTCCCCTTTGACGCGCATTTTCAGGCGGCGGGCCTGAGCATCGCCCAGATTGGAGCAGGAGCAGACTTCAAAATACTTCTGCTGACGGGGGGACCATGCTTCGATATCGCAGGATTTTACTTTCAGATCGGCAAGGTCACCGGAGCAGCATTCCAGTTGACGGACGGGAATATCCATGCTGCGGAACAGTTCGACGGAGTAGCGCCACATCTTTTCATACCATGCCATAGAATCTTCCGGCTTGCAGACAACGATCATTTCCTGCTTTTCAAACTGATGGATGCGGTAAATGCCGCGTTCTTCAATGCCGTGGGCACCCTTTTCCTTACGGAAGCAGGGAGAATAGCTGGTAAGAGTCTGGGGAAGGTCGGCTTCGGGAATGGTCTGATCGATGAATTTGCCAATCATGGAATGTTCGGAGGTACCGATCAGGTAAAGGTCTTCCCCTTCAATTTTATACATCATGGCATCCATATCGGTCTGACTCATAACGCCTTCCACCACATTGCCGTGAATCATGAAGGGAGGAATGAAATAAGTGAAGCCCTTATCGATCATAAAATCGCGGGCGTAAGCAAGAACGGCGGAGTGAATGCGGGCAATATCGCCCTTCAGATAGTAGAACCCGTTGCCGGCAACACGCCCTGCGGCGTCCATATCGATTCCGTCCAGATTTTCCATGATCTGAGTATGGTAGGGAATTTCAAACGCGGGTACTTTCGGTTCACCGAAGCGTTCCACTTCCACGTTGCAGCTGTCATCCGGTCCGATGGGAACGGAAGGATCGATGATGTTCGGAATCTGAAGCATGATATGGCGAATCTTTTCGGCATATTCTTCTTCCAGCTTTTCCAGCTCCGCCAGACGGTCGGCGTTCTTTTTTACCTCTTCTTTCGCGGCTTCCGCTTCCGCCAGCTTGGATGGATCCTTCTTTGCCATGCCCATCAGTCTGCCCACTTCTTTGGAGAGCTGATTGCGTTTGGCGCGCAGATCGCTTGCTTCGGTGATGGCGGCGCGATTTTTGGTGTCGAGTTCAATTACTTCATCCACCAGGGGCAGCTTTGCGTCCTGAAATTTCTTTTTGATATTTTCTTTTACCAGATCGGGATTGCTCTTTAAAAATTTAATATCCAGCATGTCTTTTCTCCTGTTTATTTTATTGTTTTCAGCTGTTCAATCAGTTTTTCACGGTCATCCGCGTCATAGTATTCAATGATGATGCGGCCGGTTTTCTTTCCCTCATTCAGCTCGACCTTTCGACCGAGATGCTTTGTCAGTTCTTCCGCCACTTCTTTGCCGTAGTCAATTGCATAAGGATCTTTTTTGACTTCAACTTTCGGACCTTTTGCCAGCTTTGCCGCAAGCTGTTCCGCTTTTCGAACGGAATATCCTTTTTCTATAATTTCATTGGCCGCGTTTAACTGACGTTCGGAATCGCTAATGGCGAGAAGGGTCCTGGCATGACCTGCGGAAAGATCCCCTTTTTCCACCAGTGACAGCACTGCGGGGCTTAATTGAAGAAGCCGCATGGAATTCGCAACGGCCGGACGGGATTTTCCGACACTCTGCGATACATCTTCCTGGGTAAGATCATAGATTTCCATCAGAGATCGGTAACCTTTTGCTTCTTCAATCGGATTCAAGTCTTCCCTCTGAAGATTTTCCACGAGGGCAATCTCGGCTGCCTTTTTATCATCGGCTTCCACCAAATGCACCGGCATTTCGGTGAGACCGGCCATTTTCGCGGCACGCCAGCGGCGTTCTCCCGCAATGATCTGATAGCTGTCCTCTCCTATGCTGCGCACGGTAACCGGCTGCAGCACGCCATACTGCCGAATCGATTCCGCAAGGGTTTCCAGCGCTTCTTCTTCAAAAACACTTCTCGGTTGGTCGTCTTTCGGTTCTAATTTTGAGATATCCAGCAGGGTCGGCGCTTCTTCTGCCAGATAATCATCACGAAACAGAGCATCGAGGCCCGTTCCCAGTCCGCCTTTCTTTTTGGCCGGCATTTCGTGTTCCATCCTTTTAATTTTAATGTTTCACGTGAAACGTTTTATTTGCTGCGGCTTAAAAATTCTTCCGCAAACTGCATATAAGCTTTGCTTCCCTTATTTGCTTTATCATAAACGACTCCGGGAAGGCCATGGCTGGGCGCTTCGGAAAGCCTTACGCTGCGCGGAATCGTTGTCTGGTAGACTTTGCTGCCCAAATGGGTTCGAAGTTCCTCCGCCACCTGATTTGTCAGATTTGTGCGTCCGTCAAACATGGTGAGCAGGATCCCTTCTATTTCAAGACCCTTGTTCAGCCTTTTTTTGCATAGATTTACGCTTGTGATCAGGTCGGCGATTCCTTCCAGAGCGTAATATTCGCATTGCATCGGAATCAGAACACTGTTGGAGGCTGCCAGGGCGTTGACGGTCAGCAATTCCAGAGAGGGCGGACAGTCAATAAATATATAATCATAATCCGCGTAAATGCTGTAAAGCGCATCACGCAGAACATATTCTCTGCGTTCCACATCAATCAGTTCCACGGTCGCGGCAGCAAGTTCATTTCCGGAGGAAATCACATCGCCGTACTCTGTTTTAACGACGGCATTCCAAATTTTTTCTTTGTTGATGAGAATGTCATAAATATTCGGCTTGTGAGATTTACTCACACCCATTCCGGATGTTGCGTTTCCCTGCGGATCACAATCGACCAGCAGCACTCTTTTTTGCAGCTGAGAGAGCGCCGCGCAAAGGTTAACGGTCGTTGTTGTTTTGCCGACACCGCCTTTTTGATTTACAACTGCGATAATTTTAGCCAATTTAGCTTCCTCCGGCCGACATTTATCAATTTTATATAATAGCAGTATCCGTTTTTGTTTTCAAGAATCTCAGCATGTTTTGTTCAAATTTTCAGTCTTTCGGATAATTATTTTTTAATTTTGCGTTCTAATTTGGTTATATTTACTTTTTTATTTATGTGTTTCACGTGAAACATTTTTACCTTCCGTAATCCGATTATGCAAAGTGAATCAGATTCGTTTTACAGTGCGTTGTTTCACGTGAAACATTTGATTCCTCACTTACTGAAAATTCGGTCCGGTCAAGCAAAATACAGATCAATTGATGAATCATCGAATTTTGATAGATCATAGATTTTTCAAAAATGTTTCACGTGAAACATTAGAACAATATTGAGGATTGTCGGTTGAAGACGAATATAAAATTTGCTATAATAATACAAACAAATTCAGAGGACAAAAATATGGCAGAAGAAACAATTAAGCTCCGAAAACCGGAACTAGTAAAAAATAAATACTACCGGGCAGAAGATGTGAATCCTCTTCTGAAAAACTGCGGAGATGTGATCCGCCGGCTGCAGGAAGAAAACGAGAAGCAGAAAAAAGAACTTGCTTCCACCAAACGCAGAATGGAAAAACTGCAGAAACAGTGGACAGAGCTGAATAATCAAAGATCGGAAGTCAGTGACGCAATCGTTTCTTCCAAAATCGTGGGAAGACAGATCATAACCGAATCCAAAAAAGAAGCGGAGAGAATGGTACGTTCCGCAAAACTGGAATCGGAAAAAATCATCGATTCCGCCCATAAGCGCGCGGTGATCATTGAAGAAGAAGCGAGAAAAAACACCGAACAAATGACCGCCGGCAATTCAAACGAAATGCTTTTGGCGGATGAAAAAATACTTTCCCATGCGGCGGAAAGCTATGCCAGATTAAAGAAAAAGCAGCAGACGCTGCTCGATGCCATTGATGAAGAATGGCAGCAGCTGCTGGCGGAAGCCTATGGGGACAGTGATCCTTCCTTTGCGCCGGCAGATTCGGAAAATACGGAAGAATCGGAAGACGAGTATATTCCGGATGATCTCAGCGATAAAGTCAGCGCTATCGCCATGCAGCTTCAGCTTTTCGGAGATGACTTTGACGAAGAAGACAAAATAATTACCGAGGATGAAATCATTACCGAATAAAGAAACCCTGTCAGAACTCAATTGAAATCTGACAGGGTTTTTATATTCAAATTAATGATCGGCAATCTTACTTTTTTCTGCGCTGCTTTGCGGTGGAAGAGCAGAATTCCAATACAGCCGCGGGCAAAAGCTTCCAGAAGCAGTCTTCCATAATTTTGCGCTGAAGCGTTTCCGCGGATTCGCCGGGAACCACATCGATTGCTTTCTGCCCGAGAATGGTTCCGACTCCCCCATCGTTATCACAGAGATAAACGGTTCCGCCGGTGACCCGCAGACCGCGCTTGATGGTGGCCTTATAAATATCACCCTCATATTGATCGAAGGCGGGGTACAGCGCGGGCATCGAACTGATCACCTTGCCGCGAAACTGAAACGGAATGACACCGAGCGGCATGGTATACTCATCGAGAATGACAAGATCAATGTCCATGTCCTTCAGCTTGGTCGCAATTGCAATGCTGTGACTCATGGCCGTAGGGAAAAGCTCCGGATCGACTACATGAGCCGGCACATGGGCACTGGCTGCGCGCTTCATAGCGTAAGCGTCACGGGATGTGCTGATCACGGCAATAAGCTCAAACTCAGGCAGTTCTTTAAAATAAATAGAGTCTAAAATTGCCTGAAGCTGACCGCCGTCACCGCTGACAAGCACGGCACCTCTTACCATGTAAGCACCTCCCTCCGGTAAAAATGTAAGGATGATCATCTTGTGAAGCCGGGAAAAAAATAATATAATCATTCATAGCTGCATTCATTTATTATACTTGATTCTTGAAACAAGGTCAACAATCGGAGGCCTGCAATGACAGAAATTTATCTCGTCCGCCATACACAGGCGGAAGGAAATCTATACCGTATGATGCAGGGCCATTGGGACGGAGACATTACGGAACTCGGTGAAAAGCAGCTGGAGCTGCTGGCGGAACGTTTCCGTACCGTTCCGCTGGATGCGGTCTATTCCAGTGACCTTTACCGGGCGAGAAAAACGGCGGAAGCCATCCTGACCGGTCATGATCTGCCTCTGCAGACGGATACCCGCCTGCGCGAAATTAATATCGGACCATGGGAGACCTGCTTTTTCGGCGATCTGCGGCATAAGGAGCCGGAAGCGATCAAAGCTTTTATGACCGACCAGGAAAACTGGTATCTGCCGGGAGCGGAAACCTATTCCCAGGTGAGGGAGCGTGTTTACGGCGCTGTCTGTGAACTGGCGGAAAAAAACAGGGGCAGAAGCATTGCCATTACCAGCCACGGTATAACGATCCGCTGCTTTCTGAGCCGGGTACTGCAGCTTCCCCTGTCCGATATCGAGCATCTGCCGGTCTGCGGAAACACGGCGGTGACCCATCTGCTCTATGAAGACGGCAGCTGGACGGTGCTTGAAATGAACGACACCTCACATCTGAGTTCGCTTCCTTTGAAATCCTGGACCGCTTCTCCTTATTTATACGGAGAAATCTTTGATCCGGAAAAAAATGCCGCCTGGTATGAGCACTGCTACACGGAAGCCTGGCTCTCCGCGCACGGAAACACGCGCGGCTTTTCCCCCAAACCCTATCTAGCCCTGGCGGGCGGGCACTATCGGGCCGACCCTCAAAATCTGATTCGGCTGATGACGGAAAAAGGTCCAGCCGGTATGCTGGAAATGGACAGCGAACGAGGCGAAACCGAAGATTATCTTTGGCTCGTTCTCCTCTTTATTGAAAAGGATCTGCGCAGGACCGGCTGCGGAACGCAGGCTCTGGGCAGAGCCATTGCCCGCTGTCGTGCCCTTGACCGGACTTATCTTCGTCTCAACGCGGCGGAAGAAAATAAGCCGGCCGTTGCCTTTTATCGGAAATACGGTTTTAAAATCATAGAAACCAAAAGAAACAACACGGGAAATCTCTATACCATGGAACTGAATGTGAGGGAAAGACGCCATGCATGACAGACCGGCAAAAATACAGAGACTTTCCATCGAGCCGGGCCGCCGCATACTAGCGGTTTCGGACGCGCACGCCAACATTCCCTATCTGACCGGCGTGCTGAAAGAGGCAGGCTTCTGCAAAAAAGATGTGCTGATCCTCTGCGGAGATTTTCTGGAAAAGGGAGCCGAAAGCCTGAAAATGCTGCGGTTGGTGATGAAACTGACGGAGTGCGGCAATACCTATCCTCTGATCGGCAACTGCGATTTCTGGCATGTCATATTTGAGATGGATCAGGAAGCGGAAGAATACACGCTCAATTATGTTCTTTCCAAAAAGCGGGGACTGCTCTGGGATATGATGAATGAGGCAAAGATCGATCCTTTTCAGTTGGAAAGCTTTGACGAATGTAAAGATACTTTATATCGAAAATTCCAAAATGAATGGAAATTTCTGGAAAGTCTTCCGCATGCCATAGAGACGCAGAACTTTATTTTTGCGCATGCGGCGGTCTATCCGAAACCGTTGGAAGAGCACACGTTCTGGGAACTGATCCATTGCGACGCTTTTTTCAAACTGGATTACCGCTATGATAAATGGGTCGTAGTGGGGCACTGGCCGGTGGTACTTTACGGAGATAAGATCGTTTCCGCCAATCCCATCATCGACCGCAGGCGGAAAGTCATCAGCATCGACGGCGGCTGCGTGCTGAAGGATGACGGCCAGCTGAACGCGTTGGTGATCCCGGATATCAACAGTGAGAATTTTTCCAATATTGCGTATGATCCGTTTCCGGAGAAAACGGTCCTGCAGGATCAGGCAGAGGGACCGGACTCCTGGTATATCCGCTGGGGCGACAGTAAGGTCAAGGTGCTGGAACGGGGCGAAGAATTTTCTCACTGCCGCCATGTACGCACCGGCTATGAAATGGATATTCTGACAAAATACCTTTTTACCGATCATGAGATCACCGAATGCAACGACTGTACGGATTACGTTCTGCCGCTGAAGAAGGGCGACCTGGTACGCGTGGTGGAAGAGACTTCCCGCGGATATTTTGTGAAGCATAACGGCATTTCCGGCTGGTATTTCGGAGAACTGCGATGAAACAGATGACGGAGCTTTTTATGTCAAAGCCGAGCCTGCTGCTTGCGGTCTGGCTGCTTCTGCTCAGTCTGATCCTTTTTTTCTGCATGGGAGCGGATAAACGGAAAGCACGACTCCACCGTTTCCGCATTCCGGAGAAAACTCTTTTTCTGCTGGCTCTTCTGGGCGGCGCGCCGGGCGGCACGGCAGGTATGTATCTTTTTCATCATAAAACAAAACATTGGTATTTTGCTCTCTTTTTTCCGCTGCTGGCACTGCTCCAGACGGCAATTTGCGTTTATTTATGCATAAAATGTTGAAAAACAGGCAGAAATATGAATTTATCGTATTGACAAAGATTGCATGAACACCTATAATGCAAAACACCAATCGAATAGAGTCAGATAGAGGCGCGGTCACATCAGTAAGCTCCGCAGAACCGGCATAAACCGGGGAGCCGAAAGGGGAAACCGCCGAAGGGCAGCTGCTTTTATGAACGGCTGTGCCTGGGTTACGGAAAAATATTCCGTAAACTGTCGCAATTCATTTTGCGGAGAGCTGTCACGGCAGGAGAAATCTCATACCATGAACAGTGTCTGCACTGTTCATGGTATTTTATTTTTATCAAGGAGGATATCTTATGTACGGTACCTTCTGGGCGCTGGTCCCGCCTATTGTGGCAATTGTTCTTGCCTTACTTACCAAAGAAGCATATTCATCCCTTTTCATCGGCATTGTGGTCGGCGCTCTGTTTGCCACCGGCTTCAGCCCGGTCGCCACGCTTGACAAAGTCGTGAATGAAGGTCTCATCACTGCCATTTCCGATAACGCGGGCATTTTCCTTTTCCTCGTTCTGCTGGGCGTTATTGTGGCTCTGGTCAATGCAGCCGGCGGTTCCGCCGCGTTCGGCCGCTGGGCAGAGAAAAACATCAAGACCCAGGTCGGCGCACTGCTTGCCACCTTCGTGCTCGGCGTGCTCATCTTCATTGATGACTACTTCAACTGCCTGACCGTCGGCTCCGTCATGCGCCCGGTTACCGACAGCCATAAGGTCTCCCGCGCAAAGCTTGCCTATATCATTGACGCCACCGCGGCCCCGGTCTGCATGATCGCGCCGATCTCCTCCTGGGCAGCAGCCGTTTCCGGCGTGGCCGATGATCTGAACGCGGGCTTTACCGGCATCGAGCTTTTCATCCGCGCCATTCCTTATAACTTCTATTCTCTGCTGACCTTTGTCTTCATTATCGCTCTGACGCTTATGAAGTTCGATTACGGTCCCATGAGCATCCCTGAAATGAATGCCCGCCTGAACGGCGATCTCGGCGGTCTTGACGCAAATGACGATGTCAAGCCGAATGCCAAGGGCAAGGTCATGGACCTGATCTTCCCGGTGGTCTTCCTGATCATTGCCTGCACCATCGGCATGATCTATGTCGGCGGCTTCTTC
>R19__coassemble_300_pt1 | contig 24513 bp, 22 predicted proteins | sample R19__metabat2_high_PE_014 | metagenome-assembled genome bin R19 | reverse complement strand
GTGTCCATGCTCTCTTTAATTGAGGCGATCGTCGTCATGACCGAGGTCTTATCGACCAGCGCCACCGGAGTGCCGGCGGTGATAAAGTCTCCGTTTTCCACCAGGAATCTGCGGATCTCCACTCCCTGCGGCACGGTGATATCCACCGCGTCCTGTTCGGTCAGGGTGCCGGTACCGGAAACCGTGCTCACCACGCTGCCGCTTTCCGCGGTACCGGAAAGGATGCTGGCCTTTACCTCATCTGCCTGCTTTGCGCTGCCCAGCAAAAAGGGCAGTGCTACCAGGAGGGCAACGACCAGGAGCATAACAATATAAAAGATATATTTTTTCGCGCTGCTGCGTTTTTCCATGTGTCAACCTCCTCAGCCGCCGTAATGCAGGGCGTCGATCGGTTTCATTTTCGCTGCCTTGTTGGCAGGGTAAAGTCCGAAGACAAGCCCGATAAAGAAGCAGAAGACCACCGAAATGACCACTACCGTGCCATTGAGCGTAAAGGACATGCTGGTGCTGGAAACCACCACCGACACGATGCGCAGGATACTCCAGGAAAGGAAGATACCGATCGCGCAGCCCATCATGCACAGCACCACGGATTCTACCAGAAACTGGCGCAGGATTGTGCCGCGGGTCGCGCCGATGGCCTTGCGGATGCCGATCTCACGGGTACGCTCCGTGACCGTGACCAGCATGATGTTCATAATGCCGATGCCGCCGACTACCAGCGAAATGCCGGCGATACCGCCCAGCAGAATGGACAGGATGGAAGTAATGGAGCTCATGGCGTCTTCCATAATGTTGGTGGAGTTAATGGAATAGGCGTCATCATCCTCATCAAAGCGCTCCAGCAGGAGCTTCTCCATGGCTGCCTCCGCCGCGTCCATTGTGCCGCCCACCGCCGCGCTCACCACAAAGCTGGAGATATCCGAGCTCACGCTGTCGGAAAGCCGCAGCAGGGAGGTGTAGGGAATATATGCCGACATACCGGAGGTAAAGGAGCTCATCAGCGATTCATCCTCCGAAAGGACGCCCACGATGGTGTATTTCAGACCGTCAAGGGAGATCTGTTCGCCGATACAGTCCACATAACCGATCATCTCATCCGCGGTGGTATAGCTGATCACGCAGACACGGGTGCTGTTATCCAGATCCGAGGCGTTCAGGAAACGGCCCCGGCAGAGCTCCATTCCCTCAATTTCCACATAAGAGGGGGTAATGCCGTAAACCGTAAAGCTTTCGCTCTCGCCGTCGTATTTGCCGGTCGCGGTCACGGTGGAATAGGCTGCGGCGTAGCTGATCTCATCCACGGTGTCGGTCCACTCATCCAGCAGCTCCAGCGTGATCGGCTTGCCCTTGTCATCCGAGATCGTGATGCTCAGCATATCGCTGCCCAGGCTGGAGACCGCGTCCGTCACGGAGCTGGTGGCACCGTTGACCAGGCTCACCAGCACCACCAGGGCCATTACGCCGATGATGATGCCCAGCATGGTGAGCACGGCTCTCATTTTATTCGCGCTGATGGAGCGCAGCGCCATTTTTAAAGATAGCATTACAGCTGCACCTCCGAAAGCCTGCCGTCCCGAATGTGGATCACGCGGGAGGCCTGTTTTGCCACGTCGTTATCATGGGTAATGAGCACAATGGTATTTCCCTGTTCGTGCAGCTCATGGAAAATATCCATGATCTCCGCTGTGGTTTTGGAGTCCAGGTTGCCGGTAGGTTCGTCAGCCAGGATCAGGGACGGATGGGTCACCAGAGCGCGGGCAATGGCGACACGCTGCTGCTGGCCGCCGGAAAGCTCGGTCGGCTGATGGTTCGCGCGTTTGGAAAGCCCGACCCGCTCCAGTGCCGCCTTTACCCTGCGCTGGCGCTCATCGCGCTTGACGCCCTGATAGATCAGAGGCAGCTCCACATTTTCCGCAGCGGACATTTTGGGAATCAGGTTGAAGCTCTGAAACACAAAGCCGATCTTATCGTTGCGCACATGGGCCAGCTCGTTCTCGCTGTAATCCTCAATGGGAATGCCGTCGAGCAGGTAGCGGCCGGCATCCGCCACATCCAGACAGCCGATCACATTCATCAAGGTGGATTTTCCGCTGCCGGAGGGACCGATGATGCTGACAAATTCGCGGGGATAAATATGCATGTTGGCATGGTCCAGTGCGCGGACTTTTTCATCGCCGATCTGATAAACCTTACAGATATCTTTTAAATCGATCATACTACGCTCCTCAGCCGCGTCCGCCCGGCATTCCGCCGCCGCTTGGCATTCCGCCGCCGCTGTGGCCGCCGTTTCCGCCGTTTCCGCTGCCGAAATCGGAAGGCATATCGCCGCCGCTCGGCATTCCGCCGCCCATATTGCTCATGTCACCGCCGCCCATAAAGCCGGAGAAGCTGAATTCTTCCGTCTCGGTGTACCAGACGGTGTCGCCCTCCTTCAGGCCGGAGGTGATCTCCACATAGTTGGAGTTGCTCAGACCGATGGTAACCTCCGTGCGTCCGCCGAACTGATGCATCTCCTCATCATAGGTCGTGTAGACATAATAGATGGAGCGATCCTGATGCAGAGCATCCGCCGGAATGATGATGGCGTCTTCCACGCCCTGGATCCGCACGACGACCTTTGCCGTCATACCGGCCAGCATACGCTCATCCTTTTCCACCTCAATGACCGCGGTGTAGCGGGTCACGCCGGAGGAACTGGTGGCCGTCTTGTTGATCTCCGTTACCGTGCCGTTGAAGCTGATGTCGCTGCTGATGGAGTTGACGGTGACCTGCGCCGTCTGGCCCAGTTCCAGAGAAAGAATGTTGGTCTCATCTACACTGATGGTCACTTCCATCGTGTCGTTGGGGGATATGGTCACAAGCTCCGTCTCCGTATCCGCCGTGATACCGACATCCTCATCGTAGATGACGGAATCGACCGAGGCGTCATATTCCGCCGTAACCGCGCCGCTCTGATAGAGGGCGACCAGTTCCAGCAGCGTGTCCTCCAGATCGCTGCGTTCCTGGAGCAGGCTCTGGTATTTTGCGCTGTAAGCGGTGTCGCTCAGATAGAAGAGCGTGGTAGAGGAATAGACCTTGCTGTTGAGCTGCGCGTAGCTGTAGGAGATCGTTCCGGCATAACCGGTAATGCGCAGGGGGCTGTGAATTTCCAGGCTGCCTTCTCCGAGCGTCTTTCCTTCGTTGTCCGTCACCGTGACCTGCTCCTCATATTCGGGGCCGTCATCGGTCACGAGGACCGTCGCCTTGCCTTCAAACGCTTCCTCCACATAGCCCTTCAGCTCGCTGCCGTCAGCGCGCAGAACGCGGACGCTGTCGCCGGCGGCCAGGCTGTCGTTTTCAATTTCAACGGACATGTAGCCATCCAGAGAAAGAATCGCCAGCGCGCCGTGTTCATACATCACGCGCGTTACGTCATCGCCCGCCTGCGCGTAAACCGCTTTGACACGGCCGCTGACGCCGGCGTTGATGGAAGCATCCACACTGTCGCTTTCCGCCGTGTAGATCTCCTCATCAATGGCTTCGATCTGTTCCTGCACATCGTTCATGGCGGTCATAACGGTCGCCGTATTTACCCGGGCAATCGTATCGCCCTTGTGAATCGTGTCATTCGCGGAAACCAGCAGCTTGGTGATCTCCACATTGGCGGGTACCGTCAATGTCTCCTGATCCACCGCGGTCAGCGTACCGGAGCCGGAAACCGTTGTGCTGATGCTGCCGACACTTGCCTGCTCACTCTGCACATCGTCATCCGAGCCGAGGAACTGCTGCGTCACCTTGCGGCGCAGTACAAAAACGCCGACGGTCAGGCCGATTGCCAGCAAAAGGAGAATTACGACGACCGTGATAATGATCTTGCGGCGGCGGCGCTTTTTCTTTTTCGCCAGTGCGCGGAACAGCGCTTCATCCGCGTCCGCGGACGGGGTCTCTCCCGCGGACGGAGTCTCGTTAACTTTCTTTTCTAAATCATCCATAATCCGGAAGGCTCCTTTGGGTAGTTTGATACGTCTGATATATTACCCGCTTATTCTGAAGTATTGCTGAAAAAAAGTAAAAACAAATCATGAACAGAGGAAGGTTTCCTTCGTCTGTTACCTTATCTGCTTTTCCTGAAATACGGTCGAAAAATATCGAAAATAAATTATGAACGGGCGGCGGTTGCCAAAAGGAAGGAAAAAAGCTATTATATAGAATAAGATTTTATGCGTTCACGGAGGTGCAGCATGGCGCCCAAATATACCGTTCCCCTTAAAACGATCGCGGAAGAACATAAACTCACAGTCGTTCACGCGGCAGCCGATTATGACACCGCTCTGCTCGACACGGCCGATGTCAACCGGCCCGCCCTGCAGCTGACCGGCTTTTATTCTTATTTTGACCCGCACCGCCTTCAGGTGCTCGGCCGCGTAGAAGGTACTTACCTTGACTCGCTCACGGCAGCCGAACGGCGCAGAGCCTTTGAAGAATTTATGAAATTTGACCTGGCCGGCATTATTTTCTGCCACGGGGTCACTCCTTTTCCCGAATGCATGGATATGGCGCTGAAATATGACCGCACGGTCTTCGTCACCAATGAAGACACTTCCGTGCTTATGGCCGATATTCTCGCCTCGCTCAGCGCCCACCTTGCGCCCCGCCTTACCACCCACGGCGTGCTGGTAGAGGTCTACGGTGAAGGCGTTCTCATCACCGGCGACAGCGGCATCGGCAAAAGCGAGACTGCGCTGGAGCTCATCAAGCGCGGTCACCGTCTCATTGCGGATGACGCGGTAGAAATCAAGCGTGTCAGCCACACCCGTCTGATTGGGTCGGCCCCCTCGATCATTCAATATTACATGGAGCTGCGCGGCATCGGCGTCATCAACGTGCGCCAGACCTACGGCATCGGCGCCGTAAAGCCGGAAGCGGATATCGACATGGTCGTTCACCTGGAGCCCTGGGAAGAAGGCAAAATGTATGACCGGCTGGGGCTGGATGAGCTTACGGAAACCATGCTCGGCATTTCCCGTCCCAAGCTTCTGATTCCCGTCCGGCCGGGCCGCAACCTTGCCGTCATTATGGAGCTGGCCGCCATGAACAACCGCCAGAAGAAGCTCGGCTACAATGCGGCGGAAGCGTTGGCCGCCGATATTGACCGCGCCATTGAAAACGGTCAGTTCTGACTGACCCATCGGAGAATCTTATGGAAAATCTGGAACGCGCCATTGCGCGTATAAAAGAAGAAATGCCCGGACTGAAGCTGCTGGAAAACGAGCCGCTTGCGGGCCATTGCAGTTTCCGCATCGGCGGCCCCGCCCGGGTCATTGCCGTGCCGCAGAGCGTCAGCTCCCTCTCCAAGATCTGCTACCTGCTCAAGGAAGAGCAGCTGGCCCCTTACATGCTGGGCAACGGCACAAACCTGCTCTTTCCCGATGAGGGGCTGGCCGATCTTTTTCTCATGAGCACGGAAAAGCTGGGAAAGCTTTTTCTGCTGGAAGACGGTGCCGTCTATGCCGAAGCCGGCGTCAGTCTGGCCCGCCTGGCCGGCTTTGCCGCCCAGCAGGAATACACCGGTCTGGAATTTGCCGGCGGCATCCCCGGCACAGTGGGCGGCGGCGTGCTCATGAATGCCGGTGCCTACGGCGGTGAGCTGAAGGACTGCATTGAGAGCGTCGTGATCTATTATCTGCCGGAGCAGCGTCTTTATGAGCTGACCGCGGAAGAATGCAGATTCGGCTACCGCGACAGTATCTTCCGTCATATGGGCGGCTGTGTCATTCTCAGCGCGGTCTTCCGTCTGCAAAAGGGCGAAAAAGAGGCCATCACCGCCAAAATGCAGGAGCTGGGCGAAAAGCGCCGCAGCAAGCAGCCGCTGGATCTGCCCTCTGCCGGCAGTGCCTTCAAGCGGCCGGCAGGCCATTTTGCCGCCGCCCTCATTGAAGAAAACGGTCTGAAGGGTCTCACGGTAGGCGGCGCTCAGGTCTCCGAAAAGCACAGCGGCTTCATTGTCAACCGCGGCGGCGCTACCTCTCATGATGTCTATGACCTTATGATGCAGGTACGCAACACCGTCTGGAAAAACAGCGGTGTGGAGCTGGAACCCGAGGTCATCATCCTTCCTCCCGATTACCGGCTGGAGGACCACGGTCCCGCGGTGCCGCTGCACCGCGTCTCCACTCCGCAGGGCGATGCTCCGGCGGAGCCGGAAGCCTGAAGCGGCGGGAGGTCACCGATGGAAATTCTGATCATTACCGGTCTTTCCGGCGCCGGCAAAAGCCGCGCCGCCGACGTGATGGAAGATCTCGGCTATTACTGCGTGGATAATCTCCCCGTGGACCTGATGGTTCCCTTTGCCCAATTCTGCATGGCGCAGGGCAGCCGCTATGAAAAAACCGCCCTGGTTTCCGATATACGCATCGGCAGCGATATCTCGCGCCTGCCCGGTCTCATCGACACGCTGCGCAGCCGGAACTGTCTCTGCCGTGTCCTTTTCATGGAATCCGATACCGCAACGCTCATTCACCGCTATAAAGAATCCCGCCGCTCGCACCCTCTGGCAGAGCCCGGCGAGTCTCTGGAAACGGCGATTGCCCGCGAGATCGAGCTGCTGGCTCCCATCCGCGGCAGCGCCGATTTTATTCTGGATTCTTCCAATCTTACCCTCGGCATGCTGCAGAACCGTCTTTACGACTTCTTTGCCGACGCGCGGAGGCAGCACGGCATTTCCGTTACGGTGGAGTCCTTCGGCTTCAAGCACGGCATTCCGATGGATGCCGACCTTGTCTTTGATGTTCGTTTCATGCCCAACCCCTACTATGTGGAAGAGCTTCGCCCGCACACCGGGCTGGAAGCTCCGGTCGCCGATTTTGTGTTCAGTCACTGCCAGGCGCGTGATTTTCTGACCCGCCTGCAGGAAATGATGGATTTTCTGCTGCCGCTGTATGCGGAGGAAGGAAAGCTGACGCTTACCGTTGCCATCGGCTGCACCGGCGGTCATCACCGCAGCGTTGCCATTGCCTCCGCCCTCAACACCTATCTCAGGACAAAGGGCGTGGACAGCGTCAACATCAACCGCGATATTGAAAAATAATTTTGATTACACCGCAAGGATGGTTCCCGCATGTCTTTTTTATCCGATACGCGAACGGAGCTCTGCTCCGCAAAAACAGAAAAGAAGGCGCTTGCCGTAGCGGAGTGCTATGGCATTCTGCTCTATTGCCGCACCTTTACCCCGCGTGAGATCCGCATCAGCACGGGCAGTGATATTTTTGCCGCCCGTCTGCCCCGGCTTTTTCACCGTGCTTTCGGCCTGGAATTTGACCGCCTGCCGGAATCGGACAGCGGCACCCGTTTTACTTTTCTCATCCATGACCCGAAAAAGCTCTCCGTCATCTATCAGGCCTTCGGCTATGACGCGGGCGGTGTGCTGACCCCTCATGTCAATTTTGCCGTGCTGGAAGCCGAGGGCAGCAGCACAGCCTTTATCCGCGGCGCCTTTCTGGCCGGCGGCAGCGTCTCCGATCCGGAAAATTCGTTTCATCTGGAGCTTGCCACCTCACACAGCGGCATCACCGCCGAGGTGCATTCGATCCTGCTGGATCTGGGTCTCTCTCCCAAGGAGAGCCGGCGCGGCGCAAACAGTCTGCTCTATTTCAAGCAGGCGGATCTGATTGCCGATTTTCTCACCGTGATCGGGGCCCGCAGCGCCGCCATGACCGTCATGACCGCGCGAGTCGACCGGGAAATGCGCAACATGGTTACCCGTCAGATCAACTGCGACAGCGCCAATGCCGATAAGGTCGTCGCCGCCGCCCAGGAACAGATCGCCGCGATCCGCCGCCTGATGGAGGGACCCGGTCTCGACAGCCTGCCCGAAGCGCTGCAGGAGACCGCCCTTCTGCGCATTGCCAACCCGGAAGCAAGCCTGGCCGATCTTTCCGTGCTCTCCTCCCCCTCTGTTTCCAAGGGCTGCCTGGCCTACCGGCTGAAAAAGCTCGCCGCTCTGGCGGAAGAACTCTGCCCCGGAGATGAGCCGGGTCCGGAAATCTGAAGAAAAGCTGTAATCCTTCATAATTTTTTCACAATTTCTTTCTTATCCTATGCTATAATGCTATAATGCTTCTGTCTTGAAAGGAAGTGACATCATGGCTGCGATCGCTTCGTCCGGTTCCGCCGCCTTCTGGCTTGCGGCAATGGTCATTTTTTTAATCGTTGAAGCCGTTGTTCCCGGTCTGGTCTCCATCTGGTTTGCCGCCGGCGCTCTGGCAGCGCTTCTGGCTGCTCTCTTCTCCGCGCCTCTCTGGCTGCAGCTGATCCTTTTTCTGCTGGTGACCGGAGCCACGCTCCTGTTCACCCGCCCCCTGGCCGCCAAATATGTGAATTCCCACACCGTTGCCACGAACGCGGACCGGCTCATCGGCAAGACCGCTCTGGTCAAAGAGACGATCAACAATCCGCAGCAGACCGGAACCGCCGCCATTGACGGCAAGCTCTGGACCGCCCGTGCCGGGTCGGATGATGTTGAGATTCCCGAAGGCAGCATCGTAATCGTTGACCGCATTGAGGGCGTAAAGCTTATTGTTCACCGTAAATAATTTAAAATAAATATCCGGAGGTAACAGCATGACAAGTTTCGGCGTTATTGTAATTCTCGTTTTACTGGTCGTTGTGATCGTCATCCGCAATATTCGCATCGTTCCCCAGGCAAAGGCCTACGTTGTGGAGCGTCTCGGCATTTACCGCACCACCTGGGATGCCGGTCTGCGCATCAAGGTTCCCCTGATTGAGCGCGTGGCCCGCGTTGTCTCCCTGAAGGAGCAGGTCGCCGATTTTCCGCCCCAGCCCGTTATCACCAAAGATAACGTCACCATGCAGATCGACACCGTGGTCTATTTTCAGATCACCGACCCCCAGCTCTATACCTACGGCATCGAACAGCCCATGGTTGCCATTGAAAATCTCTCCGCCACCACCCTGCGCAACATCATCGGCGATCTGGAGCTGGACCAGTGCCTCACCAGCCGCGACACGATCAACACCAAAATGCGCTCCATTCTCGATGAAGCCACGGATCCCTGGGGCATCAAGGTTAACCGCGTGGAGCTGAAAAACATCCTGCCGCCCAAAGAGATCCAGACCGCTATGGAAAAGCAGATGAAGGCAGAGCGTGAACGCCGTGAAGCCGTCACCCGCGCCGAAGGCGAAAAGACCGCTGCCATTCTCACCGCGGAAGCGGAAAAGCAATCCGCCATCCTCCGCGCCGAGGCCGAAAAAGAATCCGCCATCCTCCGTGCCGATGCCAAAAAGCAGCAGCAGATCCTTGAGGCGGAAGGCGAAGCCGAAGCCATTCTCAAGGTCCAGACCGCGACCGCGGAAGGCATCCGTCTCATCAATGACGCGGCTCCCTCCGACGCCGTGCTGAAGATCAAGGCCATGGAAGCCTTCTCCGCCGCCGCAAACGGCCAGGCCACCAAGATCATCATTCCCAGCGAGCTGCAGGGCATTGCCGGTCTTGCCGCCGGTCTGGTGGAAAGCGCAAAGAGCGAATAAAACAGCAGCTGCCGCTTTTCGGCAGCATTCGCGGCGAAAACAGCCGGACGGTTCTCCGTCCGGCTGTTTTCATAGGCCGGGTCCGCAAGTACACACTTGTATGATTTCCGCAATTCGGTTATAATTTTTTTATCTGTGTAAAGAAAGAAGTTACCGCCATGGCCTTTGTTCACCTGCATGTTCATACCGAGTTTTCCCTGCTGGACGGCGCCTGCCGCATCAGCAAGGCTGCCCTGCGGGCAAAGGAGCTGGGGCAGACTGCCCTTGCCATCACCGACCATGGCGTTATGTACGGCGCGGTTGCCTTTTACCGTGCCTGCCGCGATGCCGGCATCAAGCCCATTATCGGCTGCGAGGTCTATGTGGCCCCCCGCGCCATGACCGATAAGGTTCATGGCCGCGATAATGAATACAGCCACCTCATTCTGCTGTGCAAAAACGAGGTCGGTTACCACAATCTCTGCCGGCTGGTCAGCGATTCCTTCACCGTCGGCTTTTACAGCAAGCCCCGCATTGACTGGGCTCTGCTGCACCGCTATGCCGAGGGGCTGGTCTGCCTTTCCGGCTGCCTGGCGGGCGAGATCCCTCAGGCCATCATTCATGATGATTTTAAGGCGGCGACCGCCCGCGCGCAGGACCTGAAAGAGCTGTTCGGCGACGATTTTTATCTGGAAATTCAAAAGCACGGCATTCCCGCGGAAGAGGAAGCGGCCCGCGGTCTGCGCCGGCTGAGCCGGGAGCTGAACATCCCTCTGGTGGTGACGAACGACGCCCACTATCTGGAAAAGAATGACGCCCAATATCAGGATGTGCTGCTGGCCATTCAGACCGGCAAGAATCTGGATGACCCCTCCCGCATGCGTTTTGAAACAAAGGAATTTTATCTGAAATCCGAAGAAGAGATGCGGGAGCTTTTCCCCGATCTGCCGGAGGCGGCGGATATCACCAACGAAATTGCCGATAAATGCAATTTTGATTTTGAATTCGGTCACTATCATCTGCCCCGCTTCAAGCTTCCCGCCGGCGAGACCGACAGCTGGACTTACCTGAGCCGTCTGTGCGAGCAAGGCTTTGCCGAGCGTTTTGCCGACCGGCCCGAGGTACATTCTCAGCTGGAATATGAGCTTTCCATCATCCGCAGGATGGGCTTTGTGGATTATTTCCTGATCGTTTCCGACTTTATCGGTTATGCCAAGCGGCAGGGCATTCCCGTGGGACCGGGGCGCGGCAGCGCCGCCGGCAGCGTGGTCTCCTACTGCCTGCATATCACGGATGTGGACCCCATCAAATACAGCCTCTTTTTTGAGCGCTTCCTGAACCCGGAACGTGTCTCCATGCCCGATATTGACGTGGACTTCTGCGTCAACCGCCGCGGTGAAGTGATCGATTATGTCAACCGCCTTTACGGACACGACCATGTGGCCCAGATCGTCACCTTCGGCACCATGGCCGCCCGCATGGCCATCCGCGATGTAGGCCGTGTCATGGGCATCAGCTACGCCGATACCGACGCGGTTGCCAAGCAGGTGCCCCAGGCACTCAACATGACTCTGGAGGAGGCCATGAAGCTCTCCGCCCCTCTGCGCCAGATGGCGGAAGAACGGCCGGATATCAAGCAGCTGCTGGATACCGCCCGCGCGCTGGAAGGCATGCCGCGCCACGCCTCTACCCATGCTGCCGGCGTCGTCATTACGGAAAAGCCGGTCTATGAATATGTGCCGCTGGCCACCAACGATGAATCCGTCGTCTGCCAGTATCAGATGACCACCCTGGAAGAGCTGGGACTTCTGAAAATGGACTTTCTCGGTCTGCGCAACCTGACCGTGCTGGAGGATGCCGCCCGTCTGGTGCGCCGCATTGAGCCGGAGTTTTCCATTGACCGCATCCCCGAGGATGATCCGCAGACCTTTGAAATGCTCTCCGCCGGTCAGACGGAGGGTGTGTTCCAGCTGGAAAGTGCCGGCATCACCGGCGTCTGCACCCGCATTCGTCCGAAAAACATTGAAGATATCACCGCTGTCATCGCCCTTTACCGCCCGGGCCCCATGGACAGCATTCCCCGTTTTATCGAATGCTCCACCCATCCCGAAAAGATCAGCTATAAGCATCCTCTGCTGGAACCGATCCTCCGTGTCACCTACGGCTGCATCGTTTATCAGGAGCAGGTCATTGAGATCTTCCGCCGGCTGGCCGGCTTCAGTCTGGGGCAGGCGGATATGATCCGCCGTGCCATGAGCAAGAAGAAGCACAAGGTGATCGACGCCGAGCGCGCTGCCTTTGTTCACGGTGACCCGGAGCGCGGCATCGCCGGTGCCGAAGCCAACGGCGTTCCTCCCGATGTGGCCAACAGCATCTATGACGAAATTCTGGATTTCGCCAGCTACGCCTTCAACAAGGCTCATGCCGTCAGCTATGCCATCGTCACCTACCGCACAGCCTATATGAAGCGCCATTACGCGCCCCAGTATATGGCCGCTCTGCTGACCTCCGTGCTGGATAACGGCACCAAGATTGCCGAATACATTGCCGCCTGTAAGGAGCTTGGCATCCGCCTGCTGCCGCCGGATGTAAACGAATCGGATGCCGACTTCACCGTTGCCGGCGGAGATATCCGCTTCGGTCTGGCCGCCATCAAAGGTGTCGGCCGGGGCGTGGTGCACAGTATCTCCCGGCAGCGCACGCTGAACGGTCCCTTTACCGGCTATGAAGACTTCTGCCGCCGCATGGCCGGCAGCGACGTAGGCTATCACGTTGTGGAAGAGTTTATCCGTGCCGGCGCCTTTGACAGCTTCGGCAAATCCCGCAAGGCCCTGCTTTCCGTGGCCAAGGCTCTCTTTGACGGCATTTCGCAGGACCGCCGCACCAATCTGGAAGGCCAGATGGATCTTTTCGGCGGCACCGAGGACGATTCTTCCGCCGCTGTTCTGATTCCCGACCTGCCGGAATTTCCCAAGCGTGAGCTCATGCGAATGGAAAAAGAGACCACCGGGCTTTTCCTCTCCGGGCACCCGATGGATGAATACGCGGAGGCGGCACGCCGGTCGGGTTTTGCTCCCATGGGCGCCATCCTTACGGATTTTGCCGCGGAAGGCGGTCCCGAAAAATATCATGACGGACAATATGTCACGGTGGCCGGCGTGATCAATGCCTCCCGCACCCGCGCCACGAAAAACAACACCCTCATGGCCTATATCACTCTGGAGGACAACTCCGGTTCCATGGAGCTGCTGGCTTTCCAGCGGGCTCTGGACAGCGCTGCCGGGCTCATCCGCGAAAACGAGCTTATCATCGTACGCGGACGCATCAGTGTACGCGATGAAAACGAACCGCAGATCATGGCGGATGAGATCTCTCCCATCACCGCCCTGACCGATGGCAAATACGCGCGCTCCCGCCGCAGCGAAGCCCCTGTTTCCGCCGCGCCGGCCGCGCAGCCGACCGCTGCCCCTTCGGTCTCGGGCTCCGATGCGCCGCCTCCCGCGCCGCAGAAGCTCTGGGTCAAGCTGGCTTCCCGGGAAGACCCGATGCTGCCGCGCATCAAGCTCCTGCTGACCATGTTTCCGCCTGTTCCCGGCTCTTCCGCCGGCGGCAGGAATCTGATCGTCTGGCTGGAACGGGAGCAGGAGAAGATCGGTACCTCCTGCCAGCTCCATCCCGCGCTGATCCGCGAGCTGCGGGAGCTGCTCGGAGAAAAGAATGTAATTCTGAAATAAACCGTCAAAAAGAGGCGCAGCCGGATCGGCTGCGCCTCTTTGCTGTTTCCTTGTCTTTTTATCAGGAAAGCACAATGACCGCGATGAATTCCAGCGGTTCCGTGCCGGTGTTGGCCAGGCTGTGCATTTCACCGTCTTTACACAGAGTGGTGTCGCCGGGGCCGACGGAAACGACATTGCCGTTATCATTGTAAGTGCCGCTGCCGGAAAGGAAATAAAAGATCTCGTTATCGCCGCTGTGGGTGTGTTCGCCGATCGTGTTGCCCGGTGCCAGCACCATACGGTTGAACATGCGGATGCGGCCGAACATTTCCTCCTCGCCCTTCAGCAGCAGATGAAGCTCTGCCTCACCTTTGCCGCCGCGGATGCACTTATGGTCGATGGTCTGCTCATTTTCTCTGCGAATCATAGTTGTTTCTCCTTACTTTCATTTTTATTCAGCACCGGCCCTGCCGGTCTTTTTTTCTTTTTAACCGTCGGAACGGGAATAGGCGTTCTTCATGTGGCAGCTGGACTCGTAAAGCACCTTGCCCAGCAGTTCATCCGTCTCTTTTTTCGCCTCAGCCGCAATCTTTTCGTTGACTTCCGCCAGATAGGCAGACAGATCTTCCGGCAGCTCTCGCAGGCAGCTGCGTTCCGCTTCCGCCGTCAGGCGGTGGCCCAGCCCCGCCATGCGGCGCCGGTAGCGCTCAATATGCGCGATGCAGCTGCCGTAATGCGGGTCTGCCATGGCCGCGATCAGTCGGCTGACCCAATAGAAATTATCGGTCGTAACTTTGCCGTCGGTGTCGGCCAGGTAAGCGGGGGTCGATTCCACATTGGCGTAGAAGGGCACCATGCCGTTAAACACGTTGGAGCCCATGGCGATCCACTGCAGCGCCATCAGCCCTGCCGGCAGATAAGGCCGCAGCTGCGTCACTGCCACAAAATTGTTGCGGTTGATGCCGATGGGGCGGTATTTGCCCCGATTGCCGCCGTCCCCGTAACGACCGTAGGGATCAAACTCCGTACCCTGATAGTGCAGGGAAAGGATCTCCTTTACTTCTTCCACGGTCAGCTTATGCTCCGGCTTCACCGCCCAGGGCAGATCGTCGCTCTCGGGTCCGTAGTCCGCCCGGGGTCCGCTCCATACGGCGCCGTGCGGAATCAGGCGGCGCAGCATATCCCAGGCGCGCGGCGTGTTGTAGCAGTGGTCGGCATCCGTATGGCTGCCGAAGGCCGCGCGGGCATCCAGTGCCGTAGGCAGGCCCTCTTCCGGCTGCATGGAAAGATCCAGATGATTTTCGCGGATAAACTCCCACAGATCACGGGAGCAGAGATTGCCGCGGCCCTCGCCCAGCGCGTCCCGCAGATCCAGCGAATCGATGCCGAGCTGATTGGGCATGACCACGCAGGCGTCATCCGGCACCCGCTTTGCCATCCAATGATGACCGCCGATCGTCTCCAGCCACCAGATCTCATTCACATCCTGAAAACCGATGGCATTCATTTCGTAGGTGCCGTATTCTTCCAGCAGCGCGCCGAGGCGCAGCACGCCCTCCCGGGCGGAATGAATATAGGGCAGCACAATGGTCAGCAGATCTTCTTCCCCAATGCTGCATGGCAGCAGAGGGTCCGCGCCCAGCACGCGGGCGTTGGAGGTGATGGTCTCGGTGGCGCTCATGGCCACGTTGCAGGCGTTGATGCCGGCTTCGCCCCAGATGCCCTCATTGGGCAGCGCGTTGGGGCAGGCGGTATAGCGCATGGGGTCCTCCGGCAGAGTGATCTTCACTCCCGAGAGTGCCGAAATATAGAGCCGAGGCTGATCTTCCGGCTTGACCACGATAAATTTTTTCGGCGCAAAGGAACCCGCGCCGGAATCTTCATTGCGGGCCATTAATGTGGACCCGTCATAGCTGGCGTTTTTCCCCACCAGCAGAGTCGTGCAGGGCATAATTCTACCTCCGTTTTACAGGGATGTCTCATTTTCGCCGTTTCCCGGCGAGAGCGCTATGATATCATCCAGGGCAAGGCTGCTGCCATCCGTAAAGCAGAGCCTTCGCTCCGCCGGATCCAGCCGGCGCAGCCGTCCGGTCTTCTTTTCATAACTGCCGCCCTCCTTGCGGGCATCGGGCAGAAAATAGGTGGCGGTCAGTTCCGGCCGCTCATCGATGCGGTCCAGCAGGCTCCGCAGAGTCCGGTCCAGCTCCTGCAGGTCCGCCTCTTCCAATGCCGTCCGGCGTTCGGTAAGCCGGGCCGTCTCCTGCACGGCTTCCTCATAACCGCTCAGCGCCGCAAAGGGAGAAAACTGTGCCGCTCTGCTCCACATGCTCAGCGGCGGATGCTCCGCGGATACATGGTGCGGCAGATGCAGAATGTCTCCGTATTTTTCTTCGACACTGCTCATGCGCGGTGACCTCCGATCTCCGAGGCACGGTCGGCTCCGGTGCCGCCGTCCACCCAGCTGTTGCCCTTGAGCAGCACAGACTTGCCGTATTTTTTCTGCAGGGCAAGAATTGCTTCCTGCCGCTTCCGCTCCCGGGCAAGGCGGGACTCTTCCTCTTTTTCCCGCGCTGCCTCCCGGTCCGGATCTCCGAACAGATCCAGCTGTTCATACTGCTCGGACGGCTGCTGTTTTACCTCCGTCTCCGGCAGCAGGCGGGCCGCCACCACATAAATGCGCCTTACCAGCAGATTCGGGTCGTCAATGCGGTCAAACAGCTGCAGGGCCGCGCGGATAATTTTTTCGGCGGAGGAAGTCATTCGTTCCAAATTGACAGAGCCGTGGGCTTCCTTCGGCGCGCGCCGGCCGTAACGATCCAGCACCACCTGTCCCTTGTAATTTTGTCCGGTTTCTCCGTTCAGGCTTTCCCCGTCATAGCAGACGGTCAGCACGATCTGATCTGTCATCAGGCGTTTTTCCACCAGATCCAGCACCAGGGAATCCGTCATCTCCCGCAGCACATTACGGGCCTCATGCGGCAGATAAGGACGCGAAAGGACCTGCCCGCTGCTCAGGCTGGCTGACTCGGGCTTATAGCTGTGGATGGCTTCTATGGTGCAGGGTTCCCAGCCCCAGGCATGGTCGATCAGAAATTCGGCGTTCACTCCGAAGAGGGAATAGAGCAGCTTCTCGCTGCGCCAATCATAGGGCGGCCCCAGTGAGCAGCGGGCAATGTCGCCCATGGTGTAAAGGCCGTTGGCTTCCAGTTTTTTTGCGTAGCCCGGGCCGACCCGCCAGAAATCCGTCAGCGGACGGTGATCCCAGAGGGTGCGGCGATAGCTGAGTTCATCCAGCTGCGCGATGCGTACGCCGTTTTCATCCGGCGGCATATGCTTGGCTACAATATCCATGGCAACCTTGGCCAGATACATATTGCTGCCGATGCCGGCGGTTGCGGTGATGCCCGTGGTCTGCAGCACATCCCGGATCATGCATCTCGCAAATTCTTCCGCCGTCATGCCTGCCACGGCAAGATAGGGCGCCGCGTCGATAAAAACCTCGTCCACGGAATAAACATGCATGTCTTCCGGGGCAACGTAATTCAGATAGATTTGATAGATCTGCGTGCTGCGCTGCATATAAAGCGACATGCGGGGTTTCGCCGCAATGAATTCCAGCGCCAGAGAAGGATCTCTCCGCACGGCAAGGTCATCGCTGCCCTCCGGGAATTCCGGGTTCGGGCGCTCCGGCGTCTCTTCCTTCTCTCCCTCGCAGTTCGCGATCTCCAACGGGGCGGAATAGCGCAGCTTATGGCCGGGTGCCCGCTTTTCCCGCTGCAGGTTGACCTCCTTTACCCGCTGCACGGCCTCAAAAAGGCGGGCGCGGCCGGAAATTCCGTAGGCTTTCAGGGAGGGGGACACCGCAAGGCAGATCGTTTTTTCGGTGCGGCTTGTATCCGCTACCACAAGGTTGGTGGTGAGAGGGTCCAGCCCTCGGGCCACACACTCCACGGAGGCGTAAAAAGACTTCAGGTCAATGGCCAGATAAATATGCTCCGGTGTCGGCACTGCGTTTTCCTCCCTTCCTCCGTGATCTTTTTTATTTTATCACAATCCGCTTAAGAAGGAAATGCCGAACTGCAGGCGGTCGATGCCTCCGGTCTCTGCTTTTGCGCGGAATGACCGCGCCCTTTCGGGCGCGGTCATTCCGATGTCCTATTTTCTTTTATTCCGGGTCATCGGCCAGCAGGGGCAGGCCGGATTCATAAACCGGGTACATGGAAAGCTTGAAACGGTTCCACCTGCGCTTGTTGTCGATGCGCTGCTTTTTTTCGGCGTCATCGATCACGCCCTCGCGCAGATAGCGATCCAGCATGGCGTAGGTGAAGCCCAGGTTGTCTTCATCCGTTTTGCCGCTCACGCCGTCGGAGGGAGCCTTTTCCACCAGTGCTTCCGGCAGACCGAGCACACGGCCGACCGCCTTGACTTCCTGTACCGTCAGCTGCGCCAGAGGTCCGAAATCTCCCGCCGCGTCACCGTAACGGGTGGAATAGCCGACCCAGTCTTCCGAAAGGTTGCAGGTATTCACTACACGGCCGTTCATGCTCTGGCTGACGGCGTAGACCGTCGCCATGCGCAGCCGGGGCGCCAGATTGATGCGGGTCTGACTGCTGAGCTCATCTCCCATGGCTTCCATCCCCTCTTTTTCACCGTCGGCAATGGCAGTGAGGGTGGCGTCATAGGCGCCCTTGATATTCACCACAATATGGGGAATGCCGAGATGCTCCACCAGCAGGCGGGACATGGCAATATCCGCCTGTTCTCCGTTCGGCATCAGTACGCCCACTACGCGGTCACGCCCCAGCGCTTCCGCGCAGAGCGCCGCGCAAACGGAGCTGTCCTTACCGCCGGAAATACCGAGCACCGCGCGGCAGCCGGGGCCGTTTTCCTCAAAGAAGCGGCGGATCCATGCCACCAATTCATCTTTCGTCTTTTTCGCGTCAAAGCTGTACGCCATAATTTCCGCCTCCCAAACTTCGATCTGATTCACTCATTATAGCGAAAAGCAGTAATTTTTCAACCTTCCGATCTTTTTCGGAATTTTCACTTTTTCTCATGGATCGCCATCCGGTCGGCTCTCTCTTCCCGCACGGCAGCGGGATCCGTCCGCTCTCAGCCTCTGGCTGCGGTCAGAATGGCTGCCACATCGGCGGCATGCAGGGGGCGGAAATTACCGACTGTGATCGTATCGTCCAGCGTGCATTTTCGGGCCATCTCACGGATCTGCTCATCCGTTACTTCCGCAAGACCCAGCTCCTTCAGGTTGATGGGCATGCCGATGCTGTGATAAAAGGCTTCCATGGCGGCAATGCCTTCCAGGGCCGTCTCCCGCGGATCGTCATAGTTCATGGGGCAGCCCATCACGTTCACGGCATAGCGGGCAAAGCGGTTGACGTTGGTATCCAGCACATAGCGGGCCCAGCTCGGCCACACGGCGCAGAGTCCGGCTCCGTGGGCAACGTCAAACATGCCGCCCACCTCATGTTCAATTTTATGGCTGGCAAAATCCCCGACCTTGCCGGTGCCCATAAGACCGTCATGAGAAAGGCTGCCGGCCCACATCAGTTCGGCGCGGGCGTCATAGTCCGCGGGATCGGCCAATGCTTTGGGAATGTTGTGCATGACCGTTTTCAGCAGGGCCTCGCACATATTATCCACCAGTTCGGTGTGCTCCACATTGGAAAAATAGCGTTCCTGGGTGTGCATCATGATATCCGCGCTGCCGGAGGCCGTCTGGTAGGCGGGCAGCGAATAGGTCAGCTCCGGGTTCATGATGGCAAAGCGCGGACGACCCAGCTCCGTGTTGCAGGATTTTTTCAGCCATCCTTCTTCATTGGTAATAACGCAGGAGTTGCTGGTCTCGCTGCCGGAAGCGGCGATCGTCAGTACCACGCCGACCGGTCCGCAGGCCTTCGGCGCCGCCTTGCCGGTGAAAAAGTCCCACACATCATGTTCCGGGTTGGCCATACCGTAAGCAATGCCCTTGGCGGTGTCGATCACGCTGCCGCCGCCGACACCCAGGTAAAAGTCCAGCTTTTCCTTTTTGGCCAGCTCGATCCCTTCATAGACCTTGGAAAGACGGGGATTGGGCTTGACACCCTCCAGCACCATCCATGCCAGGCCCGCTGCCTGCAGCGAAGCCTCCACCCGGTCCAGCAGACCGCTCTTGCGGGCGCTGCTGCCGCCGATGACCACCAGCACCCGGCTGCCGCCATAGGCGCGGATCTCTTCCCCGACCTTGCCCTCGGTGCCTTTGCCGAAGATCACTTTGGTGGGAACACAGAATTCAAAATTGATCATAGTGGCTTCTCCTTAAATTTTATATCCGGTGCTGCGGTCCACAAGGTTGCGCAGCGGCTCGCCCTTGCAGTAGGCGCTGAGATTTTCCGCCGCAATGCGGACCACTCGCTCAAAGGTCTCCGGCAGATGGTTCCAGCCGGAGATGTGCGGCGTGATGACCAGATCTTCCAGACCCCAAAGGGGGCTGTCGGCGGGCAGGGGCTCCGGTTCGGTCACATCCACGCCGGCGGCCGCGATCTTATGCTCTGTCAGGGCGCGATAAAGCACGTCGGACGCCACTGCGCTGCCGCGGCCGCAGTTGATAAAGATCGCGCTCTCTTTCATAAGGTCAAAGCAGGCGTCGGTATAAAAGTGGACGGTACCTGCGGTGTTGGGCAGTACGGACATGACCACGTCGGCCCGAGGCAGCACCCGATCCAGCTCCGCTGTCAGGCAGAGCTCATCCACGCAGTCGGGCTTTTCGCCGCCTCTGCGCTTCACGCCGATCACATAAGCGCCCATTGCCTTCACCAGATTGGCATAATAGCGGCCGATATCGCCGAGTCCGACGATTACCACCGTGCTTCCGCAGAGGGAAGAGACGGTGCCATGCTCACTCCAGAGGGCCCGGGTCTGATCCAGATGATAAAGATGCAGCTTTTTCTGCAGCATCAGGGTAAGGGCAAAGGCATGCTCCGCCACCGCCTGGCTGTAGGCGCCGGTGGAATTGGTAAGCAGCGTGTGGGGCCCGAGAACGCCCGGCGCAATATATGGATCCGTGCCTGCGGTGGAGACCTGCAGCAGCTTCAGCTGTTCGGAAGCCTTCAGCAGCTCCGCGGGCGGGTTGCCGAGAATAACTTCCGCTGCCTGCACCTGTGCCTCCGTCACTTCATCGGCGGGTACAAAGGTAAGCTCGCAGCCCTCACCGGCCGCGCGGAGGATTTCTTTATGCCGCTCCTGCACCGGCAGGAGCACCAGAACGTTTTTCATAATATCTGCCTCTTTCTTGATTATTCCGGAATGTATGATCCCGGCTTTATTTTAGTACACGTACCCCCTTTCTGACAAGCGGAATTCTGTACTCCGTTCCCGCGCCTTTGCGGTTGACGGGGCGCCTTTTGCAGGGTAAAATAAAAAATACGGCGCATGAGCGCCGTGAAAGAGCTTCTCAGGTGATGACAGGTCAACCGACCATCACTCAAATAAAAATTCGGCTGGAAAATGAAAAAGGAGTTTTGTTTTTATGAACTGTGAGATCAGAGACATTCATCTGGCCGAATCCGGCGCAAGAAAGATCGAATGGGTCACCCGCAACTGCGACCTTCTGCGCAGCCTGAAGGAAGAATTTGAGCGTACAAAGCCCTTTGCCGGCATCAAGATCGCCCTCTCCGTGCATCTGGAAGCCAAGACCGCCTTTCTCTGCCAGGTGCTGCAGGCAGGCGGCGCCGAAATGCATGTAACCGGCTCCAACCCTCTCTCTACCCAGGATGACGTTGCTGCCGCTCTGGCCGCCGAGGGCATGGAAGTCCACGCCTGGTACGGCGCCACCAATGAAGAATATTTCCGTCACATCCGCCACACGCTGGAATGCGGCCCCAACATCATTGTGGATGACGGCGGTGACCTGGTCAACATGGTCCATAATGAAATGCCGGAGCTGATCCCCAACATCATCGGCGGCTGCGAAGAGACCACCACCGGCATCATCCGGCTGGAGGCCATGAACCGCGCCGGGGCCCTCCGTTTCCCCATGGTACGGGTCAACAACGCCAGCTGCAAGCATTTTTTTGATAACCGCTACGGCACCGGTCAGTCGGTCTGGGACGGCATCTGCCGCACCACCAATCTGATCGTAGCCGGCAAGCAGGTCGTTGTTTCCGGCTACGGCTGGTGCGGCAAGGGCACTGCCATGCGCGCCAAGGGGCTGGGTGCCCGCGTCATCATCACGGAAGTAGATCCCATTAAGGCGCTGGAAGCCGTGATGGATGGTTTTGAAGTCATGCCCATCCACGAAGCCTGCAAGGTAGGCGATATTTTTGTCACCGTCACCGGCTGCGATAAGATCATCGATGAAGATGATTTCATGGTTCTGAAAGACGGCGCCGTGCTCTGCAACGCCGGCCACTTTGACACCGAGATCGATATGGCCCGCCTGCGCGAAATTGCCATTGAGACCCGGGAGCAGCGCAAAAATATCATGGGCTATAAGCTGCCCAACGGCCGCTGGATCTTCATCCTCGGGGAAGGCCGTCTGGTCAACCTGGCCTGTGCCGACGGCCATCCGGCAGAGATCATGGATATGAGCTTTGCCATTCAGGCTCTCTCCGTCAAATATCTGGTGGAGCACGCCGGGCAGATGAATGAAAAGCTCATCGATGTGCCCCATGAGGTAGACCTGCTGGTCGCCCGCCGCAAGCTGGCCTGCATGGGCAAAGAGATCGACACCCTCACCGCCGAGCAGGATCGTTATCTCAACAGCTACGACCTGTAATATCTGTCATATAAAAAGCACACCCTCAAACGCAGCCGGTCATTGACCGCAGCCCGTTTGAGGGTGTGTTCTGTTTTAGCGCAGTGTCACAAATTCGGCGCCCAGCGTCTCCGCCTCCGCGGGGTCATGAGTCGCCATAAGAAACGTTTTGCCGGTCAGGCGTTCCTTCACGGCGGCAAGGCTGATCCCCTTTGCCGTGTCATCCAGCCCGGTGAAGGCCTCATCCAGAATCAGGATCTCAAACGGATGCGCCAGTGCCCGGGCCAGGGCAGCCCGCCGCCGCATGCCGCCGGAAAGCTCCGCCGGCAGAGCCTGCAGCGCATCGCCCAGCCCCAGCTGCCGCAGGAGCATTTCCGCCTCCGCCGCTGTGGAAAAGAGCGCCGTATTCTCTAAAACGGTCTTCTGCGGCAGAAGCCGGTCTTCCTGAAAAACGGCGGAAAAGGCAAGGCCTTCCAAGCCGCTTATCTTTCCCTTCCACGGACGTTCCAGCCCCATGGCCAGCCGCAGCACCGTGGTCTTGCCGCAGCCGGACGGACCCTGCAGACAGAGCCGCGCTCCTTCCGGCACGGAAAGCGAAAAGTCCTCCAGCACGGGTCTTCCGCCCCGCAGAGCGGCAAAGCGGCTTTCATAGCCGAAGGTCACATGAGAAAACTCAGCCATGCCGCTCTCCTTTCTCCCTCCGGTCCGCGCTCAGGATCCGGCTGCCCAGGCGCTGCATCAGCGTGCTCAGCAGAATAATGACCGCTGTCAGCGCGAAGACCTCATCATAGTCAATGCTGCTTTTGCCGGCCCAGAGCAGGCTGCCGATGGAATCGGCCGTACGGCAGATCACCTCTGCCGCCACGCCGGATTTCCAGGCAAAGCCCAGCCCGCCGGCAACTGCCGATGTGAAAAAGGGCCGCAGGGACGGCAGGGTAATTTCCGTCAGAATGCGCCGCCGGGGCATACCGAACACGGCTGCCATCTCTTTCAGGCTGCGGTCCGCTGCCAGGGCACCGCTTTCCACATTGGCCCAGATGATCGGCAGCACCGTGAAAAAGGCGATCAGGGATGGGATCTTCCCCCGGCTGACCCACAAAAACACAAGGATCGTAAAGGAAGCCACCGGGATGGCCCGGATCGTCTGCAGCAGAGGCGCCGTCAGCAGACGGAAGAAAGGAAACCGTGCCGAAGCCAGCCCGCAGACCGTGCCCAGCAGCAGCGCCGCTCCGAAGCCGAGGCAGATGCGTCCCAGGGAAAGCCCCACGCTCCGCCAAAAGGCCGCCTGCCCCGCAAGGCGCAGCAAAGCCGCCCCTGTGCTCAGCGGAGTCGGAATGGGAATCAGCAGCCTGCGGTTTGCCGCAGCCGCTCCGACCTGCCAGACCAGCAGCCAGAAAAGCAGGGCGGCTGCTTTCTGCAGCCGCTCTTTGGTTTTTGCCTTCCCGCGCTCAGGCACCGTAGTAGAAATCATCCGCCGGCAGAGTACCGCCCACGGATTTGGGATTGGCGTCATACATTACCTGCAGATAGCCGCTGAGCTGTTCCCGCATCTGTGCGCCGGTGACAAAGGTCAGGCCGCAGTGGGGAATCGCCAGCTCGGCCAGCGCCGCTTTCGCGATCAGGCCGTAGTTCTGGCAGAGCATGGCAGTGCCTTCCGCGTCTTCCTGTGCCTTAAGTATGGAGGCTTCATATTCTTTCAGGAAGGTCTCGACCGCGCCGGGGTTCTCTTCCAGAAATTCGGTGCGTACGATCACGCAGCCCATCATCAGGGTGCTCTTGCCGCCGGAGACGGCGTTCCATTCATCGGTCATGTCAAAGAGCTTGACCGCGTTGACGTTGTTCATAAGAAGGCTGGTAGCGACCGGCTGGGGCGCCATGATGAAGGCGTTGATATCATTCGTCCAGACATTCATCAGCTCGCTGCCCTCGGCTACGAACTGCAGAGTAACATCCTGATCCGGATCCAGACCGTTTTCTTTGAGCACGTAACGGAGGATATATTCCGGGTTGGCGCCCTGACCGGGCAGATAAATGGTGCGGCCCTTCAGTTCCTTGACGGAGCCGAGCTGCTCGCCGGCGCTCAGCATGCTCAGCACGCCAAGCGTGTTGACAGCCAGAACCTTCACTCCGCCATTGGTCTTGTTGTACAAGGTGGCGGCCAGGTTGGTGGCAACGGCGGCAATGTCTGCCTCTCCGTTGGAGATGGCGGCCACGACCTCGTCATTGGCGCCCGGCATGGTGATGTGATAGGTATTTTCCGTTTGGCCGGCGTCGGAAGCGGCCCAGAGATTCATGGCGCCGATGCCGGTGGGACCGGAGAGCACATAAAGATTTACTTCCGCTGCCGCGGGTTCTTCGTCCGCCGCGAGTTCCGCCTCTTCCGCGGCGGCTTCTTCGGCAGGCGCAGGTTCGGCCGTCGGTTCCGGGGTGGGCTCAGCTGTGGCTTCCGGGGTCGGTTCCGGAGTGGGCTCGGCCGAGGCTTACGAAGAAGCTTCCGAAGTCGGCTCGTCAGTGCCTTAAGAGATCGAAACAGGACTTAGC
>R19__coassemble_281_pt1 | contig 26044 bp, 15 predicted proteins | sample R19__metabat2_high_PE_014 | metagenome-assembled genome bin R19 | reverse complement strand
ATTATTATTATAAAAAATATAAAGTCGGCCCCATTGACGCCATCACCAAAACCAAGGTTCGTGTCCGCGGTTCTTATGCGCTCTGCGTTATGTTTAAAGATTATCCCGGTGAGATCTATGCCGCCCGTAAAGATTCTCCCATGATCATCGGCATCGCAGATGGGGAGACCTATGCGGCTTCCGATGTCCCGGCTGTGTTGAAGTATACCCGCGATGTTTATTATATCGACAATCTTGAGCTTGCGCGCCTGACTCCGGGTAAGGCAGAATTTTATAACCTGGATGGCGAGCAGGTTGAAAAAGAGATCAAGACCATAACCTGGGATGCGGAAGCGGCGGAAAAGGGCGGCTATGAGCACTTCATGATGAAAGAGATTCATGAGCAGCCCAAGGCAGTTCGCGATACGCTGAACTCTGTTATCAAAGACGGAAGGATCGATCTGGAATCGGTCGGCCTTACGGAGGAAGAGATCCGCAGTATTTCACAGATCTATATCGTTGCCTGCGGCAGCGCCTGGCATGTCGGTATGGCAGCGCAGTATGTCCTGGAAGACCTGGCCCGAATTCCGGTACGCGTGGAGCTTGCTTCCGAGTTCCGCTATCGAAAACCTCTGCTGGATCCCAACGGCCTTGTGATTATTATCAGCCAATCCGGTGAGACAGCCGACAGTCTTGCGGCCTTGCGTGAGGCAAAGAACCGCGGAATTAAGACTCTGGGTATTGTCAATGTGGTCGGCTCTTCCATTGCCCGCGAGGCCGATAACGTTCTATACACCCTTGCGGGGCCTGAAATTGCCGTCGCGACCACGAAGGCTTATTCCGCTCAGCTGGCGGCCAGCTATGCGCTGGCGGTCAATTTCGGCCGTGTGCGCGGCTATATTACGCCTGAACAGGAAACTTATTATATTTCCGAGCTGCAGACTCTGCCCGATAAAATAGAGCGCTGCATTGAAGAGAAAGAGCGTCTGCAGTGGTTTGCCGCAAAGTTCGTCAACGCGCATGATGTTTTCTTTATCGGCCGCGGAATCGATTATGCGGTCAGCCTCGAAGGCAGCCTGAAGATGAAAGAAATCTCCTATGTTCATAGTGAAGCCTACGCTGCCGGTGAACTAAAACACGGTACGATTTCTTTGATCGAAAACGGCACGCTTGTTGTCGGCGTGCTGACACAGGAAGAACTTTATGAAAAGACGGTCAGCAACATGGTCGAGTGTCAGGCCAGAGGCGCTTATCTGCTGGGGCTGACTTCTTACGGACATTACGCCGTGGAGGACACAGCGGACTTTACGGTCTACGTTCCGAAGGTAGATACTCACTTTATTGCCAGTCTTGCCGTGATTCCGCTGCAGCTGCTCGGTTACTATATGAGCGTCGGACGCGGTCTCGATGTGGATAAGCCGCGCAACCTTGCCAAAAGCGTTACCGTCGAATAATCCGAATTAAAAAAAACGGAACGCTCCCGAATCTTAACGGGAGCGTTCCATTTTTGCACCTTGTGTTTATAAATTGACTGGGAAGCTCTTTTATTTATAATCGAAACCAGTGGGAGTGCTGAAGGGCTCATCCAATTTCTCAGGGTGGGCAAAGAGGTATTTTACGACCTTCAGGCTGCGGGCAAAATAGAAGCCGTCCGCAATGCGTTCATCCAGCGTTGCGCCGATATCGATCACATCACGGATCTGTTTGCTGCCGTCCGGCATGATGAGCTCTGCCTTGTGAATGGTGCCGACGGTTACAACAAAGCTGTTCGTGCCGTAATTGTTGAGATGGTGATAAACAGAGGGGCACTGAATAGAGCCCAGATTGATCAGCAGAACCGAGGCATAGTTGGAATCGCCGTCCGTGAGAGCTTTGGGGTTAAGCCCCCAGAAGTCGAGCCAACGGACAATGCGCGCGATCAGCATCAGCAGCAGGCGGGGAAGTTTCGCAAAATTATCGACTACGCTGTCAATGCCGCCGGTGGAGTGTTCACTCTTGCGGGCTTCCATGACATCGCCGTAAATTCTGTGACTGACCGAATCGAGTGTGTCATCTTCCTTCGGAATGATAGTCAGGAAGGATTCATCGGCACCATCAATAAAGCGGCGTTTTGCCATAAAGCTCATGGAGATCTCATCGCGTTCATAGGTACGGCGGCCCTGAATGAAACGGTTCATCTTAGGACGTTCATAGACCATTTTCGCAATGGCGAAAACAATGCAGTGGAAGATGGTTGTTTTATAATTCGGGTGTTCTTCGTTCTTTTTCGCGATATACTGCAGGACCTCGGTTATGTCAAACTCTTCCTGGAAAAAGACTTCCGCGTCGGTACGGTTGGGCATGATATGTCCCATGATTACGTTGAGCCCCGTGGTGTCATAAACACGGTGACCGTCGCGGCGATCGCCCCATTTGCGCTTGCGTTTTTCGGCCATGATAATTACTTCCTCTATTTTTAATAAAATTTTTGAACTAAATTCTGCCTCAGTATAGACCTTTCAAACCGGTTTTACAAGAGTTGACTGCAATGAATCGGACATTTCCGCGAAATTGTAGAAATATTAACTGCGTTTATCGGCAATATTTCAGTCCGCTTATATGTCGGATCCGCGGAAGAAAATAAACAGCACGAGGCAGGCGGTTTAAGCGGCGGACCGGAAGCGAAAAACAGCAGCGGCATTGCCGCTGCTGTAAATTATATTTAAAATGAATGACGAAATCGGTCGGAACTTAATCGGTCTCACCATCATCACTGAAGAGCCCGTAGCCGCCGTTTTTGCGCTTGTAAACAACGGAGAAGGCTTCATCTTCGTCACTGTTTTTAAAGGCAAAAAATTCGTGCCCCAGCAGATTCATCTGCAGGATCGCTTCTTCCACGCTCATGGGCTTGATGGAAAAGTGTTTGCTGCGCACAACAGTAAATTCCTCCGGTTCTTCTTCCGGGATGGACATGGCTGTTTCCGGTTCCGGAGTCAGCGAACCGTCACGCAGACGCTTTTCAAGACGGGTCTTGTTGCGGCGAATCTGGCGTTCGATTGCGGCTACACCGGAATCAACGGAAGCATACATATCGCTCGTGGTTTCGGTGGCACGATAATAAGTGCCGTTGCTGCGGATCGTGATCTCGGCGAGGTAGCGGCCGCGTTCAATGCTGAATGTGATACTGGCGTCGGCCTCTTTTTTGAAGAATTTGTCGAGTTTGCTGACCTTGCGGATGGTATAATCCCGCAAAGAATCGGAAGCTGCCATTTTCTTTTCCGCAAATGTGAATTTCATAAGAACTGCTCCTTTCCTGTTTGCGTATTGTCGCAGGATCTCTAACACCATTATAGCGGATTTTTTAAAGATTGTCTAAACAAATTGCAAAATGAGCAGAGAAATAAGCCGGCAATATTTAGCAAAAATGACGAATCTATTCGGACGGCTGAGAAGCAGCGGGAGCATTCAGCCGCTCCCGGAGAAATGCTTCGGTAAACTGAAAGGCGTTCGGAACCGCATAGCGCTCTTTCAACGCGGCGGCATCTGCCCATACCCAATCCTTCGGAAGCGTGTCGCTGCAGCTTTCGCATTGCATCGCCGTCATGTGCCATTCGATATGGCTGAAAATATGTACCCCGCGGCAGACTTCCCGCGGTGCTGCAAAAAGCGGAAGCTCCGGCCATGGGAATACGTCTGCGTTTTCGGAAGCCGGGGTATTGGGATATTCCCAGAGACCTGCCAGAAGACCGTTCGCGGGTCTGCGGCGCAAAGCGACACGCGTACCGGAGAAAATAAGCCAGACCGTACGCACTTCACGGCGGCGTGCTTTCGGGCGCTTTTTGACCGGCAGCGTATCTGTCAGACCGTGAATGCGCGCTGCGCAAAGAGAGGCAAGCGGGCACTCCCCGCAGAGCGGAGCTCCGTTCGGAAGACAGATCAGCTGCCCCAGTTCCATCAGAGCCTGATTAAAAGTTCCGGAGGCGGGACCGGGCATAAGCGGCAGCAAAAGTAAACGATAGGCTTTTTTGGTAGACTCTTCGGCGATATCATCGGGGGCGCCCAGCAGGCGCGTCAGAATACGAAGTACATTGCCGTCAATCGCCGGAACGGGCAGACCGAAACAGATGGAGGCAATTGCGCCTGCGGTATAGTCGCCGATGCCGGGCAGCGCGCGGATCGCGTCATAATCGGGGGGAAACCTACCGCCGTAATCGGTCATAAGAACACGAGCGGCCTTCTGCAGATTCCTCGCACGATTATAATAACCGAGCCCCTGCCAGAGCTTTAATAATCTGTCCTCTTCCGCATCGGCAAGTGAGGCAAGGTCGGGCAGCTCTGCGGTAAAGCGGGTATAGTAATTCAGCACTGCCGCAATGCGTGTCTGCTGCAGCATGATTTCGGAGATCCAGACCCGGTAAGGATCGGCGGATCTGCGCCAGGGAAGCAGACGGGCATGAAGCCTGTACCAATCGGAAAGGGGAGCAATTATCGCCCGCATCGTATTGATTTCTTCTTCGGTAAAAACGCGCATCAAGACTCTGCCCCCTTCCGCCGCGGATGCTGAGGTGATTGTAACATAAATTCCGGGGTTCGAACAGAGACATTTGTATCCGGTCGGCCTGCCGAAGAATCCGTATACAGAAAAGAGGCAGGTCTTGAAAAAGCGGAGCAGGTTTGATATTCTCATTGTATTCTATGTGTTTTGAGGAAAAGGTTTATGAGAAGGTATCGAAGAATAACGGCCCTGCTTGCGGCAATTCTGCTGCTTGTTCCGTTTTGCGCGTGCGGAAAAACATCGGAGACGGCGACGGCTTCCGCAACAGCGGCGGTTTCGGGAAACGGAAATGATATTGCGGCGGAAGCTCCGGAAGAGAACGATCTTCCCGAAACGAATCATGTTTCCGCCGAGCTGCCCCAAATTACCGACGACAGGGGGCAGACTCTGGAGATAACAGCTCCGAAACGGGTTGCGGCCCTGATCGGCAGCTTTGCGGATATCTGGTGTCTTGCCGGCGGAAAGGACAGCCTGGCGGCAGCTGCGAACGACGCATGGACTTCGTTTGATCTGAATCTTGCGGAAGATGTGATCAATATCGGCAGCGCCAAAGATCCGACGGCGGAACTTATTCTGGCTTCGGAGCCGGACCTTGTTCTCTGCAGCAGCAATACGCAGGCAGACATGGACCTGCTGCCGACATTGGAAGCCGCGGGAATCCCCACCCTTTGCTTTGACGTGGAAAATTTCGATGATTATCTGCGTATGCTGAAAATCTGTACCGAGTTGACCGGCTGCCCGGAAAATTATGAGACATATGGAGTCGCCGTGCAGGAAGTGGTCGCGGAAGCACTGAATCTGCGGGATGACTCTGCCCCGTCGGTGCTGTATCTGCGCGCGTCTTCCGGCGGAGTGAAGGCGAAAGGCAGCAGCGGCAACCTGCTGGGGGAAATGCTGGCGGAACTGGGCTGCCGCAATATTGCGGATTCCGATGACAGTCTGCTGGAAAACCTGAGCATGGAAGCCATTGTTCAGGCGGACCCGGATTATATATTTGTGGTCCTGCAGGGAACGGATACAGAGGCACTGCAGAGGGTCGTGGAAGAAAACCTGCTGCAGGATCCGGCCTGGCAGACATTGACCGCCGTGCGGGAAGGGCGTTATTATACCTTGGAAAATGAGTTATACAATCTGAAACCGAATGCCCGTTGGGGAGAGGCTTATGAAAAACTCGCAGAGATCCTGTACCCATACGCTTAAGCTGCCGCTGATCCTGCTGCTCCTGACGGTGCTTTCCGCCCTGCTGAGCATCGGGCTCGGACAGGTCCGGCTCAACCCGGTCAAAGCTGCGGCAGCCCTTTTCGGAGGCGGCAGCGAAGCGGAACGAGCCATTATTCAGCTGGTCCGCCTGCCGCGAACCGGCGCCTGCCTGCTCAGCGGCATGAGCCTTGCCGTTTCCGGTGCGGTGATTCAGAGCGTGCTGAACAATCCGCTGGCAGCGCCGAATATTATCGGCGTAAATTCCGGCGCGGGACTTGCGGCAGTCATCTGCTGCGCTCTGCTGCCTGCGCAGTCTGTTCTGCTGCCTGCGGCTGCCTTTGCGGGGGCATTGCTTGCCGTGCTCCTGGTGCTGCTTCTTTCCCGGAAAGCAGGAGCATCCCGAATGACGGTGGTGCTGGCGGGCGTGGCGGTTTCCAGCGTTCTGACGGCATTGATCGATGCGGTGCTGACCTTTGTACCGGATGCGTTGAGCGGCTACAGTGATTTTCGCATCGGCAGCTTTGCCAATATACAGGCAGCTCGTCTGCTGCCCGCCGCTGTCGTGGCAGCAATCGCGCTGCTGGGAATCGCGCTTCTGCACAATGAGATGGATCTGCTTACGCTGGGACCGCAGACGGCTGCGGCGCTTGGGCTGAATGTACGCCGGGTACGTCGGGCTCTGCTGATTTTTGCCGCAGCTCTGGCGGGGGCTTCGGTCAGCCTCTGCGGATTGCTGGGCTTTGTCGGACTGATCGTGCCGCATATGATGCGGCGGATCGCGGGAGAGGGAAGCGGCAGGCTGATGCTCTGCTGCGCGCTGGGAGGCGCTTCGCTGGTCACCTTATGTGATGTGCTCTCCCGCGTGCTTTTTGCGCCGTATGAGCTGCCGGCCGGTATTCTGCTTTCCTGTATCGGAGGCCCGTTCTTCCTCTGGCTGCTGATCAAACGCCGGGGAGGTCATCGCTATGATTGAGATCAAGGAGCTATGTGCCGGCTATGACAGAAAGGAAATCCTGCACGGGGTAAGCGCCCGGTTTGAAAACGGCAGTGTTACCGTTGTGCTCGGACCCAACGGCAGCGGCAAGAGCACTCTGCTGGAAACAATTGTGGGACTGCTGCCTGCGGCAAGCGGAAGCATTTGCGTGGATCATGCGGAACTGAGCAGCTTGAACGGAACGGAGCGGGCACGTCGATTGGCTTTCCTGGCACAGGAGCCGGTGATCCCGAACATGACGGCGCGCCGTATGGTCCTGCACGGAAGATTTCCCTATCTGGGTTGGCCTCGACAGTACCGCAGAGAAGATCACGAGGCAGTGGAGCGGGCATTGGAACGTACGGGTGCCCTTATGCTGGCAGATCGGCCGATGCAGAAGCTCAGCGGAGGCGAACGTCAGCGTGTCCGCTTCGCCATGCTGCTGGCACAGAATACACCCAATATACTGATGGATGAACCGACTACGTTTCTGGATGCCGGCAGTCAGCTGGAGACGGCAGCGCTTGCCCGAAGCCTTGCGGCGGAAGGAAAGACCGTCATATTGGTACTGCATGATCTGCGCCTGGCGATGCAGACAGCGGACCGGGTGCTCCTGCTGCAGAACGGCAGAAGCGTGCAGAAGGGCAGCCCGGAAGAGCTGCTGGCGGCGGGCAGAATGGATGAAGTTTTTGGGATTCGCCTTCGCAGAACCGATACGCCGGACGGACCGCAGTATTATTATGCCTGAGGAGGGAACGAAGGATGGAGTGGTTTCCGTTTTTTACGGATATTGAAGCTATGCCCTGCCTGATCGTGGGAGGGGGAACGGTTGCGCTTCGCAAAACGGAAAAACTGCTGCCCTTTCATCCGAAAATCACGGTGGCAGCACCGGAAATCTGCCCGGAACTTCAGGCGATGGAACGAATCACCTTGCGCCGGGAGACATTCAGAGAAGATATGCTGGAAGGAATGGGCTTTGTCATCGCGGCGACAGATGACAGAGATGTAAACGCTGCGATCGCCGCCCAGTGCCGCCGGCGAGGCATTCCGGTCAACGCGGTGGACAGCCGGGCGGACTGCAGTTTCCTGTTCCCGGCTTTGGTGAAACGCGGTCCGCTGACAGTCGGCATTTCCACGGGAGGCGCCAGTCCGACGGCAGCGGCACTGTTGAGAGAACAGCTGGAACAAAGTCTGCCGGAAAATGTCGAGGAACTGCTGCAGTGGCTGGATTCCATCCGCCCGACAATGAAGGAGAGACTGCCGGAGGAGACGGACCGCGCAAAGCTTTTTCGCCGTCTGACCGCATATTGCTTTACGGAAGGAAGGATTCCCGGGGAAGCCGTTTTTGAAAAATTACTGCAGGATGCGGAAAATAAATAAGCGGTTTTAATTCACAGCGCTCCGTATAGAATAGATCCGTACGGAGCGCTGTGAATTTTTTTGTATTTTTCGTCACAAAGCTCCCGGTCATGGCCGCTTAAAAATTGAATCCGAACAACAAAAATGATATAATATAAAATAGGTGTGATTTAAGCAAAATTAAGGAGGAAGCTCCATATGAAAAATAATCCGATCTGGAAGCGCAGCCTGAGTCTGATTTTGGTTCTGGCGATGCTGCTGACCCTGGATATCAGCGGCAGCGCTTTTGGACTGGCCCGGGCCTGGGCAGAGGATGGGGAAGCGTCGGAAGCGTACGTTTCCGACGAGATAAATGAGCCGGAAGACTCTGCCGAAAGGAATTGCGAGGATACGGCTCCCGGACAGACGGAACGATCGGATGACAGCAGCGATTCCGCTGCCGGCGAGGGGACCCTCGTGCCGGAAGCGGATGAGAGTACGGAAGCCGCAGAAGAAAGCAATGTGACCGAGGAAGGCGCAGACGCGGACACGCAGTCGGAAGATTCGGAAGAGATTCCGGAAGCGGAGCTTATGTACAGCGCGGCAATTCTGGTGTGGAACGGTTCTGCTTATTATGAATACGAAACCCTGGAAGACGCGGTGAAAAAAGCCAATGAATGGAGCGCAGACCGTGACAGTGTTGTGATTACGCTGAAGCAGGATGTGCAGCTGGATACCGCGCTTACATTGGAGCATACCCTGAAACTGGATACGTACGGCCATAAAATTACATCGACACAACTGCAGGAAGGACAAAGCTCTCTGCTGATCTGTGCCGAAAACAGCAACATTTTGATCGAAGGGCTGTGGTCGAAGAACTGCATGATCGAATCTTATTCAGACACGGTCATAACAGTGAAACCCTCCGGTCTGCTTTGCCTGAATTACTGCGATCTGAGCTGCAAGTCGGAAAACAGTGAGGCCTGCGCAATCGATAATCACGGTACGGCGTATCTGGAAAACAGCAGTATTGTCAACCCAGCCTACGGTCATGCGTATGCATTGATCAATTCAGGCACATTTTACATGGTAAGCGGTACCATGCAGGCCGGCCTTGACGGGACGGTTTTCAATGAAGGAACCTATTTTCAGAAAGACGGGACCGTCTGCTCTACGGCTGAGCAGGCCCCCGCGGTCAGAAATTTTGTCCACATGAGCATGACCGGAGGTCGGATCATAGGCACTGCAGCTGCAGTGGAAAACTGCGGCGGGGAAATCTGGATCAAAGGCGGTGAAGTCACGACCGATGATCCTGAGAACATGGGGCTGTATACCTCCGCTGTGGATAACATCGGCAGAGACGGAACCATCACCATTTCGGGCGGTACCCTTTACGCACCTTATGTATTGCGGAACAAGGACGAAGGAAGCACGATCCTTGTAACGGAAAATGCGGATGAGGCATTGCTGAAAGGACGGATCTGCTGTGAAGCCGGCAGTATTTCCCTGTCGGGCGGAAATTATAGTGAACAGCCTGCCGACTGCTTCCTTGCGAAAGGCTATGAAGCGGTAGAGAGCAGCAGATATGAAGGTTATCCCTACGCGGTGGAGGCAGTGGCACCGGTTCGCCTGGAAAAAAAGACGGATGGTGTCTACACTCTCATAGGGAAATACAGCTCTCTGGAAGAGGCAGTGGAACAGATCGAAGCAGGGGATGATGTCCGCCTTGCGCTGGCGGCAGATCTTACGGCGGAAAAAACGCTTTTGATCCCCGAAGAGAGCACGGTGCTGCTGGAACTGGATGAATGGAATATCAGTTCTGAGGCAGGCGGAGCGTTGTTCATCAATGAAGGCGCGCTGACGATCGAAGGCAAGGTCGGCGCCGGACTGGAAAACACGGGAAACTCCGGAAACGTGTATGTTGTCAAAAATTCGGGCTCCGGTACGCTTGCTTTAAACGGGAAGATAACTCTTACCGCAAGAGCAGCCGGCGGAAGCGCTTACGGCGTGTACAGCACATCGAGCGGCCGTGTTACGGCAGGCGATGGGGTGACGATCAAATGCACCGGCACAGACAGTGTCGGCATATTCTGCTGCGGTGAGCTTGAATTTAACGGAAACCTATCTTCACATACAGGCGGATATGGCGGATCCGACTGCATAGGCATTGAAATGAGCGGAGGCAGACTGAAGCTTGGCGGTGAAGCTTATATTGATTGTATCGGCGGAGATACAACAGAGACAGTTTGCGGCGTTCAGCTGAATGAGACGGAGGCAGACCTGAGCGGCAGCATAAGGGTCCAAAGCGAAAAAGGCGCAGCCGCGGTTTCCGCCATCGACAGCACCATAACGCTGGATCTGCCGATCATTTCCGTGACCGCAAGCGCAGAGTCGGAAGAAAGTACTTTTGCGGCGCCGGAAACGGTGCCATGCGCAGGTATCTTCGCAAAATGGTCGACACTGACCGGCGATGTCATGATCGAGACCCGGAACAGCAGCGGAGCAGCTGCCGCAATTGCCGCCCAGGCGTCGGAAATTACACTGCGAGGCTTAGCCGAACTGAAAGTAGAGCAGGCTGCGGCTGCAGCCTCCCTTGCGCTCAACGCCTGCATACTGAAAATAGAGAACGGGCATATAAAAAATGCCATTTATTGCACAAACGAGGAAAAAACAGAACTTGCCGGCGGTTATTATGCAATCAAACCGGAAGAATCCATGCTGGCGGAAGGCTGCATTGCGGCCGCGTCCGATGAGACGGATTATCCCTGGCAGGTGAAGGATCTTTCCAACGTTGCGGCTTTGCTTACCGTTGGGGATGAGACGGTCTATTGCGAAACATTCAGCGACGCGATCGCTGCCATTCCGGCCGCGAGTGAAAACGCGCGTATTACTCTGCTGCAGGATGTGGACACGCAGGAGACAACAGCGATCCAAAGCTCCGCGGAAATGGTGATCGATCTGGGCGGCTTTATTTATCAGGGCGTGCTGGAAGTGAAGGATACAGCCTGTACGTTCGTCAACGGAACGATCAGCAGCCTTACCATCAGCAGCGGAAAAGCATCCATTGAAACCGATGCGTCTGTCAAGGCGCTGGTCAACAACGGAGAACTGTACCTAATGGGCGGCCGAATCGGTACGCTTAACAATATCGGCATGCTGTCAGCAGAGGGCGGATCGGTTGTGAATCTGATGAACAGCGGAACCCTTTGCGCGGAAAACACAAAGATCAACGTGATCGATAACACCGGCAGCTGCAGCCTGGGTGAAGGGGTACAATTGACAGACCTGAGAAACAACGGCTCTGTAATTATTACCGACGGTACCTACAGCGGTCAGATCCTGAATCTGATGTATATGCCGTCTGAACCCAAACCCGAGTATACGGTTGAGATCAGCGGAGGCTCCTTTATCGGCGGCAGCAGCCTGCTGAATGAAGAGGGAAGCGTAAAAATCAGCGGCGGCACATTTGCATCCGGCAGTAAACTGGTCAATAAAAAAGATATGCTGGTGGATGGCGGGTGCTTTGCCAACAGTGAGTGTGAACCGTGCATTGAAAATGAGGGAACGCTGACGGTCCGGTCCGGTTATTTTACCGCGCGTGAGATGATTCCGACACCGGCAGAGGGGCGTGAGATCCGCACCTTGCCGCCAACCGATTCTTATTATAAGGATGGTTTCCGTTATGCGGTTTCTGCCGAACAGCTTGTGCTGGTCAGCTGCAGCGGTTTCGAAGCAACCTACGGAACCCTCGACGATGCAATTGCGGCGGTGCCGACAGACGGCAGTCCGGCGGAACTGACGCTGCTCAAGGATATTACGGAACAGGCACCCATTACCATCGGAGAAAATTGCTGCGTTTATCTCAGCATGAACGGCTGCCGTTTATCCGGCAGCTGCGAAGAGGCACTTCTTACCGTAAAGGGCAGCCTGACCGTGACGAACGCGGCAGCAGCGCAGGCCGTATTGGCGAATTCCGGCAGCGGCGCCGTGCTTTGCGCAGCGGATGGCGGATCGATCCGCATATTGGCGTCCAACGGTACACCGGATCATTATATCCGCGTGGATGGAGCTTTGACCGTAATCGGTTCCGGTAAATTGAACGTGTTCGGCGGAAGCTATTCCGCGGATCCGGCGGAATTTTTAGAAAGCGGATACCATACAAAGCTGCAGGATTCTTATTATATCGTTTACCCGGAGGAAGCAGTCCTGCTGTCTTACACAAAGGCTGATGCGTCGAAGGTCGAACAGATCTGCGTTTCCGCGGCAGCTGCCGTCCTGCTTGCCGAAGAGGCAGCGAAAAATGAAGGCGTTGCTGATTTTTCAATGACGCTGCTGAAAGACACGGATGAGACGATCGTGTTTGATTACAGCAGCCGTACCGAGACATCACCGGCTATGTCGTTCCGACTGAACCTGAGCTACTTCCGCGCGGAAGGGCTGAAAGTGGCGGAAGGGTTCCGAGTCACGGTGACATCGGAAGGTGATCTGTTCCTTACATTGGATGCTGTGGGGACGGTAACAGGAGACGTTGTAAATGATGGACGTCTTGAAATTACCGGCGGTGCCTGGTTCGGCAGCCTGATCAATCATGCCGGGCCGACCGATATGACGGTCAGCGGCGGCTGCTTTAAAACGGCAGTGGACCGGGAGACAGTTTCCCTTTCGACCGGCTGCGATCTATATGGCAGCGGTCTGACGGAATTGCCCTGGCGGGTCGGTCCTGCGGCGGCAATTGCCTGCGAGGCGGAATTGACAGCTGACGGACGGACGGAAGAAGTTCCGTACACTTCTCTGAAAACTGCGGCACAGGCAGCCGCAGGCGCGGAAAAAGCGGTGATCACCCTGTGCGCGGATGCGGCAGGACTGACGGAATCGGTGAAATTCAGCGGTAATGTCGCACTGAATATGGCAGGCCATACCGTTTCCGGTACGGTGACGGATGGACTCGGCACCGGCCTGTTCATCAACAACGGCGAACTGACGATCAACGGCGCCGGGACGATTGCCGCGGATGCGTGCACGGCTGTGTACAATTCCGGTACGATGACGGCTGCGCCGACGGAAGAGGGAAGCCTTACCATCAGCGGTAGGACCGGCGTTTCCAACAGCGGAACGTTTACCGTATACGGCATTGAGATCAACGGCGTCAATTACGGCATTTATAATGCTTACGTAAAAGCCGCTGACAGCAGCGCGGCATTGATGGAAGAGAGCAGCGCGGCGCTGATGGACCTTTCGGGACCGAACCTGAACCTGAACAATACACTTACTTCGATACATACCGCGAACATCAATGTAAACGCGAACGGAAACGGCGGCATTGCAATCTATAACGAAGGCAATATGAATGTGTCGCTGACGGGCGCGGCGATGAATAATTTCTCCGCTCCCAACGGAACGGGACTGGAGCTTGCCGGCGAAGCCAACGGAGAACTCTCCGGCGTCTGCCTGTCGGGCAAAACGTCTTTGTCGGTCGGAGCCGGCTGCACGCTTTCCATTAAAGGTCTTGGCATTTCCATCAACGGCGGAGCTGTGATTGGCGGCATGCTGATCGGAGCGGTTCTGATCACCGCCATCGGGAAGGCGGCGGCAGACAGTATTGCCAACTGGCAGAAAGATCATTCCGGAGATAAACAGCCGGAGGGAGACGTGCCGATCGAAGCAGTTGTGATCTACGAAGATAAGAGCACCTACTACCCGAAGGTAGAGCAGGCAAACGCTGCCGCCAATGAGATCCTGAGCGGCGGTGAGATCTGTACGCTGCATGTTCTTCAGAGAGAAGGCAGCGTGAGCCTTGATTTCCGCGGAGCCTCCTCCGCAAGCGTGACGCTGACCACGGATGTTCCCTTAAGCGGCGAAATTACCAGCAGCCTGATTCAGAACCTGGAACTCAGCGGAGGAACCTTCCGGGGAAATGTGACCGCGCAGAGCGGATTGAGTATGGATAACTTTAAGCTGGACGGCGATATTATCATGAATCCGCCGGAAAACAGCAGCCCGGAGCTTATGATCTTTGGCGGAGAAGTTACCGGCAGCATCAGCGCATCCGGCGCGGCGGTTGTTACCGTTTATGGCGGAAAAGTCGGTAATATAACCGCACCCGAAAATATTTTCGGCAGAGATGACAATAAGAAGCCGCTGGATGACCGGTCTTATATTCAACTGACCGACCGGGCATCCTTGAATGTGACAGGCGCCGTCAACAGCAACATCCGCAATCTCGGCAGCGGCACAGTCGATATCAACGGTGCCTTTACGGTCTGCGGCTATATCCACAACGCCGGTTCCGGACGGCTGCTGATCAGCGGAGCAACCATTGAAGGCTATATTTATAACAGCTCCACCTATACCGGCCAGGTCGTGGTGATCGACCAAGCGGAGCTTCACGGTGTAATGCCGGCAGCGGTCGCAAACTGGTACTGGCCCAAGTGCAGATTCACGCAGTGGATCACAGAAATGAGCACGCCGGCGAGCTTTTATAACTTTACACAGACGGCGGACAGTTCCATTCAGATTACCAACAGTAAAATCGAAAAGTGCATCTATAACCTGAATATGCACCCGGACAGCCTCCTGACAATGACCGGCTGCAATACCGGAACAATTACGGCAATGGGCAAAGTGGCGATAACCGGCTGCAATATTATGGGCGGCGGTTCCGGCATCTGCCTCTATGGCAATGATGGCGCTCTGCCCGGCACATCGACAACGGCGACCATCAACGGCTGCTTCATTTCGACTGCGGCGAGGATCGGTATCTCCAACACCGGCTATGCGGTGATCGAAGTTGCCGGTACCGTCTTTAATTCGGCGGAAACGGCTGTGAAATTCAGCGGCGGCATTCTCAAAATGGAAGGCTGCCAGATCGACGGCGGCCGTAAAGGCGTGATCATCCAGAAAAGTACGGAATTTGATACTGCTGCATCGCTGACCGGCTGCACCATCACAAGCGTTTATGCGGCTGCGGATATCTGCTGTGAAAATGTGACGATCGAGGACTGCCAACTGATCTCAAATCAGGCCTATGCCCTTGAAAACTCCGCGGACGGCACGAAAGTGATCCACACATCAATGGGCGGCGATGTGTACAGCTCAGCCAATCTGAGCCTGGAAGACGGCTGCACCGTGATCGGAGAGCTTACCATTGACGGCAGTGAAGCAGAGGAAAATATTGCCGTCACACTTGCGGATTCGGAAAATGTACATCAATTGGGCGGCGCGCTTACCGCGAAAGGAAAAGGCAGCTTCAAATTCGAGACCTCCGGAGTCGTCTTCAATGAAACGGCACATCAGTCGATTTGGGCACACCCGGACTATGTCGGCGGTCTGCGCAGCACAAAGAACGCAGATGCCGAAACACAGGTCAATTTCCCGTGGACGCTGAGCAGTGACAGCAGATGCTATATCTACGCGGCGTCACTTTCCCTGGATGGCACGCTGAATCTCTGCTATTACATTACCAGGGATGGCATTACCGCAGATGACATGGATTCTTATACGCTGGATTACAGCAGCGCCGGCGGCAGAGTTTCCGACAGCGGATTAAAAGCGATCGCCTTTGAAAAACCGAAGGGATACGATGTAAACTGCCTCAAATTCATTATTCCGGTTGCGGCCAAGGAAATCAATGAAAGAGTTGCCGTAACGCTTAGAAACGGAACGCAGGAAGAGACACTGTATATTTATCCCGCTGAGCTTTCGGATGTGGATCGAGTCTGGAGCAACGATTTCTCCGCGGAACAGTATTGCGAGACAATGGCGGACGCGTGCGGAGACCAAAGCAGTCAGGCATCGCTGCTCTTCCTTATGAAGGCAGTGAAAAGCTATGGTTATTATGCGCAGACCTATTTCAAAAATGAACTGGTCAACCCGTATAATACCGAAACCTATGACGCGGCGCATATGCAGCTGCCGGAACGGGTACCGACGCACAGGTATACCGTCAGCGGCCGAGTAGTGGGGTTGAATCCGGTCAGCGTCAGCTTTACGCTGACCTCCGAATCCAAGCTGAATTACTATTTTAAGCTTTCGGAAGGCTGCAGCATCGATGATTATGTTTTCACCTGTAATGGCAGAACACTGACCCCGGTTTACAGCACAAAAGACGATCAGCAGCGTTATGTGGTCACGTTGGACGGCATCAATGCCAAAGAGCTTATGAGCGATTATACGCTGAAGGTAACGCCGGCAGCTGCGGCGGAGAGCACGTCGGAGCTGACGATTACCTACGGGCCCTGGACCTATGCCTATAATATTTCGCAGAATAAGACAGCGGACAGTGCCAATATCGGCAAGGCTCTTTATCAGTATGCGATGGCGGCGGAAGGCTATTTCGGGGAGTAATTCAGCAAAATTTTCAGACAGTCAAATAAGCAGCCTCGTATGAGCGATAAGCTCATACGAGGCTGCTTTATAAATTCCCGTTTGTTCTTAATTTAAAACGGCTGCATGGACGGCTTCTATCAGGTCAACGACCTCGCTTCGGGGCACGAAGGCGGTTGTTTCCCCGTTGATTTCAGCCACACAATTGCTGCCGTCACAGCGGTAGAGAACTACGGTGATCTCGGGATGCGTCTCATTTTCCAGAGAAAGCGTAAAGCGGATCTCTTCCTTTCCGCCGGAAGGCTCTTCCGTAAAATCGGAAGCGGACAGGGCCAGGATCGCGTTTTCAATATCCATGATGCTGAAATCTTCCGTATCTGCGTAATGCCAGGTAACGGAATCCTCTTCGCCGGCTTCGGCAGTCATCGTATAGGTCTCTCCCTCCAGAGTAATGTCGATCTGTTTGACATCATCGAAGGAAGCAGTGACGATTTCCTCGTGTCGAAGATCGTTATACGCAGCAGCCGCGAGTTTTTTGTATTCCGAATTTGTAATCTGATAAATGATCTGAGAATCTCCGACACGGGCATAGGCGGTGACATCATCCGTGTCGGCAGTGCTTTCTTCCGACGCAAGAGCGTCGGCAAGCTCTTCCTGATTTCGACCGATATGAAGTATCAGCTGTTCATCGTGCGGTTTTTCGTCCTCTTCGCCGCTTTCCGGGTAAGTGACGGAAACGGTAAGCTCCGGGGAATCCAGCCCATAGGCGGCAAGTTCTTCTTCCGAAGCGTTATAGCTGACATAGTCGGTCAGGGAAAGGTTATGAATGCTGCGCAGATAACTGCTGACGGACGCGGTGTTCAGAGGTTTGTTGTCGGTAAAATATACATCCTCCGCGCACCAGCTCAGATCGCTGTCTTCCAGGTAAGTGATCTCATAGGCTTCCGCACCGGAAAAGACAATGGAAGTCGCGTTTGCGACATCGGGAATCGAGTCATGAAGTATGCAGTCACGGATGGTAAGCTCATAATCTTCCATAGGGTCGTGCGCGGCAAGGTAAACATTTCCGTCACCGATTGAGACATAACGCTCTTCATCCATCGTGCTGTAAGTGCCCAGCTTGATTTCGTAATCGGTATCTCCGGCACTGATGCGAATCACCGCATCCGGCTCATCCAAACCATACTGACTGAAATCGGTGACATTTTCGATGATAAAGGAGACACCGAAATTCTCAAAATCGCTCAGAAGATCCCGGATCACGCTGCCGTCAACGGGAAATGCGGAATCTTCTTCCCATACCCAGCTGTCACCGTCTTCTTCGCGGTAAAAGGAGAGGGAGGTGTCCTCATATTCCCAGCTCAGAGCAGAAGCGGTATCCGGCGAGATGCTGAGGATAATTTCATCGCTGTTTCGAATCTCCTCTTTTTTCGCTTCATAACGGCTTGCGGCAAAAGTTGCGCAGCAGACGAGCAGCAGAACACCCAGCAGAATACACAGAGTTCGAATTTTCGCTTTACGCATGGCGGCTTCTTTTCCTCCTTACCGTAATGATAATGCCCGCGGATACAAAGCAGAGCGGCAGAATACCGATCATGAAGGCTTTCAGCAGGAAAGCGGTGCCCTCACTGATGGTCAGATAATTGTAGCCGAGAGATTTGCTGCGGATGGCGATGGCCTCACTTTCACCGATCAGAGAGGAAAGACCGTTCATTACAAAATCAAGATTGGCACCGGAAGAATAAGCGTTGTAGAGGTCTTCCAGAAGAGAAGAGGAACCGACCCAGAAAATTTGCCCGCCTCCGCTTGTTTCAATGCTGACTGCAAGAGCAAAGGGACCGTCGGTATCGTTTTCTTCTTTTTCATAGGTCGTCAGGTTATATCCGTCGGCTTTGCAGAAGGCGGTTTCCGAAGTAGTCAGAAGCTCGGTGACCGTTCCGTTTGCGCTGCTGCCGATGATCAATGCCTGGGAAAGGGGCATGATCACATTATATTTTGCACTGATCAGAGAATTCGTGATTTCATGGCTCTGCAGATCCGGCAGCAGAATATATGGCTGCTGAAATGCATAATGGCTTCGGTCCGCTTCCACGGTGATGCCGTCGACAGTTGAGACTCCGTAATCTTCCAAAAGAGCATAGAGATTCGTCAGTGTACCGTCACGTGTCGGCCCGGCAATGACCATGAGCTTTCCGCCGTTTGCCGCATAATCGGAAAGGATGGTTTTTTCCTCTTCCGAAATATCACTGGAAGGCGCATAGATTAAAATGCAGTCGGCGTCTTCCGGAATCTCATCTTCGGTCAGAAGGGAGATCGAATTCAGCTCCATGTTTTCTTTTTCAATCTGATCTGAAAAATTATCGGGAAGCGCGACTTCTCCGTGTCCTTCCAGAAGATAGACCGTCGGCAGATCCTCGCTGACAACATAATCGATAGCGGAAGTAACAGCGCCTTCTCCGTCAAAGGAATAGACATAGGAATAGGTCGTATAGTCAATATCGGTCAGGTAAATATCGCCGTAACTGATATAACGGTATTTGCTGCCGCATTCGACGATTAAACTGTTGTTCTGAACGGTTTCATCGGTATACTGCGCAGCGAAGGTCGGGTAAGTATCCGGATTCTTCCGAACCACATGGATGTGAGAGGAGAGCCCCTCATAGCGCGAGAGCAGATTTTCAATTACGCTGTCTTCCTGATCGTTCTGCACGATCCAATAGATCGTTACATCCTGCGTCAGCGCATTGACAACGACCTTGGTATTGCTGGTAATGGAATAAAGATTGGTGGAACTGATATCCAGGTGAGTCAGGTTTTGCGGCAGTACGGAAGCAAAAATGTTGATAAAGATCAGAATTGCCAGCAGAATGCCGGTGACGGCAAGTGAATAGGATCCGCCGCGGAGAGCAATCCCACTGCTGACAGGGGCCGGAACCTCAACCGGTTCTTTTTCCTTCTTGAACAGGCTCATCAGTTATACCTCCTCTTTTCCAGAGACTGAACGGAGAGAAACAGGAAAAACAGGATCACGGACAAATAAAAGATAATTGCGGTGATATCGAAAACACCATCTACAAAATCATAAAAACGGTCAAAAAGTGAAAGCTTGGACATGATTTCCGGCAGCAGTCCTTCAAAAGCGGAGCTCTTGAAAAAGAAAGTTCCTTCAATGGCAAGAATTCCGACCGCCGCAATGCCAAAGGCCAGATTTTCATTTCCGGTCATATGTTTGACCAGAAGAGCAAAAGCAAGCACGAGAACGGCCATGGCAAGCATAGAGCCGACTGCCGTGGAAGAAATGTATTCCGCCAGCGTTACGCAGTAGTAATTCAGCAGCAGGACCGGAATGGAGATGCCGACCGCCAGACCGAGGTTGTCAGTCAGCGAAGAGATAAACATGCCAATCGCAATCAAGGCAGCGCCCATGCAGAAAAACGCTGCCAGAGAACCGTAGGAGGTCGGCAGATATACGTCCCCAAACTGAGCAAAGATCAGCGGATAGACGGAAATAATCGCAGTGGGAATCAGAAAAATAAACAACAGAGCCAGATATTTTCCCAGAACGATCTGGTAGACCTTTAAAGGCAGCGAATAGAGCAGTTGATCTGTTTTCTGCTTCTTTTCTTCCGCAATTACCCGCATGGTCAGGACAGGAACAAAGACAACCATGCCGATGCAGACAAAACGCAGAACATATTCAAAGTTGGCCACTGCGGACTGTATGTTATACAGCATGGAACCGACTCCGACAAACAGGAGAAGAAATGCGCAGAACAACCAGGCCGTCATGGAATGAAAATAGCTGCGAAGCTCATGTTTGAAAACAGCGATCATGCTCTATCCTCACTTTCTTCTTTTACGGAAGGCGCAGAGACGGGGCTGCCTGTTTTACCGAAAGCAGGAGAAGTATCCTCCGCGTTTTCCGTAAGCTCGATAAAGATCTCTTCCAGATTAGCCTTGCGGGATGTCATTTCAAAAACAGCAAGGCCGGCATTCGCAAAGGCAAAGAACAAGCGGATACATAAGGTTCGAAGCTGATCGGGAGCAGAGGAAACAAACACGGAAAGAGAACCGTCTTCGTTTTCCGAACAGTTCCAGTCCGGGACCGGATCGAGCTGTGTCATGACGGAACGGACTTCTTCCTCGGAAGCAAGAACGGAGAGACAAATGCCGTTCCCATGAGCCAGCAGCGCTTCGAGATTCTCCGGAGTGTCAAATGCGGTCAACCGGCCGTGTGAAATAATCATTACCTTTTCGCAGATAGCCTGTACCTCGGAAAGAATATGGGAGCTGAGAATGACGGTGTGCGTTTCACCGAGAGAACGCACAAGTTCACGAATTTCAATGATCTGAATCGGATCCAGGCCTACCGTGGGTTCGTCCAGAATGATGATGCCCGGATTTCCGAGCAAAGCCTGCGCAATACCGACACGCTGACGGTAACCTTTGGACAGCGTGGAAATGATCTGGTGCCGGACACCGTCGATTCCGGTCTGCACGGCGATTTCGTCGATCCGGTTTTTTAATTCCTGCCCGCGCAGACCTTTCGCTTCTCCGACAAATTCCAAATATTCCTGCGGGGTTTCGTTCAGGTAAAGCGGCGGCTGCTCCGGAAGGTAGCCAATCAGTTTTCGAGCGGCTTCCGGTTCCTCCATTATGTCGTGCCCGCCGATGGTGATCTTGCCCGCTGTGGCGGAAAGACAGCCGGTCAACATATTCATTGTGGTGGATTTTCCCGCACCGTTCGGACCGAGAAGTCCGTAAACATGCCCCTCTTCAATTTCGAAAGACAGGTCATTCACTGCGGTGAAATTTCCATAGCATTTGGTTAAATGCTCTGCTTTGATCATGCTTAGCCTCCAATCGTATTCCGCCCGGAACAGCGAGTACTGCCGCAGCGGAAAATTTTCTGAAAAGCATGATAAAACAGTCCCCTGAAATGTACTTAAAAAGTCGGCACATGTTTGCACATGTGCCGACCGGATAAGAACGGAGGCGTCAAAGTGTTACCGAAAAGGTTATGGATCTGCGATCTGCCGAAGAAGCGGAGATGCTGCCGCCATGGCGCTCCGCGACGGCTCTGGCGATGGAAAGACCGATGCCGGAGCCGCCGGTATAAACAGAACGGGAACTGTCCGGACGGTAGAAACGGTCAAAAAGACGGTTCAAATCAATCTCGGGGACAGAATCACAGGTGTTGTAAACTTCAATGTGAATGGAATTGTGCTTTTTACAGAGGGAAAGATGAATCGTTCCCTGCGGGTCGGAATAACGTATGGCGTTATCCAGCAGAATAGAGACCATCTGCTGAATGGAAGACCGGCTGCCGCTGTAAAGAATGTCATCCGCAATGTCCTGCCGGAAAATTTTACCGTGAGCAGCAGCAAGCGAAGCGAAGTGCTCGGATAATTCCCAGACGGCTTCACTGAGAGAGAAATTTTCAATTTCGGGAAAAGGCTGTTCTTCATCCAGCCTGGATAACAGCACAAGATCGCCGATCAATTTGGATAACCGGGCGGACTGTTTCCGTATATTGTCGATCCATTCGTTATCCGTGTACTCCAGCGCAAGAATATCCGCACAGGTGGCAATCGATGTAACGGGAGTTTTTAATTCGTGCCCGGCGTCGGTAATGAACTGCTTCTGCTGTTCCAGATTTTTCACATAAGGACGGATTGCAGAGCCGGAAAAAAGCGTGATCAGCAGCAGGAGGAGCAGAAGACCGCCGACTCCGATAAAGCAGGAGACCATCAACAGAACATTACGGTAATTATTCGCATCCGCAACATTGAGAAAGATAATCTCAATATCGTCGCCTTCTTCCGTGACGAGATATCTGTAATCTTGGTAGTAGCCGGATGTTTTGCGGCGGTCAAGCACGGTTCTGGCGTATTCCTCCGCCGCGGTTTCATCAATGGAACTGATATAGTCCGCGTCGAAGATCAGAATACTTCCGTCCTTCGAACAGCGAATAGAGAAAAAACGAAAGGTAAATTCGGCATCCGGCCCGCCGGCCCAGGGCATTTCCGTAATCTGCGGAGGTTCCTGACCCGAATCCGGAATGGAATGGTTGTATTCGTGAATTCCCTGCAGAACTTCATCATGTCCCGCTGTTGTACGGTAATAATTTGCCAGATTGATTGCCAATATTAAGAGGAAAGCGATGAGTGCAAAGGCAGTCATGCTTATGCAGATAAAACGAAGACGAAGTTTTTTCAGCATGAAATTTCCTCCAGTGAGTATCCGGCCCCACGTACGGTTTTGATTTGAATATCGGCATCGAGCTCCTTCAATTTTTTGCGGAGAAACCCGATATAAGTCCAGACCACATCGGAATAAGAATCGGAATCCGGTCCCCAGATGTTGCTCATGAGGCGGTCGGTCGAAAACACGTAATGCGGGTGACGGAAAAACAGCTCCATCAGTTGAAATTCCTTGTTGTTGAGTCGAACCGTGTTTCCGCGGCAGGATAGCTCATAGGTGCTCCGATTTAAAGTTACGGAAGCGAAGCTGAGTGTATCACAGCAGAAAGTGCCGCTGCGGCGGGTCAGCGCTTTTACCCTTGCCAGAAATTCAGCGGTGGCGAAGGGCTTTGGCAGGTAATCGTCCGCACCGCATTCCAGACCCAGTACCCGGTCCTCAATCTCAGCTTTTGCGGTCAGCATCATGACAGGTACCGAAGCACCGGAACGACGTATTTCGCGCAGGACATCGATCCCGTTTTTCCCCGGCATCATGATATCGAGGATCACGGCATCGTAATCTCCCGCTTTGAAATAATCCAGGGCATCATTGCCGTTAAAAACAATGTCGGTAGAAAATTTTGACTTTTCCAGCAGATGCTTAAGACCTCTGGCCAGGGATTCCTCATCTTCGGCAAGCAGGATGCGCATGGTACAGCCTCCTCCATATCGATAAACATTTTATATATCATAATTTGCGCACCTAAAATGTACCTTAAAATGCAGGGCAGCAAAGTGCCCGCCTGCGGAAACCTGGCAGAAAACCGCAGACGGGCGTAGGAAGAATGGAGAGGAATCAAATTTCAACCGGATAATGACCGTCAAAGCAGGCCTTGCAAAGCGGCAGACTGCCGGTCATTTTCTTAAGATCACCCGGCCGCATGTAGCCGAGGGAATCGGCACCGATGCGGCTGCAGATCTCCGATACAGAGAGACGGTTGGCAATGAGCTGAGAATTATCCGGTACATCGGTCCCGTAATAGCAGGGGTAGAGAAAAGGAGGAGAACTGATGCGAACATGCACCTCTTTTGCTCCTTCTGCCCGCAGCATACGGATCAGGTTGGAAATGGTCGTGCCGCGCACAATGGAATCATCGATCAACACGATTCGTTTATCTTTTACTGCGTCGCCAAGCACACTCAGCTTCATATGCACGGCGTTTTCACGTTCCGCTTGGGTGGGCTTTATAAAGGTACGGCCCACATAGCTGTTCTTGTAAAATGTCTGTACAAAGGGAATGCCGGAACGCTCCGCATATCCGGCGGCTGCCGTCAGACCGGATTCCGGTACGCCGGTGACGAGATCGGCTTCTACCGGGTAGGCGTCTGCCAATGCCTGCCCGCCTTTGAAGCGGGCACTGTAGACACTGACATCGTCGATTTTGGAATCCAGACGGGCAAAATAAATATATTCAAACACGCAGTGGGCGTGCTTTTCCTGACACAGCGTCAGATCGGAATGAAGACCGCTGCGGGAAATTGTGAGAATTTCACCCGGCTGCAGGTCGCGCACAAACTCCGCGCCGACCGAGCCGAAAGCGCAGCTTTCGGAAGAAATGACCCAACCTGTTTCGGTTTTACCCAGACAGAGCGGCTTGAGACCGAGCGGATCCCGAAAGGCGACCAGCTTACGGGGACTCATAACGATAACCGCATAACCGCCGAGCAGCTTCGGTGCGGCTTTCTTTACCGCTTCTTCGATGGAAGGAGAATTCGCGCGTTCCTTGGCAATCAGGTAGGCCATGACTTCCGAATCGGAAGTAGCACGGAACATGAGTCCCTGGTCGAAGAGCTTCCTGCGTAAAGCATCGGCATTTACAATATTGCCGTTATGCACCAGGGCCAATGTGCCTTTCTGGTAATAATAGGTAAGCGGCTGAGCGTTTTCAACACGACTTTCCCCACTGGTGGAGTAACGTACATGTCCGATGCCGATGTTGCCTTCCATTTCAGCCAGCTGCTCTTTGGAAAAAACTTCGCTTACAAGCCCCATATCTTTGCGCAGACAGAGGTTGTTGCGTTCACCAAAGGTGTTGCAGACCGCAATGCCGGCAGATTCCTGTCCGCGATGCTGCAGAGCGGTCAGACCGTAATAGATCTCACGGGCCGCGCTGCTTTTCGCTTCGTTCCATACACCGAAGACGCCGCACTCCTCATGTACGCCGGTGCTCCAACAGTCGAGCGTTTCCTCCATAATTTCCTCCCTATGCTGCATCAGAATATACGATCAATTTGACTTTCAGGTGATCTGAAGCGCGTCATAACCGGACTCGCCGGTGCGGATACGTACGACATCCTCTACATCGCAGACAAAGATCTTACCGTCTCCGACTTCACCGGTATGCAGAGCGGCAGAAGCTGCGGAGACGACCAGCTGCGGATCGACTTTGGAGACAACGATGTCGACCTGAACCTTGCGAATCAGACGCATGCTCATTTCAACGCCGCGATACTGACCGGTCTTGCCTTTCTGCGTGCCGCAGCCCATGACGCTGGTAACGGTCATGCCGGTGACACCGATCTCAGCCATCGCGTCGCGCAGATTGCCGAAGCGGCTTTCATCGCAGAGAATACGGACCAGAGTGTAGCGCGGCTTTACGGAGCTGCTGCCGGCAGTTTCCAAAGTAAGCGGGAAGGGTTTAAGGGCGGCAGTGTCAATTTCACGGTCGGATCTTACATTCAGCAGGGAAGACTCAGCCGGAACAAAGTCGGCATAAGCGCTGGCAAGACCGTGCTCGGTCATGTCAAGTCCCTCAATTTCTTCTTCCTCGCTGACGCGGAGACCAACCAGTTTACGGATCACAAGGAAAGTAATGGTGATGGTGATGAATGCCCAGGCAGCAACGGTAAGGAAGCCGACCAACTGCAGACCGAGCTGAGTGAAGCCGCCGCCATAGAAGAGACCGTTATGAATGCCGGCAGTCTTCATGGCCGGGGAAGTATCGGTAGCGAAAAGACCGACAGCCAGCGTACCCCAAATACCGTTGAGGCAATGCACGGCAACCGCACCGACCGGGTCATCGATATGCAGCTTATAATCCAGCAGCCAGACGCCGAAGCAGACCAGAAGACCGGCAACCGCGCCGATTACAATGGCACCGAAGCAGTCACAGACATCGCAGGGGGCGGTGATTGCGACAAGACCTGCCAGTGAGGCGTTCAGACACATGGAGACATCGGGTTTACCGTACTTGAGCCAGGTAAAGATCATGGTTACGCAGGTTGCGACAGCGGGGGCGACCGTCGTGGTAAGGAAAATGGTACCGAGTTCACTGACATCCTGCGCGGCAGCGCCGTTGAAGCCATACCAGCCAAGCCAGAGAATGAAACAGCCCAGACAGCCGAGAGCAAGGTTATGGCCGGGGAAGGCATTCACCTTAACGATCTTGCCGTTTGCGTCTTTTTCAAACTTGCCGATACGGGGACCGAGCATTTTTGCGCCGACCAGGGCAGAGA
>R19__coassemble_276_pt1 | contig 26300 bp, 17 predicted proteins | sample R19__metabat2_high_PE_014 | metagenome-assembled genome bin R19 | reverse complement strand
GCCGTCGACCCACACCTCATCGGAGGTGACGCGCACGGCGCCCGCATCGTCAAAACTTAAAACACGGCCGTTATAAAAGCGAATCATAAAAGCTCTCCTTTACTTTGCCTTGATCTTCTGGCACATTTCGTCATGGGCGGCAAGCTCGGCGGCGTCATCCAGCGCGGCAAGGGAACCGTCGCCGCAGCGGCGCTCCAGCGCCGTGCTTAAAATGAGATCGCAGAGCTGCGGGTTTTTGGGCAGCAGAGGACCGTGGCTGTAGGTACCGAAGACATTTTTATAACGGACGCCCTCGGTGCCGTCTTCTCCGTTGTTGCCGAAGCCGGCCAGCACGGTGCCCAGCGGCTTGACCCCGCTGCCCAGGTAAGTCTTGCCGCTGTGGTTTTCAAAACCGACCACGGTGCTGCCGCCGGATTCGGGTCCGCAGAGAAACTTGTAATTGCCGATCATGCGGGTCTCGGAGCCCTTGGTGTAAAGGTCTACCGCCCCGATAAAATCACAGCGGACGCCGTCATAGGTTTCATAATAGTTGCCCAGCATCTGGTAGCCGCCGCAGATGGCCAGAACGGGCATGCCGTCCGCCACGGCGGAGAGCAGCTCCCGGTCCTTGCCGCGGTGCAGATCCTCCAGCAGGACTTCCTGCTCAAAATCCTGCCCGCCCCCGATGAAGACCAGGTCAAAATCGTTCAGCTGCAGGCTATCGCCGATGGGAACGCGGGTCACCTCCGCGCCGATGCCGCGCCAGGCGAGACGGCGGGTCAGGCAGAGCACGTTGCCCCGGTCACCGTAAAGGTTCAGCACATCCGGATACAAATGGCAGATACGAAGACTTCTGTTTTCCATCATCGGCACCTCACTCCCAGAATTCCGCGCCGCCGCAATGGCGGATCACGACTTCACGCAGCTCCAGCATGGCGGTATAGGTGGGCATGAGGAAAACGGGAACTTCCTGTTCATTGACCCAGGCCACCAGCTTTTCATAATCCTTTTCCACGGTGATGAGACGGTCATCCACACCGGCATACTTCAGCCGCACCCGCATATCCGCCGCGCGGTCGCCGGAAACGGCGACTGCCTTCAGCCGTTCGCCGAATTCCGGAATACGGTCAAAATCCGCGTCCCAGATCCAGGAGACGTCACGGCCGTCGGCGCCGCGGTCATTCAGGCAGACGACCAGAGCAAAATCTTCCTTGATGCTGCTGAGGAACTCCACCACCTGGCTGCAGCCGGCGGGGTTTTTCACCAGCATCATTTTGGCGCCGGCCTTGCCCAGCTGATCGAACTGCTCCATACGGCCGAACCCGCATTGAAAGCTCTGCATGGCCGCGGCGACCCGGTCGATGGGATAACCGGCGGTGCAGAGCGCCGCGGCCGCGCCGGCAGCGTTGTAGATGTTATAAAGGGCGGGCAGATTGACGCGGATCTCACGCTCTTCGCCGCGGAAGCTCAGGCGGATGACGCTGTGGCTCATGCCCAGCTCGGCCACCCGGGTGACGGCGTAATCGGCAGCATGGCGGGCGCGCCCGCAGTTGGGACAGCGGTAACCGCCCAGATGACCGTAGGTGATGTAGGAATATTCATACTCCGTCTTGCAGCGCAGGCAGTGGGTGGCGTCGGAGATCTCCGGCTTCGCGGCGGAAGGCGCGGCCCCCTCGTTGATGCCGAACCAGACCACCGGGTTGGGCAGATCCTCCGCCAGAGAGGCGGTGAGGGAGCAGTCGGCGTTGAGGCAGAGCACGGCCTCCGGCACATTGCGGATGCCCTCCCGGATGTTTTCCAGCGTGTGGGTGACTTCGCCGTAGCGGTCCAGCTGATCGCGGAAGAGGTTGGTGACCACGATTACCTTGGGCTTCAGCTGACCGAATACCTTGCGGGCTGCCGCCTCATCACATTCAATGACGGCAAGGTGCTTTTTCATCTTTCCGCCGAGGGTGCAGTTCATTACAAATTCGGTGGTGATGCCGGTGATCAGGTTGGCGCCGGAGCGGTTGGCAAAATAGCTCTCACCCTGCTCGGCCAGCGCCTCTTCGATCATGCGGCTGCTGGTAGTTTTGCCGTTGGTGCCGGTGACGGCAACGGAAGTGACATCCTTTGCCAGGATCGCCAGCAGGTTGGGACAGACTTTTAAGGCATATTCACCCGGCATGGCGGTGCCGCCGCGGTGGAGCACACGGCTCAGCAGGCGCAGCAGCTTGCAGAGCGCAATGGCAAGAAAGGCACGAAGACCCATAAATTCTTCCCTCCGAAAAATCAGAATAGCAAAATATTATAGCATGGCGGCAGAGGGATTGCAAAGAAAACAAAGCAAAGCGGAACGGGGAGGAGACCCGTTCCGCTTCACACAAAAGAGGACAAAAATGAAAAAGATGAAAAATGAAAAATTCGTTCTTACGGTGATAATCTAACAGCCGAATGTTTCGGAAGTTTGCGGAGAATTGTTTCGTAAATGTAAAATGAAAAAATAATTTTGCTTTCCGCGGCTGTCCGGAGCGGATCAGGGCACCGGCCGGTGCGTCGAGCGGCGCAGATAATCCTCGTCCAGCTCCCGGTAGGCGGCACGGATGGCCTGAAAATCCGTAAAGGCTTCGGGCCGCTTGGAAGGATCCCGCAGGAGAAAAGAGGGGTGATAGGTGGCAAGAAGCCGGCGGCCGTCCACATCGAACCACTGCCCGCGCTCACGGGTAATGCGGAAATCCGGACGGATGAGCGTGACGGCGGCAATGCGGCCCAGACAGACGACCAGCTTGGGATCCAGGATCTCGATCTGCCGGCGGAGCCAGGGAAGGCAGGCCTCCCGCTCCTCCTCCCGCGGGTCGCGGTTGTGCGGCGGGCGGCATTTGACAATGTTGGCAATGTAGACACGGCTGCGGTCCAGATCGATGAGGCTGAGCATATCATCGAGCAGGTGACCGGCCGGACCGACAAAGGGCTCCCCCTGCAGGTCTTCCTGCTCGCCGGGTCCTTCCCCCACAAAAAGCAGACCGGTGTCGGCCGTGCCTACGCCGAAGACAAGATTGGTGCGGGTGTCGCCGAGGGGGCAGCCGGCGCAGTTGGCGCATTCCTGCCGCAGAGCCTGCAGGGCGGCTTCCTTATTTTGTGTGTTCCGAGCTTCCATAGACTGCTCCTGTCACCGGGAGGCGGGGAAGCGCAAGCCAAGATTTCCTTGCATTGCGTGCCTCCGCGGATTATAATATTCTGCGCCTTTTAAGACGGCACGGTGTGCCGCCGAAAAACAATGTAAACCAAACCGTTTTCGCGATCTATTATAACATTCGCGGAGGCGGGCTTCAATACGGAGGTTTTTATGGCTTCTTTTGATAATTACCTTTCCCCCGGCCGCAAGGGCCACCTGATCGGCATCGGCGGCGTTTCCATGTCTTCCCTGGCAGAGGTGCTGCAGGGCATGGGCATCCGGGTGACGGGTTCGGATATGTCCCACAGCGATAATGTCCGCGCGCTGGAGGAAAAGGGCATTCGCGTCTACATCGGCCACAGCGCGGATAATCTGGAGCCGGATACCGAGTTTGTGGTGCGTACCGCGGCGGTGCATGATGACAACCCGGAGATCGTCGGCGCCAGGGCAAGGGGCATTCCCATTTTTGAGCGCACCCAGGCCTGGGGCTCCATCAGCAAGGAATACAGCAATTCCCTCTGCATTTCCGGCACCCACGGCAAGACTACCACGACCTCCATGTGCACCCATATCATGATGGCGGCGGAAAAGGACCCCACCGTAATGATCGGCGGCACGCTGCCTCTGCTCAACGCCGGCCACCGTGTGGGCCACGGCAGCACCATCATTATGGAATCCTGTGAATATTACAACTCCTTCCTGGCCCTTTACCCCACGGTGGCGGTGATCCTGAATGTGGAGGCCGACCATCTGGACTTTTTCAAGGATCTGGAGGATGTGAAAAAATCCTTCCGGGCCTTTGCGCTGCGCGTGCCCAAAGAGGGCGGCTGCGTGGTGGCCAACCTGGATGATCCCTCGACCATGGATGTGGTGAAGGATATCGACCGCAATGTGCTCACCTTCGGTATGACCTCCGAGGCGGATGTCTGGGCGGACCATATCGTCCGCAAGGGAGCTTCCACCAAATTCGACATCATGTATAAGGACCGACTCTTCACCGATGTGACCCTGCATGTGCCCGGCATGCACAATGTAAAGAACGCGCTGGCTGCCGCGGCCGCCTCCATCTGCCTCGGCGTGAAGCCCAACGCGGTGAAATACGGCCTGGCGGGCTTTACCGGAGCCGGACGCCGCTTTGAGTTCAAGGGCAAGTTCAACGGCGCCGATGTCTATGATGACTATGCCCACCACCCAGGCGAGCTGAAGGCTCTGCTCGACACGGTGGAAACGCTCAATTATAAGCGCACGGTACTGGTCTTCCAGCCCCACACCTATTCCCGCACGGCGGCCCTTTTCGATGATTTCGTGCAGCAGCTGCGCCGCGCCGACGTTACCCTGCTGGCGGAGATCTACGCCGCCCGTGAGACCAACACCATCGGCATTTCCTCGGCGGATCTGGCAAAGCAGGTGGAGGGCTCCATGTTCTTCCCCGATTTCCGCAGTCTGGAAAACTGCCTGCACGATATTGCCCGCCCGGGCGATATCATTCTTACCGTCGGCGCCGGAAATGTCTACCGCATCGGCGAGGACCTGGTGAAGGAATAAAGGAACCGGTTTCATCGGATTTTTCCCATGAGACCGGTTTTTGCAATAAAATCAGAAAAGGAGAACCCACCATGAGAGACACGGCGAAAAGAATGCTGTCGCTCTTCCTCTGCATCGTGATGCTGGTGAGCCTGATGCCCACCGCGGTCTTTGCGGAAGAATACGACGCGGAAGAAGTGACTGCGGAAGCGGTCGAAGAAGACGAAGCCTATGAACCGGCGGAGACCGGGGAAGAGGCGGAAGCGCTCCCGGAAGAGCCCGACGATACAGATGACGTCAGGATCGCGGAAGAGGATACGGCGGAAGCGGACATCTTCTCCGATGACGGGGTGATCCTGAACGAGAAAAACTTCCCGGATGCCAACTTCCGAGCCTATCTGTGCGAGAAACTCAGCATCGGCGAGGGCGACGCGCTGACGTCCGAGATGATAGCCTCTGTTACGGGAATTTATGTTTCCGGACATGAAATTTCAAGCCTGAAGGGTATTGAATACTTTACGGCGCTCGAAAGCCTGGATTGCAGCGGCAACGCGTTGACGGAGCTGGATGTGAGCGGCAATACGAAACTCCAGGAGCTGTTTTGCTACGAGAACGCGCTGACAGCGCTGAATGTGGGCGGCAATACGGAACTCCAAACGCTCAATTGCGGCAGCAACGCGCTGACATCACTGGACCTGAGCGGCTGCACAGGGCTCGAATATCTGGATTGCGGCAGCAACGCGCTGACGGAGCTGAATGTGAGCGGCAATACGGAACTCCAAACGCTGGAATGCGGCAGCAACGCGCTGACAGCGCTGGATGTGAGCGGCAATACGAAACTCGAATCGCTGTATTGCGTCGGCAGCAAACTGACAACGCTGGATGTGAGCGGTAATGCTGCGCTTCAAGCGCTGTATTGCGGCAAGAACGCACTGACGGAGCTGGATGTGAGCGGCAGCACGAAACTCGAAACGCTGGATTGCGGCAGCAACAAGCTGACAAGGCTGAATGTGAGCGGCTGCACAGGGCTCTCTTCCCTGGATTGCAGCAACAACGCGCTGACGGAGCTGGATGTGAGCGGCGATACGGTGCTGAAAACTCTGTCCTGTCACTTCAACGCGCTGACAGCGCTGAATGTAAGCGGCTGCACGGCACTCGACGCGCTGTATTGCAACTTCAACGCGCTGACAAGTCTTGACCTGAGCAGCTGCACAGCGCTCGAATATCTGCTTTGCCTCAACAACAAGCTGACCGAGCTGGACGTGAGCGGCAATACGGGACTGAAAACATTGTTCTGCAACAACAACGCGCTGACGGAGCTGGATGTGAGCGGCAATACGGAACTCCAATCGCTGGTCTGCAACGACAACGCGCTGACAACGCTGGACTTAAGCGGCAATACCGAGCTCATATGCCTGAGCAGCTACCACAACCGCATCGCCACCGGACCGGATCTCAGCGCGACAGCGATCCCGGATGAAGATGTCTATACCTATTCCGAGTATCAGGCGGCATGCGAGGCCGGCACCTGGGGTGACCCGGATGTCTACGCCATTGTTGATTCCAAAAGTATTCGGCTGAACGCAGAAAACTTCCCGGATGCCGGCTTCCGCGCCTATCTGTGTGAGGAACTCGACATCGGCGAGGGCGATACGCTGACGGCTGAGATGATTGCATCCGTCACAACAATCGATGTTTCCAAACGTGAAATTTCAAGCCTGAAGGGCATTGAATACTTTACGGCGCTCGAATATCTGGATTGCTACGGCAACGCGCTGACCGAGCTGGACCTGAGCGGCAATCCGGTCCTCAGAGATCTGTATTGCTATGAAAACGCGCTGACCGAGCTGGATGTAAGCGGCAATACGGCCCTTGTGGATCTGGATTGCTCCGGCAACAAACTGACAACGCTGAATGTGAAGGGCTGCGCAGACCTCAAATATCTGAAATGCTACGACAACGCGTTGACGACGCTGGATGTAAGCGGCTGCACAGCGCTCACAGATCTGGATTGCTCAATCAATAAGCTGACAAAGCTGAATGTAAGCGGCAATACGGCACTCGAAACTCTGTATTGCTACGAGAACGGGCTGACAAAGCTGAATGTAAGCGGCAATACAGCGCTCAAAGAGATGGACTGCTCCGACAACGCGCTGACCGAGTTGGACCTGAGCGGCAATACAGCGCTCAAATGGCTGTGCTGCTATCACAATGATCTGGAGAAACCGGATCTCAGCGCGACCCGGATTTTGGATGAAGATGTCTATACCTATTCCGAGTATCAGGCGGCACGCGAGGCCGGCACCTGGGACGACCCGGATATCTGCGCCATTATTGACGACCCGGTCTATGGCAACATTACCGTCGGCATGGAACAGACCTACCTGGCTCTGCAGGTGGGAGAGAGCAAAAAGGTCAAGGTGAGCGTTGACCCGGAGAGCCTTTCCTCTCTTGTGGTTCTCAGCACTGAGAACGCGGATTCCGGAGAGAGCGTCATCTCGGTAGAGAATGACACGGTCACCGCTTTGAAGCCGGGCACCGCCTATGTGGTCGCTGCCCTCACTTATAACGGCAGCACATTCAGCGCCCGCTGCCGTGTGGATGTGACGGAGGAGCCGGCGGTTCCCATCAGCGTCGGCCTGACCCAGACCTCCTTTACCTCCAAACTTTACAGTACGGATTATGCCGAGATCCCGGTGATCCTGAACCTGGCCCAGAACGCGTCGGTGATGGATGACAGCGAAGAGCTCGGCGGCAAGGCGATCGAATCCGCCGAATTTGATGAGACCTTCAAGAACGGCTCCGATGCCGCCAAGGCCTTCACGCTTCAGATCAAGGACGACCGCACCCTGCAGCTCGTTCCGACCGAAGCGGCCCTGAACGGCAGCCTGAAGCTCCTGAAGACCTACAACGTGCAGCTGCGCGTAAAAGTTACCGGACAGGAAGAAGCGTTCACCACCGCAGCCATAAAGATCAGCGTGAACAGCTCCACGCCCAAACTGAAGGCCGGCTCGGTAAAATTCAACGCCTTTGACGTCGGCAACACACAGGCGCTCAATATCAGCGGCGCCGTGGTCACCGGCCTGAGCCTTGATTCCAAGTACGCAGCTCCCGCCGGCATTGAGCTGGATGCCGAGAACATGTGCCTGGTCCTTTCCGCCGAGAACCCGCCCACGGCATATAAATCCGGCAAGCTCTATCTGCAGGCGGAGCTGGAAGGCTGGAGCGGAAGCTGGCCGATCACGGTCAGTTACGGCTATTCCAACAAGGATCTGTCCCTTAAGCTGAAGAGCGGCACGCTGACCGTCCTCTCCGGCAGCGCGGACGCAGCCTTTACGACCTATACCGTCAGCCCGAATGAATTTGCCGATTTCGATAAATATCCCATTACGGTGGCCTCCATTACCGACACGACCGCGAAAAAGACCGTTGAAAACGGCACGGCTCTTACCGTTTGTGTGTATGACGGAGCTATTGTCGCTTTCGCGTCCGAGGCATCGACTTATTCCAAGACCAATAGCTATAAAGTAACCTTCGCGGCCAACGGCAAGACCCTCAAGACCGCCCTCACCGTCAAGGTGCTGCCGGCCGCCACTGCGGTCACGGTCAGCGCGAAAGCCGCCGGCGCCATTGACACCGCCATCCCCAACAGCCCCATTACACTGACAGTCTCCATGAAGAATTTCAATGTGAATTCCGGCGAGACCTATCAGGTCCGTGTGGAGCAGTACAAGGCCAAGACCAAGACCGAAGCGGCAGTCAGCACGGATGTAACGGACCGCTTCTGCATAGCTGCGGAGGGCAATGTGATCACTCTGACGCAGAAAGAGGGCAGCGAGCTTCCGGGCGGCTGCACGTATAATGCCTATGTGTCCGTGGACGTCACCGGCGACGGCGCGGCGGATTACACGGCAAAAGCAGTCAAGCTGAGCGTGAAATGGTCCGATCCGAGCAAGGTCCTGCCTTCCGTGACGCTGAAGGCGTCCGGCTCCATCGACCCCATCCGCGCGGAGAGCGCCATAACGCTTACGCCCACCATCAAAAACTGGTACGGCTACGAGCTGCAGCCCACCGACCTGACCTTCTACCGGACGGTCGGCAAGACCAATGAAGTACTGACAGACAGTCCGTTCACGGTCACGGTGGAAAACGGCAGATATATCCTTACCGCGAAATCCGCCGACGCGGTGAAAGCGAGCGAGAAATACTCCGTCAGCTTTAACGTGGACCTGAACAAAGACGGAAAGCCGGATTTCAACACCGCCAAGCCGACGAGCCTGAGCGTCAAGATGGGTTCCGCCAAGTTTACCCAGAGTACCAAGGCCGTCAGCCTGATCAAGAGCGACCGCTACGACAGCGGCACGGTGGTCATCACCCCGCAGGCCGGTCTGAACAGGATCGCGGATGTGAAGCTGGATGACGCTTCCGCAGTGTTCTATGAGCTGCAGGAGCTCGGTGACGGCACCTACGCCATCTGCTTCGCGGGCCATCAGGTGAACGCGAAGGCCAAAACCGTGACAGCCAGGATCTCCGTCCGGCTGGAAGGCAACAACACGGACAAGGCCAACGGCACGGTCAGTGTCAAGGTTAACCTGGTTACGGCGAAGTAAAAACAAGAGCAAAACCATAACGCAAGAATGCCGAATGCCCCCGACAATAAGGTCGGGGGCATTTCTGCCGGGGCATAAAAGAACGGAAGACGGTCGGCTTCAAAAAGCGCTTGTGTAAAAAAACGGAATTGCGTATAATAAAAACAACAAAGATCCGCTTGAAAAACGGCAATGGATCGACCGAACAGAAAGGAATTTTACCATGCAGGAAGTTTATGAATTCATCAAAAAGAGCGAGACCTATTACCTTGCCACCGTGGATGGGGATCAGCCCCGCGTGCGCCCCTTCGGCACCATAGACCTTTTTGAGGGAAAGCTTTACATCCAGACCGGCAAGCGGAAAGAGATCTACAGGCAGCTGCTGGCCAACCCGAAAGCCGAGCTCTGCGGCATGGCCGACGGAAAATGGATCCGCGTCAGCGGCAGGCTGGTGCCCGATGACCGCCGCGAGGCAAAAAAGCACATGCTGGATGCCTATCCTTCTCTGCGCGCCATGTACAGCGAGGACGATGACAACACGATCGTTCTTTATTTCGCGGACGGGGAAGCGACCATCTCCTCCTTCACCGAAGCGCCGAAGACCATCCGCTTCTGAAACGGCATAAAAAGAAAGCTCCCTGCGCGAAAACGACGCTGACACGCCGGATTTCGCACAGGGAGCTTTTTATTTGTTTATGGAAGACCCGGACCCTTACACTACGAACTGGAAGACACAGAAGGCGGCATAGATGCACAGCAGCGTGATGCCCTGCCAGCGGTAGATGCGGCCCTTTTTCAGCGTGGGCAGGGTAAGCAGCATCATGACCAGCAGCATGACGGGCATATCGACCAGCAGAGAGGCGTTGACGCCGGCAATGGTGCGGCTGACGGGCACGTCAAAGGGACTCAGAGCGGCGGACACGCCGGAGACCAGCACCAGGTTGAAGAGGTTGGCGCCGGCAATATTGCCGAGGGAGAGGGCGCCGTGCCCCTTGATCAGGGAGGTCACGGCGGTGACAAGCTCCGGCAGAGAGGTGCCGAGCGCCACGAAGGTCAGAGCAATAACAGCCTCCGGCACGCCGAGCGCCTCGGCAATGATGGTGCCGTTATCCACCAGCAGGTTGGCGCCGAAGGCAATGCAGGCCGCGCCGACGATCAGCAGAAGAATATCCTTGACAAGGTTGGAGGCCGGGGCGTCTTCCTCCTCTTCCGCGGGAGGCCGGGTGCTCTTTTTGCCGTTATAAATGGTGAAGGCCATATAGGCAATGAACATCAGCACCAGCAGAATGCCGATCAGCCGGCTGAAGCTGCCGCTGATATAAGCCACGGCGCAGTAGAAGGCGGCGGCAAGAAAGAAGAAGACCACCGGGACACGGAAGCTGCCGCGGTCAATGGGCTGGGGAGAAATCGCCGCGGTCAGGGCGGCGATGAGCGCCGTGTTGCAGATGACGGAACCGACGGCGTTGCCGTAAGCGATTTCACCGTGTCCGCTGACGGCGGAGGTGGCGGAGACCATGACCTCCGGCAGGGTGGTGCCGATGGAGACGATGGTGGCGCCGATGATCAGCTCGGGAATATGAAAACGGTGCGCCACGTTGACGGCGCTGTCCACGAACCAGTCGCCGCCCTTGATGAGCAGGACCAGACCGAGCAGGAAAAGAAGAACTGCTTTTAGCATAACAGCGTTACCTCACTTCAGAACAGATTGCTGACAAAAATTTCGATGCCGATGCCGATGAGAATGATGCCGCCCAGGATCGAGGCCTTGTTGGAGAGGGCGGTGCCGAACTTCTTGCCGATGGCAAGGCCGGCAATGCAGATAAAGAAGGTGGTGACGCCGACGATCAGGGAACAGACGAGAGCCATGACGAAGCCGTAATCGGCAATCGTAAAGCCGACGGAGAGCGCGTCGATGGAGGTGGCGATGCCCTGCACCATCAGGGTGCCGAAGCCGAGACGGGCAGCGCTCTCCGCTTCCGCCTCATCCTGCTTGCGGATGCCCTCCAGCAGCATTTTGCCGCCGATATAGCCCAGCAGGATCAGCGCGATCCAGGGAATGGCCTTTTCAAACTTGGAGAAGAGCTGCACCACCGTGTGGACACAGACCCAGCCGATCAGCGGCATCAGGATCTGGTAAACACCGTAGGTGCCGGCAATGAGACACATGCGTTTTTTTGCCATGCGGGGTTCGTTGAGACCGTTGGCCATGGAGACCGAGAAGGCATCCATTGCCAGACCGACGCCCAGCAGCACGCTGTTGAAGAAAAATACAAAGCTCCAGGTCATGGCTTCCTCCGTTTGAGCCCCGGTCGGGGCGTGCGGCGTGTTGCTGTTCCTGCCGCGCCGGAATCATAAAAAAGGGCGCAAAAAAAGATGCAGCCGCAGGGCTGCACCCGAAAGCTCAAAAAGAATAGGGCGGCTCCTGCATAGCTTGAGACGTTATGCATGAGTCTCGCGATTTAAAACAAGCCAGGTCGAAAAACGACCGAGACTGTTGGCTTGCTGCGCCCGGTAAACAGGTGCCCGCTACTCCCTCATCCGTAAATTGTAGGAAGTTTATACCACAGAAAAGGCGGATTGTCAATTGCAAAAGAAGAAAATTCGAACAAAAACCGGCGTTTTATTGCTTTGTTCACAGGTTTTCGGTTGACAGTGATTCCCATCGCAGGGTAAGATAAGATAATTATATTTATAAAGTTCCCGAGGGGGATATGCATATGAAAAAAACATCCGGCCGCCTGTTGGCACTGCTGCTGGCGGGGGCCTTGCTGACCGGGACCGCCTTCGGCGGAAGCGCCGGCGCGGCGGAATATACGCAGGAAGAGGAAGCGCAGGTCACGGAGACTCTGCCCGCCGATGAGAGCGCGGGTGCCGCCGACCCGTCTGAGCTTCCGGAAACGGAGACGGAAGGCTCCGCGCTGCCGGAAGCATCGGAAAGCGCGGAGGATCTGCCGGAAGCCGCAGACCCGGCGGAGGAAGAAATGCCCGGAGAGGAAAGCCCGGCCGATCCGGCGGAAGCGAGTGAGCCGATAACGGCGGAGCCGGAAAGCGCGCTGCTCATGACGGCGGAGGAAGCGGCGGCGCTGCTGGCGGATCAGCCGGAGCATGACGGCTACCTGATCGAACTGACAGAGGAGCAGCAGGTCATGCTGTTTGAAGAAGGCATCCTCCTGCCGCAGGGCTGCGCGCTGACGGAGGCGGCAGCCGAGTCGGAAGCCGCGGAGGCCGGAGAAGCGGTGACCAATGAGGCTGCCTTTGACGCGGTTTCCGCGGAAACGGAGACGGAAGACCCAATGCCCGCGGAAGAAGACCCCGGCGAAAGCGCCGAGCCCGCGGCGGAAGCGCTGCAGCTGACCGGATCGGAAATGGAAGACGCGCTGGAATATGTGCTGGCGGATTATTATCTGATCGAGGATGAGGAGCTCCTCTGCAGCCTGCTGCAGATGGGCGTTGTGGAAAATTACGAACCCAATGTTTACGCCGAGCTTTTTGATTTGGATGAGAGCGCGGCGGCTGCGCAGCAGGAGGCGGAAGCCGACCTGATGGCGGTGAACTCCGGCTGGGTCAACACCATGACCGGCACGGACTTCACCATGGCGCACCGGCAGCAGGGCAGCGGCATCCGCGTCGGCATAATCGACAGCGGTCTGGACGCGGCCAACGTGAATCTGCAGAACGCGAACATCGGCACCGGCTGGGATTTCATCAACCAGACGGAAGAAATGAGCGACGGCAAATACCACGGAACAAAGGTTGCCCAGATGATCGCCGGCAGCGGCACCGGCAGCAGCGCCTCCTATGTGCCGGTGATCGGCGCGGCACAGGATGCGGAGCTGATTCCCCTGCGCTGCTTTGATGATAAGGGCGGCGGCGGAACGGCAGCCCGTCTGGCTTCCGCCATTATGGCAGCGGTGGATACCTACCATTGCGATGTGATCAACATGAGCTGGGGCTTTTCCGGCAGCAGCGAGGTCCTCTATGAGGCGGTGAAGCACGCCTGGGAGAGCGGGGCGGTGCTGGTGGCGGCCTCCGGCAATGTCAGCACGACCTACCCGGAAGGCACGGTCATGTACCCCGCCATGTATGACGAAGTGATCGGCGTGGGCTCCCTGACCAGCGGAAAAACGATCGCGGACAGCTCTCAGAAATCCGCCGCGGTCTATGTCTGCGCGCCGGGCGCCAGCGTGCTCTTTATCAATGCCGCCGGGAGCACGGTCTATGACAGCGGCACCTCCTTTGCCTGCCCCTGCGTGGCGGGAATGGCGGCAGTGCTGCTGGCGGCGGTGCCGGAGCTTTCCAACGCGGAGCTGATGCGGCTGCTGTGGGAACGGGCCGTGGACCTCGGCAGCGAAGGCTATGATATTTCCTACGGCTATGGTCTCGTAAACCTGCAGACGATCCTCGGCACGCCGGTGGGCTATGTATCCGGCAGCGGCGGGGAGACTTATCTGCGCTGCTGCTGGCTGGCGGAGAGCGGCGACCTGCTGATTGCCGCGGGCAGCCTTTCCGACGGAAAGATGCGCGGCAGCGAGCTGCTGACCTGCGATGCCGACGGCGTGATCGCGGCAGCCCGGGAGTTGGAGACCGGTGACGCCGCGCGGCTGACGTTGTACGCAAGAAGCAGCGACGGCAGCATTGCCGCCGCGGCACAGACTTATACCCTTTCGAGGTGAGACGGTTGAAACAGAACAGAAAAAAACAGAATCGCTTTCTGCTGACCGTGCTTCTGCCGGCGCTTCTGGCGCTGCTGTTTTTCGCGGCGGCTCCGGACGCGCGGGCAGCGGAGGCGGAAGCAGCGGAAAGCACGGCCGCCTTTGCCGCCGTTTATCAGCTGGAAGCGAGCGCCGATCGGGTGACGCTGCAGCCGCTGAACGGGAAAGGGACGGCGGTCTCTTCCGGCCGCGGAGTCCTGCGGGAAGAAGCGGTAAGCGACATATATCCCGGCGCGGAAAAGCTGAAGGTCAGCCTGACCGGCATGGAATCGGGCAGCCTCTGCAGCCTGATGGTGCTGCAGGCAGACGACACCGCGGCGGAATGGGATCCGGATGCCCTTGCCGGTGACCTGGTTTATATTGAGGAAAACATAGCCGACAGCAGCGGCGTCAGCTTCACCGTTTACACGGAACTGACCGCGGGCGCGCGCTATACGCTCTGGTATTCGGAAATGGGCCGGGCAGCGGAAGCAATCGGCTCCTTTGCCTATGATACGGAATTTTTTGCGCTGCAGATCGAGCGCATTGTCATTCGGCCGACGGACCTGCCGGCGGAGGATCTGACCGACTCGGCCTATAAGGGCGTGGACGCGGACGGCAACCTGACGGAGAAGGTTGCGGACGCGGCGGGCTTTGCCCTTTATGTGGACCCGGCGGAGACCGACCGCTTCTATACGCTTACGGCAGAGGGCTTTTACAAAGGCACCTCACTGGGCGACGTAACGGAAGAACTGACCTGGGCAAGCGAGAACACCGCCCTTGCCGCCGTAAAATACAGTGACGGCACCGCGGCGCTCACCGTAAAAGCCAAAGCCGCAGGCGCCGGTTCCGTAACGGCGACGGCGAAGGATGGCGGCGCGGCCTGCGGAACCTTTGCCGTTTACAGCCGGGATTACGAGCCCCGCATTGAAACGGCCAAGCTGACCATGGATACGCAGAAGGCCGGCAGCGCGCAGATCACCGCAGTGGAGAGCTACGGCAACACGATCAACGCCATCACGGTCTATGAAAAGAACAGCAAAACGAAGGCTTATGAACCGACGGACCGCTTCACCGCGGTGTTCACGGCGGAGCCGGAGGAGGTCATTACGCTCAGCGCGGCAGAGGCGCTGGCAAACGGAAACTACAGCCTGCAGCTGCAGCTGCAGTGCGCGGACGGAAGCGTATACAGCCATAACCTGGCCGTAACGGTGAAGAACACAACGCCGACCGTTACGCTCAAGCAGGGCTCCTTTAATCTCTTTTACGCGGACAGCAGCAGCGAGATCGCCATCGCAGCGAAAAACGCCGTGATCACCGATGTGGCTGTGGTGAGCGAGGATTTCAGCGGCAGCTATGACCCGGAGCGTTCCGTGCTGACCATGCGCTTTGCGGAAGGCAGAGCCTCCGCCGCGCCGACGGTAAAATTCAGCCTGAAGATCTACTGCGAGGGCTATGCCAATCCCATTGTAAAAGCGCTGACCCTGACAGCGAAAACCGTAAAACCCAAACTGGCGGCAGCATCCGGTACCCTGACGCTGAACCGGAACCTGGGAGAAGCGGCGACCCAATGCATTCCTCTGCTGGTGGGCGGCGAGCCGTATGAGTTTAAGCCGGAAACGCTGCTGACGGACAATGCCGCCTGGGGCGACGCCGCGGCAAGCGGTAGCGAGGGCATGGTCATTACGCTGCTGCCGGATGAAAAGGGAAGCTGCAGCGGCGGCACCATGAAATTTACGCTGCAGGATCCCAACTGGACCTCGGCCCTGACCGCAAGCCTGACAATAAAACTTTCCGACTCCGCGCCGACGGCAAAGCTTTCCCTTTCCACGCTCAGCCTGAACCGGCTGCTGCCGGACCGCACGGCAAGCGCTGTGCTGACCATCAGCCAGAACAACGTGCTGCCGGAGGAAGTGACCGTAGCGCCGGTCGGCACGGCAGCCGAGGGAAAGATCCACCTTACTTACGAAAACGGCGTGCTTACCGCGGCCCTGGCGGATGAAACGGTTCCCGCGGGGAGCTACTCCTATCTTGTGACGCCGGTTGTGAACGGCAGCGCGCTGAAATCGGCAAGCCTGACCGTGCGTGTGCAGGAGACCGCGGTGAAACTGACGGCTTCCGCAGGCACGATCAAGCTGAACAAGACCTTCACCGCCCGCGCCGCGTCCCTTTGGCTGACGCCCAACACGGCATTGGACCCGGATGAGATCCTCTGCTCCGAAATCACCGTGACTTCCAACAGCAAGGCCGGCAGTATCGCTTACGAGCGCGCGCAGAAGATCCGCTGGCAGGCCGAGGCGGATGAAAACGGCCGGATCCTGCTGACAGCCACGGAGGAAGAGCCCATCGCGGTGGGCAGCTACAGCTTTACGATCAAAGTTCCGCTGCGCGTCGGCGGAGTGGAGAGCAGCAGCACCGCGAAGGTTACGGTGAAGGTGGAAAACAGCCTGCCCAAAGTGACCTTTGCCGCGGCAAGCAAAACGATGAATCTGCTCTACGCCGGCAGCGAGACCGCGGAATATACGCCCTCGCTGAACAGCGCGGACTATGCGCTGGAAGGCTTCCGTGAAATTGAGGACGGCAGCTGGGCCTGCGAAAGCGCGGTAGATCTGCGCTTTGAAGACGGCCTGGTATTGGCCCGGCTGACGGACGCCGCGCAGAGCGGCAAGACCTATAAGATCAGTCTGACGCCGCTGGTCACCGATCTTACCACCGGACAGAGCGGGCTGGAGCTGGCGCAGGTCACCCTCAGCGTAAAGACCGTGAACAAGCAGCCGACGGTAAAGCTGAGCACAAGCGGCAAGCTGGATCTGCTGCAGCGAGGCAGCGGTATTACGGTCACGGTGACCGGCATCAACAACAGCGCGGCGCAGGCGGAAAGCGCGGCACTTCTGCAATATGAGGAATTCTTTACGCTGACGCCTCTGGCGGATAACGCCAAGGGACAGAAATGCTTCCTGCTGCAGCTGAAGGAGGAGGCGGAGGTCTCCACCAAAACAACTTACGCGATCCCGATCGCTTTTACGCTCAACTGCGGGGAAACGGACGGAGCGCAGGCGGCGGTGCTTACGAGCACCCTGAAGGTGAAGCCGACGCAGACGACCTTGAAGCTGAAAGCGACGCCCTCCACCCAGACGGTCTACCAGTCCCAGAGCCGCAGCCGTGAGCTGATCTACACGGTGGAAGCGTCTTCACCGGCCGGCGCGATCTTTACGGCGGAACAGGTCAGCATCGGAGATATCCGACTCTGGCAGCGCTCGCTGGTCAAAGAGGCGGATAACATCCGCATCACGCCCTCGGCGGACGGCACCCGGCTGCAGGTGAGTGTTACGATCAAAGACACCAGCAGCCTGACGGCAGGCAAGAGCTACACGCTGCCGCTGCTGATCACGGCGAAGGGAGCCGCGGACGGCACCTCGGCCACCCGCATCAACCTGACTCTGAAAGCACAGAAATAAAAAGACAGCGTTTCCGCCTGTAAAAAGGCGGGAACGCTGTTTTCTGTCCTCGGGGGACCGGAGACCTTATTTCTGCAAGGATCGGAAATCCACACGGATGGTGGTGTCCCGATGAATGTTATAGAAGGCGGCAATGATGCGGCTCATGACCATTTCTTCACTGCCCGGCTCCGCGTTGAGCAGAATGACCAGATATTCCGCTTCGTTGAGCTTGGTGCAGATATCCACGCTGCGGATCGTCTGGGCAATGGCGGTGTGGAGATGATTCATGGCAGAATCGGAAAGCGAAGCCGGATCGGGAGCGCTGAGTGAAATGGAAAGAAGGCTGAAATTCATTTCAAAGCGGGCGGCCATCCGGCGGATATATTCCAGGGTGACATTGGCCTGCTCCTCCGGCGTCTGCGGCTCCTTTCCGCTGCCGGCGGGAAGAGAGGGAACGCTGAGAAGCTCAGAGTATTTTTTATCTCCCCGATGAATGAGCGCGTCACCGATGAGCTTTTCCATTGCGGCAGAGACCTGCTGCTCCAGCTTGCTGCTGACGGAGGTGTCCTCCACCACCTTGTAGCCGCCGCGCAGCATGCGGATGAACGCATCGGCAATGAAGGGATCAAACTGGCTGCCCTTGCAGCATTCCAGCTCCCGGATAATGTCTTCACGCTCCAGCTTGTGGCGGTAAACGCGGTTGGTAGACATGGCGTCATAGGAATCGGCAATGCAGATGACGCGCGCGTAGAAGGGAATCTCCGTGCCTTTCAGACCGTAGGGGTAGCCGCGGCCGTCATAACGCTCATGGTGATACATGGCGCCTTCACGGACATGAGGCAGAAAATCCAGCCCCTTCAGGATCTCACCGCCGATGGCGGGATGCTGCTTGATCATGTCGTATTCCACATCGGTCAAAGCGCCCGGCTTGCTGAGTACGTAGTCCGGCACGCCGATCTTGCCGATATCGTGCATCAGACCGACCAGATAAATGTCGTTGGCCTCATCCTCACTCATTCCCATGCTGCGGGCGATATCCGCGGCGCAGATGGCAACGCGCTTGGAATGGGTGCCGGTATAACTGTCTTTGGCATCGATGATGCTGGCGATGGATTTGACGAAGTTCAGAGTAAAATCTTCGCTCGCCGTGCGTTTCTGCTGTTCATAAATATAGAGGGAACGCTGGACGATCACCGTGATAATGATCGTTGCGCTGACATCCGCAAGGCTGCCGATGATGCTGATATAACGGTCCTGCTGGGTGGCATAATGAAAGACCAGCTCGGGACGCAGGGCTTCCAGCACAAAGCAGAGCGCCTGCAGAAGCAGGGCGGGGATCATATAGCGCCACAGCTTGTTTTTCGGGGAAAAGAGAGCAATGAAGAAGAGCTCATAGACAAACCAGATGCTTACGCCGCCGCCGGAGCCGCCCGCGGTGAGCCAGACCAGCGGCATCATGACGCAGAGAGCGCCGGCAATGATGCTGCCGTAAAGCTCCGGCTTCCGGAAGGAGCGCGTGATAAAGGCCAGAAGAAACGCGCCGACCGCAATGGAGCCGGTGGCAAGAATGCCGATGAGAGAGGTGTGAGCAAGGATCGTAATGAGCGTGCCGAACACGGCGGCAAGGATGCCGATGTAGATAAAGAAGGTGCCGAGACGGATGTTGACGGCAATATCAAGATCATAGAGATAGCTGTGAATATGGGAGCGGAGCTTATGCATTCGGGTCGACCCTCCTTTCGGGCAGAAAAAAACGCCGCGGATTCAGCCGCGGCGTAAATACTCATGGATTGAGGCAGCTGGCTGACTCCCGGTAAACGGAAGCCCCTGTAGCTTTGCGGCGCTGCCTTACGGCAGTTGTGCTGATATTTTTATTTAATTTATACTATAATATAACAGCGAAGAGACGGATTGCAAGGAAATTTCTTCCATACTGCGGAAAAACGGGAAAAAACAGATCGTTTACGGGACGTACATGATTTTTGCCCGGCGTTCGGGTATAATAACCGAAATGAAAAGAAAGGACGGAGACGCGGCGCTTATGCGAAAAATAAAGAATCTCTTTGCCGGGCTGATGGCGTCGGCCGTCCTGGGCGGCGTGCTGCTGAGCGGAGTGAGCTCCGGAGGCTTTCACGCGCCGGCAATTTCCGCCTCCTTTTCCGGCGGAATCGTGAGCTCGGCGGCCGCTTCCCTGCAGAGCAGCGTTTCCTCGGCGGCCGGCACGCTCAGCAGCCTGCTGACCGAAGGGGAAGGTCTGACCGGCGGGCTGAGCGCTCTGGTGAGTATCGACGGCGAGGGCACGCCGGAAGGAACCGACCCGGAATATTCCGAGCGCAGCGACGACCTGATCACGGGCGGCGATGTGGTGGTCGATACCGACTACTGCCTTTATTACACCTTTCTCAGCAAGGATGAGCAGCGCCTTTATAAACAGATCTACGCCAACGCGCTGGCGGGCGTGGAGCGCTTTGCCCCCATCTGCACGGTGAAGATCCCCCAGCTGCGGGAGACGCTGACGGCAGTCTTTTATGATCACCCCGGCCTTTTCTGGGTAGATACCAATCACTTCAGCTATTCCTATACCAAAGAGAATACCTGTTCCGCCATCCGCCTGCAGTACCATTTCACGGGGGAGGAACTGAAGATCGCGCAGCAGCAGTTTGAAGAGGTCAGCAATCAGATCGTGGAATATGCCCTGACCTGCTCCACCGATTATGAGCGGGAACGCTATGTGCACGACTGTCTCATTCAAATCAACACCTATGATGAGGAAGCGCCCTTCAGCCAGAGCGCTTACAGCGCGCTGGTGGGCGGCCGGACGGTCTGCGCCGGCTTTTCCCGCGCCTTTCAATATATTATGAACCGGCTGCACATTCCCACCTATTTCTGCGTCGGAAATTCCGAGACCCATGCCTGGAACATCGTCTGTCTGGAAGGCGGTTACTACAATGTGGATCTGACCGGCGACAGCAACGATGTCTACGGCCTCATCCATTATTTCTTCAACGGCACCGATGAAGACTTCGCGGATACGCATGAACGCTGCGGCGCTTCCGTTTTTCTGCCGAAATGCGAGGGAGGAGAATACCGCTGCTTTGGGGAAGGCTTCCTGACCGGCAATGACGACCGCCCGCCGGAGCCGCCCGGCATGCATCTGGGTGAGTTCGCGGATGAGGCATCTTACCGGCAGCCGTGAAAAGGGTCCGGGAACGGCAAGAGAATAAAAAATTACCGCTGCTCTTACGGGAGCAGCGGTAATTTTATGGGAGTGTTCAGGCGGCAGCGGCTGCTTTTGCCGCGGCGTCGAGCGCTTCGTAATAAGCGTTGGAGGAATAATTCTTATGCAATGCGTCGGCAATCTCGGCAATGCTGCGGGTCAGCGGCGCGTTCTGGATCACGGTGTAGGTAATGCCGTCATAGGTAAAGGAAAGCGTGAGGACGGAGCTCAGCTGCGTGTTGAAATAAGAGGCGGGGATATCGACGATGACCGCGTTGGATTCATAGCTGCCATCCTCGTTGGCGCTGTATTTTACACCGCTGACGGTGAGCTTCTTTATGTCACCGCTTTTCTTGGGGTAGGAGACGGTCCAGCTCCAGGTAAGCTCATCATTATTCAAAGAAACGGGGACCCGGAAGGAGTAGGCAAAGCGGAGACTTGCCTTGGTGGTGTCGGAGGCATCGCCGATGCGCAGACTGCCGCCGGAAGCCTCGGCGGAGAAGAGCTTGGTATCGGAGCCATCGGCAGTTAAGGTGGTATTGCCGGCTGCTTCCTGCCCGATGCCGGAGGTTGCCGCCATACCGGTCTGAATGGTCACCTTGCTGAGATTGAGCGCGGAAGCGTATTCTTTAATTGTGCCGAAATCGATACTGCCGTTAAGAGAGCTGATAACGAGCGCGTCATCGGAAACGGTGGGGGTCAGAGAGGCAGAGGCTCCGTTTTCGTCGGTATAGGAGAGCGGAATTCTTTCAACGGTGTAGTAACCGTCGGTCTTTTCATCGGCGACCCGATAGCCGGCCGCAAGCTGATTGTCGGCGGGCTTTTTGGTAAACCGACCGCCGGAGATCTGCATCTCGCCGGACAGAGGGCCTTCAATCAGACCCGAGGTGACGAAGACGGAACCGTCGGTATTGCAGATGGCATTGGCATCATTGCTGCTTTGAATGGTACCGGAGGCAACGGTGACCGTACCGCCGGCATTATTGATGGCATCGCCGCCCGCACTTATAATGGTGCCTTCAATTACGGCTGTACCGTTGTTTGTGAGACCATTGCCGTTTGGACTTGAATTATTAACAGAGACGGTAGAAGTCAGGTTCAGAGTACCGTTATTTAAGATGGAAGCAACTTTGCCGCCGTTTGATTCTGAATTAATTTTTATGTTACTGAGAGTCAGCTCCGCGCCTTCATTGATTGTAAATATATTGGAAACGGTAGTACCTGTATAGATCGTGCCGACGGAAGAAGAACTGGTAAAGTTCACAGCTGCGTCGATAGTAATTTTTTTAGCTGCAGTGAGCGTATAACCGGCCAAATCGAAGGTCAGGTCTTTATCAATAGTAACGCTACTCTCGAGTGTGTGGGAATCCATCAAGACCAAAGTATCTCCGGCCTGCGCATAGGAGATTGCGTTTGCGATATTATTTATTCTTGCGTCCTCTGCGCGTGCGGTGGCAGTGCTTGCGCCGGTGACAATATACATGGTTACCGGTCCGGTGCTGTCATCTTCCGCTAAAAGCGCAAGGTCTTCGGCCGCTTCTTCGGCGGCGTCATCGGCTTCCGCAAGGTCGGTCTGCGCGGCTTCCGCGATGTCGGGGCTTTCGGAGTCAATCGTTTTGACTTCTTCCTCGGAAACTTCCTCGGTAATTTCCGATGCCTCTTCCGCAGGGGTTTCTTCCAAAACCGCAGCTTGGGCGGAAGCTTCCGGGCTTTCGACCTCTTCCGCCAGGGCGGCGGGGAAGAGAGAAAGCAGCAGCATTAAGCTGAGAACAAAACAAAAAAATCGTTTCATGAGAGTATTCTCCATTCTGTTTTTCTTGTTTTTCCGGTTTACGCTTAAAAAACCGGTGACCAATTTTCACCGTCGATCACAACATAATCATCGGACGGGGAAGAACCGCCGGAGTCTTCCGGGGATGTGCTGCCGCCCTCTCCGCCTTCGGAACCGGAGCCGCTCTCCGGTGTCGGGTCGGGTTCGGCGGCCGGCGTGTCGGACGGTTCTGGGTCGGGGACCGCGGACGGAACCGGATCACTGCTGCCGGATCCCTGTTCCCAATCACCGGAGCCGCTGTCCTCGACCGGGACGGGGGTCGGCGTGGGAGTCGGGGTTGGCGTAGGAGTCGGGGTTGGCGTCGGTGTGGGAGTCGGCGTCGGGGACGGGGACGGAGTCGGAGTCGGCGCAGTCTGCGGCTGCGCGGTCTGGACGGCTGCGGTGGGCTGCGGTGTTTCCGCGGCGGAAAGCGTTCCCTGCAGGGCGGTCTTTGCCAGCAGAAAGAGGAAACCGAGCAGCAGAAGCAGCAGCGCGATCAGCAGCGCCAGAAATTTATGCTTTTCTTTCATGGTGTGTGATTAAAGAAAACGGGTCATTCTTCAAACATGGTAAGATTATCGCCCTGGGAACCGGTCAGAAAATCACTTCCGGCTTCCAGCTCAATGATCTCAAGTTCGGGGGCAGTAAATTCCTGTTTCATGTGATACCTCCCAATGAAATGTTTCGCTTAAAAAAAGTTGAAACGAATAAACTGATTATACAACAGCAATTGCGGACAGACAAGACAGATTTCCATAGAAAACCGGTGTTAATTTTGAGCTCCGCCGCCGCGGGACGGGGCTGGCGGAAGCGGTGGGGCTGTGCTATAGTGAAAACAAGACGGCCTGCCCGAGCGGGCACAGAAAGGAACCCGAACCATGTTAAAACGAATTTTCCGAGTCTTTTCGCTGCTGCTCTGCGCGGCGATGCTTCTCGGCCTTTGCGCGGGAGCGGCTTTCGCGGAGGCTTATACGGATCCCTGGGGCTATACGGATGAGGATGGGGACGGGCTGATCCTGGTGGAGGTGCCGGGAGATGTCTTCACGGCCTATATGCTCATTGTGCTGGATCCGACCCGCGTGGTGCTGGGCTGCCGGCCGGATAAGATCTACGAACGCGGCTACACGGTGGAAGAATATGTGGAGCAGTTTGACGCGGCGGCGGGCATCAACGGCGGCGGTTTTGAGGATGATAACGGGCAAGGCGACGGCAGCACGCCGGACAATGTGATGATGCACGAGGGCGAGATCATCTGCGGTTATTTGGGCATCGGCCGCGGCTTTGTGGGCCTGGATGCGGACAGCATTCTGCAGGTGGGGTTTGAATCCGTGGGAGAGCTGACGGAACGGAATATGCGGGAGGGCGCGGGCTTCGGCCCGGTCCTGGTGCAGAACGGAGAGATCGCCGATCCGGAGAAGCTGGCCATGGATATGAACCCGCGCACCGCGCTGGGTCAGCGCTCGGACGGCGCCCTGCTGATGCTGGTGATCGACGGGCGGCAGCCCAACACCCTGGGCGGCACGCAGCTGGACGCGGCAGAGATCATGCTGGATTTCGGCGCGGTCACGGCAGGCAACCTGGACGGCGGCAACTCCACCCTGATGTATTATGACGGGGATTATGTCAACAACCCGGCAGGCGCGGTGAATATCCGCAATGTGCCTTCCTCTTTTGTTGTGCTGAAGGAAGGAAAAGAGCAGACGGAAACGCTGAAAGAGAAGTTTGCCGAACCGGATACCGCCGTTACGCATTATTACGTGAAAGAAACGGAAGAAAATTACGCGGATAACTGCAGCGGCGAAACGCGGGAAAAACTGACGGAGACCGCGCTTGCCTATCTGGAAAACTATGTGTACTTTACCGCCAATGTGGACCTGACCGGCTATATTTATTTCGGCAATCTCTCCGGCATGGTGGGCCATGACAGCGAGCTTTGGCACCGGCTGCAGCAGGGCTCTTCCTCCTCCGGCTTTACCCAGACCCGGAAGACGGAACTGATCGATCCGAAGGTGACCGCCTGCTGCCGGCGGGAGGACGGAAGCTATGCCGTCGAACTGAGCTACTCCACCGTGACCACAGACAGCCGGGCAACGTCATTGGAATCCAGACAGATGCGGCTCTTCCTATCGGAGACGGACGGAAAGCTGCAGGTGGAGGGAATGGAATTCTTCCGCAGTGAATAAAAGAAAAGCATCGGCGCCGCAGGCTGCGGCGCCGATGCTTTTTCGTTTTACAGGCGGATGTGTTCCCATTGCCCCTGCCGATAGCGGCGGGTATAGAGAATGCTGCGGGCGATCCAGTCACAGACCCAGGCGGCCCAGACGCCCCACAGACCCATATGGAAGAAGCGGGTCAGAACCAGGGCACCGGCTACACGGAAGGTCCACATGGAGAGAATGGAGACCCACATGGGGTATTTCACATCACCGGCAGCCTTCAGGCAATACATCAGCATAAAGGAAGGCGGCCAGAGGAAGACCTTGATGATCGCGAGGAAGAGCAGCACATCAAAGACCATCTTCGCGGCCTCCGGCGTGAGCGCGGTGACGGAACAGAGCGGGCGGCAGATCAGAACGCAGAAAAGACCGGTCACAAAGCAGCAGACACGGGCAATGTTCATGAAATGGTCCGTGAATTTGCGGGCAAGGTCCGGCCGGCCGGCACCCAAATACTGCCCGACTACCGTGAGCAGGGCAATGCGCACAGCCATGGCGGGGCGGCTGCTGAGCGTCTCAAACTGGGTCAGGAGAGACTGGGCGGCAATGACCGAGGTGCCGAGCGTGACCACGATGGTCTGCATGATGACCTTGCCCAGCTGGAACATGCCGTTTTCCATGGCCGTGGGCAGACCGATACGGAGGATGCGGATGGACTTAGCCCAGGAAAAGGGGACCTGCATCATGCCGCGCAGGGTGATTGCGGAATCGGACCGGTATTGCAGGGTCAGCAGGATCACGCAGCTGAAGATGCGGGAAAAAAGCGTGGACCAGGCCGCGCCGGCGGCACCCATACGGAAGCCGAAGATCAGGATGGCGTTGCCGATGATGTTCAGAATATTGCCGGCCGCGATGACGGAGACCGGCAGCTTCGAGTTGCCGCAGGCCCGGTAGAGGGCGGCACCGGCGGAATAAAGCGCCAGGAAGGGGCAGCTGAAGAGGGTAATGCGGAAATAAACGATGGCTTCCGCAAACACATCCGCTTCCATGGCGGAGTAAAGCAGACGGAGGATCTGACGGGCAAAGACAAAGCAGAGCCCGGTGACGGTAATCGCCACAATGGGCAGGAAGGTCATCAGCTGGCGGACCACGCCGCGTACGGCGTCATGGTCCTTCCGCCCGATATATTGGGCGCAGAGCACGCTGCCGCCCAGACCGAAGGATTCAAACACAAACAGAAGCAGGGAGTTGACGGAATCCACACAGGTAACGCCGGAGATGGAGGCCTCACCCACCGTGGAGACCATCAGAGTGTCCGCTACCCCCATCAGAGCGGTCAGCGTCTGCTCGATCATAAGGGGAATGATCAGCATGACCAGCGCCCGACGGGTGAAAAGCACGGGCTCCGTGCGGAATAATTCATCCGATTTTAATTTCATCTCGAAGCCTTTCTTCACATAACTTCGTATCAAGTATAAGCATAAGAATTGAACTCGACCTATTTTAGACGAATTCGGGAAGAAGAACAAGACCGAAACGGAGAAAAGATAAAATTTTACGGAGTTTGCGGCAGGTCAGAGAAAAAGCAGGTAGACAAAAAGCGCCGAAATTATTAAAATATATAGAATAGAGATATTATAGGCAAACTATAAGAAGGAGGTGGCCGCGATGCGCAAAGATTCCCTTTACTGCCGGGGGACGGCTCTGCTGCTGGCGCTCCTGCTGTGCGTGAGTCTGCTG
>R19__coassemble_262_pt1 | contig 27312 bp, 22 predicted proteins | sample R19__metabat2_high_PE_014 | metagenome-assembled genome bin R19 | reverse complement strand
GCCAGGATGTTCACCCCGGGATAGGACACCATGACCGGTTCCCCGACCCCGACATAAAACCCGTCAAAATAGGGGACATCTTCCAGGATCAAGCCGCCGGCAAAGACCAGGTCCACACTGTCCCCCAGCTGAAAGCCGGCCGCTTCCATATCCGCCTTGCTGAGGTCCGCCGTCACGGCGTCGAATTTGCTATCCTCATGGATCACGGTCTCGATGGAGACCGTCTCAGCGGAGGGCGCGGCGGTGAAGCCCGTCAAAGAGAAGAAGCAGAGAACGGCAAGCAGAAGCGCGGTCATTTTTTGGAACATAAGGGTCAACTCCTTCGGTAAAATGTGGTTACTCCGTAATAAATGCCTTCAGGGCCGCAAGCTCCGCCTCCGTCATGCCGCCGGAGGAAAGATAGGCGGCGGCCGCCTCCGCGTAGGAGGCACTGCGCAGTTCTTCCTTGGGCAGGTCTTCCCCGCCCAGCAGGCAGCTGCAGAAGGGGTCGAAATAGAGGGCGGCAATGGCCTCATACTTTTCCGGCGTCTCTTCCGCAGTGACCCCGTAATAATTCCGGTAGGTGGTCATATAGTCCGCCAGCAGCTCCTCATAGGACGCCCCGGCCAGAGCCTCCGGCAGCATGCAGACAAAGCCGGTGCGGTCCTTCCCCTCCATGCAGTGGATATAAATGGGACCATCCGCCCGGCAGATCTCCCGAAAAGCGGCCGCGACCTTTTGGCGGAAGTCGGCGGACCGGTAGTCGAAGCTCAGACTCAGCGGGATCAGCTTTCCCTCCGCCTGCAGGGAGGCCGCGTAAGGGCTGTTGAACTCCGCCGAGGCCCGGTACCCGGCCAGATCCTCTTCGGAATCGGCCAGATCCAGGATCAGGCGGATCCCCTTTTGCTTCAAGAGTGCGTCCGTATCCGCCGATCTTTCGGGCGTGTTATCCACGGGCGAGGCGCCGCGGTAGAGCAGGTCGGCCTTCAGGGTGCCGCCGGAAAGGGCGCGGAAATTGCAGAAGCTTTCCTCGGAGGGGAAATCCTCCCGCACAACGGCATAGCTCTGGGAAAGCGCCTCCTGCAGAGCGGCATAGGCACCTGCCTCATGCAGCGTGATCTTCGCCTTCTCCCCTTCGGTGAGTCCGGCCTTTTTCCAGATGCCCTCATTGTTATAAGTGACAAAGACGAAGGTCTTCGCCGGGTAGGCCACCAGGACCGGTTCCCCGACCTTTACATAATACCCGTCAAAATAAGGAACATCCTCCAGCGTGTAACCGTTTTCAAAGGCAATATCCACGCTGTCCCCCAGCTGAAAGCCGGCAGCCTCCATCATCTCCTGGCTGAGGCCGGTCGTCGCGGCGCCGAATTTGGTATCTTCCCGGACCACGGTTTCCACGGAAACCTCCTTTCCGGCAGGCGCGGGCCCGAAGCCCGCCAGCGAGGGGCAGCAGAGGACCGCAAGCAGGATCGCGCGGAGCTTTTTCAACATAAGGGGTCATCTCCCCTTTCTTTTTCCTCGTTTTCTATACAATATAACAGAAAGAGCGTGCCGCTGGGAAGAGAAAAAATCGATTTCGCGAAAAAAGCATGGACCGATCGGAGGATCGGCCCATGCGTTTCGGTTTTCGAAGCTTTATTACACGCGGCGGTTGACCGGTTCCCGGCCTTCCAGCACATCGATGACCTGAGAGGCGGTCATGATGCCGCAGTTTTCCAGGTTTTCATAGGACTCCGCGCCGTTATGGGAGGTGGCGATCACGTTGGGCAGAGTCAGCAGCGGGGTGTTCTCCGGCGTGGCCGGCTCATGCACAAACACATCGGAAGCAAAATACGCCACATGGCCGCTGACCAGCGCGTCATACATGGCGGCTTCATCCACCACCTCGCCGCGGGCATCGGTCACAAAGACAACGCCCGGCTTGGTCATGGCAAGGCTCTCCCGGTTGATCATGTTCTCGGTGGAGGGCAGCAGCGGCACCAGGATGCAGATGATGTCGCTTTGACGCATCAGCTCTTCAAAGCTGACGAAGGTGACGTTGTATTTTTCGGCCGCTTCCTTGTTGGGGTAAACATCGTAGGCGATCACATTGCAGTCGAAGCCGGTGAGCTTTTTGCCGACCAGCTGGCCGATGTAGCCGAAGCCCAGGATGCCGACGGTCTTGCCCTTCACTTCATGGAAGTTGAGGTTTTCCCAGATGCCGCCGCGGGTCATGGCGTTCATGCGGGGCAGGTCGCGCAGGGCCGCCAGAATGAACATCATGATATGCTCCGCCACAGGGTTGGCGTTGACGCCGGGGCAGTTGGTGCAGACGATGCCGCGGGCCTTGGCCGCTTCGGTGTCAACGGAGTTCATGCCGGTGCCGTAGCGGGCAATGACCTTCAGCTTCGGCGCGGCCTTGATGGATTCCTCAAACCAGGGTTCGCAGTTGGCCACCACGCCGTCGATATCCCCGATCAGGGGCAGCAGCTCTTCCTGATTATAGTCACGGAGCAGGTCGGTGCAGACCACATCATAACCGGCATCCACCAGCATTTTGTAGCCGGTGGGGCTGAATTTCTGATACAGGGGCTTTGCTACCAGTACTTTCTTTGCCATTTCTGATGACTCCTTATCCTTTTATTCCCCCGCCGGGCGAAAAACGGGACGCTCCGCGGGAGGCGCAGGTAAATTTTTCAAGTTCCTCTTATCCCCAAAATGCCGCCGGCATCTGCCGGCGGCAAAGAGGAAAGGAAAAAAGTGAAGAAGAATAATTACATAACCAGGTAGCCGCCGTCAACGGGAATGACAGCGCCGCCGAGATAGTCGCTGGCCTTGGAGCAGAGGAAGAGGCAGGGGCCCTTCATATCGTTGCCGGTGCCCCAGCGGTGTGCCGGGATACGCATGGTCAGCTCATCATATCTCTGCTGGGTGAACTTGGGGTTGTTGGGGTCGGTCAGAGCAACGTTCATCTCGGTATCCATATAGCCGGGAGCCAGAGCGTTGACATTGATGCCATACTGCAGCAGATCGTTGGAGAAGGCCTTGGCCAGCTGGGCTACGCCGCCCTTGGCGGAAGCATAGGCGCAGACGGTCTTGCCGCCGAAGAAGGAGCACATGGAGGCGATCATGACGATCTTGCCGTATCCTTTCGGCTTCATGATGTTGGCGGCCTTCTTGGCCATCCAGAAAACGGAGCTCAGGTTGGTGTTGATGACGGCGTCCCAGTCCTCATAGGGGAACTCGTTGGCCGGGTAACGTCTCTGAATGCCGTGCGCGGTGACAAGGATATCCAGGTCGCCCAGCTTTTCCACGCATTCATCGAATGCCTTGTTGCAGGATTCCAGGTCGGAAAGATCGCCCTTGACGCCATAGCAGGTATAGCCCTTGGCGCAGAACTCTTCCGCCACTTTGTAAACCTTATCGCTGGTGCCGATGATGGCGACTTCGGCGCCGGATTCCATCAGGCCTTCCGCCATGCCCTTGCCGAGACCGCGGGTACCGCCGGTCACGATCGCTTTTTTGCCGGTGACATCAAACATGCTGTTAACCATGAGAATGTTCCTCCAAAATTAAATAAATTGAAATTATGGTAATCGGGTAAAAACCGTTTTGATCAGGGAGTCTGCAGAGCGCCGTCCATGCGGCGGGTCTGGGTCCAGGTGGTGACGGTGTTTTCGCAGGGATATTTGGCCGCTTCCTCTTCGTTGAGGTCAACGCCGAGGCCGGGCTTATCGTTGGCGTAAACATAGCCGTCCTTATACTCCGGCAGGCCGGGGAAAACATCCAGCAGAGCGCCGCGGGGTCCCTTGAGCTCCTGAATGACGAAGTTGGGCGGCTCAATGCCGGACCACTCCTGCACGCCGAAGTTGGGGGCTGCCAGGTCGATGTGGATGTTGGCCGCGTGAGCCAGCGGGCTCATGTCGCCGGGGCCGTGCCACGCGGTGCGCACACCGTACTGCTCGGCAAAGATAGCCAGCTTGCGGGCCGGGGTGATGCCGCCGATCTGGGTGACGTGAACGCGGATATAATCGATCAGGTGCTCCTGGATCAGATAACGCCATTCACGCGGGTTGTTGAAGAGCTCGCCTTCCGCGATGGGAATGCCGCTGTTCTCCCGGATGTGGCGCAGCCATTCGGTCTGCTCAATGTTGACGGGGTCTTCCAGGAAGGTCAGGTTATAGGGCTCCAGCGCCTTTGCCAGACGGACCGCGTCGGAGGGGGCGATGCGCTCATGCACATCGTGCACCAGGCCGATATCCGGGAAGCGCTGACGGATGCCGTCGAAAAGCGCCACGGTATCGCGGATATACTTTTTGCTGTCCAGATAAACACCGGGCTGCGCGCCGATCGGAGTCCCCTTGGGGAAGCTGCCGTAGGAGTCGCCGCCGTAGCCGCCGCACTGGCAGCGGATGGTCTTGACGCCCAGGTCCACATACTTCTGAATGTTGTTGCAGAGGTCATCCAGGTCCTTGCCGTCGGCGTGACGGTAGACCGGGATGCCGGCGCGGCATTTGCCGCCGAAGAGCTGATAGAGGGGCATGTTGGCCATTTTGCCCTTGATGTCCCAGAGAGCGAGGTCAACGCCGGCAATGGCGTTGTTCTCGATGGGGCCGTTGCGCCAGTAGCCGTTCTGGTTCATCAGCTGCCAGATATCTTCGATATCTTCCACATTGCGGCCGATCAGCAGGGGGCGGAGATATTCCTCCACCACCAGCTTGACCGCCAGATGACGGTAGGCAAAGGTGCCGCAGCCGAGACCGTAAAGGCCGGGCTCACTGGTTTCCACTTTAACGACCACAAGGTTGATGCCCTCGGGCGCGGTGCAGATCACCTTGAGGTCACGAATCGTTACTGCCATAATGCTTTTCTCTCCTTACTTAATGAGGAAGGTGCAGAATTTTTCAGAGAACACGCAGAGGAAGAAGACTGCCGTATAGCCGATGAAGAAGGGCAGCTCCGCCTTGGCGATCTCGCCGATCTTCAGTTCCTTCACCGAACGGGTGACCTGCACGGCGGAGAAGATGTTGACGGCGACCGGCGGGGTCATGGTGCCGATGACGTTGGAGATGCAGACGATCATGCCGAAGTGGATGACATTGATGCCCATGCTGCTGGCGATCGGCCAGAGGACCGGCACCAGCAGGACCGCGATGGCGGTGCCTTCCATAAAGGTGCCGAAGATGAGCAGGATGATGGCGACCACGAGGCAGAAGAGCGTCTTGTTCAGGTTCATGCCGACCACCAGGTTCACCAGAGCGGCGGAAGCGCCGGAATAGGTGAAGACCCAGGAGAAGGCGGTGGAGGCCGCGATGATGAAGAGGATCATGGCGGAGCTCTTGGCGGACTTCATCAGGATGGGCAGCAGATCTCTGAGCTTCAGCTCACGATAGATGAACACGCCGGCGATGAAGGACCAGACGCAGGCCACGGCCGCGCTTTCGGTTGCGGTGAGCAGACCGGAGTAGATGCCGCCGAGGATGATGACCGGAGTCAGCAGGGCGGGAATGGCATCCAGGAAGATCTTTACGACTTCCCCGGCGCTGCGATGGACGGAGACCTTCGGCCATTTTTCCTTATTGGCGAAGAAGAGCACTTCGATGATCAGGACGACCATGATGGCAACGCCGATCATCAGGCCCTGAGAGAACATGTTGGTGACGGAGGCGCCGGTCAGGGTGCAGTAGAGCACCATGATGATGGAGGGCGGGATGATGGGGCCGAGGCCGCCGGAGACGACCAGCAGGCCGGCGGTGCGGGCTTCGGGATAGCCGTTTTTGACCATATCGGCATAGAGCATGGAGCCGATGGCAACGACAGTGGCGGGAGCGGAACCGGAAAGCGCCGCGAAGAAGGCGCAGGCAAGCACCAGGGCCACGCCCATGCCGCCGCGGATATTGCCGATGAGGCAGTTTGCGAAGTTGACGATTCGGCGCGAGATGCCGCCGCCTGCCATCAGGTTGCCGGCCAGCACGAAGAAGGCGATGGCCATGATGGAGGTGGACTGCAGGCCGCCGAAGATACGCTGGGCAATGACAGCGCCGGAGACGCCCAGATTGCCGAACATGACCGCCGCGAGAGAGCCGACGCCAAGAGAGATGGAGATCGGCACGCCGATGACAACGCATACGGCAAAGACAAGGAACAGAATGACACCTGCGTTCATGCGTTATCCTCCTTTACACCGAAAACACGGTCCAGCAGACCATCTACATTGGTGACCGAATCCATGGGAATGTTGAAGATCTTGCCGACGAGGACAACGATCTGGGTGATCAGGGTGATGCCGAAGGAAAGGACCAGGGAGAAATACATAAGATACATCGGAATCTTCAGCACCGGAGTGGTCTGGCCGGTGGCCATCTGTTTGGCGACCATGGCCCAGCCCTGGCGGAAGATGATGAAGACGAACACGATGAGAATGATCTGAGAAATATAGCCGAGGATCTTGCCGGCCAGTTTGCCTTCCAGCTTGGAAGTGAGAGCGGTCACGCTGACCTGGGTGCCGTCACGGAGGCCGACTTCCGTGCCGATCAGTGCCATATAAACCATGGAGTAAAGAGCGATCTCTTCCGTCCAGGGCATGGAGGCTTTAATGAAGTTGCGGTTCACAACCGAAATAAAATAGCAGATGACCATGAGTGCGAAAAATACGGCCGAAATGACCATTTCCGCAATCGTAAGCCCATCGATGGCTTTTTTCAGTGCTTTCATATTTGAAATCCCACCTGTATGAAGATTAGGCTGCAGATTCGGGCTGCAGCGCCCGTGGAAAATGCCGGCGGGGGTGTTTTGGGTAGAAAGAGGGCGGGAGCAGCGGTAGGTTCCGATACTCCCGCCCAGAAAGGTCTGTTAATTTGCGCTGTGGATCGCGGTTACGGAGTTACGGTTCAGGCAACGGCGTTCTGAGCTGCGGTGACAGCTGCGACCCATTCGGGATCGTAGGTGGTGCCGTCCTTCTCGCGCTGTGCTTCGTAAGCTGCCTTCAGAGGCTCGCGGTCGATATCGCTGACGGTGACGCCGACGCCTTCGAGCAGGCTGATGGCCTCTTCGTTGGCTTCAACAAGGTACTGCCACTGCATGGCGCAGCCTTCCCAAACGGCGGCGCTGAAGGCTTCTCTGAGGTCTTCGGGGATCTGGTTCCAGGCGTTGTCGCTCATGCAGAGTGCGATGTAAACGAAGGAGTGGTGGGTGTTGGTGACGTTGGTGATGCCGGCTTCATAGAACTTGTTGACCCAGCAGTTGGAGACTGCGTTTTCGCAGGCATCGATGGTGCCCTGCTGCAGAGCGGTGAACTGTTCACCGGCTGCCAGAGCAACGGGGTTGGCGCCGAAGGAGGTGAAGGCCTGGAGCTGGCCGTCGTTCTGCATGGTGCGGATCTTGATGCCGGCGAAGTCTTCGATGGAGTTGATGGGCTTCTTGGTGAAGCAGTCACGGAAACCGGATTCCATGTAGCCGATGACGTGGATGCCGAGTGCTTCTGCCTTGGCGTTGATCAGGTCGCCGAGCTCATGCTGCACAGCATAGTTGGCCTGGTCGGCGCTGTCCCAAAGGAAGGCCTGGTCGAGAACGGACATCTCGGGGATGTAGTTGGCAAGAACGGAGTTGGCGCAGGTTGCGATGGCAAGGTCGCCCTGGATGGCCATATCGAGGGTGTCGGCTTCGCCGCCGAGGGTGCCGCCGGCCTTAACATCGATCTTGATCTGGCCGTTGGTGGCTTCCGCAACTTTGTCTGCAATGGCGCAGGCGCCCTTGTAGTAGTTGGACTGTTCGTTATCAACGAGAGCGAGGGTGAAGGTGATGGTTTCCGCGGAGGCGGCGGGTTCCGCTGCGGTTTCGGTGGAGGCGGCCGCGTCGGTGGAGGCGGCTGCTTCGGTGGTGGAAGCGGCGGAGGTGCTTTCCGAGCCGCAGGCGCACAGAGCAAAGATCATGCAGAGTGCAAGTACGAGTGCCAGAGCTTTTTTCATGATTTCCTCTTTCTGCGATTTCTCGCGATTTTAATTTAACCGTCGGACGTATGACGTCCTTCGTTAGTAATAAAATAACACCGTCGCCCCTTCTTGTCAACGGTGTTATCGGTATTTTTTTACTTTTTGGGCTTTCCGCTAATTTCGGCCTTCGGCTTTTAGCTATTTTGCACAGAAGCCTTATCCCGGCTGCGTTCCCAGGCCTCCGCCTTCAGCAGCCCGATGGAATCCAGGTTATCGTTGATATGGGTCTGCATGGCCTTGTAAGCCGCCGCTTTATCGTTGGCGCAGATGGCCTCCGCCACCGCCCGGTGGGTGCGCTTGGTGTTTTCCAGCAGCCAGGGCTGTTTAAAGCGGGTAAAGAGCGTCACGCTGTAGGTAATGATCGGGATGATCTCCGGCAGAACGCTGTTGTGGGTACACTGGGCAATATACTGATGAAAGGCAATATCCGGCTCCTTATGGTCGATGCCGGCGTTAATGGCGGCCTCCACTGCCTCGCAGCGGGCCATCAGCTCGGCCTTTTCCTCCTCCGTGATGCGCTCCGCGGCCAGCCCGGCGATCCAGGGCTCCAGCTCGGAGCGGATCTCAAACAGCTCTTCCGTCAGGCGGATCTTATCTCTTGTGCCGGTGATGTATTCAAAGCCCAGCGGATCGCTGACCTTGCCGGTCTCTTCCGCCACAAAGGTGCCTTTGCCGCGGCGGATCTCCAGGCAGTTGCGGGCCACCAGCAGCTTGACGGCTTCGCGGATGGTGCCGCGGCCCACGTTCAGGCTCTCCGCCAGCTCAAACTCGTTGGGCAGCTTCTCCCCTTTTTTGATGTTGCGCTCTTTAATGAGCTCGTTGATCTGTTCCGCCGCCATTTCCGCCAGGGAAAGCTCTTTGTTGACGCGGACATTTTTAAACATGGTATCTTCCATAAGCAAGCAGCCGCCTTTCGCGCTGTAGATAAAGTCATATGACGTCTGATGTATTATAACACACTGTTATTTTTTCTGCAATTCGACGTTCTAAACAAATTTTAAGCGATTTTATCATGCATTCCTACCATATTCAAGGGTAATTTCTGTTTTGTGCAATCAAATTTAATAATTTTTTCCCCCCTTGGATGAGAAAAGCACCGGGGTCGGAAGTCCGACCTCGGTGCCCGAAGGATCGACAGGGCCGCGGGGGAATCAAATCAGTCCGCCACCGCGTGGTCCATGATAAAGGTCATGGCCTTGGTGGTGCGGATGCCGCTGCGCAGATCGGTGAGCTCTTTATCGGCGGTGAGGGCCTTGAGCTGCTCCTTATTCATGCCGTAGGCCTGCGCCATGCGGCCCAGCTCCGCGTCGACCTCTGCGTCCGTTACCTCGATCTGCTCTTCCTCCGCGATGGCGGAGAGAATGGCGATGCTGTTGGCGTTGCCGACGGCCTGGGCATAGATCTGGGCCTTCAGCTCTTCTTCGGAATAGCCGGTATACTGGGCATACATCTGCAGGTTGGCCCCCTGCTGCTGCAGAGAGTTGACAAAATATTTGAACATCTGCTCCTGGTTTTCTTTCAGAAAAGCGTCGCTGAGCTTGACGGTGCTGTTTGCCAGAATGACACCCAGCAGCTCGTTGAGGGCGCGGTCCGCCGCCTGGGAGCGCTTCTGCTCGGTCAGGTTGGCCTTCATCTTTTCGCGCAGCTCGGCCATATCGGCGCAGCCATAGCCCTTGGCGAATTCATCGCCGAAGGCCGGGGTCTGCTTCTGCTGCACGGCATGGACCTTGCAGTGGAACACGGCCGGCTTGCCGGCCAGGCTCGGCTCATGATAGACCGCGGGGAAGGTGACGTTGACATCGCGCTCATCCCCCGCGCGGGCGCCGATCAGCTGCTCTTCAAAGCCGGGGATAAAGCTGCCGCTGCCCAGCACCAGGGGGTAGGGTTCCCTGGAGGTGCCGCCCTGAAACTGCTTGCCCTCGCAGAAGCCGGCATAATCGATGACAACGGTATCGCCCTTTTCGGCTGCCTTGCCCACGGTAACGAGGGCGCCGCCCTGACGGCGTTCCCGCTCCAGCGCGTCTTCCACCTCGGCATCGGTGACGGTGATGTCTTCCTGTTTATAATGCAGGCCCTTATAGGTGCCCAAGGTTACCTCAAAGCGTTCATCTTTCATCATTCAGAAGATCCTTCCTATATACTTTATAAATTTTATTCGGTCTTTTTGCCGCGCGGACGCGGCTGCCGCTTTTTCGCCGGCGGGCACGCCGGGCGCGGCGCAGATGGTTTATTTTAGCATACTTTTGCCCGGAGCACAACGGCAGCCGGGAAAAAGGCCGCGGCCGGAAAGGACCGATTCCGTAATTTCTATAAAAATTTATGTTCTTTGCATGAATTCCCATTGCCCCGAACCGAAAAAAGATTTATAATGACTATAATCCGCATTTTATCTAATCGATTCTTTTTCAGGAGGAATTTACCATGACCATTTCCAAGAACCAGAACGGCAGCGCCCTCGACATCGCTCTCACCGGCCGCTTTGACACCATGACCGCCCCCGAGCTCGATAAAGAACTGGAAACCTGCCTCAACGGTATTGAATCCCTTACCTTTGATTTTTCCAAGCTGGACTATATCTCTTCCGCCGGCCTGCGCGTGCTGCTCACCGCTCAGAAGCGCATGAACAAGCAGGGTGAAATGAAGATCACCGGTGTCAACGAGACCATCAACGAAGTGTTTGAGGTCACCGGCTTCTCCGACATCCTCACCGTCGAGACCCTTTGATCTTTTGCCCTCCGCCATCCGCTGAAGGATGAACGCATGACAAAATCTCAAAAAGTACAACTGAAAATTATGAAATTTCTGAACCGAACCAGGAACGCGGCCCGCAGCGCTGTCCGCTCTTTTTCCACGGATGAGGTCTTCCGCGAAAATGAGAAGAGCGCCAACCGTCTGGCTTCGGATGTTCTGATGATCTCCGCGGTCACGCTTCTGCTCACCGATGTTTTGAACCTGACCGGTTATTACGACATCAACCCGAAGCTGCTCTACCCGCTTTCCCTTGCCTGTTTGGTGGTTCAGCTGACCAGCTGGATCCTCTGCCGGGTCTATAAAGGCGATAAGCCCTGGCTCAAGGTACTCATCCTGCTTTCGATGGCCTTTGTTTACAGCGCCTGCGACTGTGTGCTCACCTTCCGTACCGCGCTGGTGATGGTGATCCCCGTGGTCGTCAGCAGCCGCTACTATTCCAGGCAGGTTACCGTCGCCACCGCGCTCGTCACCACCCTGCTTTTCGGCTTATCCGCTTCGGCGGGCATCCTCTTCAGCTTCATTGACCTGAACTTTGTCACCGTGCCGAACGGCACCGTGCTTCAGGTGACCGACGGGCTTTATAATGCCGTTCAATCGCTGAATCTGGATATCGCGGCGCAGGAGCACGACATTCTGCTGGCTTCCTTCCTGCCCAAATATTTTGTTTTTGTTCTTGTGGCCTGCGTTTCGGTCAACATTGCCGACCGCGGCCATGCCATGATCCTGGCGCAGGATCAGATCTCCAAGGAACACGCCCGGGTCGAGACGGAGCTGAACGTTGCCCGCTCCATCCAGCGGCGCGCCCTGCCGATCGTGCACACCCTGCCCGATCACCCCGAGTTTGATATTGCCGCCTCTATGCGCCCCGCGAAAGAGGTCGGCGGCGATTTTTACGATTTTGCTTTCATTGACCCCACCCATCTGGCTCTCATCATGGCAGATGTCTCCGGCAAGGGTGTCCCTGCCGCCCTGTTCATGATGGTCTCCAAGCTGCTGCTGGATAACTGCATCAGCAGCCGCAGCAATCCGGGCCGCGCGCTGACGGAAGTCAACCATCAGCTGTGCGAAAAGAACCTGGAAGACATGTTTGTCACGGTCTGGCTCGGCGTGCTGGATCTTGAGACCGGCCGTCTGGTTTCCGCCAACGCCGGGCACGAAAATCCGGCGATCTGCCGCAAGGGCGGCAGCTTTGAGCTGATCAAGCGCAAGCATGGGCTGGTGCTGGGTGGTTTTGACGGCGTCCGTTATAAGGAGGTCGAAACCATGCTTGAACCCGGTGATACTCTTTTCCTCTATACCGACGGCATACCCGAAGCGGTCAACCCGCAGAAGGAACAGTTCGGCCTTGACCGCACCCTTGAATCGCTCAACCGCATCGGCACCGACAGCATGGATGCCATTCTGCAGGGTGTGCAGGCCGACATTGACCGCTTTGCCGGCAGCGAGCCTCAGTTTGACGACACCACCATGCTTGCCCTGCGTCTCAACAGCTATAAGCACACCACCGGCCTTTCCATTATGCCGGAGCGCGGGTCCATCCCCGCGGTGGCTGCCTATGTGGAGCAGGAGCTTGACAAGGGCGGCGTTGCCCTGAAAGACGCCAACAAGATCAACATCGCGGTCGATGAGCTTTACACCAACGTGGTGGAATACAGCACCGCCAACTGGGCCAGTGTCGTCTGCGAAGTGGCCGATGACCTGATCCGCGTTACGATCTGCGATAACGGCATCCCCTACGATCCGCTGGCCAAGGCCGACCCCGACACCACCCTCTCGGCGGATGAACGCCAGATCGGCGGTCTCGGCATTTTCATGGCCAAGAAGCTGATGTCTTCGCTGGATTACTATTACGCCAACGGCCGCAACCACGTCATCATGACGCTGAAGCGCAACTGACCCGCGGCTCCGCGTTCGTGCGGCCGAAACACACAGTGAAAAACCCCGGAAAACCGATGACGGTTTTCCGGGGTCTGTTTTTTTGTCTGCTTTTTTCGATGTCGGGCCGGGTCAGGCCTTTGTATGCCGCTTCAGATATTCCGTAAACTCCGCTTCCGGCAGAGGCCTGGAATAATAATAACCCTGAATGGCATCCGCGCCCAGATCGCGCACGCGCATCAGCTGCTCTTCGGTCTCGACCCCTTCCGCGGTGGTCTGCAGGCCCATGCTGTGGGCCAGATCGATGCAGGCAGCCAGGACCTTCTGCCGCTGCGGCCGGTCGATCTGACGGATAAAGGACATATCCAGCTTCACCACATCGATCGGCAGTTCGGAAAGGGCATTCAGAGAGGAATATCCGCTGCCGAAATCATCCAGCTCGACCTGAATGCCGTATTCGCGGAAGCGGGTCAGCATGGCGATAATGGTCTCGATATTATCCGTGAAAAGGGATTCAGTCACTTCCACATGCAGCAGCTGCGGCGGAATGCTGGCATCCGCGGCGTGCCCGCTGAGATTTTGGAAAAGATCCGCGCGGCTGAAATCGGCGCGGGAGGCATTGACGGAGATTGGAACCGGCTTGATTCCCGCATCCATCCAGGCGCGCAGGACTTCGCAGACCCGCTGCCAGACAAACTCGTCGGCCCGCGTAATAAAGCCGGTGCTTTCAAACAGCGGGATGAATTCGCCGGGCGAAAGGAAGCCCAGCTCCGGATGGACCCAGCGCAGCAGCGCCTCCGCCCCGATCAGCCTGCCGTTTCGGGAATCATGCTTGGGCTGGAAATAAACCTTGAACTGACCGTTCTCCGGCGCGTTCTGCATCTCGGCCTCAAGACGGTAGTTTCGCTCTTCCCGGCTGCGGAGCTCGGCATTGTAAAAACCGATCGGGCTGCCGTAGTGATGCTTGACCGAATCCAGCGCGATCAGCGCGCGGTCGCAGAGGACCGCGCCCTCCACCGTGTGATCCACATGGTCATAAACACCGAATTTCAGCGTAATATCCTTGCGCGGCAGCCGTTCGGAAACCGCATCGATCGCCGCGTTGAGCGCTTCCTCGCTCACACACTCCCCCGCCGTGCGGACCAGGCCGGCAAAACGGTCGGAGTCGATCCGGCCCACCAGAACGCCGCGGTTGTCATAGTTGCGCAGAAAATCGCCCATTGCCGCCAGCAGCTGATTGCCGGCGCGGGAACCGTACATGGAATTAAAGCCCTTGAAATCTTCAAAGTCGGAAACCAGCAGGCAGTAGTTGCTGTCCGGATCCTGCCAGAGACGGTTCTCGATATGATGGTAAAAGGCCTGTCTGGTATAAAGCCCGGTCAGGTCGTCAAATTCCACCGCCGCCAAAGTAGCGGAGGATTCCTTCAGCTTAATGATATTGCTCACGCGGGAGAGCAGACGCTGCGGCCGGTAGGGCTTGCTGATATAGGCGGAGGCGCCCAACGCAAGGCTTCTGGCTTCTTCCGCATCATCATCGTTTTCCGAGATGGCGACCACCGGAATGTTGGAAAGCAGGGCATCCGCCTGCAGGCACATCAGCACGTCAAAGCCATCCAGCACCGGCATGGAAAGATTCATCAGAACCAGGGAGACACTGCGGTACTGCTGCTCCAGCAGGTCCAGCCCGCTCTGACCGTCCGCGGCTTCCAGCACGCGGTAATCATTCTCCAGCAGCTCGCGCAGCATGGCGCGCTCCAGGTCATTATCTTCCATCACCAGCACGGTGCGGCGGTCCGCCGCGTCTTCGATATCGGCTTCATGCAGGCGGTCATATTCCGCCAGCTCTCTGGAACGGGCCTCGTTTTTGACCGTCTCGGTAATGTCGCGGATGCCGATATACATATGCGGCTTCGCGTTTTCATCCATCTGCCCGCCGCGCTCCGGCGCCGCGGTGGTAAAGCGCCCCTGGAAACGGCGGCGCGCGTCTTCCAGCATGACGTCATATTCAATGACAAACTCTTTCTGCACCGAGAGCACCGCCTTCAGGCGGTTCAGCCGGGTCGCCTCAAGAAAACGGGGCCGGTCCTCCGGCACAATGAGCAGGTTGGCATAGGCGGTGATGCACTCCGTGTAATCATCGCCGCCGTTGGTCCAGTTGGGCAGGGAAAGCGCGTCTTCCCCATTGTGCATGGGAAACTGCAGTTCTTTTTCCGTCTCAAGGTCCACATCAATGAGCAGGATATAGTCTTCCGCCACGCGGCGGAAGATGGAAAAGATGCTCATGTAATAACGGCGGCTGTCATCGCCCCGGCGGCGGTCGGCCAGACTGCGGCTGTAGTAAGCCCGCTTATCTTCCAGCATGCGGTGATCGATCAGGTTGAGCACCTCATCCATGCTCTGCTGCCGCAGATCGAAGCTGCCGCTGCCCAGGGAGACGGAGAGCTTCCAGGGCTTTCCTCCCTGCTCGGAAAAATCGGCAAAGCCTTTATGGATGGCCGCAATGGTGCCGCTGACCTCCTCCGGCTGCTGGGTATTGAGAAGCACAACGAATTCATCGCCGGCATAGCGGATCACCGTGCCCAGTGTGCCGACTGCCTCATGCAGAATATGGGCTGCCGCGCGCAGGGCTTCATCGCCCGCGCTGTGACCGTAGGTATCGTTGATGGATTTAAAGCCGTTTAAATCCAGCATCATGGCGGTGTAACGGATGTCCCGCTTCTTCCGGCGCTTCAGCTCGCCGCTGATATAATCCAGATAGGCGCGGTTATGCAGGCCCGTCAGCTTATCGCGGTAGATGGTCTCATTCTGCAGGCTGGCCACCATGCCGGCGACGCCGACGCCGATGGAGGGCCAGATGGTGGAAACGCCGTAAAAGACCGTCTGCAGGAAAATGCCGACCAGCAGCGGAAGAACCACGACCTCCATCGGGAAAAACTTCAGCAGGCCGCCTCTGCGTCTGGCCTTGTAATAAACAAGGACCGTATAGAGGATGAAAGAGACCTCCAGCGTCAGAAAATACCAGAAGAAAGGACCGCGATGGTAGACGTTGTTCGCGTCCACCGAAAAAACCACCGGAATGAGAAAGTTCAGCAGCAGCGCCGTCGCGCCGATGCCGTTCAGCGCCCGCAGAATATTCCGGTGAAGGTCGGAAACCTCACTGCCGGTGTGGACCCGAACAAAGCGCAGCCAGAGCGGGGCCACGATCAGGTTGGTCGTAAAAAGCCAGAGATTGCCGCAGTAGTTGATGAGCCGGCTCACAGCGCCGGGACGGCCGTCCACGGTGGAGCAGAGCGGGTCCACCACGCAGGCGATCATCGTCATCAGGAGCAGCATGCCGATCGTGTGGTTTTCCACGCTCGGCTCCTTCAGCCGCCGGCGCGCGGAGAATATTGTGGTCAAAGCCAGCGTAAGGCTGAGCGCATTGGTAACATAGACCGATGTCAGCTGGATCTCGCTGCTCATAGAACCGCTCCTCTCCTTTCTGCCCGGCCTTCCCGCCGGCCGGCAAATCTCTGTTTTTGATTATAGCACACTTTTCCGGGGTCGGAATTGCAGAATTTGCTGAAAAGACGGTTAATTTCTACAATGCCCGCCGCGAAAATGACATTCCGCCCCATAGACGCGCGGATCCCGCCGGGAAAACCCCGACGGGATCGATCGTTTAATAGAAAATTTGGGCAATGGGACTGTCCGCGTCCAGGATCAGAGTCTTTTCTTCCCCGGTCATGGATTCCTTCAGAGCGTCCAGCGCGATCATGAAGGTGTAAAAATCCGCTTCCTCCTGCGTGTCATAAACATCCGCCAGAATGCGCATATATTCCGCGTCCCCTTCGGCCCGGATCTTCTGCGCTTCGGCGCCGGCGGCGGAAAGGGTGATCTCCACCTGTTTATCCGCCTCGTTGCGGATGCGCTTGGCCTCCGCCTCTCCTTCGGCGGTATAGGACGCCGCGATGTTGTTGCGCTCCGAGATCATGCGGGTGTAGACCGCGTCCTTGTTATCATCGGGCAGATCCAGCGTCTTCGTTTCCACCGAGAGCATCTCGATGCCGTATTTATCGAAACTGTCGCCGATGTTCTGCATCACCAGGCTGACCACGTAGCCGTCACGGCCGGAAATAATGGTCTCCTGCTTCTGGGAGGAGATGACCGTCTTCAGGGCGTTGTAGACAATGGCGTTGATGCGGCTTTCGGCGTTCTGCGTGCTGCCGGAAAGGGACTCGATAAAGAGCCGCGGATCGCTGATGCGCCAGAGGGCAAAGGAATCGAGCACCATGGAATGCTTATCCGCCGTGATGACATCGGAGATCGGCAGGTCATAGAGCAGCTCGGTCTTGGGCAGGGTGGTCACATTCTGCACAAAGGGGATCTTGAGATAAAGCCCCGGCTGATCCTTGACATCGGTGACGGCGCCGAACTGCCACACGATGCCGTATTCATTCTGCTGCACCACAAAAAGGGAGGCGCCCAGCAGGATCAGTGCGGCCACGGCAAGCGCCGCGATCAGAAACCACTTTTTATTTTTCCGTTCAGCCATTTGCGCTGCCTCCTTCCGCGGCGGTGAAATCATCCAGTGGGAGCACCGCCTCGATCTGACTGCCGTCCTTGCCGGTGATGATGACCTTCATATCGGGGAAGATCTCCGAGATGGTCTCATAGAAAAGACGCTGGCGGGTGATCTCCGGGTAGCGGGAATACTCTTCATAAAGCTGGGAGAAGCGGGACGCCTGTCCTTCGGCCTCGTTGATGCGGGCCGTCTTATAAGCCTCCGCCTGCTGAAGGATCTGGTCGGCATCGGCTTCCGCCGCCGGCAGGACCTCGTTGGCGTATTTGTTGGCGTTGTTGGTGGCGGTATCCGCCTGCTGTTTTGCGGTCTCCACCGCTTTAAAGGCTTCCTGCACCGCGGCTGTGGGCGGTTCGGCATCCTGAATGGTGATGTTGACCAGCGTAATGCCGATATCCTCCTGCTCCAGGCGGTTGAGGATCTTTTCCTTGATGGAGGCCTGGATCTCGCTCTTGCCGGTGGTGATGACATCATCCACCTGATAAAGACCGATGGTATCGCGGATGTAGGATTGGCAGAGCATCTTCAGGATGCCCACCGGATCCTCGGAATTGTAAAGATACTTGATGGGGTCCGTCACCCGATATTCCACGTAAAAATCCACGTTGACAAAGTTATAGTCCACCGTGATCATGACGGATTCGGAATCCACGGAATTGCCGTAGCTGTCATAGCCGATGGGGAAGCCCTTCGTTGCCTTGGAAACGATATGCTTCTGCTGGATCAGCGGCAGCTTGAACTTCAGGCCGGAGGTGGAGACCACGGAGGGTTTGCCGAAGGTGGTGATGACCGCGTATTCATCCTCCTGCAGCTGATAGAAGGAGTTGGAAAAAAGGATGACCGCCAGCAGGACCAGCGCGATCAGAAGCACATGTATTTTCTTCAGCTTCGGTCCGCGGGAGGCGGGACGTTTGGGATGAAATGGGATGGGGCCGCGGTCGGGACCGGGGCCGCCGGAGCCGGAACCGTTGGCGTTATAGCCTCCGTCCTGCCCCTGGGGTTTCCAGCTGTATTCGCCGTTTTCCATAAAAGGGATTCCTTTCTCTGTTTTTCTTGACTCATAGGACCGGCTCCGCGCGGCCCGCCTTTGCCGGCGGACTCTGCCGCTTCGCGCGGCCGCGGAAAGACGCGGAAGGGCAGGTCCCTGCGGGACCTGCCCGTTGCGTTCGGCCGGGTGCCGCGGGAAAGCTCCCGGGTCAGGCGCCGATCTTGCTGATGGAGCACATCATGTTGTTGGCATAGGCGGTCACGTCCGTATCGGAATAAGGCGTAAAGGCAACCACGACCAGGCCGCCGTCTTCGGTTTGGAACATGACATAAGCCGCGTCGGAATCTTCATCGACCATCAGGGCCGCCGGGATGTCGTTGAGGAGCATATGCGCATGGTCGCTGCCTTCGCACGCGGCTTCCAGCATATTGGTTTCGGGCACCGCTTCTTCCGCAATGTTAAGGCTCTCCATCAATTCGGTGATCGGCAGATACATGACGACGGAGGCCATGGTCTTATCCGCATTGGTGCTGACAAAATAGACATAGGATTCCACATCCTCCAGATCGGTCTGCTCGGTCCAGTCGGCGGGCAGATACATATCGAAGGCGCCGCAGACCGTGCACCAGCTGCCCTCATAGAGGTCGGGGTCGATCGCGCTGCGGTAATCGATGATGGGGGCCGCGCTCTCCAGCAGATCGCTGAGATGGTCTTCCGATTCCACGGTGAAGATATAGGTGACCATGTAATGATCCACCTGCTGCACGACCATGAGCTCATAGATCACCGTCTCGCCGTAGGTCAGTGCAAGCTCGACCGCCGGGTGCTGCGCCACGCCGAAAACTACGGTGTCGGTCGCGATGGTCTCCGCGGTGACTTCGCTGCCCTCGAGACTGGCAATGCCGTTTTGGACCGACGCCTCGGCATATTCCTCTTCGGTCATCTCAACGCCGAGGACCGCAAGGTCTTCCACCAGGATCTGGATGGACTCGCTGCCGTTTTCGATCGTTTCGCAGGGGCGGGTCGCCGCCATCAGGTAAGCGGTCTGGCCGCTCTCCAGAAGGGCGTTGACGCTTTCGCTCCAGTCATCGCTCATGACCTGACCGGCCGCGACAAAGATCTGCGCCAGCTCTTCTTCGCTGAGGACCGTCCAGCCCAGCAGAGGGATGCCGATGCCGAGATCTTCGTTGATATAATAGGAACCGCCGACGGCATATTCCTGAACCCGGCCGACCGAAATGCCGGTCTTTTCTTCCGCGGCTTCTTCCGCGGGGACTTCGGCCGCGGCGGCCTCGGTGCCGATCGTTTCGACGGTGCCGGCTTCTTCGGCGGAATCGGTCTTTGCTATGTCTTCCGCAAAGGCCGCGCCCGTCAGGGAAAGGAGAAGCGCGAATACACACAGCAGAGAGAGCAGTTTTTTCATGATTGGGTCACTCCTTTTTCTTGTTCGCTGGTTTTCTATCGGTTGAATTTTTAACATGTTTCAGTTTAACAGAGATTTGCCGCAGGGTCAATGACGGTTTGCCCGGTCGGGACGCTTTTTCCGTGCCCTGCGCGCAGGCGGGCTTTGCCCCGTTTGAATGAATGGTTATGCATTTTTCGTGCTGAATATGCAGAATTTGCCCCCGCGATGCCGTTCCCGCGGCCGGACGCTTCTCCGCTCCCCCGATTCCTCCCGAAAAAATATTTGTGTCCCCGTTCCACTTTATGGTTGACAAATTCCCCGTTTTGTTGTTTTCTATATAATGTTTTCTATTTTTTATATTTATGCAAAAACAGGATGCATTCCCGCAACTTCAATGATAAAGGAGAACTCCCTCTATGTCCACTATGAAAGGCCGCAACTTCCTCACCCTGCTGGATTACACGCCGGAAGAGATCGCCGAGCTGCTGGATCTTGCCGCGGAATTAAAGCGCCAGAAAAAAGCCGGCATCCCTCACCACATGTTTGAGGGCAAAAACATCGCCCTTCTCTTCGAAAAGACCAGCACCCGCACCCGCTGCGCCTTTGAGGTCGCCGCAGCCGATCTCGGCATGCACGCGGTCTATCTGGACCCGAGCGCCTGCCAGATGGGCAAAAAAGAGAGCATCCGCGACACCGCTCAGGTACTCGGCCGCATGTTTGACGGCATCGAATACCGCGGCTATGCCCAGACCATTGTGGAAGACCTGGCCAATTTCTCCGGCGTCCGCGTCTGGAACGGCCTGACCAACGAATACCACCCCACCCAGATCCTTGCGGACTATCTCACCATCCGCGAGCATTTCGGCCGGCTCAAGGGCATCAAGATGGTCTATATGGGCGATGCCGGCTACAACATGGGCAACTCCCTCATGATCGGCGCCGCCAAGATGGGCCTGCATTTCATTGCCTGCGCCCCCAATGACTATTACCCCAACCCGGAGCTGATCGCCAGGTGTCAAAAGATCGCGGAAGAGACCGGCGCCGTGCTGGAATTCATGACCGATCCCGCCGAGGCTCTGCCCGGCGCCGATGTGGTCTACACCGATATCTGGGTCTCCATGGGTGAGCCCTACGACGCCTGGGAGCACCGCATCCACGATCTGCTGCCCTATCAGGTCAATCAAAAGGCCATGGAGCTTGCCGGTCCGCAGGCCCGCTTCATGCACTGCCTGCCCTCCTTCCACGATCTCAACACCACCATCGGCAAGGATATTTACGACCGTTACGGGCTCAACGGCATCGAGGTCACCGATGAGGTCTTCAGCGGTCCTCAGTCCATCGTTTTCGATGAAGCGGAAAACCGCCTGCACTCCATCAAGGCCGTCATGGCAGCCACTCTGTAAAAAACCGAATACCGGAACCGCCGCGGGGAAGCCGAAAGCGCTTCCCCGCGTTTTTTTTCTGCGGGCATCCGCCGTTCCCCGGAGCCGGAAATTTTCGGTCGGCCCGGTGAAAAGCGGTCAAAAAGTTCCGAAAAATTGCCAAAAACGCCCTGTTTTCGGCCCTTTCCTTGACTTTAACGGGGTAATATGCTATATTCGATTTGATTTTTCTTTCATTCTATATAATAAGGAAGCGAAACACATGTCAAAAACAGCTCCGCTGACGCAGGCGCCCGCGGAAGGCAGCCGCAAGCAGAAGTTCTCCTTCGGGATGTTTCTGGTTGCCATCGGCGTGGTTTACGGTGATATCGGTACCTCACCGCTTTATGTTATCAAATCCATTGTGGAAGGCAACGGCGGCATGGGCGCCATCGACACCGATTTTATCATCGGCGCCCTCTCTCTCATCATCTGGACCGTCACCCTGCTGACCACCATCAAATATGTCGTCATTGCCATGAAAGCCGATAACAACGGCGAGGGCGGCATCTTCTCCCTTTATTCGCTGGTGCGCAAGTGCGGCAAATGGCTGATCGTTCCCGCCATGGTGGGCGGCGCCGCCCTGCTGGCGGACGGCATGCTGACTCCCGCCGTCACGGTCACCACCGCGGTGGAAGGCCTGCGCAGCATTCCGCTGATGGACCGTCTGCTCGGCAGCGGGCAGGGCGTGGTCATTGTCATCGTGCTCACCATCATCTGCGTTCTCTTTGCCATTCAGCATGCCGGCACCAGCCGCATCGGCAAAGCCTTCGGCCCGGTCATGCTGGTCTGGTTCTCTTTTCTGGCCTTCGGCGGCCTTTACAATCTCTTCCGCGCGCCGATCGTGCTGAAGGCCTTCAACCCGATCTATGCCATCCGCATTCTCTTCAGCCCCAACAACAAGCTGGGCTTCATGATCCTCGGCAGCATCTTCCTTGCCGCCACGGGCGCGGAGGCGCTTTATTCCGACATGGGCCATGTGGGCCGCGAAAACATCTATTTCAGCTGGCCCTTCGTAAAGATCTGCCTGATCCTCAACTATTTCGGGCAGGGCGCCTGGGTCATTCTGAACCGGGGCAACCCCGCTCTGCTGGCGGAAACGGAAGTCAATCCCTTCTACATGATGCTGCCGGGAATGCTGCGTCCGGTCGCCGTGCTGCTCAGCGCCGCCGCGGCCGTTATTGCCTCGCAGGCGCTGATCACCGGTTCCTACACGCTGGTGGCCGAGGCCATCCGGCTCGATCTCATGCCTCATCTGCAGACCCGCTATCCCTCCGAAACCAAAGGACAGATCTACATCAGTGTGGTCAACACCATTCTCTGGCTCGGCTGCTCGGCGGTGGTGCTCTACTTCCGCTCCGGCTCCCGCATTGAATCCGCCTACGGCCTGGCCATCACCATCACCATGCTGATGACCACGCTGCTGCTGAGCATCTACCTGTGGAAGATCCGCGGCAAACCGCTGATCGCCCTGCCGGTCTTCGTGGTGTTCGGCACGATTGAGGCGATCTTCTTCGTCTCCAGCCTGAGCAAATTTGCCAGCGGCGGCTATATCACCGTGCTGCTGGCTCTGGCCATTCTCTTTGTCATGGTCATCTGGCACCGGGGCTCCTCCATTGAAGACAGCTGCCGCTTCCAGCTCAACATGGCGGATTATATCGAGAATATCCGCGCCCTGCGGGATGACAGTTCTCTGCCCTATGTGGCGGATAACCTGATCTATCTGGAAAAACCCGGTGACCGCAAGCGGATGGACCGCGATATTCTTTATTCCATTCTGGATAAAGACCCCAAGCGCGCCAAGGCCTACTGGTTCTTCTCCGTCTGCGTGACCGATGACCCCTATACCGCCAACTATGAGGTGGATACCTGCGGCACCGATTTCATTTTCCGCGTCCGCCTGAACCTGGGCTTCCGCATGCGGCAGAGTGTGAACGTCTACATGCGCCAGATCATCCGCGACCTGCGCGCCTCCGGCGAGCTGCCCTCCCAGCACCGCATCCATTCCATTTACGGCGCTTCGGATATCGGCACCTTCAAGTTCTGCAACATTGTCAAGAAGCTGCCCCAGACCGGCGATATCGGCGGCTTTGACAGCTTTGTGCTCAACGCCAAATACGCCATCCGCGCCATGATCGGCTCCACGGCCCGCTGGTTCGGCATGGATGCCTACAGCCAGATTACGGAAAGCGTGCCCATGTTCCTGCCTGCCTACGGCTCTATGCCCCAGCAGCTGGACCGCATGACCGCCGACGATTTTCCCGACGACTGACCGCCGGTAAAACGCGCCCTTTCCCCGTTCCGCTTCGGCCGTTCCGATCCGGATACGCGAAAACCGCCCCGTCACCAAATTTGTGACGGGGCGGCTTTTTTATGAAGTTCGAATGTTCCGCTGCCCGGGCGCTTATTCAACGGCTTCGGGGGCGGTGTTTTCTTCCGGCGGCCGCATCCGGAAGATCTTACGCAGCATCAGAGCTGCGGCTGCCGCCAGGATCAGCTCCGCGAAGGGCTGGGAATAGCCCATGCCGTAAAGGGGCAGCAGACGGTTGAAGAGAATGATGGCGGGGATCTCCAGCACGATCTTGCGGCAGACGGCAAAGATCAGCGACCAGCTGCCCTTGCCGATGGCCTGAAAGACCGCGACCGTGGTAAAGTCCAGCGCCAGGAAGGGCGCCTCCAGACACATGGCCCGCAGCAGGCGGGTGCCGTACGCCACCACTTCCTCATCCGGCATGAAGAGCCGGATCAGGCCGGGGGCAAAGGCCCAGGTGAGCGCGGTAATGGTCACCGTGATGACGCCGCCGATCTTCATTACGAAGAGAATGGCATCCTTCATGCGCTGCCGGCTGCCGCCGGCGTAGTTATAGCTGACCAGCGGCATGATGCCCTGGCCCATGCCCATGGTAAGGTAAAGGGACATCAGGCTGACCTTATGGGAAATGCCCATGGCGGAGACGGCCGCCGCGCCGAAGCCCGCCGTCAGGTTGTTGAGGATCAGGGAGCCCGTGACATTCAGCAGATTCTGAATGGAGGCGGGAATGCCCACGCCGAACACCTCTTTGCAGATATCCTTGCGGAAACAGAAGCGCCGCGGATCAAGGCAGACGTTCGTATCGCCCCGCTTGCGGAAAATAAAGGCCAGCAGATAAAGCATGGCAAAGGCGTTGGAGATCATGGTGGCAAGGCCCGCGCCGGCCGCGCCCATGCCGAGAAAGCGCGGCAGGACGAAGAAGGGATCCAGCACAATGTTGAGCAGGCAGCCGCTGATGACGCCGATGCCGGCCTGCTTGGCTTCCCCCTCACTGCGCACCAGGTTGGAGAGCACCACATTCAGAATGGCCGGAACCGCGCCGAAGGCAACCGTCCAGCGCAGATAGCGCGCCGTGGCCGCCGCGGTGGAAGCATCCGCCCCCAGCAGCCGCAGCAGCGGAGAGCGAAGGAACACATAGGCCAGGCTGATCAGCAGCGCGCAGGCCATGGAAAGCCAGAAGCAGAAGGAGGCTGTCGTTTTTACGGTCTCATAATCGTGCCGGCCCAGGCTGCGGCTCATCATGCTCGAGCCGCCCACGCCGAAGAGATTGGTGATGGCGTTGAAGGCCAGCAGCACCGGCGCCGCCAGCGAGACCGCCGCGCTCTCGATCGGGTCGGCCAGCATGCCGACAAAATAGGTGTCGGCAATATTATAAAGGATCATCACCAGGGTGCTGAGCACCGCCGGGATGCAGAGCGTCGCCACCGCGGAGGGAATGCTGCTGCGCTCAAAGAGTTCGATTTTTTTCGGATCCATGCTTTTCTCGATTCTGTTTGATTCGGTTCGGCTCCGTCCCGAAGGTCAGACAACCCCGGCGCGTCTGCTGTAAAAAACAGTATAACACAAAAATTCCCACGCGGCGAATTTTATCGTTTGATTCCGTAGGAATCAGCACGAAATTCCTCCGTTCCTTGCGGTCCGCGCATTTTCTGCTATAATGGAGACATACGTAGATCAACACACAAAAAATGAAAGGAGCTTATCGATGAATCGCGCAGAGAAAAAGGTACCGGCAGTGGATCGAGAAACGAAAAAACAGGCCTTGAGCGACGACGCGCTGGAGGGAGTTTCCGGCGGATCGGGATCGGAGGTCGTACAAATATGCCCCTGCTGCCAAAGGAGAGTTACATTTATTTGCATCGGCAATTGTTCGAAATGCACAAATTGCGGGTTCGCAACATATATATGATAACCGCGCTCCTTTTTCCCCGTATAGGAATCCGCGAAGAAAAGAAAAACGTTCCCGACGATTTCGTCGGGAACGTTTGCTGTATTCGATTCTGCGGGAAACCGTGACCGGTAAAGCGCCCGCGCGGTCCCCTTTATTTTTCGGGGAAAACGACGACCAGCATCATTTTATATTTTGTGAGGGAATGCAGCGCATGGGGCACGCCGCAGGGCATCACGATGGTGTCGCCCTCTTTGAGCACATGGAGCACACCGCCGACGGTGATCTCCACTTCTCCCTCCAGCACCACGACCATGGCGTCGCCGCCGGCCGCATGGGTGCTGATGGATTCATCCGCGTCAAAGGCCATCAGGGTAATGCCGACACCGGGCTTGCTGGCCAGGGTCAGGCTGGCGACCTTGTTATCTTCATAGGCAATGAGCTCTTTCAGGGGCAGGACGGACGCGTGTTCGATGTTTTTAATGAGTTCCATGGGTAACGATCTCCTTTTTATTATTTGGTCAATATCAGCTGCAGGATCTTGAAATCGCCGGCGCCGCCGATGGCGTGCGGCACCCCGCGGGGCACGGCGGCAATTTCTCCCTTTTGCAGATCATGACGGACTCCGTCACGATAAAGGGGCATGACCCCCTCCAGCACATAATAAAGCGTGTCGCCGGGGTATTCTTCCGCCGTGACTTCCTCCCCCTGCGAAACGGCCATCACCATCATCTGGCAGCATTCGCTGCGGCTCAGGCTCATGCTTACCACACGGCCGGGGCGGATCTCGATCAGATCGGCAAGGGCCTGCGGCTCCTCCGGCAGATGTTTGAAAAATTCCACTCGATTTTCTCCTCTTTTTCTTTCTTTGCTTCAGAATAATCGGTTATTCGCGAAAAAGCGGTTGCTTTGGCAACCGTTTTTTCGCGAATTTTCAATATTTGAGAAAATCTTCCCGTTGAATTGTGACCCGTCTGCCGCTGTAGGTCAGGATTCCCTCCTCCTGCATATGGCTCAGCTCACGGGACAGCGCGCTGCGGTCCACATATAAAAACTCCGCCAGCTCCCGCCGGTTGAAGGGCAGAAGGATGCTGCCGTCCTCCGCCGGGCGCAGCGTCTGCAGATAGACCTTCAGCTTATCCCGCAGCCGCTTCTGCGCCAGAATGCGGAGCTTCAGATTCAAAAATTGGGTCTGCCGCGCAAAATCCCGCAGCAGATTGGCGGTAACCCGCGCCCGGTAGGGGCAGCCGGTGTTCTCCACCCGCAGCAGAACGGAAAAATCCAGAAAGAGCAGACTGCAGTCCGTTACCGCGCACAGACGGATGGGACTGGGCGCCCAGCCGCAGCAGGCCCGTTCCGCGCCGAACACTTCGCCGGGGCCGATATGGTTCACGCTGATCTGATTTCCGTTTTCATCGAAGAAGGACAGCTCCACCCGCCCGCGGATCACAATGCCGGACATATGGCTGTATTCCCCGATATTCAGAATATTCTCATCCTTGCGGAAGCCTTTTATGCCGGCGCAAAGGCACCGCAGAACATTTTCGTATTTATCGCGGGGGATCTCATCAAAAATGCTGCTGCGCGCCAGCACCCGCTCCAGCTCGGTATCGATCTCCATTTTCTCCCGCTCCCTTCGGTTAGTCTTGGGCAACTGACGGCATTATATTCCGGTCCGCCGAAAAATGCAATATTCTTCCATGCGTTGCCGCAGCAACCGCATTTTAAGTTAGCCTATGCTATCTTTAGTTAGCAAAAACTAACCAAGCGGTCGGACCGCTTCCGCGGAACCGGGAGCTTCCGGCGCGGTTCCTGTTTTTGACAGTCAGAAAGGACATTGTTTATGAAAAAAGTTATCAGCCTGCTTCTCGCTCTCTGCATGGCATTTGCCCTCTGCACCGCCGCCTTTGCGGATGACGCCGCGGAGACCGCTCCCACCGTAGATATGAACAGCATCGTGACCGAACCCATGACGCTCACCCTCGGCGTACCCAAAGCTCCCCCCACGCTGGCCATCCTCCACATGATGGAAGAAAATCTGCTCGGCGATAACGTCACCGTTGAGCTGGATATCTGGGACGCCCCCGAAAAACTCCTCGCCATGGTGCAGGACGGCGACCACGACATGTTTGCCTTCCCTCTCACCGTAGTGGCCAAGCTTTA